>Ga0123355_10001273_pt1 | contig 35188 bp, 17 predicted proteins | sample TergutEmb28metaG_3_FD_89872 | JGI IMG/M metagenome (GOLD analysis project Ga0123355, IMG submission 89872) | Embiratermes neotenicus P1 segment gut microbial communities from Petit-Saut dam, French Guiana - Emb289 P1 | ecosystem: Host-associated > Arthropoda: Insects > Digestive system > Gut ...
GTAGTTGAGGAGGTTTGAGGGCGTGGTGTGGTGGGTTTGTGTTTGGGGGGGGGGGGGGGAGGTAAGGGGAAGCTGATCACGTACTTCCGTCTAGTGTCCATGTTGAAAATGATTAGAGCCATCACTCTGCACTCTTTGTGAACCTTCATGGCGGGCACAGGGATTGCTGTACCCTGCCTTCCCCCAAAAGAAGAGGCTGGATCCAACGGCAGGTTTCAGATGGTTTTGTCAGCGTTTTTATGTATGTATAGAGAGAGGAACTCCTTAGCAGCTGAATAATTACCGACTGTTCAAGAAGTACTGTACGCGCAGTTAGCTTACACTTGGGAATGCTTTTAAATTGCAGTCATTATAATTCTGTCGTTCGATATCAGTAGGGAAGAAGAGGGTACTTCTGGGCATTAGTTTATTTTCAGACTGGTAGACTTGCCGAAACCTTCCGACAGACCTGATAAAACACACCATGTTTGGGTTCCACCCCCAATACTGTTTCCATACAGAAGAAAGACTAGGTTCACCCATTCCGTTATTAATTTTGGCACTTTAAAGAATTCAAGTTATGCGTGCCATTCTTTCAATTTATGTTGTTTTACTTCACTTGCGACCTGTGGTAAGCTGCTGCTTGTTTAGAGCTTGTATTCACTGAAAGTGACCACACAGGGCGTTTGAGCGACTGTAGCGTGGTGGGCAGTACTGTGGCGCGCATTGTTACCCCATATTGTAATTGATATGATTTTACAGAGGCTGATAGTACTAAGCATATTTTGACAAATCTTCAAAACAAGCAGGCTTTGTTTCTCAACAGGAATCCAACAGTAGGCCTAATAAAACCGCAAGGTAGGAGAATCAGTAGATTCATTTCCTTCAGTCCCGATGCAATGAAGAAATACTTAAAACAATCTAACGTTGGTTAGAGGAAAGACAAGTTCATTGAAAGAAAAATTTTTAATGTAGGGTAAACATGAATATCTACTGTTTAGAGACCTGCCAAAATGTTAGGGCCAAAAGGCCAAGAACGGGCTGGTGCAGCTCTTTCTTGCGAACGAGGGAAGAATATTACAGTTGTGTGCAGTAAGTGCCTTTGTTAATTCGTTCCACGTATGTTGGTCCATTCCAGATGATCGATGTGTCCACAGTTTTGAAAAGGTGGTCCTGTTGGAGCTATTTTTTTCTTGATCCAGAAAACGGATGAATTAATGAAGATCGGCTTTGCTCTGGCCACCGCATCTTAAGAACTGTGTGAAACCACGTTTATTCTTGTATGGGACAATAATGCAAGTCACATTTCCCTCCAAATCTGTAATTAATGCAACGATAATTCAATAATTATTGTCTACGTTCCACCTCACACCTGTCCTCGTTTGCAGACACTTTATCTTACTTAAAACAAACAGAGTCTATCACGCAACGGGATGTGTTCTGTTAAGTTACTTTATCTTAGGTTGTATGGACCACTGAAAGCTGATTTGAAAGAAGTGGGAATGAAAAAATTACTCAGTACTTCGTGGTTGGCTGAAGTGTTTAGTAACGCCTATGTGTAGTTCGTTGCCAAGGAAACAGGAATATCGGTCTTCAGACCTGCAGATCTTAGCCGTCTAAATTCAGAAACGTTCACAGAAATTGAGTCTGAAACGAACGAGAGACAAAAAATGACTAATAAAGAATCTGGAGGAGACATAATGCCACGACATTTCTGACAACACAAGTCGATTAACAAAATGTGCCATCTGAACCACAGCCCGGTTCTTCCGGAAATTTGAATGTAGCAGACATTATTTCGCTGCCACAATCTCAGGCTAAGCAGATAGGCCCAACTACGTTAAATGTGACAAAACAAAACTCTGAACTGCAACAGGAACATCAATAAAAAAGAAAGAACGAGTAGAAAGCCAGACAGTAGTTTGAGATTGCGAATCCGAGGAATATAGATAAATCGGATGATAGTGGACTGTGATTATAAGGGGCTGGATGATACTGACACCGTCCATACTGACGCGTGTTTTCTATGGAGAATTTGGGCGAGATGGAGAATGATGGTTCATGTGTGTGAGATATTCATACAGGACTCACTCCGAATGTAAAGGGTGGGATTGTGCAAAGACTTACTTTGTGCTTCAAGCAAGATAAATGCCAGAAGAAGTAATTTAAGTCACAAGTGTGTGAAATTAATTTTGTATTTTGTGTACCTGAATGACATGATTTCAGATTCAGTGTTTCGTGTCCGGTAGTTTTGTTAATATTCTGTTCTTTATAGCAGCTCGCATGATGTGGCCTTCAGTCCCGTTCCATCCCCGTTAGATTTTTAAAATGAACTTTAGTTTAGACAAAATAAGCACTGATATCATTGCGCAGAATTACACTTCAAAATACACAATATTGCCATACCGGCTGTGCAGTTCTGCGCCACTCGGGTTGTTTTTCACTTCTGATAGCCGCATTTCTAACAGAATTGCAAGTAATTGTTGGATTATGTAGAGAAAACATTGCAGAACAAACGGGTAGTTTTGTTGTAATCGTGTGGTTGGTATGACACTTACTGTTTAGGTGCTCAGAATTGGACCCTGTGATAGACAAATAAGTCCAGTCAGTAAATTAAAAATGTGGAGAAGCACTGGTTGCTGTTTGTTAGTTGCTAACAGCCTACATACAGCGACTAATTTGGAAAGTATAAATCATTTATTGCTAAATTGCGTAAGGAGATATTTTAACTGAACAGTGCTGTCTGGAAAAATAATTTAAGAACCTTGATAAGTTATGCTTTGTACTAAAATATCGTAAAAAGGAACATTTATCGTGCTTAGGTTAACGGGAACTTGGTGCTTTGGTGACGACAAAATCGAAACCTAGGAAAGAGAACTTCACTTCTGCCAGACAGCGCTCAGCCCCAGTTTCCTTAACTCTTCCCATTCACCAGTCTTACACTTCACCCCCTCCCTTCACGGCACACACATCTCCTAAACCACCCTTCCACCCTCTAACTTTCCCTTCCTAGCCATATACACATACTGTACCTTGAGAGCCCATTTTGTTAATTAAAGTAATTACTCTTAGTACGCCGAAAATGCCAACAACCTTTTCCCAATGTGACGCGCGTGCGGGCGACGGTAAAGGGAAGATTTGAATCAAGAACCAGAATGTCGGTGCTGTACGACATGTCCTCGGTTTGTGTCAATAACGGAATTCACCTTACTCTGATTGTAGGCATATCTGGTTTATTGCTCCATACAGCGACACTTTGACATCACATTTGACTGCCGATAGCACCCCCAACAAACAAAATACAGGGTATTTTTCTAACTGCTATCGTCTGTCACTTTCCGCCGCTGCTTCTCCGCAGGTGTGGGCGACCTGTGAGTGGGCTATGTTAAAACTTAAACAAGCGGATGGGAAATGGCAACCGATTGTTGTCAGATAAAACAATCACCCCCACATCTGTGCAGCAACATTTGGCAATTACCCCCGCCAGTACTAAGTTATGGATGTACATTTCCGCACGCAGATGTACCGAGACATTGGACGATGCCAATAACGTTCGTGTAACAAATCAGCCAATCTTACAGTCCTCTGGAGCAACACGGAGGCACTTGAGCGTTTTGTTATGCAGTGGCGAATTTCCCCATAACGCTAGTATTGCGCCGCCATGCTACTGCAATACAAGACATGACTACTTCTCTATACTAAAAACCATAAAACCTGTAACCTTTTTTCCCCCAAAAATTATTACTTAGCGTTATATTCCGCTTGTATAGCGCACTAGTTGAGGCTAGCAATGGGGCAGTTCGCTGCCGTACCTTGCCGCTTGGAGCGTCCATTTAACTGAGTAATGCGGAAAGACTACAGCTATACTTCATCGTCGCCTGTGCAAAAGCGAGAAAGATAGGGAAGACGAGAGAGAAGATACAACTTGTCCGTACCGTAGCTCTTGCCATGCTACTTACTGGAAACGACACCAAGCTAAAAGACACTATTAGTTGCAGACATGTTCTGGTGTAGAGGAAACAGGTCTTCTGTTCTGGACGAAAATGTTCCGAACGTGTTGAAGAATTCTGAAGCTGTAATTCTTCTCAAGCAGCAAATATTTCCCTGCAAACACTCATGTCTCGTAAACTACTAGTACCTGCCTTCCGATTTTAATTTTGTCACTTTTTAAAATTACTATGAAGTGTATTATGTGTAATCAAATATTTCACCGTGAAGGGCGTAATTCCCTCTCCTGCGCCGTTACACTCAATTCTGGCAGCGCGTATTCGGGACGCCACGAGACCCACATTATTAAACTATGGCTGTTGCTAAACTGTCCAAGTGGATCTACAATAAAAGGCGGCTTTTCCCTGATAATGTTTACAAACTTTTTGTAGCATGAACGGAACGAAGCTCGTAATAGGCCAAAATAGCTTCTAGGGTTTGGTTATAAAGAAGAAAATCTTACAGCACTTTCGCAGAACCTGGAGTGAAAATCACTTACAATGATTCTATAAGAACGTCCTCTTGAGCCTTCATCCTCTGCCGTTAGAAACGGCCTTTACGTACATACATACACACACACACATGCATAGACATACGTGTATGCATGCATGCATGCATACGTACGTACATACGTATACACACACATGCGTACATAGACAAATATACAGGGTGTATCTGAAATGCTTTGTAAAACTACAGCAGTGAGCACCCTAACGCCAAACAAGGGAAAACGTTCGTATCAGTGTATGTCCGCCAGCACTTCGTTTTCGAGGTACAGCCCAATAATTTTCTGACCGCAGTTCTTTAGATTTGTAACTGTGAAGAAACTTAAAACCCGTACTGCATTCAGCTCCAATTGACAACGAACAGACACCTCACCAACGCACTTTTTGATGCCTGTCAGGCCATTCTCAAACGTACCGGCACCTTGGAAAGACTGCAACGGACCGCGACCTGACGTGTCCTTTCGTGCACTGATGCAGGTGCAGGTCACTTTTAGCATTTGTTGTGATTTCTAGATTCATAAACAATGAAAACTCAACGGTTATTAAACTGGCAACGTGTAAGGTAAATGTGCAACGTCACTTGTGAGTAAAATGTTGCGTAGTTAAGGTGTTTATTGTTGACTGTAATCTTTCGTTTAAACTCAAATGCCACTCATTGCCGGAAATATGCTTTATGTGAACGTTTTTCGTTTTGATTTGCGAAACTCTCTCGTGAAGTATGTCCAGGAATTTTAGATACAACGTGTATTAGTGATGCATTAAAGGGCTGACAGTTGTTAAACAAGCCTAATTTTGTGTGTCTAAAATTGCATGCAGTATTTGTAATTGTCATCGGAACTGTATTTTCGGTTGTTATGCCTCAGACTTGAACATCACAGACAGCACCTTTCCGTTATAGCCCGTTGATACTGAAGAGTCTCTAATATTGCTGTACCTTCCGCTGGACTCTAGTGTACTTGCCATACTACGTTACTATAGAAACAGTTGGTGCTGACGAAGAAGCCCCTTCGATGTTGACGCACGCTGATTACAGCCCTTCTTGTGTGTGTGTGCACTGGTCAAGTCCTGCCCTTAATCAAAGGCAAACTTCCAGGTCCCTTCTTATAGAAGCCTCATGTGTTACCCTCCGTCTTACAGGCTTACCTGGGCTTTTCACAGAAAACAAAGCAGCTACGAGAATAATGCAGAAGTTGACAGAAAAGTGTCAAGTTACGTGTTATTTGATAATTGCGACGCAGATCAGTGGTTGAAATCCGATACTTCGAGGTGATACGTAATTGACAGCTGGAACTATAGCAGTCTCTCAAGATTGTGTTAGTTGCTTCTGTCGTTATGACCTGTATCATCGCAGCGCTTTCGAGTTCGCAGATTCCTAGAAGTAACTTCCAGTAAATCTGAAACTGCTCTGCGTCCTTCCATACCAGACAGCAGTTTTCTGTACAATCTCTGCCTTTATCTTAGTCTGTCGGTAAAGGTTATATTTCTATTCTTCGTTTTTCGCCAAACGTCGTTTAATTCAGGGAATTTAATGTAAGCTTCAATACACCGTTAAGGCATATTAAGTCTTTGTCTGTTGCCAAATTTTTGTTTCCACAGTGACCGCTGAACGTCTTCCATTGTTACTCAAAGCATATTTCTGAGAGATTTGGTCGCAAAACCGGTACAGATAATACAACAAGCATGAGGGGAAAAATTTTGCTCCCTTTTAGAATGCAATTTGTGTGATCAGCGGCTCTTCCTTTGAGTTTAATATAAAATACACTGATTCTATTACTGAAATCTGATAATGTGAGACTGGCGACTAGCCTTCTGAGCTCCCTATACTGCATTCACTGCTTGGTTCTTATAACCGAGACAGTGTGTGTGTGTGTGTGTGTGTGTGTGTGTTTACTGCGCGGTACGAACTGCATCTGTAAGTGATAATTCGGGTTAATTATTCGTCCTTGAGCCGTGGCATGGCTCAGTCCGCTCTCTCGCCCCGGAGGCCCGAATTCAACCCCAGGCCACTTCGTGTGAGATTTTTGGTGCACAAAGTGACACTAGAACAGGTTTTGTTTAACGAGTACTTCGGGTTTCCCCGTTCAGTATTCCACCAGTGCTCCGTGCTCATCTTTATCTACATGTTGCTCTTACCAAAAGGACAAACAGGGAAAGCCTGACAGCCGTCCAAAAGTATTGCTGTTTAGGGAATCAGGGAGCATTAGGTAGAAAATTTGTCATTTTCTTTATTCGTGAAACTTTGATGGAGACCTGGAAATAAATGGCTGATGTTGTTTGGACCTGCAGTCGTCGAATTGTTATTTGATGCGTCACTCAACGGCAGGGGATCTTTGCAAACCTTCAGATTTAAAACTTAAAAATTGTTGCGTATTTTTATCTAAGCTAATATAAATGTTGGCTCTAATATTCTTCACACAACTTGTAGAAATACCCAGCTGTGTAAAATGCACAGTTCACAGTTCAGAACAGTCACAGCCAATAAATGTAATGTCAGTCACGAAATGAGAACCAAAACAGACGCATTGCAATCTCAACATTCACTTACAATGAAACATCTTTTCGTAATCCATTCGGAGTGTAGTCTTGACTATACGCCCTGACGTTTCTCAAGAACCTGCTGTCTCTATAATCATGTGCGGATGCAGCAGGTATGTTTCAGCGTCTGTACGTATCTACAAATGCACGACGTCACATCCCAGAAGAGAGGCCGCTACTTACTGTCGCCTTCTTAACCTTAAATATAGAATTTTGGAGTCAGTTGTGATTAAAGTTGGAAGTTGTCTGGGATGTTACCTCGTGTCGATTTGTAAATAGTAACAGAAGTTTTGGAGGATCATGTTGCCTCCATCTTCAGAGTAGTATTTCAGAGTCCTAATGCCAGGTGTTAGTGTTAGGTATGATGAAAGTGGCATGGACTCTGAACAGTTGACAGTGACACAATACAGAATGCCTGTAGCTCCAACTTTTCCTTTGCTCAGTTCAGTCAGCTGTCCAATCGGTAACGCAAGTGGTATCTGCTTTTATTACTTCATATCGTTTTAACTGCAGTTTTTGTCATACTAATATATACATTGCTCTTGTTCTTTGCAACACAGTTGGCTCTAAACCGTTTACATCTTCTCCTTGTCGTTTTGCACGCACGCAGTACTCTTGTACGAAGCAGACAAACTTCCTCCTCCTCCTTCAATTTTGCGCGCCCCGCTCCCAGGGGGAGGGATGGTAAGGAGCTGATACAGTGCCCCACCCACGGCTGCGATGGCATGGGTCATGTCTCAGGAAACTACGCTACCCACAGAAGGCAAGCCACTTTACAGCTATTCTGTACCTTCAGGTGATGGTGGTCATTCCGTGTCCAGTAGTTGGCTTGATCAGTGTGTTCGGTTAGATGACCCCTCGATTTATTTTTATTGCATATGAATTCGTCTAAATGTTTTATATGATCATTTCAATTTTACTTTTAAACAATGCCCGTGATTATATTTGATCACGAAGAAAGAAAATGTGTTCACTTTCTTTAGAAGTATCGTTGTGCTACCTTCAGTCGTTCATTTTTGCACGGACCAGTAGTAGATCGTTGATTTTTATGAATTAATTTTCCTTTGATAGTTGAAACGTGTTTAACCTTCAATCTTGTTGGTTGTTTGGCGCTCGATGTTCAGTCCTCTTTATGTTTCCATATTGTTTAATGATCATTACTTTTACCTTCCTAACCCCCACGCGCACTGTATGGAAGGGAACGCACCCTATCACGTGGATTGAAGATTTTTGTTGTAAATTCCACCATTTCAAAATTATTTACTTTCAGCCAAAAGTGTGGGCAGCGTTTCTCTTGGGAATTCTAAGTATGGTTCTCCATTATTCATGTGAAAAGTTGACCATGTCTGAGCAGTGGATGCTAAGAGGCAAATCAGATTCACTGGGGTCAGGTCCTTGCCTTCTCTTGCAACAAACCAGTGCCAGTTTGTGTGTCCTCATACTTGCCTGGCTGTTGTGTATTCAGTGTGCTTGCCAGTGGTTGTGGTGTTGGTGGATGTCGTCTTGAAATATCCAGTGTCCTTTGCTTCTGCCTGTTGAGAGGAATGGACAGGAAACATAAATGCAGTAAGTGAAAGTACACTTTGAAATTCCGAAGTGTTTCTACTCTTGTTTAAAAGTGCTGAGGCCTTTAGCGACGATAGCTCTGTTTCTAGTACGTGTGTTTTCAAAACACTGGCCAATGACTCTTGAGAGCTTTCCGTACCCATTATGTTCATATATAGTAGACATGCATTATTTAATTTTGATATGTATCTTAATAACCTATGCATGTGTTTTCAAGTTTCATTCAGTGAGTGTTTCAAAATGTGGGTTTCTTGTTATAGTACCGCCTTCAAATACGGTTGCGCCCATGGACGGTCTGTCTTGAGTATTCCCGACATTTCAAACAGTAATACGGTCACGTAACTCCATGATTCCAAGAGTTCAGTTAGTAACGCGGTGATTACCCTCGATGCTTCTAAGAGTTCCGGCAACAGTGCCGTGTACTGACTGTAATGTTCCCAGGAGTTCAGATAAATAATATTTTTGTCTGACTGATGTTTCCAACAGTTCAGATAGTAATGCGGATATCTAACTCCATGCTCCCAAGAGTTCATATAGTAATACGGTCACATAACGCCGATGTTCACAACAGTTCGGGTAGCAATACTTAAGCTCTTGTGATGAAAATTTTGACAGGCAGTAAGCAACTGTAGTTGATTATGAGCTGCTGTTCCTCAGAAGGACGCACGTGGCACATTGCATGTGTATGGTTAGTGCCAGCATGTATTTTGACGCAAACTGTATATTAGGTAAGATGCAGACAGAATTCAAGTACCAATAATAGGAACTGCATTTAGAGCCGCCATGACTCTTTGTGCCTTATTAATGTTAGGTGCTTTACTTTTGTCATATACTGAGACTGTACAGTAGCCACCAGTAGCACTGTATGCAGCCAGTCAGCTCTGTCTTATCGTCGTTATCGGGTATAAGAAGTAAATAACTCATGTAACACTAACAACGCCACTATGACATAATTTTTGCCTACTATCTTTTATGTAGCTCCTAGATGTTCTGGCGCTTTTATCTCGCCGTCTTCAGGGAGCTGACACCAAAATTCCTTTAAAACATTTACTTCGGTATAAAGCATAAAATAAACAATGTAAAAGGGCATAAAAAGTTAGTCTCTCTGGGCGATGGGCGATGTACCTGCTGTTGCGTTGTACAGAGAGCATCTTAACGGGGGGCTGAGGAGGCCTGAGCCCTGCACAACGGGCAGCATCTTTGGCCGTTATGCAGCAACGGCGAGCAGTCTCGCGATTACAAGGAAACGTCTTATGTAATGTGCAGTCGGTGAGCTGTATTCTTGACGCCCTGATTTTCCCCACAATTTATTGCGGCACCGTTTTACTGGATATTGACATAAATAGAGCAACGTTTAGGTCCTTCTTGACGCAGTCTGCATCTGACTTACATTATACGTCCAGTAGATAGTGACAACGGAAGCATGACCCTCACCTGTGGGAATGTACCGTGTTCGTAGTGTCTTGAATGCGTCTGGTATGTTGTACGACGTCGTGTCATTTGGATATAGAGTACTTACAAGTTGTTGATTTTAATTTTCGTATCAGTTACGTACGGACATAAGTATTTAGACTTAAGTCTTTTTGGTATGTTCTGTATGTGACTCTTGATGTAAATTCTTTAAGTATTAACATCGCAGCGGCTTGTAATCCTTGCCATTACCCATAACTTTCGCCTGCTCTTCCCTGCATATTGTTTGTACATGCACTGCCAAACAGGTGCTTAGTTTCTGTGTTCGTAACAGTGAGAGGGAATCTGAGGCGTGTTTTACCACAGTACAGAGTCACGTACTGGTAAGTGCACCCTCAGTGTTTCGAATAAGAAAGGTGATGATGTCGACAGTGACCATAATGAGACTAGCTGGCATTTCTGCACTCAGCGATTACAGTAAAGAAGCAGGACGAAGGCTGTTTGTGTGAGTGGTACAGTGCTGTTCTTTGAAAACTGACAATACGCCATTTCATTAATTGATTTCAATTACGCGTGACGTAATTTTATTTTAGATATAATTGTGTGTTACCGAATTACCAAATTACTACCTGTATTCATTCATATTTAAAAGTAAACAACACAGTGCCGTACTGTCAGATTGCTCAGTTGCACCTTCGTAATTTGTTAAATACTAGTTTTCTCCGTAGAGAACGGCAAGGGTTTGGTTAAGAAAAGTGCGACTGTAAGAAGTCACTTTTTTCCCTACCTGTGATGTGGAATAAGACAAATTTTATTCCAGGTGTCTGTGGCTGTTATGGTCACACAGACTGAATTGATTAATACATTGGCATAAGGTGAGGAGTCGCATAGCAGTTCTGTTAGGCCAACGCATGAATTATTTATTTTTAGTAACGTACATATTCATAATTTATTTCTGCTAAGTGCTGTGCCCAAAGCTCTGCCAAACCCAGAATACTTTTAATCGATTAAAACCAAACTTTTTTATGTAGTTACATTTAGAATTACAAAATTGTCTTCAGTCGTTTTATTACTGTAATCTCATCGGAACTCAAATACAAAAGGGAAAAAGTAAATTGTGTGTGACCAAGGCACTAAAATCCAGCACATTGTATCACTCACTGCCCTTCCGCATTATTTGTTCTGCTACGCGAATTACATGCCTTGTGTTTCATTACTTCATTAAATTCATATTTTAATGTATTTGAAATAGCAGGAACTGTTCATTCACGTGTTTATTTTCTTCTCGGTACCACCTGAATATCAACTAGCCTTGCTTAGACAGTCCGTGTCCAAGTTTTGTAAACAGACCATTTCCTTCTTCAGGATGTGCCGCTGCCTCACTGGGTAATCAATTCCTGCGTTTTGAATGAGCGTAATCTTTAATTTTCAAGGCTGTAGAAGTATGGAAGTCTGGGATCTTTCTCGGACCTCTACACCCTTCAGTATGAAGGCACTACGTTCCTTCGAAACTTCGATATTCGAATAACCAGTGAGGCTGCGTCGTATTCTTGAAGACCGGAATTCCTAACCACACTGCCCTGGAATCATGAAACGTCGCTTAGTGGAATTGGTTCTCATCTGAGAGCGGGTACACTGTGCGAAGTAGGCCTACTAGTGGATAGCAACGTCATGCTTATGGTGGTGTGGCTTGTCAAGGAACACTTTGGAACGGGTAGGGCCAGCGGCAAGTAGCGATACTGTAACTTCCCCATACTGTTGGTGTGTTCGCAGTTTGTCTGGCTGCCCACGTGCGGATCGCACGCAGATACAAGCCCACTCACAGGAACTCAAGTGCCCGACGCCCGGGTGTGACGGCTCGGGCCACGTCACCGGAAACTACTCTTCCCATCGTAGTTTGTCCGGCTGTCCGCGAGCCAACAAGCCCAAGAGTAAACCCCGAGACGGACAGGATTCAGAGCCTCTCAGGTAATTTCCTTCCCAGTGACATCGAACTGTCGAAGCCGTTAGAGGTCATGTCAGTAGCTATATAATTGGTTGTATGTGAGTGGATTTTAATCATCTTCACTCTACATAGCACAAATGCATAACTCCTTGTTTTATCATACATACATACATGCATACATAATTACGAACATACATACATATTTATGCATGCATGAATGCATACTTTCCATCGATCTCAAAGTTTGCAAATGTCAGTAGGGAGTGGAATAAGCCATAAACATGCATAATATAAAAAATGTGCAAGACAGACAGAATTACTATAGTACAAACACCTCTACTCTAACGACTGCATTTACAGGATTATGGATCATCCTTTAACATACGAAATTCACCAACAGAGTAAAAAGGTTGTGTACTTAAGTATATTCTTAATCCTGCTGTACGTTATGCATTTTCTTTCCTACAAGATATGGGGCTAAGTTATAAACTGCTGAAAATTCTGATGCCACCATTGAATGCACTTGTCTGAAAACGTGAGAAGCTGGCGATTGGTCTATGAAGAAGGTGCTTATTTCTTGTATTAACCCTTATCCTGCTAACGTGGAGAATATGGTGAGCTCCTAACAATGCTAACAAATGGCAGATGGGATTTAATTCGGCATTTAAAGGGTTAATACTGTGTAAAGATTAATTTGTTTGAAAATTTTCGAGATTGTTTACATTGAAGTTCATTAATGAAAAAGTATTCCTGTATTGGCGTGAAACAAGTGCAATCTCGAATCTCCGGAATGGACTTCCACATTAAATTCTATAATTTATACCAACCCTAATTCTAAGACTTTTCTTTTTAAATTAAATGTATTTCCACTGTCAGATAAATTAGCCCGGCAGATTGTTCCATAACTTATTATAGAGAGACGGTAAGCGGAAGAAATTGATTTGAGAGTGTTAATGTTGATGATATGGACCATAGACCTAACTGCATAACATAACATGCTCCACGCAACTGAGGCGTCATTTTGAGCAGTGCGATTCTTCCAGTTAGGTGGTTATCAGTTTGTAAACGAAAGACATTTTGTGTGTACCGGTTCTTCTGTAAAAAGGATACTTAATGCATAATGTGGAGAATTATTCGTTATACATTTTAGTATATTAATTTTATCTAGATTTAGAGCCAACCAATTAACAGCTAACAAATTACTGATATGAGAGAACTAAATTTGGCACAGTACAGAGATAATCAGACTTTTTGCTACATATGATGCTACTGTCATCAGCAAATAAAGGTCATTCATGTGTATTACGAACAAGAAAACCCCTAGAAGGGACAAGTTCGTAGAAAGTCGTTTTATAGTCGAAAAATTGTTACAGAATATGAATCCGTTTAAAGGGAATTATGACCGTTCACCGCGGAGGTCCAGGTTCGAGCACAGGCCAGAACATACAGTGTTTGTGGCGGACAAAATGATAGTTGGACTGCTGTCTAGATATGGACTGATGTCTATATATGGTCTGCCAACTGTATTCCCGCAATTAATTTACTGATGACCGTTGAAGGAAGACGAGCATGGAATGAATTGGGAGAAATGTTGCAGAACTGGGAGAGGTGTTTCAGAATCATCCCCCCTTACCTGTGCACTGTGTGACATGGCGTGCTTTGTGGTAAATCTTCAAGTACTGTATCTGTCTACTACAGATGCGAGCGGTTAACTTTGCACTCCGTTATCTGTACAGAATCGTCAGTAGATGAAAGAGGTCCGTGGAGGTACAGACACGATCATGAGGAAAATATTATCTTCCCCTTCTAGGGCGTGAACTCCACCCACTCACACTTCAGCCAGTGGGTTCGCAAAATGCGCTGCCGTTGCTCTGCATGCCAGCGGCAGGTCCTTGCCCTCTGCACTGAAGTACCACCCAGGAAGACGATTTCTATTTCATTTTAAGTAAAATTCACCTTTATATGCCATGAGGGCACACACGGGGGGAGTAAAGGTATCGCGCTAAGCATTTGTATACAGCGCTGGCCTTAGAGAGTGATAGTGTTCAACGCCACATCCTGGCCTATTTATTTTTTGTTGGGTGGGCCTCAGGGCTGGTCTGGAAGGGTACAGAAAATTTCTTTTCTTCTGGCTTTCGAACCCCGGCCCTTCTACCCCATAGCGACTTGCTAAACCGACGGCGCCAACTTAAATAGCTTCAGTAAAAGGGAAAATCACGGATCGACTAGCAGCCACAAAACGATAATGCGCACGCCGTTTCAATCGGTATACACCTCGCATAGTACAGGTTGCATTTTATACTGTATAAATTCAGTTTACATTTCATGTAGCTTAGATACAAAGAGGAAAAAATTATGTAGAATGGTTTTTCCAGTCTTGTCAATATGGTCTCATGTTGGGCACAGACTTTCTCAGACATATTTTATATAATATTTGTTGCACAATAATTTTCCATATGTAATTTTCACAGTTTTACCGTGCATCGTGATATTATCACGTCTTTATTTATCCAACTGAATGCACAATTAGACTGTTCTAAAAATGTTAAAACTTACATTAAAATTTACATTAAAATGCTGTTATGAATGCTAAAAATTACTTGCTTAATTACTTATTACTTACTTACTTACTTACTTACTTACTTACTTACTTACTTATTTATTTACTCACTCCATGGAGCAAAGTCTTTCTTAAGAAGCTAACTGGTTTTCAGCTAGTCAAGAAAGATCCCGCATTTTATGGAACCCAAAGGTTCCTTACCACATTCACAAGCATTTTAATGTAAAATTTAACGTAAAGTTTTAACATTTCTATAACAGTCTAATTGTGCATTCAGTTGGATAAATAAAGACGTGATTTCCCCATTTAGTTTTAAATAAGAGTGGAGAAGACTACATAAAGAGGAGCTTAATGATCTGTACTCCTCACCCAGTATTGTTCAAGTGATAAAATCGAGAACAATGAGATGGGCGTAGGGGGGAAAGGAGAGGCGTATAGAGGGTTTTAGTTGGGAAACCTGAGGGAAAGAAACGACTTGGGAGACCAGGGAGTAGATGGGAGGATAATATTAAGATAGATCTTCAGGAAGTGTGATATAGGGGTATGGACTGGGTCAAGCTGGCTCAGGATAGAGACATGTGGTGGGTACTTGTGAGTGTGGTAATGAACCTTTAGGTTCCATAAAATGTGGGGTCTTTCTTGACTAACTGAAAACCAGTTAGCTTCTTAAGAAAGACTTTGCTCCATGGAGTGAGTAAATAAGTAAGTAAGTAAGAGTAATTTTAAGCATCCATAACAGGCGTTATAATTACTGATGTAGCTATACTCAACTACATTTCCTCCCCACAACTTTTAATGTAAATGCGACTTTACTCTGAACTGTCTCCTTTTCTCACAAACATTTTCCATTCTACTAATCCAGATGTCCCATTCCCGGATGTGATGGATCTGGACATGCAACAGGGAAATTCTTGTCTCACAGAAGGTAGGATAAGTGTGTAGTACCAGAGCATGGAGCTGTTGAGATACATGTTGTTTGTGTGTGTGTGTGGTTGGGGGGAGATAAGTGCGTAGTGCTAGAGCATGCAGCTGTTCAGATATACTTACATGTTCTTGTGTCACGGAGGGTAGTGGGATAAATTTGCAATGTCAGAGGATGCAGCTGTTGAGACTTTCTTGACTCAGTCCTGAATGTTGGTTATAAAGTACATTCTGTCACATTTATTTTGGCTTATGCTGTAAACTGTGTCATATTGGAAATAGATCCTCAGCGCACCATGTGTCCTTCCTAGTTTTCGGTTCCAGATATGTATGTGACAAAGCATGTCCACGTTTTTGCATGTGCATCTAATTAGTACACATGTTAGATCTATTTGTGACATCTTAGATTTTCAAAAAGTAAAGGTGAGATGAATTTGCCCTTGTGTTTTTTAAGGCACCACATGGTTCAGTCATACCAGGAAGTGCAGGTATAGCTCCATGCATGTTTAATGCCAAAAGTAGATGAAGGCATGTGATCACTTTCATGTTATGACTGCTTTATCCCCTGTGTGTAATTTCATAGATAGTTAACCGTGTTTCCTAGGAGCTTGATGCCTCCATCTTCTGGCTGGCGGTGCTCTGAAGGTGTAGGTTGCAGGTTCCTCAGAAACTCTGGTAGGCACCAACAGGACTCTGTGTGCTTCAGATGTAACCGCTGTGCTAGACAGAGGTTCAACACTCATATAAAATGTGAATTCTCAAAGGAAAATTCTCCTTGCTGTCCATAACAAGAATGGCAGTCTTAAATAGTGAATCACAATTTAAGGGCACTAAGTAATTTTTCCCATGTCATCACTGAAATATGCCATTACAGTGATAATGAGTTGTCTGTTCGGAATTAAGAATTTAATATCAAGATGTCATGTTTACCACAGTAAGGCAGTTTGTAAATCATAAAAGACATAATATAAAATCTATGCTCTTTACCTTGAGGTGACCACAGCACAAAAGGTTTTTGATATCCAAATATCTCTCCTGAATTTGGGAACTGCATTAGCTCAGTCAGCTTAGTAAGTAGGCTACAGGCTGGAAGAAGAATTGTTTGATTCACAGCAGGAGCAAGAGATGGTTGTCTTCTCAGAAAGCATCCAGACTGGCTGTGAGGCCTTTCCTATCTCATTTCCAACAGGTTTGGTGCAGGCTGTTTCTCCAAGGCAGAGTAAAGTGGCCTGTGGAGTGAAGCTGACCACTCATCTGTGCCTAATGCCAAGGTTAAGAATGAGTAGAGCTGTATCTTCACTCCTCATTGTGCCTTATGGCATGCACAGGGACCACTTTACTTTTATTTTTCAAAAACTTGTAACCATATTTTCATGTTATCCAAGGCAAAATGTCCATGCAGACTGTGTAGTGAGTTCATTATAAGCCCAGACTATACAGTTACTTTAAACACACGTATGTGTTGTTACTAAGAAAGTGGAAAACATTCAGCTAGCAGCCCTGGAACATGCAACGTCTATCTATAAAGGAAATTAGAAATTTGTTTACGTTCTAAGGGAGAAACCTTACACTCGCCATTATTGGGTTTCTAAATTTCACCCACGTCTGTTATTCCCAACATAACATGGGTTTCAGAGGCTGAATCCTTTCACAGCCTGAGGTGAAGGGGTGGGGAGGCACCTACTCACATGAGAATAGAAATGGATTCAGTCCAGATTTGGTTGTTATTAGACAATTGTCACAGTCCAAGAAGCAGATAATCCTAAGAAGATACAGGGTTTGGTTGTTTTCAAATGAAAAATGGTCATTATACTCATTGTATTACATGTAGCATTGAGATGATATGATAATCAGGTTTCATTCCATTTCATAGTGCATCAGGGTGTCCTATAGCAAATCGGAACAAACTGCGAGTCCTGGAGAATGGAGGAACAGTTGAACAACACAAAGCAGCTGTAGCAGCAGCCACTGCCATGAAGTTTGAGGGAGTTAACTGTCCAACACCCGGCTGTGATGGTACAGGGCACATCAATGGTTCGTTCCTCACGCACCGCTCCCTCTCTGGTTGTCCCATGGCTGGCAGTGGCCAGGGAGGAATTCCAAAGAAGAACAAATATACACCTGATGATATGAACAATATGTATGCCAAGGCTGCACCAGGTTAGTGCAATACTATGTGGATAAGAACCAGCTTCAAATGCATCACTCAGTGTAACCTGAAATTGGGTAAATTGTGCTGACAGGGAAGGTATATTGTCTTGTACTAAATTTAAAAGCTGTAACTTCTCCCATACTACCATAATTTTAAAGTAACACCATTGGTCATTAACATTCATATTTAAGTGTCACAAGTGTGATTAAGTGGAAGGTGTGACTAGCCAGTCCTGCCTGCTTAACTCACTTCAAATAGTTGGGGGCTATGTTCTTCTGACATATGATTCTGTGTCACTGGGTTAGCAGCTCCAAATGTATCTGCTTGAACTACTGGAGCCTTGAAGGTGACGGTAGTAGGCCACTACTCTCCCAGTGTTACAGTATTACATCCCATAAGAATGGAATCCTCAATTTCACCACTGTGAAGACTTCAAATCTAGCGGAGTTTGCTCATCATATTACTTGATTATATGTTTTCCTACCTATTAGCAACAAGAATATTTAATTTTATTCAAATGTGGTTAGCAGCAGAGGGACTGGATTTCAAGACAGCCTTTTATCAAAACATTCCATGTGTATTTTTAAATTTTACAGGTAAAAATACCTTTCATATTGCCTTGCATATTTTCAGAAATAGGGGGTTCTGAAGCAAGCGTGTCAAGACTAATGGTTTATTTTTTGACACGTTGGAATTTACAGTAACAAAGTTTTATTTCATAGACATACTGCTCTTTGTCACCCTGTGTATAAGACCTGTATATTATCTAATCACAATTAAAAATACCACAGAATTATTACAAAAGTTCCATGCTGACATATGCCATAAGTTGTGTAACAAGTAAACTGCATATATTAACCTTTCATACTGATAAAAGTGAATATGTAATTTCACAGGAATGGGCAGATGTGACAAGATCTTTCAAAGTAGGTCGCTTGGCTAAGTGGAGTTAAAAAATTGACATGCACATCTCATTCTGTAATGAATATTTGCAAATTGTAAAGATCAGTGACACTTCAGTTGCTTTAAATTCTTTAAGTTAAAATAATTGGCAGATGTTGTATAAAAATAATGAACTTGCTGAATGAGACAGAAGAACATTTTCTGAGTCTGTACTATTCTCTTTCTTATCATAATCCAAGGCATTCAGACTGTAGCTGGGGCAAACCCAGCTTTACTATTCGGTGGGTAGCAGGGTCTCTTTTCCTAGAGTAAGTGTAGGTCCCCAGTCACTTCCACCTAATACCAAGCTTAAGTATGAGTGGGGTATATCTCTGCTGTCCATGTACCTTCAGTGCATGATGCTTAATTAAGCACAGGAATGTTGTTACCCTCTCTTTTCATTATCATATTAAACAATGAACCAGAACAAAGTCCTGCACTCAAGCCACTCTTGAAGCACCACCTATCTTACTCCCCACCATACACATTTTATGAAAAGGTTTTGCCCATTATTAAATGAGTGAGGGGTGAGGTGGACACGTTTAAACATTTTAATTCATGAGGTTATTTTGAAAATTTTCCAAAAACCATTGCTGCGATGTCAAGGAACCATAGGCATTTCATGTCACAGAGAGTGCAGTTCAATTGCACCATTGTCAGACTGTGATGGAGTTGTCATTTATTGTGTGGTATATATATTAATTCAATATATCTCAATGAAAGGGTACGCTATAGCCACGTGGCATTTATGCTGTCCGTTGGCTTTTTACCTCATTTTAGCAAAATATTCTGTGCCACTTTTCCACCGCACTGAACACATCACCTACTGCCTCTTGATGTTTGGGGCCTTTTAAGGCAAAATATGCTGTTGCACAAAATGACTGGATGAAGGCCAGTCCTGGGGGGGGGAAGTCTGTGTTCTTGATCTTACAAGTATAATCACCTCTGCACTTGCAGTTTCATGTATTGTGAAGAATACTTGGGCTGTGTTCGAAAATTCTGGTATTTGGCCTTTTTCAAGGAATGCTTTTAGTGATGAAGATTTGAAAGTGGCATCTGCTATATGTGGTGCGAGTTCTAACAGCACATCATAAATTATGTCACAAGTAGGCAGCTCTTTGGAAAACAAAGTGGCCCCATAACAGGTTCATCCATATCCAAGGGCTGCACCCAGCATAAGCAGAAGTGGAGAAGAGCTGAAGGGAATTTTAAGAATTCTGGCTCTGACTTCTGAGAAGCAACATATTCAAGATCTTGCTCCCAAGAGAAGACTAAGTGGGACTTCCAATCCAAACCTAGGCAGAAAGTCAAAATATGTGTTACAAAACACTATTAATAGATTACAACATGTGTGATTCAGGTTTTACCACCCACAAAACTGACGAATTTACAGAAGAAGATGATTGTGAAGATGATGTGGACTGCTTTTGCCAGTCACTTGAGCCAAACAATTATGTACTGCTAAAATTAGCATCAAAGAAGGCAGTGAAATATTGTGCTTGGCTGCTCCAAGAAAAGGACCAGGTGGTTGTCACACCATATTTCTGAGGAAGTGACCCACATGTTGAATATTTTGTTTCCCAGAGTCTGCAGACACTGCAGAAACAGAGCCCACTAACATTGTTTTGAAGTCACCACATCCAGTGGATTCAGGAAGTAGTCGTTGAAGAGTCACTGTGATTTTTGGCTGACATTGTCAGGTTACAGTTTTAACTAAGGGTGATAGTTTGAAGTTGATTGTAAACGTTTCTACCGTTGAGATGAACTGTCAAATAGCAGATGTCATAACTTTAGTCACTGAAATTATTCCACCCTGAGCCACTCCAGCCCGCATGCACCAACAAATGAATGTGGCTGTTTGGAAGGACACTTCGCACGTCTGACCATGCAGATAGGAGGAGATGGTTTTCACAACTTATGAAGCAAAATTAAATATTTTATCAAATTCTTATTTCTGAATTTGTATTGCATTCATAAACCTACTTTAAAGCTGCTGGCTGTAAATATAAAATGCACCAAAGGTATTAAAGTAACAGTACATATAAAGCAGTTCAGTGTATAGGATCTATGGATATAGATTATTTTGTTCCCTGTTGTCATCAGAAATGAACAACAGTTAACATTGAACTCATGTTGCAGTAGCTGTAAATAGCTTTATCAAACTGTATCTAGAGTGGTCTCACTTAGGACCATGATTAGACGTCTTCTGCCCTCCATGCGCATACTTTAATTTCAGAAGTTATGAAACTTTCCATCCAGGAAAGTCTAAGTGGGTTACAGAAGAACTGGTTTGTGATATTTGTAACAAACATCTGTAATTTAAATCAAAGAGAAATATATGGAGTGCTAGTCCTGGTGGCCATGCTGTTTGAGGCTTAGGTCTGTGGCCACTCATTTGCTAGGATCGTGGCATGAAATTCTGCTGAGGGCTCAAATGATCGAGTCTTGTTTTTGTTGTGTGTTGTGTAGGTAGTAGCCTCTTTGAAGAGCTGATTACTCATTCAGAGGAGTCCTACCAGGTGTGTGTGTGTGTGTGTGTGTCTAATTGTTTGTGATGTGGAAACCTCAAAAGGGCGACCTATGCCCACTTTGAGCTTTAGTGCCACAGGAAAACAATACATTTTGTGTATGTGCATGTGCGCGTGCGTGCGCGCGCACACGTGCACACACACATACACAGATTATTTTTGGTTGCTGGACTGTTTGCTGTGTAGCATACAACATTTTCGCAGTAGAGTATACAACATTGTTGCTTCATAGCCAGCCATGATGGTGCCTGCTCAGTACAATGATGAAACAGTGCATACTCTGTAGATGCAGTCTCAGAGGCATTATATGTACATAAGTGGGAGATTGAAACTAATGTATGATAATATGTGACTAAAGTGTATTCAGCGTTTAAAAACGAACTGTAGTAACATCTGGCTACATGTGAATGATGTATGATTGTTTCATATATTTCTTTGCCACCAATATTTTTAGATTACCAAATTATATTATAATGACACTGTGTGTTAGCGCATGGCCTCCTCTTCAGTGTGTTCCGGGGGTAAAGTGGCCGGGGTCTGAAGATCACCATTCACCTCCATGTAGTGTGGAGGTTAAGAATGAGTGGATCTGTACTTCCACTTCTCCTGTGTGCCTTCATGGCATGCAGAGGGACAACTTTACCTCTACCTTTTTATCTGCAAGTACATGATGATGACCTTTACCTTCACATTAACATGTGAAGGTAAAGGTCTTCCCATAACATATCATGAAGGCACACAGGGGGAGTGGAGGTATAGCTGTACTCATTCTCAACCTTCGTGCCAGATGGGAGTCAGTGGTCAGTGCCACATCCCTGCTGCTTCATCCCAGGAAAGAACTTTGATAGCCATTGTAGAAGAAGTTGATGTGGAACATAACTGATATTTCAAAACAAGCCAAACAACAACCAGCATCATATGTGTTATGTTTCATTTGCATCAACAATCCAAGCACAGAGTGAGTTTATTAGGTTTATGTATGAAATTTTCCCTCATGACCCAGTTGTTTATTTCAAGTTGATTCTTAGATAGAGTAAGGACTGAAGTAGTGCAATAGTGTCGGGTAATATGAATTTTTTATAACTTTATTCCATTACTAGTTTTTATAAATATCTGTCACTTTCCGTTCCATTATCACTGTGTAGTGCCATTTTCAGACCACTTGTAAGTACCTTAACCGTTTCAGTGTCGGGGCTTGTGGACTGGATTTATGTGGCCCAGGATAGGTACAGGTGAATGTGGTAATAAACTTGCAAGTTACGTAAAAAGCCGGGGTATTTTATGACTAGCTGAGAAACCGTTATCTTCTCAAGAAATTCTCTTCCTGGAGTCTGATAACCTTGTAAAGCTTTGTGGTCACTCTGTGTACCACCCACTGTACCATTTAAACCTCAGCATTTTACCCACAGTGTGTTACTGCTTCTTGTAATTCTCAGCACATACATCAGTCATTTGCGTAATGAAAATTAATTGGTTGGAGTTTACAGTGGAAGTGCAGTGTGTTTATGGTTAGGCAGGAACACAGTTTTCAAATAAATTTAGATGAAGTCCATATTATAGAGGGTTTTGTTACTGCAGTTTGCTGTATTGTGTGTTGTAGTTTCCATGTGAATTTATGTGATTCTGCTGGGTTAAGGAGTGTCTGTCCAGGCAGTTTTGTGTAAATCTTGACACACCTTACAAATGTCTGTACAAAGTCTAGAATTTACATGTAACTGACAAACAGATGTTGTGAATTAATTATAGAATGTTCCTTTGTGAATATTGCATTAACTGAGTGATGCAGTTGAATGTTTCCATCTCCATCAAATTGCCTTGTCAGTTGAGGATCTTTCTAAGAAAGGGATTTAGCTGTCATGTTGCACTATCATCAGTGTCTCTGTTTCTGATGAAGAACCTTTGTCTGTATAGCAGATATTTTAATACACTTAAGTTTTTTCTTACTTCCTTCTCAGAAAACAGTTTATGTGATGAATTGCTTAATGTTATTAGAATATTTCGCTCATGAATCTTTGTCATCTGTACTGTTAAATACAAGAAAGTTTGCACCTGTTTACATTAGTCATTCTTCCCTTTCTGTAGCAAAGAATAACATAGAAAAAAGCACATATATATATATGTGTGTGTGTGTGTATATATATGTGTATATATATATATATATATATATTTATATATATAAGTTCACACACGGGCACACATGGGTGTGCATGCGGGCGGTGCTAAAAGGTTGCATTTCTGTAGTCAATAAATGAAAGTGCATTATGTTTGGTATTCTCATTATTCATGCAGTGAGATAACACTTTTCAACTGAAAATATTTTGCATGATGAGAACGAGGTTGTATGAGCATTCACACTACAGTTTACAATTGTAACAAGTATTGATAAAGATTTAAGCATGGAAATAAACATATGTGCAGCCTCTCTACAGGCAAAAGTGCCGTGAAGATCAATGGAGCTCTGTCGTGGTTGTCAAGGTGCACTCACAATAACTTGAGAAGTATTCATGGCTATTTGCACGGAATTTTGTTTCTTCCCTTGAAATAAGTTTCTTCAGTTTCAAACTTGGAATTGTTACTGTTTATACAAGAATTGTTGGGCATGTGCCTGCAGATGTGAAATGTCTTCTTTCCAGACTAACAAATTTCATTATGCACAAATCGATGTCATCCACTGCTCCAACAGAAAGGATAATGAGCGACATTTAGTTTTGATTTATGGAGATGATGGTGCTTTAGGTGTTTGCTTATGATTTATTTAATTTTGTCGGTCACAAAGACTACATAGCATTGACATAATGATGTCATATAATACCTTCCAACCAGTCTGAGTTTCAGACCTTGATGCTTGCAAAGGAAGTTTATTTTGAACAGTTTATTCTATTTGTAATGCTATTATGAACTTACATTGTAATTTCACCATGAAACTTCCTCACATGAAATTTAACAGAGTCTCTCCTGTCTGTCTTAGACACAATTATAGTTGTGTACAGTTAAAAGAGGAGGGTGGGGGCCTGACCTTGAGGCTGTATGTAGTTTGTTTCATTTTAAAAACCATTGTAGAAATCATGCCATAATTAGAACTGTAGGACGACACTGTTTACAACTGCATTTGTATATTTATAAATATAAGTACATATTCTATGTCTCACTCACCTAATTTCAGTTACAGGGTCTAATATTTTTTTTTTTTTAATTCATCTAAGACACCCTAAAATTTTACTTATTTTTCGAAATTCCCATATACAACACATCAGCCGATTTCAGTGGCTAATTGTTGCAGGAGGTCATATCACATAAATCATTTGATATCACCATGTCCATTAAATGTTCCCCCCCTCAGATTTTTATTTGTTGGGGAGGGGGGGGGGGTGGCTATAGAACGGCAGCCCCCTACCTCTTTTGGGTGTGCACCTGGCTTTGCAAAATGCTGCTTGAATTTTCTCTGAAAGAAAATTGCCCATTGTAAGAATATAAATAAATACCAGGTCTTATAAATATCCACACTTTTGAATAGAAAACACCCGACTTTGTACCTTGTGTGTAATTCCAGAGCTGTGTAATTAAATTTTCTATCATGCACTCAGAAGGCTTGGATTCGCTTGTAGAAACTTCATAAGCTACCTTCTGTCATTAAATTTTTTATTTGAACAATTTGGCTTAATTGGAGTAATGTAAAAATCCATGACTCTTCAGAGATTTTTTTCATTTAAAAATGCAAATTTTGGAGAATCAATATCAATCTGCATTATTTCATGCTTACCCCATGAAGTAGATGAGAACTGCGCCCTTCTGGGTTATCAAGCAGCGAATAGTGGTAACTAGAAATTAACACTATTTGCTGCATGATAACCCAGAAGAGCGCAGTTCTAATGTGGAACTATTGATTTAAATTTTATGGTTCCATGCATATGTTCCACAAAAGATACACTATGGAAGACAATGGTATATGAATATATCCTATGAAAGAGACAAAATGGAAGGCACGTGATATATGAGTATGTTCCATAATACCTGCACAGTTGAAGGTACACAGTATGCCATCCTTGAGAAGTGGCAGATATGAAGTTATTCTGTGGAGGTTGTGGTAGAGAATACCAAAGCCCAGATGACTAAATTTCCCCACTTTGTGCAATACCACTGTGCTTGATGGTAGCAGGCTACCTGGTTCAAAGGTGATAGGATTACCAACACAGATGTTCACTCATAATGCTTGAGCCCAAGCTCTGCTACAATTACCTCACCTCCACACTTAGTTCTGATTTTTAACACCTCCTGTGCAGAAGAAAATCCTCACATTAGGTGGTCAGAGTATACAGTAACAACTCGGTAGTTGAAGGTGTTTACACTATTGAAATCAGTGCAGTTTAAGTACAAGTAAATCTTAAAACAGCAACCCTTAAACTTCCAGGTAGGCCCACTGTATCAGTCAAAGTTCATAAAATGTGAATTCAGCAAGTATAACAGTGATATAGCCGTTTCTTACAGTCTTGTTTGGAATTTCTTATATATAAGTAAAGGGAAAGCAGTCCAAGAGGGTGCTTCCAAGATCTGGATACACAGAGAAGTTGTTTTACTGGCAGTTATATTTATTTACTTGTGAAATTACATTGCTTTCCATGTCTTATGAAGATCCTCAATTTACACAAGGGTGGAGTGAATTAACAAAAACTTGCTTGTTTTCCACTAATTTAAGTTTCACTCCACCCCTGCAGTATATGTATTATTCTTACATTTTAAGTAAGTGTTAGCACTACAAGACAATCAAAACTTGCTGTGCATAAAAAGAAAGATATCAGAATGCAATCCTTGTTTTGTTGTTCTTTGATGCATGAGTTTTTTAATCTAGGTTTTTAATATTTTTGTAGAGGCAATGGTGTACCTTGTTATTGCATATTTTTATGAATGTTATGAAAATATGGTAGAGATTTTCTCATAAGCATGGTTGTGTTGGTTATCTTTCACCATAATTTGGGTTTCTGTTTTTTTTTTTTTTCTTTTCCCCCTGACAGTTTTCAGAGTAACGGGATCTGAGTACAAATATAAATATGGAATATTCAATTTCGAATGGGTGCACAAGTCAAAAATGTGTACATTGAAGTATTATAATGTTACATAACTCGTCTTAAGTTCAAGAAATACACAATCATCTTTACGACCTTCACGCTTTATTTGGTGCCAAAAACCTCTGCAGTTGGCACATCAGTAGATAATTAGTACATATACAAAAACTAATCTGTTGCATTAGTTTAAAATCAGCATCCTGTGTTCTTCTGACATTTCACACAATTTGAAGGGAAAAACACAGTCTTGTGCTGGTCAAGTCTTTGTAAATATTTATGGATTTTGATATAAAATATTTGCCTATGTGAATGCTGAATATTGGAGTATATTAGGAGTGGTAATGAACATTTCATCCAGTGGCAGAAGTGATCATGACTGTGAAAGGTATCAGAATATTAATCTGTGTAAAACTGATTCTAGAAAGAAGCTGTTTTAACTGTGTACGTAAGAGGTTTCAGAAAAATGTAACAACCAAGGATGCAACCTATGAATTAATTAACAAAATTTTAAGCGCTCTTCAAGTCGAATTCATTGTGGGTGGGAATTTTTGTGATTTAGCAAAAGCTTTTGATTGTGTTAACCATGATACTTATCTGTGTACATTAAATTTCCATGGAATAACAGGAAAAGCCAATGAATGGATCACATCTTACCTTAGGGATAGGTATCAAAGAGTGAAGGTAAAAATATAAAAATTTCAATAATAATACATTTTAAAACTGGGGAGTTATAAAACACAGTGTTCCACAGAGATCAATTTAGGTCCTTCACTCTTTCTTCTGTACCTGAATAATTTATCAAAAACTATTACTGGAAAACCTACAACAATTTTCTTTGCAGATTATACGAGTGTAATATTCACCAATTCTAATTTTGAAGCTTTTAAAACCACAAGAGAAAGTGGATTTGAATCTTAAATAAGTGGTTCAAAGCCAATAGACTCTCTTTAAACTCTGATAAAACCCATTTCATACAATTCACAACTTAAAGGAGTCCTCAGATTGGTCTGGATATTAGTTATGCTAACAAATTAATCTCTAAAGCATGTGATACAAAAGTTCGTGGAATGTATGTAAACAATACACCTGGAAAATTCATATTGTCAAATTACACACAAATTAAGTGCAGCTTGCTATGCAGTGAGATCTTTTAAGCCCTTTATGTTACAGGAAATGCTGAAGGTGGTTTACTGTGCTTAATTTCTTTCTGTTATGAACACTGGATTAATATTTTTGGGGAACTCTTCAAAAAGTACAGACATTTTTAAAATACAAAATACTAAGAGGTAAAGCAATTCCATTAGATGCCTGAACATTCCCTTAGGGCTCCAGGAGGTTCAGGCTTCCAGTTCTAGACAGTCGGCACGTGAAGGAGGTGGGGCCAGCCCTATGTACCGGCCGCCTTTATCCCCCAGGGCTACCCCTGGTACTCGTTTTTGTTAGAGGCTGGATTGACCCTAGTTGCCATAGTGCAGCCAGAAGTATAAGTAATAAAAAATCCCAATTATCCTACTGGGAACCGAACCCGCGACCTTCCAGCTTGTAGCAAAGTGTTTCAACCAACTGAACCACCACATACCCCCAAATACAAAAGAATATTCAGAATTAATACAGCTTGCAGAAGTAGAGAGTGATGTAGAGTTTTAAGAATTTAAAAATTCTGCCTCTTCAGTCACAATATATACTATCACTTCTTTCATTTGAGGCTAACAACGAAAATAAATTTTAAAGAGACTGAATGTTTGTAACATAAATAATTACAAAAATATAAATTTCACCAACCTTTACCAAAATTACCACACTCTCAAAAAAGAGTCTACTCAGTTGATATAAAAGTGTTTAACTGTCTCACACAAAGTATAAAAATTTGAGTGATAATCTTAAATAATTTATATCAGCACTAAAGGATTAGTATTTACACTCTTATTACTTCTACTCCATAGTTGAATGCTTTAATGTGAATGGAGAATGATAAATGAAGCTAAATCAGTTTTAAGCTAATTGTTCCAACAACTACTGTATATATGTAAAATTTGCTTGAATTATTCTGTATCCAGAGGTATTAACTTGTTTTGGATTTATAGAATGTAAATTATTTGAAATTCAAGTTTGTACCAGGAAAACATATGAGGGAGTTTAGAAATAGTATCACCGCCCTCAGGGAAGGGAGCCCCCCCCACCCATTCATTAGTAGGCTGAGTGTGCTTCAGAGCCAGTCAAGATGCCTTAGAGAAGAGAAAAATGTGTTGTTCATGTCAGAAGTGGAACCACATATCCTCAGTCCAACCCTTAGCCTAGCCACTTTCTTGAGCGAGCCAATGTGGCCCTCTGTGGTGGATGTATACTTACAAATACAGACCAGGAGAAGAAACTGAACAGCAGCTACTATTCTGGCTTCATGCCACAGTTGCATTAAGTAAAATCTATCTGTTCATATCATACTCACCTTTAAGCCATTGTCACTACCCCCATTAAAAGAAAGTTGTAATTTGAAAAGTAAAATTCACCTCTGCATATTTTTTTTTGGGTCTTCCTTAGCATAAAGAGCAAGAGAGAGGGGACAAAACTAATGCTGTATTTCATAATGAACTTCTGAGTTGATATAGAAACCTGTGAAGATGTGTAATAACAATGAAGGTTTCTGTAAATCAGATTGCCATATCTTAAAGTCATAATGGCAGTACATAAACTGAATGAATATGTACTGAATCTTGTAGGTTTTGAGCCTAATTTATATACATTTAGGAAAACCAGTGTGTCCATTTGCAAAGATAAAATGTCTTTACATGTAGCTGTTTGACCTTACCATAAATGCATATCTGCAAGTGTCGGTAAAAATGTTACTATTTGTTAACAAAAAATTGAAAAACAGTGTAGTACACAGAGCATCAGCACACAACTGTTTGACTGGAAACCTTTTTTCAGTTCATTAGTCTTCATGTTAGTAAGTTCAGGTTCATAAATTTCAAATGGTTCTTCTATCTGAAACGTGGAAGAGTTTGCAACAAGCAAATATCTTTGTAGTATTCCTCCATGTTCTGAAATTGTGGGTGACATTTCTTCTGCAACAATGGTAATCCCTCATTAAACTTTTATGGGGAACTGTGCTACTATCTTCTTGTGAAGTAATCATGCATCAAGTGACACAGAACCATATGCTCTCAAGTGCTGGCAAGAAGAAGTCTGTGAAAAATCCTTTCTTGCCAGGGGTAGGCTGATGGGTTGGATGAAGCTAACATTCCGGTCCATAGGGTGGCCCCTGCATTATTAAGTGGTCCTGGATAGATGATTAAATGAAACAGCACAGTTGAGGCATGAATGTAAAGAATAATGAAGGATGAAAATGAAATAATATTATTCTGCAGCATTTGGAAAAACTGGGATTCTGTATTCAAATGTTATATATTACTGCTAGTGTTAGATAATCATAGTGATTGGTAAGGTGTTTGAAGACTTTCAAAAAAGAATGTATTGTGTCAATTGCCACTTTATCCATTTAGAGGCCCACACACACACACAGGAGGTTTTATTTCTGGTTCTTCACCACATATCTTCCTTTACGATTGAAATAAGTAAGGCAAAGGAAATGTAAGAGATGACACTGTGAAATAATCCAATAAAGTAGTCAAAATCTGAATGTGTGTGTGTGTATGTGCATATAGACTAAAACCATTAAAAATCACATATTCTCCAGAACAGTCTTGTGACCTGGTGAGTAAGTGCCGCCAGTAAATAAGCGCTGGCACTGCTGCCTTGTGGGTGAGGGGAAGAAGCCCCAAAGGCTAAGGGAAGGAAAACCCTGAAAGAAAACCAAGTGGAGAAGGGCCTCTATAAGCACGGAGAAGCTAACCCATCTGGGGGAGAAAACCCTGAAGACAAATCCTGGTCCTCCAGAATGGGGGTTGGACATAGGGCTAGCAACTCAATTCCAGAAAAACAAATGTTGCTATGAAATTTCAGTCAAGTATAACCGGTTGGATATTTGGAAAACCAACTAGGCAACATAAAAGGATGAAAACTACCGAATTTAATATTGCAACATGGAATGTCCGATCTGTGCTCCTAGCTGGGAAAATGGAAGAAATTGCAGACGAGTTAAAGAAATATTACATACAAATAAGAGCATTGCAAGAAGTGAGATGGCCACATGATGGTTGGATTGAAAAGAAAAATTATACCTTACTATATAGTGGACTAAAAGCCTCAAAGGGATGGCATGGCACAGGATTTCTTATTACAGGTTGGGTGTTACAGTGCATAATAGGGTTTGAACCTATTAATGAGAGAATGTGCAAAATGAGAATCAAAGGGAAGTTCTGTAATCAATCAATCAATTTATTTTGTTTTCCAGAAATCCATTTACAAGGTTGTTACCACACGGATAAGGAAATAGTAAAAAATGTAATACAGATTCCAAGCAATATGATTAAAAATAATGACAATTATAAGCGTATATGCTCCCACAGAAGGTGAGAACAAACGAAGTGCTGAAAATGTGGAATGATTTTATAACGAGTTGTTGGATGTGTGTGACAAAACACCAAGAAATGATGCCCTGATTCTCCTTGGGGATTTTAATGCAAAAATCAAGAAATACGAGTATTATTCAAATAAAAGAGTAGCAGGCATACACACCTTGCATGATATTACTAGTGAGAATGGAGAAAAATTAGTGCAGCTAGCAAGAGCCCACAACCTGGAAATAAGTAGCACTAAATTCCAACACAGAAGAATCCATAAGAGTAACTGGAAAGCCCCTGAACAGGGAATTTGCAACCAGATCATGCACTCATAAACAAAAGAAGAGCACCTATGATTACTGATGTTCGTACACTTAGAGGACCGAACTGTGACTCTGAGCACTATCTTGTTAGAACAAAAATAAGGCAGAGAATTAGCAAAGTTAAAGAAAGTACATATACGTGGGTAGAAGATCCAGAAAATGGGATGTTACAAAATTACAAAATCTCGATATAAAAAACAAACATGAAAAGAATATAGCTCAGAATTTAAATGAAATAGATCCAAACCCAGATATAGAACTAGAATGGGATAATCTTAAAAATATCATAAATGATGTAGCATATGATGAAGTTAGAGTAAGAATAAGCACCAAAAATGCAGGATGGTTTGATGAAGATTGTAGAAAAGCAATTAAAGTAAAGAATGAAGCAGGAAAGAAATGTATAATTTGAGACACAAGGACTAATACGGAAGAATATACAGGGTCCGCCAGCGAATCGGGCGATTTGGCAACGGCATTTTTTCATTTTTAGCGTGAGATGGGAAGGGGAATGATGCTGCCAGGTGCCGTGGCCATGAATAGCGTTCAGTTTTAAATGGATTCGTGGACTGGTGCACAGCGTGCTTTCGCCGTAAAATCATTTTGTAAGAACAACGGTAGCTACGTTGCCGCCCAACGTGAATTTCGCAAGAAATTCGGGATTCATCGAAACAGTAAACAGTAATGTTAAAACAGTTCGCACCCCGCAGAACATTGACGATGTGAGAGCATCATTCGAAGAAAGTCCTCGCCGGTCGGCTGTGCTTCATTCCAAGAAACTGGGAGTGTCAGAAAGCAGTGTCAGGCGTATTTTACACTTGGATTTGCACTGCGGATACAGGAAGAGATTTCAAGAATCCCGGTCGACGTGTTACGTATGGCCATGAGTAGTGTTCACGATCGGCTTGCTGAGTGTGAGCAGCGTAATGGAGGGCATCTTGAGGATGTAACGAGTGGAATGATGTGTTGTGTTTTGTTTTTGTCCCGTGTTATGTTTCAAGACCACTGATTCACTTATTTCTGCAAATGCTAAAGTATGCACTTCCCTGTAAATGTAACTGTATCATGATATCCAATACTTTTAATTTTTTTAACACTTAAAAATCGCCCGATTCGCTGGCGGACCCTGTATAAATAGAAGCAATGACGCTAGAAAGATCTGTAGAAGTAAGAAAAGAGAAATGATAAATAATGAGATTAAATAGCTAAGAAACGAAAATGGAAAGAATAAAAATAGAAAGTTCTACAAGAAATTGGAAATATTAACTAAACTTATAGACCAAGAAATAGTAATATCCAGGTTCACGATTGATCAGTATTGACAGATGAAAAAAGGATACTAAATAGGTGGAACGAACATTTTAAAGGAGAACAGAGTGCACAAGAATTTGAATTTTATGAAAATGAGTCATATGACTACATCGATGAAGAAATAGAAGAACCAACACTGTACAAAGTACAAGAAATCATAAGAAACCTTAAGAGAATGAAAACGCCAGGAACTGATTACATTAATGCTGAACTCCTGAAAGCTACAGTTCTACAAATGATCCAGAGGATACAAGAACTTATTATAAAGATATGAAGATCTGAAAAAGTGCCTAATGGATGGAACAAGTCAATAATATGTCCAATATATAAGAAAGGCCCCCTGATGGTGTCCCTACTTTGATGTAGTGGTGGGGCTTGTGTGGTCAAATGATCCTGAGAGCTAAACCGGCAGTAGCATAGCTACTGGCAGGGTCATCCAAGCCGGACATGTTAAAGGTGATGACCCAGACAAAAAGGGACATTCTGGTCCTCCAGGTTGGGGGGGGGGGGGGGGGGGACGTGGGGGTACGACCCCACCCCGGAAAAGAATTTGCGTTCAGGAATCCTCAGAGATGCCTCGGACGGGTTTAACAAATAGACGACGACCTGGCTCCAAGGAAAAGGAACTGATTTTTGGCACATGGAATGTTCGAACATTATTCAAGACCAGAGCACTGCTATCTGTGCTCTTTCAGTTAAAAGAGTATAGACTCGCCATGATGGCATTACAGGAAACAAGATGGCAGGACGAAGACATAATGGATATGAAATCACACACACTTTTTTACAGTGGTAAAGAAGAGGGAACCGGAGAATTTGGGGTGGCATTTGTAGTTGAAAGGAATATGAAACGGAATGTATTAGATTTTAAGGCAGTTGATGAGCGAATATGTGTGTTAAGGATTAAAACAAGATTTCCAAAATATAAGCCTCATAAACATGCATGCTCCCACAGAAGAAAAGGAGGCCTTCTGTCAGAAAGTAGAAGAGATATATGATTCATGTCCCTCTAATCATATAAAAATAATGCTGGGGGACTGGAACACCAAAGTGGGAAGAGAAGAAATCTACCAAGGAGTAATTGGTAGGCATAGCATGCATTTAAACACAAATAACAATGGGCAGAGACTAGTAGATATTGCAGCAACAAAAAACATGGTGGTATCCTCAACCTGTTTCACCCATAAAGAAATTCATAAACAAACATGGTGATCTCCAGATGGAAAACCCAGTAATCAAATTGACCACGTACTAATCGATAAAAGGAATGCAAGCAGCAGGCTAGACATGAAATTTTGTACAGGAGCAACCAGCAATTGACCGCTTTTTAATTAGAGGGAGATATAGATGCAAAATAGCGTGCAGTAAATATGAACGAAATAGAACAACAAGAAGGTTCCATGTAGATGCATTGCGAGAAGCCAGCATGATTAGGAGGTTCCAGCAGCAACTGGAAGAAGAATTTTGAAACTTAGAAACTGGAAGGGGACAGAGGAGAAAAGCCATATAGAGGAAGACTGGAAACAATTAATACAGGTAATAATGGAAGCAGCAGAACAAACAATAGGATACAAACCAAAACCAGACAGGAGGGGATGGTTTGATGATGAATGTCGTAAGGCATTAGAGAAGAAGAATGCAGGATATAAGAAATGGATCGATAGAACAACTAGAGCTAAAAGAATAGAATTCGAAAGATTGCGGAAAATAGCCCATAAAATATGTAAAAACATGAAAAAACACATATGGATAGTCATATAAGGAACATAGAAGAAAACATCAAGGTCAAAAAAATCAGGAATGCACACAAGGAGGTTGGATCACTAAAGGCCATTTCCAATCACGTACGGACCTTTGCAGAGGCACAAATAATGAGATCCTATATAAGGAGGAAGAAATAAAGACTATGTGGAAAACCTACTTTCAAGATCTGTTAACCTCCCCAGCAACAGCAGAGCAAAGCAGTCCTTTAGAGGCTACCTATACAAACCAAGCGGACACTGAGGAGGAATTGGAAGAAGAACCTCCAGACATACTGGACATAGAAATGACAGTACAATCCATGAATAACAACAAATCACCTGGCATAGATAATATCCCCGCGATGCTTTATAAGAAAGGAGGAGGACTATTACTTAATAAAATACATAGCTTGATTAAGGGAATATGGAGGGAAGAGAAGATGCCCATGGACTGGACAAAGAACATTATAGTACCAAAATATAAAAATATGGGAGACAAACTGCAATGTAAAAATTACAGAGGTATATCATTACTATGTACAGGGTATAAGATATTTACTATAATTATCAATAATAGACTTAGAAAATACACTGATCATATAATTGGAGAATACCAAGCAGGATTTAGAACAGGAAAATCGACTACAGACCAGATTTTTACAGTTAAAAATTTATTGGAAAAAGCCTGGGAGCATAATGTAGAGATATACCAGATCTTTATTGATTTTCAGAAAGCATATGACAGTATCTGAAGGGACAGAATGTATGCAGTAATGGCGCACTTTGGAATCCCAAATAAACTGATAAGGCTAATGAAAGCAACTATGGAAAACTTAACTTAACTTACTATGTAAAGATAGGAACAATTATGACAGATGGCTTTAAGGTAGGAACTGGTTTAAAACAAGGAGACAGACTGGCACCCAACCTCTTTAATAGCACTGGAATATGTAATAAGGCAATTGTCAGTACAAACCACATCAACAATATTTCATAAATCAGTGCAATTAATTGCATATGCAGATGATATAAGCATCATGGGTACAACAAAGAGGGCCATTTCAGATGTATATGGTGAACTGAAAGAGAGAGCAAAAGAAGTTGGGCTTATCATAAATGTTGATAAAACAAAAGCAATGGCACAGAACAGGAGACTTGGAAAGGGAGAAACATTAACTTTTGAGAATCACAAGATTGAAGTGGTCAGGAGATTTAAATATCTAGGGACAGTAATAAATGATAGCAATGATGAAATGGAAGA
>Ga0123355_10001274_pt1 | contig 35183 bp, 27 predicted proteins | sample TergutEmb28metaG_3_FD_89872 | JGI IMG/M metagenome (GOLD analysis project Ga0123355, IMG submission 89872) | Embiratermes neotenicus P1 segment gut microbial communities from Petit-Saut dam, French Guiana - Emb289 P1 | ecosystem: Host-associated > Arthropoda: Insects > Digestive system > Gut ...
TGGCTTCAATTTTATTAGGAATGAGTTTAGGTTTGGCTGGTATTTTGCTGGGTACAGTAATAAGCACAATGACAACGGTGTTTTGGTTAGAGCCTATTGTGCTTCATAAAGAATACTTCAAAAAAGAAAAGGTACGAGGTTATTTCGGAGGTTTTGTTTGGAGTTCATTTATTGCATTTGCTGTTGGTCTTACAGTATTCTTTGTTTTATCATTTATTCCAGTGGGTGGAATTGGTTGGTTTGTGCTAAAGGCGGGAGTTGCATTTGCCTTGACGAGTGGGCTGCTAATTTTAGTTAACATCAAAAATCCGCATTTTAGATATTTTATGGGGCTTTTTAAGAGAATGTTATTTAGACGGAAAAAGGTTATTGCCGATACAGATGTCGATTTGACTGTTGTAGAAAAAGAAAACTTGGTTGTTAATGAAGACAGTGTTGATTTGGTAGCTAGTGAAAAAGAAGATTTGGTTGTTAAAGAATAAAAATAAAAGATGCGTTTAGTTAACTAAACGCATCTTTTATTTTGCCTAATATTTTTGTCTCTAATCTTGATACTTGTACTTGCGAAACCTTTAAGACTCTTGCGACTTCCGACTGAGTCTTATCATGATAGTATCTAAGCAGAATAATTTTTCGCTCTCTTTCGGGCAAGGTAGCTATAAGGTCTTTTAATATGATGTTGTCGATGTTATCGTCGGTGTTTTCTTTAGAGGCGATTTTATCCATCAACGATTGTCCGTTTTCCTCGTCCACCTTTTCAAATAGAGAAACTGGAAATCTACCAGAATCCATTGCAAAAACGGCCTCCGCTGGGTCGACATTAAATTCTTTTGCTATAGTGTCGATGTTGGGGCTAATTAGGTGCTTGTTTTTGTATTGCTCTATAAAAAAGTTAATTTTCATTGATAGAGATTTTACACTTCGAGATATTTTAATGTAGCCGTCATCTCTTAAAAACCGCTTAACTTCGCCAGCAATCATAGGCACGGCATATGTCGAAAACTTGACGCCAAATTCTAGCGAAAAGTTTTTTATGGCTTTAAGAAAACCAATGCAACCTAATTGATAAAGGTCGTCATATTCAACTCCACGATTTTTGTACCGCCTAATTACACTTTTAACAAGGGGAGAGTTCTCTGAAATCAATCGACTTTTAGCAATTTCAGAACCCTCTTGTGCTTCTTTAATTAAAGCAAAAGTATCGTTGTGCAAAACTTCTTTTTCTGCCAAACAACAAGCAATCTCGTTTCCTGCATTATCATTTGCAGGAGTTATTTCCTCTATCATTTTTTAACCAGCCTTTTTAGTGTTCATATTAAAATTCTTTGTCATGCTAACGACTAAACCGCCGCCATCTCTGGGTTTGACTTCTAATTTGTCCATAAAGGATTCCATTACAGTAAAACCCATTCCTGACCTTTCGTCTTTAGCTTTAGTTGTAAAAAACGGTTTTTTTGCCGTTTCTATATCAGCTATGCCAATCCCAGAGTCAAGAATTTCAATATGTACACTGCTGCCCTTAAGAGTAGCGTTAACTTCAATAATGCCGTCATTTTTGCCCTTATAACCATGTACTATACTATTGGTAACTGCTTCAGAAATAGCGGTTTTAATATCACTAAGCTGATCTACAGTAGGGTTTAAGCTAGCACAAAAGGCAGCGACGACACTTCTAGCGAACGCTTCATTTTTGCTAATAGCCTTAATTTTTAATGTCATAAAATTTTGCATGAATATAAATTATCCTTGTTTGCTAGTACGAAACTTTTGGCATAAATTGATATAAGCCCGACAAATTTAGCAACTTATCGACAGCTTTAGACGGGTTTGCAATGAGTAGGGGAACACTTTTAGCTTTTAATTTTTTGAACCTACCTAAAAGTACGCCGATACCGGTGCTGTCCATAAAAGACAATTCACTCATATCAAACATAACCTTTTTTGCAGTCGTTTGCTCGATTAAAGCGTCAAGAGTTTCTCTAGCCCTTTTGCTTGCTGCTTCATCAAGCTCGCCTGACACGCTTATATAAAGCACGCTATTTAGTTCCTTAAAAGCTATTTGCATAATATCAATAATAACAAACCAACTTGCCCGAATAATAAACCAATTTGCAGTATATTGACTTAATTTGCCGAATTTATTTACAAGACATTAATAGCACAACCAAAGCGCAAGATGACTAATATCGTTAGTAACGCTTGGAAGCATTCGCCTAACAATCGAAACTTTAATATTAAGCTATTAGAATTGGTACTGGCAGAGCTTATTAAATAGTAGCTATGAAGGATGATAAAATTTTTCTGGTAAGTTTTACATTTTTGCACTAATTTTAATAAATGCGCTAAATACAGTTGCTAACAAAAATTATAAATGGTATCATTATATACAATAGAAATGAAATATTTCTATTGTTGTATTTGTTGTAAATCTATATTACTAAATTTCCTTAAAAATGACATGAAAAAAACTCTAAAAGTATTTAAATATATCTTTACACTGCGATGGTTTTTTGAGGGGTTAGTATGGTTTTATAAAAAGTGCATTTCGCCAATTTTGCCAAAGAGTTGTATTTACACGCCAAGTTGTAGTAATTACATGCTAGAGGCTATAAAAGAATTTGGTGTGATAAGGGGTGTCGGGCTTGGTACAAAAAGACTATTAAAGTGTAGTCCGCTTTTTGAAGGCGGGGTAGACCCAGTACCTGACAACCCAAGAGGAGACATTAAATGGCTTATTTTTTAAGCAGCGGTCTAGCGAATCAAGCGGCATTGCCAGGTGGTTTTTGGACATTCATATGGAGTCAATTGCTATTAGGTGGTTGGTCGCCGTTTGCTATGATTATAAATTATGGCTTGCGTGTTGTGGTGTTTACAATTGCCCTTAAACTACTTCTTAGTCCGTTAGATATCATGCAGCGAATCCGCATGAAAAAAAATCAAGTAATTATTGAAGGGCTTAAACCCGAGATTGAAAAACTTGAAAAACAGTTTGGTGCAAACCCTAGAGTTCTGCAGGCAAAAAAACAAGAATTAAACAAAAAGAACGGCGTCAAAATGATGGCTGGTTGTTTACCTATGTTGCTTACTATGGTTATATCTATTTGGGTACTTATGGGCGGTCTTCAACCAATTTCTCAATACCAAAACATGATTCAGTATCTGCATTTGTATGATGCGTTTACTGTGGCAGAACGAGATGCAACTATTAGGTTGGCGCTTGACGAAGAGCCTTTCTTTAGCAATAGTACAGAGTTTGGCGCGGACGAAGATAATAGGCGGTTCTTTACATTTTACGGGCTTGACAGTGATGGCAATGTTACAGAACTTGTCGGCGACGACATACTAGAGGCGAGTGCGGCGGGTACTATTGATAGAGTAGTTTTAAGAAACCATGAAGCGTTTAGGTATGCTGGCGAAACAGAAGCTGACGATTTAGAAAATTCTTTTCCTCGTCGTAATCAATTTGATGCAGCAATGCAGCGCATGGTTACTGCATACGCACAAGAGGCGGTATTTGTAAGATATTTTGGCTATAGCTATGATAATAATGGTAACAGAGTGTATGCTTATCACTATAATGAAGAAGGCGTGAGGGTTCGTACAGGCGGGGTTAGAGAAAGCTTTTTGTGGGTACGAAACATTTGGGAGTCTGATGTTCCATGGGCCGTACCTATTAGGGATAGTACAGACTTTTTAGGTGCAATAGGTAGATTCCATGACCCTGACAATCTAGGGCTAAATTACACTAATGCGCCAAGAGCTATGACACAAGAGGAGTTTGAGAATTATTTCGAACATCAAGTTATTGGTTCTTATAGTAGAGTAATGGGGTATCTTTATAGGCACGAAAGTAACACTAGAAATGGTTTGTTATTGCTACCTATTTTTTCTATTATAGTAATGGTAGGCAGTCAAATTTTGATGCGTAAACTTCAAAAGAAGAGCGGTCAAGGTGGTGGCGGAATGCCAGGAATGCCTGGTATGGGCGGCATGATGGGCGGCGGCGGCGGCAAGATAATGGCGTATGCAATGCCTATTGTATTTGGTTTGTTCTCGCTAGGCTTTACTGCGGCATTTGCGATATACATGGTCGTGAACTCTATGATTACAATTGTAATTACGCTAGCGGCTCAGGGTATCATGAAACTAGTTGATAAAAGAAAAGCTAAAGAAGAAGTAACTGAAGATGGTGTACTGCGTTATGGTAGAAAAGATCCGAATGCAGTCCCTGAAGAAAAATTCGATACAAGAAAAAATCGCAAAAAATAACAATTTGCGTTTGCCTTGAAAGCAACTTAGGCATAAGTTTAGAAAATTGATTATTTTCAGAGAATATTTGTGCAAAGTGTTTTCGGATGGTAATAAAGGAGAAAAGTTAAATGAAAAAATCATTCAAATTTACAGCAAAAAAAGTAGATAAAGCAATAGCGGAGGGCTTAACAACTCTTGGCGTGCAGATAGACGAAGTTGAGGTTAATATTATCTCTAGTGGTGGCCTGTTCAAAAAAGCAGAAGTGGAAATTATTATCACAGAGCCAGATCCGATTGTTGAAATATCAAAACAAGCGCCTATTGCAATTGCATCTATAGCAAAGCCAGTACCAGTTGCGGCATCTGCCAAAACAGAACAGTCGAATAACAAACCTTTGTTTGCTAAAAAAGAAGAAAAGAAAGGTGTTAGATTAGAAAAGCCAATCAAGCAAGAGCAGCAGCAAAAAGTTTCTAATCAAAAATCTCAAGCGGCAAAGCCTGCTTTTGCAACAAAGTTTGCAAACAACAGCGGTGATAGTTTTTCTGGCGATAATTCTAGTGCTAGTAGTGAAAAAGATAATGCGCCCAAAAAACTGTTTGAAAGAAAAGCTCCTGTCAAAAAAGAGTTTGTAGAAAGGGCGCCAAGAGGGCCAGCTACAGAGGAATCACAGCAAGCAGCTGAAGAGTTTTTAACAACGCTTTTTAGGTTAAGTGATTTTGAGGCTACAGCAAGCTATGATTTATCTGATGGGTTAAAAGTTGACATTTCAACTGAAAACTCTAGCATAATTGGTCATAGGGGCGAAGCGTTAGATTGCTTGCAATACCTAACAGGGCTTTATGTAAATACGGGCAAAGATAAATATGTAAATGTTAGTGTTGATGCTTTAGGATATAGAGCAAAACGCAAAGATACGCTACAAAAATTAGCGCATAAAATGGCGGATAAATGTCTTAAAAATAATCGCCGCATGGGTTTAGAGCCAATGAATAATATCGACCGTAAGATTATTCATGCCTATCTTGCGACAGTGGATGGGGTAGTAACAAGATCTGAAGGGCAAGAGCCCAATCGCAGAATTATTGTTTATCCAGAGCGTAAAAAATAAATTGTTCACTAAAAACTCTTAGGGTAAACTTTAAGAGTTTTTTTAATTTTTTAGGAGGAGTGCGAAAGTAGTGGATACCAGTATTTTGCACTGCGAAATTTGAAAGTTATTTGTCAACAGCCCTAATGTCCACAAACTCGGCACTTCAGATTTTTTAGCATAATTCGACATTTTTTTACATATAAATGTTGTTATGCGGCTTGATATCAGGGGTTCATATTTAGATGCAATGTGTTTTCTAAAACGCAATAAAGCAAAGTTTTTATTGTTGCTTTTTTTGTGCATTATTGTTGCGATTTTCGGGATAATTCATGCTACCATAATTCGTGAAATTACAAGAGAGTGCATTCATAGATATAATGTGTTTAGGGTGCTATCAAGAAACAGGGGATTTTTTGGTTACTACTTTAGTCGCATCGCTGTTATTACAATTACACTGCTGGGCATAACTCTTTTTGGGTTCAGAAAACTTTTTGCACCAGTGTCAATAGTAATTTTATTATTTTACACTCATCAAACATTTTTCATGATAGGCGGTATATTTGTTTATAGTACTGTTGTTGTTTTTCCCGTAATGCTTGTGGGTGTTGTACCGCTTGCTTTAATCAACTTGTTTTTTATAATTTCATACGCAACATTTGTTTTTTCGACAAGTAGCAATTATCAAGTTTGTAAATTCAGCGATTTAGGAATTTATTACCGCACAGTGCTACCGGTTTTTGGAGTTCTAAAAATCCTTATAGCAATTGCTGTATTGTTAGAGGCGGCTTTAATATTTTTACTAAGGCTTGGCATAACGCTGTGATTTGTGAGTGTGATAGTCGCATTGTTTTTCTTTGTCTTATTTTGTTGACTTATTATTAACTATGTGTTATAATAGTGTTGTTAGAGTTAAATCTAAAGGTTTCAAACAGTACAATTATGGGTATAATGTTTGGCTGTAATTCTATCATAGACACTATAAGGAGAATAAAAATGAAAAATTATAGTTCGGCAAAACAAAAAACAAAGATTTTAATAATTGTAACCTCGCTACTGCTAGCGATGTCTTTTATCATTCCATTTGGTGGGAGGTTGGTGGCTAGTGCGGATAATAATATTGCACCAGTTAGTAGCAGTATCGACTGGGAGCAAATTGCAGGCTTTGAAACTGCATATGCAACGGCAACTACTGCTAGAAGTATGGCTTTATCTGAGGATGGCAGGGTGTATGCGTGGGGACTCAATCAAGCCAATGCAAGGCTTGGTACAGACAGCATGATAACACCTTTACATCGTCCGCAGAGAGTAATGTTTAGTCCATCGTATCTTAGAATGCAGGCACTTAGCGTTGGCAACGATTTTTCGTTAGCGATATGTACTGATGGATATTTGTACTCGTGGGGAAGTAATACTAATGGTAGATTGGGTGATGGTACTTTAATTAGTAGAGATTTTCCTGAAAGAGTCGGCACTGACAATAATTGGGTGCATATTGATTCGGGTACTACGCAAAGTGTAGCTATCAATTCTGATGGCGAAATGTTTACATGGGGACATGGTGGTAATGGAGTGCTAGGGCATGGAAACACAAATCATGTAGGTGTGCCGACAAAAGTGGGTACAGCTAGTAATTGGACAACAGCAGTTGTTGGTAGTGACCACATGATAGCCCTTAATAATTTAGGGCAAATATATGCGTGGGGGCGTAATCATAACGGACAAATAGGACAAGGTTTTGCTGATTCTCTCAATCCTATAACGACACCTGTCAGAGTCGGCGATAGGAGCGATTGGACATATATAGCGACTGGTAGTTCTACTAATGTAGCTATTGATAGTTTGGGCAGAGTTTATACATGGGGAAGTAGCTCCAACTCTAGGTTAGGGCGTTCTGTAGCTGTTGTTAATGCGTTTACTCCGGGCAGGATAAATACGGCAGCTGATGGCGATGAAGAAATAATAGCAGTAACAGTTGACATTAACGAAATAGGTGCGGCTATTACAGCTGATGGAAGACTGTTTACATGGGGAAGAGGACAAGACGGAAGAAGAGGAGCTGGCGAAAATGATGTTGGTAATGTGGTTAGACCTAGTAGAATTGGACATGACCAAATTTGGACGAGTGTGTCTGTGGCAATTGCTCATTCTTTTGCGATTAATGATGATGGCGAATTGTTTGGTTGGGGATTGGGTACCGATGCAAGGATTGGCGACCGCAGTGGAGCTACTTTATATGTGCCAACAATGTTAGCGTCTCGTTATGGCGAGTTTGACGAGCTGACTTCTGGTATCAGAGAATTAATGGACAGGATTGAGGCATTAGAGGCACAAGTATCTAGTTTAGAGAGTCAAGTATCCGCACTTAACAATACGATTACTGGATTAGAAAATCAAATCACAACACTAAACACTACCGTTACAAATCTTGAAACAGAGATATCTAGTCTTGAGGACGATATACAAGATTATCGTGATGCGATAGATGATTTAGAAGATGAGATAGAATATTGGACTCTTAAATATGCTGCTACAAGAAGTAGTTTAGAGGGGCAAATTAGCACATTAGAAACTAATCTAACTAATGCTCAAAACAGTTATAATACGCTACTTGCTGACAAGACAGCACTTGAAATTAGTCTAAACGGACAAATAAGTGCATTGCAATCACAAGTTGCAACACTTGAGTATGATTATGCTGCATTAGGGATTGATAATGCGGCACAAGTAGCTGCTCTAAACGGACAGATAGATGATTTAACAGCACAACTAACAACGCTGGCTGAAGATTATGCGGAACTACAAGCTGATAAAACTGCAATGCAAATTAGTCTAAACGGGCAAATAACTGTGCTTGAGGCAGCACTTGCAGCATTAGCTACAGGCAACTATGCCAATGTAATTGCTGATTTATTAGCGAAGATTATTGTTCTTGAGACGACGGCTGAAGTGATGGCAACTACACTAGAAAATAGACAACAAACAATTATTGGATATCAAAATCAAATTGTTGTACTATCGTATCAAGCGGGCTTAGTGGCGGGATTGGTTACACAAGTAGAAACGCTTGAAGAAACAATAATTGTTTTGAATTCAATAATTGCCGAATTGCAGGCAGAAATAGAAGTTCTTCGTAATAATCAATGTGGCGAGGATTGTTATGATGATACGATTGTTGAGAATGCTGCTGGTTGCGGTGGATGCGGCACAATATCGTTTTTTGATGGCGGAATGTGGATGGCTGCTATTGTGTTATTGATTTCATTTGTGATAATTTTAGTTGCAATTAAAGTAAATAAAAAGCAAAAATTAAGCTAAAAAGTAATTTAGAAAAAATGTCGCTTTAATATGGGCGACATTTTTTCTAAATTCGACTCAAATTTTTTTGCATAAAAATGGCAAACTCTACAAATATTAAACCTATAGATAGAACATTATCAAGTGTTCAATAAATATTTTTGGAGAGAAAAATGACAAAAGCAAAAAAAATGGGTTTAATTTTTATAAGTTTGTTGTTGCTGGCGGCAATTTCGGTGGGCGTAGTTTTTAAGGCAAAAGCTAGAAATTCTGTCGAAACAGTAGCTGCAGCTATTGAACAACAAGAAAAATTAAGCGTAAATGCAAAATCAGGTTTACTTATGGATTTTGATACGGGTACAATTGTATTCGAACAAAATGCAGACGAGAGAATGCCGATAGCAAGTATGGTCAAAATTATGACCTTAACTTTGTGTTTTGAAGAAATGCAAAAAGGTGAATTGAAAGTTGATTCGGACATTGTAGCAAGTAGTAACGCTACTAGCATGGGTGGTTCGCAAGCATTTTTGGATACTGGTGCAAGTTATAAATTAGATGAACTTCTAAAAACAATTATAGTAGCATCGGCAAATGATTCGTGTGTTGCTATCGCAGAGCATATTTCGGGCAGTGTAGAAGAGTTTGTAATTCGCATGAACGAAAAGGCAAAAAATCTAGGCATGGAAAACACTAACTTTGCAAACTGCACAGGACTTCCGTCGCCAAACGGATATTCTAGTGCAAAAGATGTTGCTTTAATGACAAAAGAGATGCTAAAGCATGATGCGTTTTATGATTACTCGACAGTTTGGATGTTTGACTTGGTTCACCCTTGTGGTAGAATTACAGAATTGTCTAACACAAACAAACTAACAAAGCATTATAATGGTTGTGATGGCGGAAAAACTGGTTTCACTAATGAGGCTAAATATTGTTTGTCTGCAACAGCTAAAAGAGGACAAACTAGACTTATAAGTGTTGTTATGGGTGCAGAAACTTCTAAAGTGAGAAATGGCGAAAATTCAAAACTTTTCAATTATGGTTTTGCAAATTATGAAACTAGGCTACTAGTGGATAAAGGTGAAAATCTGCTTGACCCAGTAGTTGTTGCAAAAGGCAAACAGCCTTGCGTAAATTTACTAACAGACAGTCAGTTGCATTATTTTGGCAAAAAGGGCAAATTAGAGGTGGTTTATAATCACAACCTGCAAACTCTAAAAGCACCTGTTGCTGTAGGTCAAGAAGCAGGCGAACTAGCGGTTACGGTTGATGGTGTCGAAGTTGGCACAGTAAAACTGGTTACAGAAAATGCCGTGGGCAAAAAATCATACCTTGATTATCTAAATGATACTATAGCTAATTGGTAAAAAATCCCTAAAAAAATTTTTTCAAAAAAGTAGAGAAAAATAGTTGACGGGTATATTTATAGATATTATAATTAAGTTAGCAGTCTAAATGATAGACTGCTAACTTTTAAGTTTTGTGCATATACTAATTCTAATGAGGCGAATCGCTGAAACAGATTGCAAAACTTGAATTAACGACGGACTAACTAAAAAGCGTGTTAGTAATTAAAAGGAGAGCGGCGCAACTCAAAATATCGAAACTCGCTATCGTCGGACATTAAAAAGAAAAAAGAAAAAAGAAAAAAGGAGGGCAAATGACCAATTGAAATCAAATACAAAATTATCAAGCAGAAAAGAAAAAATAATAGCAGCAGTGGTTGATAGTTATATATCAAGTCCAGAACCTGTGTCAAGTAGCGATATTAAAAAGCAGCATTTGCCTGATATTAGCAGTGCTACGATACGAAACGAGCTAGCGAGTTTGGAGGAGATGGGCTATTTGGCACAACCGCACACTTCAGCGGGCAGAGTTCCAACGGCAGAAGCCTATAGGTTATATGTAGAAAAACTAATGCCATCTCGCAAATTATCTAAAGAAGAGCTAAAGGTCGTCGAAAAATACTTTAACAAAAAGCTAACGGAATTAGATGATATTCTAAAAAGTACTGCTAAGGTTATCTCAGAAATTACAAATCTAACTAGCGTAGCATATGCACAAAATATGCAGAACGCAACGATTGACAGTGTTAAAATTGTAAAGTTAGCCGACACTACCGCATTATTTGTTATAGTAACTTCCGAAGGTGTTATAAAAGATGCTATGGCAAATATAAATTCTAACATATCAGAAGAATTTTTTATAAGTGCAAGCAACTTTATATCAAGTGTATTGCGAGGATATACTATAAATCAAGCTGCTAATCCTCAAAAGATATTTGACCAAATCAGACAGGAGTATGAACTTGTTTTTAAGGCCGTTTTAGAAATTCTTAAAAATCATTCGGTTGATGCGACAAGTACTGATGTTATATTAGAGGGAAGTGCTAAAATTTTAGAGCAACCCGAATATGCTAATCTGCAAAAAGCTAAATCAATGCTTGAGTTGTTTGACGCTAAAGAACAGTTAATTCCTGTACTAAATCAACATGACGGCATGAGTCTTAATATTATGATTAGTAAAGATGATGAGATAAAGTCGGGGCTACCAGAGTGCGCTATTGTAACGGCAAATTATGCACTAAAGGGGAGAGCATTAGGTAAGGCAGGCGTTATTGGTCCTATAAGAATGGACTATTCGAAAGTAGTATCAGTTCTTGACTACATCACACATACTCTTAATTTTTTACCACAAACAGTGCAGGAAGTTGAAGAAGTTAAAGCAAAGCCAACTAAAATAAATTCTAAAAAAGGAGGAAAGGAAAAATCTTGATAAACAACAAAAATCCGCAAGAGGCTAAGTCGAATACGGCTAACAATCAAAAACCCGATCAAACGGTGGGGCAAGCGGAAAATATACAGAGTGTACCACGCAAGTCGTCAAATGTTGCAGAAGCTGCTAAAAGTCAACAGCAGGATGAACAGCAAAAAAGCGCTGCGGGACATACTCAGATGGTGTCCCTAACTGATTATAATGCACTTAAAGAATATGCACAAACTCTTAAAAAAGCTTTTGAATCTGAAAAGACTCAAAGACAAGAGGCTGGTGTGATTCTAACTAGAATGCAGCAAGATTTTGACAACTTTAGACGCCGAACAGCCGATCAACAAAAAAAGCTAAAGGAGGATGGGGTGGCTGAAGTTTTAGAAAAGGTTATTGCGATAGGCGATATGTTAAGTCAGGCAATTTCTTTTACTAAAGACGAAAATACAAAATCGGGATTAGTCATGGTGCTTAAGCAATTCGAACAAACTCTATCAAGTGTAGGTGCAACCGAGATTGTTGCTATAGGCGAGAAGTTTAATTCTGACACCCATAACGCAGTCGATGTAGAAAAGACGGACGATAAGTCTAAACTAAACACAGTAGCAAGCGTTATAAAAAAAGGCTATAAATTAGGTGATAGAATAATTCGCTATAGTGATGTAGTTATATACAAATAATCAAAGATTATTTGTAATTGGCAATTATAATTAACAATGAACAATTGTTGATAAAAATTATCCAATAGTAGGGAATTCAATGAAATCCCTGCACAATAAACAATAAATTACAATTCAAAATAAAAAAGTCCTGCTCTACTTAGACACGATAAAGCGTGTTAGAAAAGTAAAAGAGAGTGGCACAAACAAGCTAACAAAACTTGCTTGTGCGGACATTAAAAAATAAAAAAAGGAAAAAGGAAAAAATAAAAATGAGTAAAGTAATAGGTATAGATTTAGGTACAACAAATTCATGTGTTGCAGTATTGGAGGGCGGCGAGCCAGTTATTATACCAAACGCTGAAGGTGCAAGAACAACCCCATCGGTTGTAGGTTTCAAAAAAGATGGTGAAAGACTAGTAGGCGAGCCTGCAAAAAGACAAGCAGTTTCTAGTCCTGACCGTACAATTCGCTCTATTAAAAGAGATATGGGCACAGACAAAAAGGTCAAAATTGACAAAAAAAATTATTCACCTCAAGAACTTTCTGCTATGATTTTAGGAAAGCTTAAAACAGATGCAGAGGCATACTTAGGCGAAAAAGTAACAAAAGCAGTTATTACAGTTCCTGCGTATTTTTCTGACGCTGAAAGGCAAGCGACAAAGGATGCGGGTAGAATTGCAGGTTTAGATGTTTTAAGAATTATAAACGAGCCAACAGCTGCGTCTTTAGCATATGGTTTGGATAAATCTAAAGACAAAAAAACGCACAAGATTTTCGTGTATGACTTAGGTGGCGGAACATTCGATATTTCTATTTTGGAAATAGGTGATGGTGTTTTTGAGGTTGTCGCGACAGCAGGTGATAACAAGTTAGGTGGCGATGACTTTGATCAAAAAGTGATTGACTACTTAGTTGAAGAATTTAATAAACAACATAAAGTAGATTTATCTAAAGATGCTACTGCAATGCAGCGAATTAAAAATGCTGCAGAAAAAGCTAAAATTGAGTTGTCATCTTTAGCAACTACTACAGTATCAGAGCCATTCATAACGGTTGCAAAGTCGGGCCCTCTTAATTTAGAGATTGAGTTATCTAGGGCAAAATTCAATAGCTTAACAGCACCGCTAGTTGATAAAACAATTGCTTTGGTTCAACAAGCAATGAAAGATGCCAAATTCAAAAACACTGACATTGATAAAGTTATTTTTGTTGGTGGCTCAACTAGAATACCAGCGGTAGCAGAGGCTATTAAAAAACTTACTGGCAAAGACCCGTTTAAGGGTATCAATCCAGACGAGTGTGTTGCGTTAGGTGCAGCTATTCAAGGTGGCGTTTTAGCGGGCGAAGTTAAAGATGTATTGCTTCTTGATGTAACGCCATTATCTTTAGGTATCGAAACTCTAGGCGGTATTTGTACAAAACTTATTGCAAGAAACACTACAATTCCTGCTAAAAAGAGCCAAGTTTTTTCTACAGCGGCAGATGGGCAGCCAGCGGTTACTATTCATGTATTGCAAGGCGAAAGGGAGTTGGCTACAGGGAACAAAACTCTCGCAAGATTCGAATTAAGCGGCATTCCGCCAGCACCAAGAGGCGTTCCTCAAATTGAGGTTACTTTTGATATTGACGCTAATGGTATTGTCAATGTGTCGGCTAAAGATTTAGGTACTAACAAAGAACAAAAAGTTACCATTACAGCATCTACTAATATGAGTGAAGAGCAAATTCAAAAAGCAGTTAAAGATGCCGAAGATTTTGCAGACGAGGATGCTAAAAGAAAAGAATTGATTGATGCAAGAAATACAGCAGACACTTTAATCTTTAGCGTGGAAAAATTCTTATCAGAAAACGGCGACAAGGTAACTGACGAGGATAAAAAGGAGTTAGAAGACGAGTCTAAAAAAGTTAAAGCTGTTTTAACTAGCGAAGATAAAGATGAAATTAAATCAGCTGCTGAGGGGCTACAAGGCGTTTCAAATCGCATATTTACTAAACTTTATCAAAACGCAGGTGCAAACGCAGGCGAACAAACAGCAGAATAATTGCAATTAAGTGAAAAAAAAGATTGCGGTTTAGTTGATGACCGCCCCTACAATAAACTTGTAGGGGCAGTTGTTAGACTATTACGTAAATTGAAAAAATATGGCAAAAAGTTATTATGATATACTGGGCGTTAGTAAATCTGCGTCCGAAGACGATATAAAATCAGCATACCGAAAACTTGCTAAAAAATATCATCCAGACTTAAATCCAAACGACGAAAAAGCAGCCGCAGCCTTTAAGGAAGCAACGGAGGCGTACGAAATTTTAAGCGACAACGGCAAGCGCAAAATGTACGATGCGGGCGGCAGAGAGGCGTTTTCAGGCGGAGGTGCCAGTGGCTTTAGCGGCTTTGGTGGATTTGATCCATTTGGTGGCGGTGGTTTCTCTGGCTTTAGTGGCGGTGGTTTTGGCGGCGGTGGCTCGATTTTTGACGAGTTTGTAAATATGTTTACTGGAGGCATGGGGGGCGGTGGCTCTCGGGGTGGCAGTACTCAAAGTGTAGCGAACGATATAACTCTTAATGTAACTCTTGCATTTGAAGAGGCAGTTTTTGGTGCGAAAAAAGAATTTTCTTTTAATCGAAACGAACAATGTGGCACTTGTAAAGGTAGCGGTGCAAAGCTAGGCAGCAGTCAGATTACTTGCGAAACTTGTAGTGGGCAAGGGAAAGTTAGGCAAGCTCAAGAAACTCCATTTGGTAGAATTGTAAGTATGCGTACTTGTTCTAAATGTAATGGTAGTGGCAAAATAATTAAAGAGCCTTGCGCTGTTTGCAGTGGTCGTGGGATAGCACGCAAACTTGCAAAAATTGAAATTACTATTCCTCCAGCAGTCGAGCACGGGCAAATCATGAGTGTTGCGGGCGAGGGTGAGGGCGGTAAGAGTGGCGTACGAGCGGGCAATCTAATTTTAGTTATATCTGTCATGACTCACAATTTGTACAAAAGGCGAGGCTTGGATTTGATGGCAGATATTCCTATATCTTTCACACAAGCAATTTTGGGTGGCAAAGTAGATATTCCGCATCTTAAAAACAAAACTGTTAATTTTACATTACCAGAGAACACTCAGACTGGATCGGTATTTAAGTTAAAAGGGCATGGTATAGAAACTAAAAAGGTTACAGGGGATTTATATTTTACTGTCAATGTTGAAATGCCGTCTAATCTTACCAAGGACCAAAAATTTAAGCTAACAGAATTGCACAATAGTCTAAATGCTAGCCAATTCAAAAAGTCGGGGGAGTATTTCAAAAAATGAAATATATAAGGTTAGCAACAATAACAACAAGCGAGTTTTCACATATTGTGGCAAACACACTTTTTGATTGTGGCGCATTAGGTGTTGAGATTGTAGACCCCAATGATTTAAGAGAAGTTATAGAAAAAAAGAAATATTGGGATTACATAGACGAGACAGCTTTTAATTTATCGACCCACACAACAGTAATAGGATTTTTTGAAGAAACAGTTGTTATGGTAGACATAATTAACGAAATAAGCAAATTGAAATTTAATTCTTATTTTGAAACAGGTAGTTTAGAAACCAGTTTTGAAATTAAAGATAGCAGTGATTATGAAAATGCTTGGAAAAAATATTATAAACCAGTTAAGCTAGGTGGTGTTACAATTGTGCCAGAGTGGCTAACCATAGATGCGAAAGATACGATTGCGGTAAGGCTTGACCCAGGCGCAGCGTTTGGCACAGGTAGTCATGAAACAACTCAAATGTGTATATCACTTATGCAAAAAATCCCCACTCTAAAAAACGCAAAAGTTTTAGATATGGGAGCAGGTAGTGGTATATTAGGAATTACTGCACTAGCATTAAAAGCTAAAGAGGTAACATTTGTAGACATTGATAGTGTAGCGACAGTGGCATCGCAAAAAAATATCAAATTGAACAATTTGGATAAAAATGCGACATTTATAACAGGTGGATTTGATAATGTTGATTACAAACAAAATGCACTTTATGATATTATTTTGGCAAATTTAACCGCAGATCTACATAAGAGTTTTTATTCCCATGCAAAAGGTGCAGTTAGAAAAGGTGGCTACTTGGTAGCGAGTGGCGTGTTAAAAGAGTTAGCACCTGACATTAAAAAGTTGTTTTTTAAAGATTTCGCTCTATTGTACTCAAAAACCAAAAACAATTGGGTAGCGTTTGTGTTTGTTAAAAAATAGATAAGAAAAAGCCGTCAACTGCACTAGGCTAGTCAACGGCTAGTTATGTATGTTTTTTAGGTGTAAAGTAACAGAAATTTTGCTATACACTCTCAAGTAGCATCTTGTCTGCTACAAGTGCAATAAACTCGCCATTTGTAGGTTTTTCGTTTTGGCTGTAAACCCTTACGCCAAATAGAGTGTTTATGTTTTCTATTTTACCTCTGTTCCATGCAACTTCTATTGCGTGTCTAATTGCCCGTTCGACTTTAGAGGCAGTTGTTTTGAATTTGCCTGCGACCTCGGGATAAAGCTTTTTTGTTATATTGTTGATAATTTCTGGATTATCGATGGCCATCTTGATAGCTTCACGCAAAAAATGATAACCTTTAATATGTGCAGGAATACCTACTGTTATAAATATGTTTGTTATCTTTTCATCTAAACTAGAATTCCTTACTAGTCGTTGAGTGGTAGGGGTTGGTGCGTATGTTTTAGACCTAATAGGCTCTGATGGTGATAAAATTTCTTTTATGCGGTCTGACAAATTGCTAAATGACACAGGTTTGTTCATGAAATAGTCAGCTCCTAAATTCATGGCTTTATGTATAAAAGCATCTTGGCTAAGTGCAGAAATTACAATGACTTTGCTATTAGCTTTAGTCATTCTTTCAAGTACCGAAAAACCATCCATCTGTGGCATAACTAAATCTAGCAGCATTACATCTGGTTGTAACTTTTCGAATTGTTCTAGTGCAATAATTCCATTTTGGGCATTGCCTACAACTTCGAAATTTTCTTGGTTGTTTATGTATTCGCTTAGTTCTTTTACGAAATCTTCGTTGTCGTCGACTATCAAAATTCTTGTTTTCATAACAAAATCTCCTTGTATTGTGCTTAAATTCGCTAGCACTTTTACAGGATAACACAACATTCGCCACACGCAAAAAATACACGCTAGCGGATTTTGTCTGTTTAATGCGTATAAATGTATTTATTTTATATTTTTGATGATTTTTGTCGAAAATATTTTATTCAAATGCTTTTACCTGTTTTATGCCAGCTTTTAAGAAGTCTAAAAAAAGAATAAAAAAACGCTTGCTATATTTTTTTAGATGGGTTATAATTGATATGGAAACTAAATTGAATTTTGCTGTTTAGCTTGAGAATAGAATTTCACTTTTAGAAAAAATAAAAACACAAAACAATAAATAAAATGCCATGGGTAGTCTAGCAAGGACTATTTTGTGTGGTGTTAAGGAGTACCTTGATAAATAATAGATTTAACTCTTCTGACTCTAACCTAAAGGTTATCTTTTTAGGCGGAGTTGGTGAAATAGGAAAAAATATGACGGCGCTAGAGTATGGCGACGATATTATACTTGTAGACTGCGGTGTTGCTTTTCCGAGTGAGGAAATGCTGGGAGTGGACCTAGTTATACCAGATGTTGCATATCTTGTTGCTAATCGTGAAAAGGTTAGAGGCATAGTTTTAACACATGGTCATGAAGACCATATTGGTGCAATTCCGTTTGTGCTAAAGGATATAAATGTTCCAGTATATGGCACGAGGCTTACTTTAGCTCTTTTAGAACCAAAACTTAAAGAACATAAAATGCTTGACAGTGTTAGGTTAAATTCTGTTAAGCCTGAAACGGTTGTGCCACTAGGTAAAAGTTTTAAGGTAGAGTTTGTAAATGTCAGTCACTCTGTGGCAGGTAGTTGCGCTTTATCAATAACAACTCCAGTTGGTGTAGTTTTCCATACAGGCGATTTTAAGGTTGACTATACTCCAATTTCTGGCAATGTAATAGACCTTCAAAGAATTGCAAAAATTGGACAAGAAGGCGTTCTTTTGCTTATGAGTGAAAGTACCAATGTAGAAAGGGCTGGTTCTAGCATGAGTGAAGCAAGAGTAGGTCAATCTCTTACTAACATTTTTGCAGACAATGTAGGTAGACGAATTTTTATTGCGACTTTTGCATCAAATGTTCATAGGCTACAACAGATTGTTGATATTGCCCATAAGTACAAACGAAAAGTGGCTTTTTCTGGCAGAAGTATGATAAATGTTTCTGATGTTGCACACAAAATTGGCGAACTTAAATTTCCGCCAGGCATTATCATTGACATAGAAAAAGTTAAAAAATATGAAGATAAAGAGCTTGTTATTATAACTACTGGTAGTCAAGGCGAGCCTATGAGTGCATTAACTCGTATGGCAAATGATGAATTTAATCATGTATCACTTGATTATAATGATACTGTCATTATAAGTGCATCGCCAATCCCAGGCAACGAAAGACATGTTTACAATGTAATCAATAATCTTTACCGCAAAGGCGTTAATGTAATTTATGATAAACTGGCTGATGTGCATGTGTCAGGTCATGCTTGTCAAGACGAGCTTGCGTTAATTATGACACTATTAAAGCCAAAGTTTTTTATACCGGTACATGGCGAATATAGACATCTTAAAAAGCACGCAGAACTTGCCATGAAGATGGGCATTCCTCCTAGCAATATTATTTTATGTGATTTAGGCAATAAAGTTGAAATTACAAAAAACACTATGAAGTTAGGCGAGAATGTTACTGCAGGTCATATCCTTGTTGACGGTTTAGGGGTAGGCGATGTAGGTAGCACAGTGTTGAGAGATAGAAAACATTTATCCGAAGACGGATTATTTGTGGTTGCAATTGGTATAAATTCGACTAGTGGCGAAGTTACTGCTATTGATATTACGAGTCGTGGATTTGTATATGTAAAAGATTCTGATGGAACAATTGAGGCAGCACATGCTGTGATTTGCAAAGTTTTATCAGAGTTTAATATAAAAGGTAGCGGTGGGGACTGGGGGCTACTCAGAAACGCTTTAAGAAAAGAGCTTAAAGGTTTTTTATTCAAACGCACAAAGCGTAGTCCAATGATTTTGCCGATGATTATTGAAAATTAGAGAAAATAACTTAACTCAAACTCAAAAATTTTGAGGGGAATTTTTTGGTAAATTTTTCAAAAGTTTCCCCCAAAAGAAAAACATCTTATTTATGAAAAAAGAGACTATATGTGTACATGGTAGCAGTTATAGTGAGCCTAGTGGAGCTTTAAGTACTCCGATTTATCAGAGTGCTACCTTTAGGCATAAAGGGGTAGACGAAATCAATCTTTATAGCTATTCAAGACTATCTAATCCCACCAGAAGTGCTGTAGAGAGCACAATTGCTAATTTAGAAAATGGAATTGATGCAATTGCTTTTTCGACAGGTCTTGCTGCTATCACGGTGCTGTTTGAAAATTTTTCGCCAAACGACCATATAATTGCAACCGAGGATTTATACGGTGGTTCAATTAGACTGTTTAGAACAATTAGTCAAAAAAACGGTCTAAAGTTTAGTTTTGTCGACACATCAAACTTAGATTTAGTAAAAAAGTCTATTACAAAAAATACAAAGGCAATTTTTGTGGAGACTCCTACAAACCCAATGATGATAGTATCTAGTGTTTCTAAAATTGCCAAGATTGCAAAAGAACATAATCTTATGCTGATTGTTGACAATACTTTTTTGACACCGTATTTTTTGCAACCTTTAAATTTAGGTGCCGCTATTGTCGTACATAGCGGAACAAAATTTTTGGGCGGTCATAACGACACGCTCGCAGGTTTTTTGATTTTTAAGGATAAAAATTTAGCTGACAATACAAGAATAATTTCTAAAACAATAGGTGCTTGTTTGGCACCATTTGATTCGTGGTTATTACTTCGAGGCATTAAAACACTTGGCTTAAGAATGGAGCAATCTCAAAAAAATGCTGTCAAGATTGTTAATTTTTTAAAAACTCATAAAAAGGTTAAAAAAGTTTTTTATGCAGGGTTAAAAGATAGCAAGGGTTACGATGATATCAAAAAAGAAGCAACTGGTTTTGGGAGTATGATTTCTTTTGAGGTGGACAGTTTTGATACAGTTCAAAAAGCCTTGAAAAATTTCAAAATGATTTCTTTTGCAGAGAGTCTAGGCGGAACTGAAACTCTAATAACTTTTCCTGCAAACCAAACTCATGGTGATGTACCAAAATTAGAGCGAGATAAGCGAGGCATAAACGATAAGCTGCTTAGATTATCAGTTGGCATAGAAAATGCAGATGATATCATTGCAGACTTAAAGCAGGGGTTAGAATAAAGTTTCATCATGAAACACAATTTTGATAAAGTAATAAATCGAAAAAATACAAATTCGTTAAAATACGATTGTGCTGAAAAAAGAGGCAAGCCAAACGATTTGTTGCCTATGTGGGTGGCTGACATGGATTTTGCTTGTCCTAAAAAAGTAGGCGATGTTTTATCAAATAAGGCAAAACATGGTATATTTGGATATAGCGAACCTAGCAATAATTACTTTAATATTCTATCAGATTGGCTAGGTAAGCGACATGGTTACACACCTAAAGAAGAATGGTTGGTTCATACGCCAGGTATAGTATTTGCGATTACAATAGCGATAAAAGCCTTTACAAACGAGCAAGATGCTGTTTTAATACAAAAGCCTGTATATTATCCCTTTAGTTCTAGTGTAATTAACAATAATAGAAAACTAATAAACAACCCCTTGATTCTAAATAAAAAAACTAACCAATACGAAATTGACTTTGTAGATTTTGAAAATAAAATTAAGGACAATAAGGTTAAGCTGTTTATTTTGTGTAGTCCGCATAATCCAGTAGGTAGAGTTTGGGAAAAAGATGAATTGCGAAAAATGGGTGAAATTTGCAAAACGCACAACTGTTTAGTTTTTTCTGATGAGATACATGCCGACTTTATCTATCCTGAATTTAAGCATACTGTTTTTACGAATGCTAATGATATATTTTTAGAAAATTCAATTGTAGCATTTTCGCCAAGTAAAACATTTAATTTAGCGGGCTTGCAATTTTCAGATATTTTTATAGCAGATAAAGAATTACGAGAGAAATTCAAAAGTGAATATGGCAAAAGCGGATACGCACAGATTAACACTTTTGGCATTGTGGCAGCAGAGGCAGCGTATAAATATGGGGAGAATTGGGTAGATAGCTTAAATGCTTATCTTTGTCAAAATGTTGAGTTAATAGACTTTTTTATTAAAACACATATCCCTAAAGTCAAATTTATAAAACCACAAGGTACATATCTTGCGTGGTTAGATTTTAGCAAGTATAATTTGAGTCAAATACAGCTTGACGATATAATCACAAACAAAGCTAAATTGTGGTTATCTAGCGGCACAGTTTTTGGTAGCGAGGGCAATGGTTTTATGCGTCTAAATTTTGCTTGCCCTAAAAAAGTTTTACTAAAGGCGCTTGAAAGCTTAAAAGAAGCTTTTGCAAATTTATAAACAGGGCATACTTATATAAAATGAAAATTATAACATTACAAGATGTTAAAAATCACATCGAAATAAAATCTCTTGTATCTAGTGCAAATACAAACTTGGAGACCATGGGATACACTGAGCATGGGCAAAGACATGTAAGTTATGTATCAAGAACTGCTGCAAATATTTTACTTGCGCTTGGGTATGAGGCAAGAATGGCAGAACTTGCGGCAATTACAGGATGGATTCACGATATTGGCAATGCGATAAACAGAGAAAATCATGGCTTAACTGGGGCATTGCTTAGTTATGACATTTTAGCAAGAATGGGCATGAGTTCCTCAGAAGTTGCTTTAATTATTGCTGCAATTGGTAATCACGAAGAGCAAATTGGCACACCGATAAACATTGTCTCAGCGGCTGTTACTATTGCAGATAAGTCTGACGCGCATCGCTCAAGAGTTGGTAAACGCACTATGAATGATATTCATGGAAGAGTTAATCTGTCAATTCAAAAAAATTATATTACTGTAGATAAAGAAAAAAAGGTGATAAAGCTGTTTATCTATATGGACACAAAAGTTAGTAGTACTATGGAATTTTTAGAAATCTATATGCAGCGAATGATTATGTGCGAAAAAGCAGCAGCACTCCTTGGTTGTAGCTTTGAGCTTATTATAAACAAAACAATTATCAATCGCCAAAACCAAAGCCCAACAGTCGAGAGTCTAGCCAAAACTGAAAAAAATGTTTCGGGGCTAGAATAAAAATGCCGATCCTACAGCATTCTTTCTTTGCTGCAGGATCGTTTTTTTTTGAGGGGGGGGGGGGTAAAGAAACTTGAAGATGAATTAGGCGAGATAATATGTAAGTGAAATGATTAGAATTATTCCATTAAAAAACGAATATTATTGATAAAAATTATCAATGTATTTAACAATCCAATGATAACACTACATATAACTACTATTGCGATAGCTAAGCTATATATTGCTATGCGATATTTTTGATGTTACCCCAATGATTTATTAGATATAAAATAGATTGCTGAGTTAATCATTCTATAAATTTTACTATCAGCATATAATTACTTTAGTAAATGGAGAATTTATAGAATGGCAGAGACAACAAATTTTATTACAACACGAAAGAGGTTATTGTTTTTTTGTATAGCAATAGCTTTTTTGTTTATTGTGCTACTAGGCAGACTAGCTTTTATTCAGGGATGTCAGGGGCGAGATTTGCAAATTAGGGCGACTGACCAATGGCATAGAGAATTGCCTCTAAGGGCGCCACGAGGCAATATTTATGATAGTCAGGGACGAATACTTGTAGATAATAAAGATGTATTTAGTGTTTATGTAAGACCTAGAGCAGTTGAAGATAAGGATGCATTAGCTGCAACCCTATCTAATGTTTTGACATTAGATGTAGCAAGAGTACGAGAAAGTATAGGAAGACAAGTTTCTGAAGTTACGCTAGCAAGACGAATTCCAGAAAGCTTAGCAAATGAAATTAGAGCACTTAGGTTAGCAGGTGTTTATTTAGCGCCAGAGACTATGCGAAATTATCCACATGCACATTCATTGTCAAGGGTGTTAGGGTTTACCAATATAGACAATCAAGGTCAAAGTGGGCTAGAGCTTTTTTATGATACTTATTTGCGTGGGACAAACGGATTTGCTTTTGTAAACACAGATTTGGCGGGTCGAGAAATAGAAACAAGCGTAACACGATATGTACCTGCAATTCCGGGGGCTAGTATGCAGCTAACTATTGATAAACACATACAACAGTTTGCAGATTTTGCTGTGCAAACTGCGGTTAATGAGTGGCAAGCTAGAAGTGCTAGCATGATAGTGATGGATGTAACAGATAGTTCGATTGTAGCCATGAGTACTGTACCTTTTTTTGATCTAAATGAACCGCCACGAGACGACATAGATTTGTTAAATCAATTATCCAAAAACACGATGATTGTTGATGTTTTTGAGCCTGGTTCTACTTTTAAGATTTTTACAACAGCAGCGGCGATAGAGCATGGGCTTGTTACGGATAGATGTAGTTTTCATTGTGTTGGGCATAGCATTGTTGATGGGCAACGAATCAGATGTTGGCGGACAATTGGTCATAGTAGTCAAACTCTAGCAGAAGGTGTCAAAAACAGTTGTAATGTAGTTTTTATGAACTTAGCTGCAAGATTAGGCACAGATAGATTATATGACAAGTTAGAAGATTTCGGTTTTGGAAAAAGAACTAATATTGACTTTTTTGGCGAGAGTCCAGGGTTAATGATAAATCGTAACTATGTTAAAAATATTGACCTAGCTAGAATCGGGTTTGGTCAAGCGGTTGCTGTAACGCCACTTCAACTTATAAACGGAGTTGCGGCAGTTGTTAATGGCGGAGTTTTGCACGAGCCACATTTTGTAAGAAGCATTACAAGTAGCGACAAGTCGGGTAATCGAACGATTATGGAAAGAGGTGCAAGAAAAATAAGGCAAGTAATTTCGCCTGATACAAGTAGCAAAATGAGGCAGTTATTAGAGAATGTTGTTGCAGAGGGAAGCGGAAAAAAAGCGCAAGTTGCGGGATTTAGAGTTGGTGGCAAGACAGGTACCGCACAAAAGTATGCAGGCGGCGTAATCGCACAAGGCAAGTATGTGTCTAGTTTTGTGGGATTTGCACCAGCTGCAAATCCCAGATACGCTATTTTAATGCTAGTTGACGAACCGGGCGGATATGTGTATTACGGTTCGCTCACAGCAGCTCCTCATGTTGGAGATGTGTTTAGTAGGATATTTGATTATAAAAACACAACTCCATGTGTGCCTCCAGTTGAGGCTGGAGTAACCACAATGCCAAATCTTATTGGCAGAACTCCTCAAGAGGCAGCAGCCATTTTGCGTAGCTTAAACCTAACATTCGAGTTAAGTGGCGAGAGCGGTGTGGTGACGAGAACAATTCCGAATGCAGGTAGTCAGATAGCACTAAATAGTGTAGCGCTGGTTAGAATTGAATAGGTATCATTTTGTATTTGACTATTTAGATGTTTAGGTATAAACTAGAAAGCATGAACATTTTGATTGTGTCTATTAATGCAAAGCATTTTCATAAGTCGCTTGCACCATGGTGTCTAAAAAGCTTTGTTGAAGCACAAGGGCAAGATTTTAATATAGAAATATTTGAGAGAGATATAAATGATTCTGGTACAGAACTTTTATATGAAATTTGTGCTGCTATTGACAATAGAGAGCTTAAAGTTGTTGCTTTTAGTTGCTATATTTGGAACATAGAGTTTGTTAAAAAAGTTGCCTACAATCTAAAAAAAATAAGACCTAAGGTTAAAATTGTTTTGGGCGGCCCTGAAGTTATAGCGGAAAATAGTTTAGAGAATTATCCGTTTGCAGATTTGATTATCAAGGGTGCTGGCGAAATGTCCTTTTATAATGCGCTAGTTGATTACGAGACTAATGGTAAATTTATTGCTAGTGTAGTAGAGAGCAATAATTGCCATTTTGCATTGTTTAGTTCGCCTTTCACTAGAGAGTACTTTAAGTCTTTTGAGTTAGATAAACTACCTGTAGATAAAAAGTTAGTTTATTACGAGAGTAGCAGGGGATGTCCGTTTAATTGTGCATATTGCTTGTCTAGCAGTTCTAAAGGTATTTTTGAATTGTCGCTTGACAGAGTAGAAAAAGAATTAAGGCAACTGGTTGAATTTGGCATAAAAGTAATAAAGTTTGTAGACCGTACAGCAAATGCAAACAGGGCTAGATTTATTAAAATATTAGAGTTTATAAAATTGCTTGATACAGATTGTGTCTTTCATTTTGAAGTGGCTCCTGATTTATTTAGTGACGAATTGTTAGATATAATAAAAACTCTACCTAAAGCACGAGTGCAATTTGAGTTGGGGATACAGTCGTTTAACGAAAACGCCCTAAGGGCGGTAAACAGGCGTCAAGACGCTGATTATGCCACGCATAATATAAAACAATTAGTAAAAAACGGTAATTGTCATATTCATGTGGGACTTATTGCGGGACTGCCTTTTGAAACTTTAGATAGCTTTATATTGTCTATTAACAAGGCAATGGAACTAAAAGCTCATTGTGTGCAGTTAGGTTTTCTAAAATTATTAAAAGGGGCAGAGCTTAATAATGTAGATATGGGCGGTGCAATATTTGACGACAAAGCTCCGTACAGTGTGTTAAAAACTGATACAATGAGTACGGATGATTTATTGCTGTTATACAAGATTGATAAAATAATTGATAAGTTTTATAATAAGGGAGCATTTTTAGAAACGATAAACTTTGCTAGTTCAAAAATTTTCTCTAGTTCGCTTGAATTTTTGAAAAATTTAGCAAGTTACTTAGAACAAAACAAACTACAAGCGAACATGTCGCTTAAAAATGCCTACTCGGCTCTTTATGACTTTTTAGTGCTAAGTGGGGCAAACATAGACGAAATAGTTCATTATATAAAGTTTGATTGTTTTTCATTTGATAGAAACGGTTTAAGTTTGCCGCCACAAATTCAAAAACAGACGGTCAAAAGTAATGATGTAGAAAAAGGTAAAGGTAAGGCTCAAGTGGCAACGGAATATTTTTCGCTAACAAACCAAATCTTTACATTTACATATGATAAAAAATGTCCGATAACAAATAGATATAGTTATAAATAACTCATTATCAAAAACCTAACAGCATATATATAGCTGTTAGGTTTTTTTATGGATTTAAGCAACAAGAACATTTTAATAATTGGCTATGGTGTTAGCGGACAAGGTGCAGAATTTGCTATAAAGATGCTAGGTGGCAGTGTATATATTTTGGACGAAAGTAAGCAAAAAACAATGCTGACAAAAAAATTTGTTTGTCAGTTTGATTTAGTTATTGTTAGTCCAAGTGTACCAATTTGTCATACGATATATGACATAGCTAGTAGTTTGTCTGTCGAGGTTATTAGCGAGGTGGAGTTAGGTGCAAGGCTATTTAATGGTACTGTTGTTGGAATAACGGGCACAAACGGTAAAACTACTGTTACTCAGTTAATGGGAGCAATGCTTGAAAATGCGGGGCTAAAAACGAGCGTATGTGGTAATGTGGGTAACTCCTTTGCAAAATGTGCTTCAGAAGATAAGAGTGATTTTGCGGCACTTGAGTTATCAAGTTTTCAGTTAGAGCAAATGGGGAGTAGTCTAAAGCCTAAAATTGCTATGTTTCTAAACTTAAGTCCCGACCATTTAGATAGGCATGGCAACATGGATTCTTATGCAAAAGCTAAAAAGAATATTGCGAAAAATCAAGATAAAAATGATTATTTGATTTTATCAAGCGACGATATACCATTAGAATACTTAGATAATTTCACTCCCAAATCAAAGGTGTTTTATGTGTCGCTAAATAAAAAAGTAGATGGTGCATATTTATTAGGCGAGACCCTATACTTTGATAATGATCCGATAATAACAGTAAGTGATATTAGAATTAGGGGCAGGCACAATATTGCAAACTCGCTTTTTTGTATAGCTGGCGCAAAACTGCTTGGAATAGCTAGTGATATAATTGTTAAAACGCTAAAAGAGTTTAGTCCTGATAGTCATCGTATAAATTTATATAAGACAGTAAAAGGTAAAAAATTTTATAACGATTCTAAAGGCACAAACATTGGTGCGTGCTTGGCGGCTTGTAATTCCATGATAGGAAACACTGCTTTAATATTAGGGGGTAAAGATAAGGGTTATGAATTTATAGAATTATTTAATAAACTACCTAAAGCTGTAACGCATATTTTTGCTGTGGGTGAGGCAGCACAAAAAATTTATGATGCTGCCGTAGAATGTTATTTTAATTCTATTCAAATAACAACACTAGAAAATGCAGTTAAAGCAAGCTTGGCATTAGCAGTAGAAAATGTTTTACTAAGTCCAGCTTGTGCTAGTTTTGATCAATTTAGTGACTATAAAGAACGAGGCAAATATTTTGAGAGTTTGGTGGAGTTGTTAGACAAATGACAGTCCGTGTCCAACAATGGTCCTAATCATGCCACACATAATACAAAAAGGATTAAAAATTAAGGAATAACGACGCTATTTTATCAGCTACTAGAAAAAACAAATCGCTTATGAAAAGCAAAAAACAGTCTCGTGCCGATATGTTGCATAAATCGGGGAGGCCAGATTTTTGGTTGTATGGCATTACCATGATACTTGTTGGGTTTGGTGTGTTAATGGTGTATTCTGCTAGTATGTACAATGCCGCTGTAAATTTTGGTAACGAGTTTCATTTTATGTTTAAGCAACTTGTTGGTGCGATTTTTGGTATTGGTATGATGATGGCGCTTACATTTGTTGATTATAGACGACTAATAAAATTAAGATACATTATTTTAATTGTTGCTGTGATTTTGCTAGCACTCGTATTTGTGCCAGGTATTGGGGTAGAGAATTTTGGTGCTAGACGGTGGATAAATTTCCCGTTTTTTACGCTTCAGCCGTCAGAGATTGCAAAGTTCGCATTCATCATTTTTGCAGCAGCCTACATGGCGAAAAACTATAAAAAGATGAATACATTCAAGGGTATAATTCCAGTTTTGTTTGTAGGCATTGTAATTTGTGTTTTAATAATTTTAGAGCCAAACATGAGTATAACTATGGTTATGGGACTGCTTATGTTTGCAATGTTATTTATGGGTGGCATGAAAATCAAACACTTTATATTGCTGATAATTCCGTTTGCTGCACTTATACCAACTCTTATACTAATCGAGCCGTATCGTATGAGTAGACTAATGGCATTTCTTGACCCGTGGCAGTCGCCACTTGGGGAAGGATTTCAACTTATTCAGTCGTACTACTCTTTAGGTAGTGGCGGATTATTTGGACTAGGGCTTTTTAACTCTCGTCAAAAATATTTGTTCTTGCCGTTTTCTGAGAGTGATTTTATTCTTAGCATAATAGGGGAAGAGTTTGGGCTGTTTGGTGTCTTGCTTTTATTTACAGGTTTTGTCTTTATGATTTATCGTGCCATTAGAATCGCTCAAAACGCACCCGATAGATTCGGTTGCTATCTCGCTAGCGGAATTTCTGCTATCATTGCCATTCAGACTATCGTCAATATCGCAGTTGTTACCGGTAGTATCCCGCCCACAGGCTTGCCACTCCCTTTCATCAGTAGCGGGAGCAGTAGTTTGATTGTCTTCATGAGTGGCATCGGCATTTTGCAAAGCATTGCCAGAAACAGTCATAAATCGATTAAAAGCCTTGCTGTTTAGTAAAATTACACCACCTATAACAGCAATGGTGGCGTCTGCCACGAAAAATAGATTATAAAAAAGAGCCCACGTTAATCCAGTAAAACCTGTATCAGCGTACATGTAAAAGAATAAAACACCTGACAGAACATGTGCAATATATCTAATAACAAAGTAAATTCCGAAAGCTATAAAGAAATTCAAATGCTTAGACAAAATGTGTCTTTTAATAGCGTTGCCGTTACAATCGTAATCTGCTCGTTTAATAATGTTCCTTTTATAGCTAAATATTCCAAATGCTATTAGAGCGGAGTAGCCAACTACATAATCAAGTAATAGGCTCCAGAAATTGACAATCCATATACCCTGTATAAATTGAAAGCCTAAAAAAGCGGCAACCATGATGCTTCCTTTTCTAAAACCAAAGAAATAGCAGAATATCATAATGGGTAGACTGCTAGCTAGAGTTATGCTTCCGCCTTGTGGCAGTCTAAATCTAATATAAGATAATGCAATTGCAAGCCCTAACATTACGCCAGCTACGGCAATATCTTTTGTAGTAAATTTAATAGGAAATTTTTTATTTAATACTATTATGGTGCAGGCAAGAGCAACTATTAAAGAAACTCCCATAAATGCAATTAGGGTAAATCGCACGAATGCGTAAGTGGCACCACCCCAGTAGCCGCTATGTCTGTATTCAAAGGCTTCTAATGGTAGTGCGAAATATAATACTAGTGCAAGCGCTGTTAAAAAAACAAACCCTATACTCGATTTTGCAATCAGGCGTGCTATACTATCTTTTTTTCGTGTTGCAATATAGGCAACAATAGTGCCTGCTATAATTGTAAAAACTATAAATACACTAATAATCATAAGTCCTCGTTGTGCACTTGCATTGAACTCAAATGCGCCTCTTGAAACTGCTCCGAAAATTGTAAAACAAAGAGCAATAATAAAAGTGGGGAAACAAATACTTTTTAGTATTATCCTAGTTTGCCTAAGCTTTTTAGGCAAAACAAATCCTATTATAATTCCTACAATAGAAATGGCAAGTAGTGTTGCCCAAATCACTAACTTTATACTAAAGTATTCAGGCCTTGGGTCAATCGCTGCTGGTATTATCATTTTTTTCTCCTTTGTAACTTGCCATTCAAATTAAATCTTAAAAGCTAAAAGGGCTTTTTCTATATTAGAAAAAGCCCTTTTGTATAAATCAAAAGTAAATATGTTAGGCATAAATCAGTGTATATGCGAAACAAATTAGGCTTTCCCTACGAGAGCGTTAACTCTATCAGGTCTAAAAAGGGTATAATCTCAGCCATCTATTAAAATTTTAGACAGCACCCCTAAGCAAGTACTTTATTAGTATACAAAATTCTAATTTATTCTGTCAACATTAAAAGCAAGAATTTACAAAAAAGTTATCCACAATTGAAAGGGTCAAAAGAATAAATAAAAATGCAAAAAGTTGCAAATAAGGCCAAAAATCATTGGACAAGCAGCAGCAGCAGCAGCAGTTATAATATATTTATCCACAATTCGCCCGAAAAATTATCGATTTAAGGCAACTAATAAAAATAAACCATGTGGATAATTTGCGGAGGTATAGTTATGTTTTCTAGGAACTGTATTAGATGTGGCAAGGAGTATTTTGGCCATGTTTGCCAAAGTTGTAGCTATGATCACAAGTCGGGATATGGTGAACATATGTATCCACTTGAGCGTCCTTTGAAAAAATCGTATAGTTTAGATAGCTTGAAAGAGCAATCTATGATTGACCAAAACATAGGTTTCAAATTGGCTAATACGGTGCTTATAATGTTACTGTTTATTGCTACCATAGCACAACTTATTGTATTTATAATTGATACGGTGAATTTTATTCAAATAGATGCAGCTCTTCGTCAAGGTGGAGTGTTTGCAAGAATTTTCTTTACGCATTGGATTCCTTTATTGGTTTACATTGTTTTGTTAGTGTGGATGTTTAAGGTGCAAAAAAATTTTTCACTTTTTGTTTCAACTTCAGTTAGTCCATCGGAGTATGCACTGGTTAAGGATTTGATTGAGAGTCTAAGGCAAGAAAATGTAAATTTAAGGTATGAAATTGAAGAGTTAGAAGATAAGATTTATAAAAATCATCAATTATAAACTGCAAATTAAAAATCGTGCTAAAATCAGGCACGATTTTTAATTATAATTTTACTACATCGTAATAGTAACTTTATTTAGTCCTCTTGGTGTATCGGGAGATAGCTCTTTTGCAACAGATAAAGAGTTTGCAAATAGTTGCATTGCTGTTGCTGCATAAAAAGGGGTAGAGTAGTCATCGCCACTAGGAATTTTTAGTGTGCCAATTGTACCTTTTGTTTTGTCGCAGTCGGTTACTACTATTGTTTTTGCACTTTGCAACTCGGATTTTTCTTTTAGTTCTAGTAAATCCTTAAATACTTTACTTTTTGGCATAATTAGAAACACTGTAGATGTGTTATCAATCATTGCAAACGGGCCATGATGGAAATCGCTTGAAGCAAAACTTTGCGCCTTTGTATAGGTTGTTTCTTGTAGCTTTAGACCAGACTCTAAAGCTGCAGAATAACAAAAACTTCTACCTAAAACAAACGCATGATTTAATGTTTTTTGACTAACTGCTAATTTATCAATATCACTATTTAAGTCGATAACTTTTTGAATTCCGCTAGAAACATCAAACGATTTTAGTTTGTCGCTACTTAAAGTCTTAGCTAGTAAAAACAGGGCATACATTTGTGCCGTAAAGGTTTTAGTTGCCGCTACGCTTTTTTCGAGTCCTGCACCTAAATATAAATGAAACTCCGCTGCCTTTGCCATTGGGCTATCTTCATGATTAGTGATAGCAATTGTTATCCCGCCAGCTTTTCTTGTAGCCTCTAACACACGGATAGCGTCCATAGCTTTTCCGCTTTGCGAAACGCCAATGCAAATGCTGTCCTTTAACTGCATTCTACTTTCGTAAATTGTATAAACGCTAGGGTAGACGCTAGTGCTAGGTAGTCCAACATAAATTTCCGATAGATACTTAAAGTAGGCAATTGCATTGCTAGAGCTACCCCTAGAAGCGGTTACAATATATTTAGGTTTCTTTTTTTTGCAAGAAATTGCGATTTTATCTAGCGTAGCTCTAAGTTTATCAGGCATAGTTTGCAAAATTTGCGGTTGCTCTGATATTTCAGAGTACATTATTGTTTTTTTATAGTTCATTTTAATATTTTTCCCGAATTAAATTTTTAATTACATAAATATTATATCATTTGTATGAGTAAAACTGTTACACTTTTTTTGCATTTTTTACTATCAAGTCAAAAAAAAGTTGCATATAGTAAAAAAACTTTGTATACTTAAAGTATTATGAAATTTATTAAGCATGGAAAAACAAAAGATGTCTATCAATTAGATGACGGCAACATATTACTTAAATTTAAGGATACTGTAACAGGACACGCAGGAAGCGGCGAATCAGACCCAGGTGGCAATGATGTTGTTGGCGAAAAAGCAGGGGTTGCTAGTGCTGCACTAAGCATGACGGCATATTATTTTGAGCTACTTAAAAAAGCAAAAATTCCATCGCACTATGTGTCTGCTGACATAGCTAAAAACGAGCTTACGGTTAGACCTGCAACTATATTTGGTAAAGGTTTAGAGTTTGTTGTTAGATACACGGCAGAGGGAAGTTTTGTTAAAAGGTTTAGCGACTTTACAGAGCAAGGTGCTAATTTAGGTGGATTAGTAGAGATAACTCTAAAAGATGATGCTAAAGGCGATCCACCAGTAACAAGCGATATTATCGTTGCTCTAAACCTAATGACTAAAAAGCAAGTTGACACTGCAATTAAACTAACTAAAAAAGTTTGCGACATTGTTAAAAACGATTTGGCTACTAAAGGAGTAGAGCTATTAGATATTAAAGTAGAGGTTGCATTGGTTGACGGCAAGGTAGCTTTAATAGACGAGGTTAGTGGTGGTAATATGCGAACTAAAAAAGACGGAAAGTTACTTGATTATGTGGAGCTTTCTAAATTGATAAAATGAAACACATTAAAAAAGTGCCAAACGACACAACATTACTGCAGTTTTTAACAACGGAATTTGCATTTGTTTCTTTAAGTACAATTAAAAAGCAACTGCGGTTAGGTGAGATTAGGGTAAATGATAAAAAAGTTTTTACTGATACTTCTTTATCTAAAGATGATGAAATTCGCATATTTTTGCCAGTAAGCACTCAAAAACAGCAGTCTATGCCAGACATAATCTATGAGGACGATATGATTTTGGCAGTATACAAGCCAATTTTGTGTTCGACTGATGTGCATTTGGCACAATGGGTTAAAAAACATTGTGCTATTGCTATGCCAGTGCATAGGTTGGATACAAACACAAAAGGCATCGTGATATGTGCTAAGACTATAGATGTGCAAAATGAGTTAACAGTTGCATTCAAGTCTAATCAGATAGAAAAATACTACCATGCTAGGGTGGTAGGCAAACTTCAATTTAAAACAGATAAAATTACGGTCTATATTTTTAAGGATGCAAAAAAATCTAAAGTTTTTGTATCAGACACAATCAAAAAAGGTTATATGCCAGCAACGCTAGAATATAAAGTGATAGCGGAAGATTACAACTCTAGCACGATAAAAATCAAACTTATAACTGGTAGAACTCACCAAATTAGGGCAACATTTGCCCACTTAGGAAATCCTATTATCGGCGACGGCAAATACGGTAGTGATAAAGTAAATAGGGAATACAAAAAGTCTTTCCCCATGCTAACCGCTTACAAAATTAAATTTGCTTTTGTTGCTAGTGATTACAAATTTATATCTAGCTTAGCGGATAAAGAAATTATTCTTTCAAAAGACAAACAGTTTTTTGAGTAGTCAAATCAATATGTTTTGCTAACTGTGCGTGGCATAATTGGTAAAATCATCACAAAATATAATACTTAATAAAGGTTAAATAAACAAAACAAAATGATTTCAGTTAATAATATAAGCCTACAATTTGGCTCGAGAATACTATTTGAAAATGTGAACATTAAGTTTACTAAAGGCAATTGCTATGGAGTAATTGGTGCAAACGGAGCAGGAAAGTCTACTTTTCTAAAAATCCTTACGGGCGAAATAGAGTCTAATAAGGGTGATGTTTTTATTGATAAAACAGACCGTATGTCGGTACTTGCCCAAAACCAACATTTGTATGACGAGTTTACGGCATTAGAAACTGTGCTAAAAGGTCACACAAGATTGTCAGAGCTTGCTAAAGAGCGAGACGCTTTATATTCTAAAGCAGACTTTTCGGATGCTGACGGAATAAGAGCAGGCGAGTTAGAGGCAGAGTTTGCAGAGCTTGGCGGATACGAGGCAGAAAGTTCTGCCGAGGCGTTATTAAACTCTCTAAAAATTGACCCGAAGTTTTTTAATCAAAAAATGGGTGATATTGACCCTAAAGTTAAAGTTAAAGTTTTACTAGCACAAAGCCTTTTTGGTAAACCTGACATTTTGATTCTTGACGAGCCTACCAATAATCTTGACCCTAAAAGTGTTAAGTGGCTAGAAAATTATCTATATGGTTTAGAGGATAGTATAATTATAATTGTGTCGCATAATAGGTATTTCTTAAACAGAGTTTGTACTCATATTTGCGATGTAGACTTTAAGAAAATCAATATGTTTGTAGGTAACTATGATTTTTGGTATGAGACTAGTCAGTTGTTGCAAAGGCAAGCTAAAGACCTAACTAAAAAGAATGAGGCAAGGGCAAAAGAGCTTAAAGACTTTATCGCACGATTTAGTGCAAATGCTTCTAAAAGTCGTCAAGCAACAAGTCGCAAAAAGGAATTAGAATCTTTAAGATTAGAGGATATAAAGCCGTCTAATCGTCGTTATCCGTTTATTGACTTTAAGTTTGAGAGAGATGTTGGTAACGAAATTTTGGAAGTTGAAAATCTATCTAAAAAAGGTTTTTTTAAGAATGTTTCTTTTAAGCTAAAAAAGAACGATAGAATTGCGTTTGTAACAAGTCGTAGTCCAGTTGTCAGTATGCTTTTTGATATTATCATGGGTAAAGAAAAGCCAGATACAGGTTATGTAAAATGGGGGCAAACAATAACAAAATCGTATTTGCCACAAAATTATGATGATTATTTTGATGGCGTAGACCTTAATTTGGTTCAGTGGTTAGCACAATACTCTAAAGAAAAATACGAGGAATATTTGCGTGGCTGGCTAGGCAGGATGTTATTTAGTGGCACTGAAGCTCTTAAAA
>Ga0123355_10001275_pt1 | contig 35142 bp, 30 predicted proteins | sample TergutEmb28metaG_3_FD_89872 | JGI IMG/M metagenome (GOLD analysis project Ga0123355, IMG submission 89872) | Embiratermes neotenicus P1 segment gut microbial communities from Petit-Saut dam, French Guiana - Emb289 P1 | ecosystem: Host-associated > Arthropoda: Insects > Digestive system > Gut ...
GGGTCCAGGTGCCAAAGCTGCTGGTAGCTGGTGTTCCCCGAGCCGCTGTCCAGGACCAGCAGGAAGTCCGGCGCCTGGTGCGCGTACACGCTCCTGGTGCGCGGGCCGCCGATGGCCTGGTCGGCCAGCTGGTAGTACTGGCTAGTCGCACCGATCGTGTCGGTGACCAGTGACGTGGACTGCGACGCGTAGAACGGCCCGTCCGGCGCGAGGAAGGTGCTGGCTGCCTCGGGGGAGCGGATGTAGTCCCGGTAAGCGGAAACCTCGTATCCGGTGTGCCCGGCGTCCACGATGAGGTTGCGGCCCCGCGAGTAATAGGTGAGACCCATGTGGTCGTTGTGCCCGTGGACCTGCCGAGCGGGGCCGAACCTGAGCGAGTAGAACGTCCCGTCCGGACCCCATTCCGAGTGGCCGAAGATGTACCCGGCGCTATACACCGCGACCAGCGGCAGCGTGGGGAGGCTGGGTGCGGGTGACACGAACCCGGACTCCTGGTACGTGTCGCCGATCTGGACGAGGTTGCCGTCGGGCTGGGTTGCCTCGGCGAGGAAGTCAGCCATTTTCGCGATGCGTGCGGCGATGTCCGCCGGGAGCGGGTAGCCGCAGGCGCTCAGCTCCGGTTCGCCGCCGCGCCAGAGGTCATAAACGTAGCGCTCGTAGCCGGTGGCCTGCTCGTTGACGACTCCCTGGGCGTCCACGGAGGGGCCGAGGCGGGGCGAATCGTAGAAAGAGGAGAGGATCTGGTTGTAGGCGGTCTGCCGCCACTTCAGCGCGTCGCCGTTGAACGCGGACGCGGGGTAGGCGCAGCCGATCTTCATCAGCTTGAGGTCCTGGACCAGGCCGTGGTTCCACGGGCCCTGCCAGTGTGCGGCGAGATAGTTCACGCTCGCGTCGATCTGGTCATCGATCCACTTCTGGCCGGGGAACCCCTCAGACAGGCAGATGAGCGCGTGCGGGTCACGATCTGCGATGGGGACGCCCTGCAGCCAGCTTTTCGTGATCGCCTCGGCGCGGGTCAGGTACGCGTTCGCGCCGGGGCCGCCTGCAAGGTAACCGGCGACCAGCATCTCGATCCAGCCGCCGGACTGGAAGTCCTGCTGCCACGTGGGGTGGTTGAACGGGTTCTGGCTCCAGTCGATGTCGCCGTCCCGTGCGGGATCGACGGTGACCGTGGCGAACGGTGAGATCGTCAGCTGTCCGGCCATGATCTCGTCAGCCGTCGCCTTGCTGAAATGCGGAAGCCCGCCGCATGCCCTGGTCGCGTCCTGCTCCGTCACCGACATTGCCGCCGGTGCGGAGACCGCTGGTGAGGCGGCCGCCGCAATCCGTATCGGGCTGGCCGTCACCTTTGCGATGCCACCACCGGAGGCCTGCGTGCTGCAGGCCGGAACGGCGCCAAGAACGGAAAGGAAACCGGCAAGAACGGCGAGCGAGGTCATGTGTTGTTTAATCCGCACATCTGCACATGCCGGTACCCGGCGTGGCGTTGCAGGCCGGATCACTAGGGCGCTTGTGGCAAGCTTCCGCTGCGGTCTGCAACGCATTCCGTCCGAGCGGCATAGGAAGGGTATGACAGGCGATTCCTGCTCCGATAGCGAGCTTCTCGCGGGCCTGCCGCACCAGCCGGAGTTGATGGGCGTGCTGTATGAGCGGCATGCCCACGCCGTGTTCCGGTACCTGGCGCGGCGCGCCGGACCGCCAGCGGCCGAAGATCTGCTGTCCGAAGTCTTCGTCGCCGCCCTGACCGCTTCTTCGCGAGTGGTGGCCCACGACAGCGGCAGCGCGTTGCCCTGGCTGTATGGCATCGCGCTGAACGTGCTGCGCAGGCATTTCCGGCAGCGGCCGCCCGCTGAGGGCGTGACACATGATCTCGGGATGGACTGGGACGCCGTCGATGACCGGCTCGACGCCTGGGCTGAGCGCGGCCGGCTCCGCGTCGCGCTCGAGGGCTTGTCCGAGTCCGACCGTGAACTGCTGCTCCTGGTGTCGTGGGAAGGGCTGACGCACGCCGAGGCCGCCACCGCTCTCGGTATCAGCCGGGTGGCGGCGAGGAGCCGGGTCCACCGGGCGCGCATGCGAGCGCTAAAGGCGCTGCAGAGGCTGCGGGGCGGCACGCCCGGCAGCACGGAAGCAATGACCACCCTGTACGCAGGGGAGGAAGCATCATGAACTCTCTCGACGAACTGCTCTCCTCAACCGGCCGGGTTCGCGACATCACGCCAGGCGGTCTGCGGCACGCGCGCGCAGCCCTCGACGAGGCGATCGCCGGAGCGGCTGCGCAGCAGGACGCGACCATGCGGCAGCCGGCCACGGGTGCGAGCCGGAAACTGCCGAGCCGCTGGCTGGGCGGCCTGCGCGGCAAAACTGTCATCGGGGTAGCCGCTGCGGCAGCCGTCGCGGCGGCGGCAGCGACCGCGGTCGTCCTGCCCTCGTCGCCCCCGCAATCAAAGACGGCCCCGCTGGCGGGCTCGGGTCTCCGGCCAACAGTGAAAGCGACGGCGAGGACGACGCCAAGCGAGACCGCTCCGGCTGTCGTCCCGACGTCGGCCCCGCCGGTCAACTTCACGTTCACTGCCAGCACCGATGTCACGGCCGCGTACGTCCTGGACAAGGCCGCGCAGGCTACTCAGACCGCGCAGGATGGGGCGCCGCTGGTGAACGGCTGGCCGGACACCACCTACTGGCACACCCTGACACAGAGCACGAGCTCCGCCTGCCCTGGCCAGGTTTACACGAGCAACCTCTGGCTTGCCCAGGCGGGCTTCGCGATCGGCAAGAACGCGATGACCGGGCCCAAGTCGACGGATTCGCTATCAGCGTGCGGCGGCGGCAATCTGGGCTTGTACCCGATCGTCGGAGAGCCTGCTGGTGTGCAGATCGGCGGGCAGATCTACTCGTGGCCGCGGTTCGCCGCGCTGCCGACTGACCCCGCCAAGCTATGGCCGATTGTCCGGGCCGACGCGAACGTGGGCGTCGCTCCCGGCAAGGGCGGACTGACATTCGACTTCCAGACGATCGGGATCCTGCTGACCACCGATCCGGTTTCGCCCGCGATGCAGCACGCGCTGTACAAGGTGCTGGAGAAGATCCCCGGCGTCTACGTCGCGGGCACGTACACCGATTCCCTCGGCCGGACCGGTACGGCCCTCCGCCTCGGCTCGTGGACGTTCGTCGTCGACAGCAGCACCGGGCAGGTGCTAGCCCAGCTGACCGGTGCCCCGCCCGTGCCGCCGGGATGCGTCCGCTCCAGCCTGACCGGAGACGCCCACGCCACCTGTGAGGTCGGCGGCGCCAGCGCCACGGTGTTCATCAGCGCCGGTCCGGCGGCGAGCGCGCCGAAGGTCAAGGGCTTTAACACCAATCCGTTCACGATGCCGTCCGTTATCGGGGACACGGCCAACCAGGCGGTGCAGGCGCTGACGAAGGCGGGGACCGGGATGGTCGAATTCAAGACGGCTGGCGCCACTCCCTCGGGCCCGGGGCCCTCGTCGGCTGGCGTGGTGGTCGCGCAGTCGCCGAAGCCCGGCACCACGGTTGCCCCCGGGACGGCGGCCACCATCACCGTCAAGCCCTAGGTGGGCCGGGCTGGTGCTGGCGCTGGCCACCTATCACCTCGCCGGCCAATGGGGCGGCTCAGGCAGTCTCATCCGGTGACCGTCCTGTGGCGGACAGTGCGGCTATCCCTTAGATGAGGGCAACAATGTCCGCTAGATCGCAGCGATTTCAGACAGATTTTTCGCAATACGAAGATTCATCTGGATAATCTGCGGGAAACCATGCGGGTATGACAGTCCTTAGCCACGGCCACCAGGCTTACCCGCCGCAGCTGGCCGCATGGGAGCTCGATCCCGGCACGGTCCACGAGCGAGTGGCCGGGCACATGCTCGCCGACGGCTTCGATCTCGTCCTTGACCTGCGCAGGTCGCACGGATCGACGCTGGTCGACGCGCGGGACGGCCGCGAGTACCTCGATCTGTTCACGTTCTTCGCCTCCTCGGCGCTCGGCATGAACCACGAGGCCCTCACCTCGGACCCCGAGTTCACCAGCGAGATCGCGGCCGTCGCGGTCAATAAGCCGAGCAACTCCGACGTGTACACGGTCCCGATGGCGCGCTTCGTCGAGACCTTCGCCCGGGTGCTCGGCGACCCCGCGCTGCCGCACTTGTTCTTCATCGACGGCGGCGCCCTGGCCGTGGAGAACGCGCTCAAGGTCGCCTTCGACTGGAAGTCCCGCCGGAACGAGGCCCGGGGCATCGACCCGGCCCTCGGCGGCAAGGTGCTGCACTTGGAACGGGCGTTCCACGGGCGCAGCGGGTACACGATGAGCCTGACTAACACCGACCCGGCCAAGGTCGCACGGTTCCCGAAGTTCGACTGGCCGCGCATCCCCAGCCCGGCGATCAACCTGTACGCCGACGCGGCGGAGGTGGCCACCGCCGAAGCCGCGGCACTCGCGGCAGCGCGCCGTGCGTTCGAGGACAACCCGCATGACATTGCCTGCTTCATCGCCGAGCCGATCCAGGGTGAGGGCGGCGACAACCACTTCCGCCCGTCGTTCCTGAAGGCGATGCAGGCCATGTGCCGTCAGTTCGACGCTCTGTTCATCTTGGACGAGGTGCAAACCGGTGTCGGCCTGACCGGCACCGCGTGGGCCTACCAGCAGCTGGACCTGGCCCCGGACGTCGTCGCCTTCGGCAAGAAAACCCAGGTCTGCGGCGTGATGGCGGGCGGACGGGTGGACGAGGTCCAGGACAACGTTTTTGCCGTCTCCTCCCGCATCAACTCCACCTGGGGCGGCAACCTCACGGACATGGTCCGGTCCCGCCGCATCCTTGAGGTCATCGAACGCGAACGGCTTATCGGGCGGGCGGCGACACTCGGCGAGTACCTCCTGGCCCGGCTGCGGGGCCTCGCCGAGCGCCGTCCCGCGCTGGTCACCCATCCGCGCGGCATGGGCCTGATGTGCGCGATTACGCTGCCGTCGGCGGCGCTCCGCGATGAGGTCATCAGCCGGCTGCGCGCGGAAGAGCAGGTGATCATGCTCGGCTGCGGAGAAGCGAGTCTGCGTTTCCGCCCGGCGCTCACCGTGCGCGCCGAAGAACTGGACCGCGGGCTCGCTGCCCTCGACCGGGTTCTGGCGTCGATCGAGTCACGAGGATGAGCCCCATGATGCCCAGTCATGACGCGCTGCGCGAAGAGACCGTGGCGATCCTCGCTCGGCTCGGCGTGCAGCTTGAGAACAAGACCATCAGTCCGAACGGTCCCGTGGCGACCGCCCCAGCCAGCCTGATCGCACGCTCCCCCCTGACGGGCGGCGAGCTTGCCCGGATCACCGCAGACACACCCGCGGAGGTTGGCCAGATCGTGGCGCGGGCCAGTGACGCGTTCGCGGCCTGGCGCCTTGTCCCCGGCCCGGTGCGCGGCCAGCTCGTGCGCGAGTTCGGCAACCTGCTGCGCGAGCACAAGGACGATCTCGGCACGCTGGTGTCGATCGAGGCAGGCAAGATCCGCTCCGAGGGGCTTGGCGAGGTTCAGGAGATGATCGACATCTGCGACCTCGCGGTGGGTCAGTCCCGTCAGCTGTTCGGCCTCACCATCGCCTCAGAACGCCCGGGTCACCGGATGATGGAGCAGTGGCACCCGCTCGGCGTGGTCGGCGTCATCAGCGCGTTCAACTTCCCGGTCGCGGTGTGGTCGTGGAACACCGCGCTCGCGCTCGTCTGCGGTGACACCGTGGTCTGGAAGCCGTCGGAGAAGACCCTGCTGACCGCGCTGGCCTGCCAGGCGCTGCTGGCTGAGGCGGCACGCCGGACCGGTGCCCCGGACGGCGTCAGCGCCCTGGTACTCGGCGGCCCCGAGGCCGGTGCCGCGCTGGTGGCGGACCCCCGGGTCGCGCTGGTTTCGGCTACCGGCTCCACCCGGATGGGCCGGGCCGTCGCGCCAGTGGTCGCGGGGCGGTTCGGACGGCTGCTGCTCGAACTCGGCGGCAACAACGCCGCGATCGTCGCGCCGAGCGCCGACCTCGACCTGACCGTACGCGGCATCGTGTTCGCCGCGGCGGGCACCGCCGGGCAGCGCTGCACCACGCTGCGCCGGGTCATCGCGCACACCTCGATCGCCGACGAGCTCGCCGAACGGCTGGCCGCCGCGTACCGTACGCTGCCGATCGGCTCGCCGCTCGATGCCGGAACCCTGGTCGGGCCGCTGATCGACGCCGCGGCCTACCAGGGCTACGCGGACGGGCTCGCCCAGGCGCAGGCCGACGGGGGCAAGGTCATCGTCGGCGGGCATCGCGTGCTCGCCGAGCACGCGCCGGATGCCTATTACGTGGAACCAGCGATCGTTCGGATGAACGGCCAGACGGACGTGGTGCGGCGGGAAACCTTCGCACCCATCCTCTACGTCCTCGCCTATGAGTCCATCGATGAAGCGATCGCCCTGCATAACGACGTCCCGCAGGGGCTGTCGTCCTCGATCTTCACCCTCGACATGCGCGAGGCGGAGCGGTTCCTCGCGCCCGATGGCTCGGACTGCGGCATCGCGAACGTCAACATCGGGCCGTCGGGGGCGGAGATAGGGGGCGCCTTCGGCGGCGAGAAGGAGACCGGCGGCGGCCGCGAGTCCGGCTCGGACGCGTGGAAGTCCTACATGCGCCGGGCAACCAGCACCGTCAACTACTCAGCAGACCTCCCGCTCGCCCAGGGCGTCACCTTCGCGTGACAGTGCCGCCCGGCGCTGCCGCGATCCTGCGGCCGGCGGCTACACCGGGACGGGTCGTCCGGCGTCGGAGCGTCGAGTCTGCGGCTGCGGTACCGGGGGGAACGTCACGCTGATTGCCAGGCCCCCGCCCGGCCGGGGGTGCGCGGTGATGGTGGCGGCGTGGGCGATGGCGATGGCCCTGACGATGGACAGGCCAAGGCCGTGACCGCCATCGCGGCGGGCGGAGCGCGGTGCGAGCCGCTGGAAGGGCTGGAACAGGCGGTTGACTTCCGCGGCCGGGATGACCTGCCCGGAGTTGGTCACCGACAGGACGGCGCCAGCGTCGCTTGTGCTCGTGGCGATCTGGATATCCCCGCCGGGGATGTTGTGCCGGATGGCGTTGTCGATCAAGTTGGCGGCCAGTTGCTGGATCAGCAGCGGGTCACCGTCGAGGTCGGCGGGCTGGATGTCGGCGTGAACGTCAAGGTCGTGGCGAAAGATCGCGGGCCGGGCGGCCGCCAGGGAAGCGGTGGTGATGGCCGCCAAGTCGGCGGGCTCGCGCTCGCCAGGGCCGCCCTCGGCGCTGGCCAGGGTGAGCAGCGCTTCGATGAGGCGTTCTTGCTCTGCGTTGGAGGCGAGCAGTTCGTCGCTGACGGACTGCCACGTGCCGGTGGTGGCGGCCGGGTCGGCGCGGGTGACCTGGAGCAGGGTGCGTTCCCTGGTCAGCGGCGTACGGAGCTCGTGTGATGCGTTGGCGGCGAACCGCCGCTGGGCCTCGAAGGAGTCCTCAAGCCGCGCGAACAGGCTGTCCAGAGTGTCGGCGAGTTCCTTGAGTTCGTCGTCGGGTCCGTGCAGGGCCAGCCGCTCGTGCAGGCTGCTGGCGGAGATCCGCCGGGCGGCGGAGGTAATCGTGCTCAGCGGGCGGAGCACCCGGCCGGCGATGATCCAGCCGATCGCCGCGGCGGCCAGCGCGATGACCGCCAGGCCGATCGCGGAAGTGATCAGCAGTTGCTCCCTGTCCCAGCTGACCGTCGCATCCGCGACATTCTTGAGAGGTGCGGGGACCGCCGCCTTTGCCGCCTGGATAGGGATAGTGATTATTTCGTAGTTACCCGAACGTCTGGCCGTGCCATGGTGGCTGGCTGCTCCGCTCGTTTGCAGGGCGTTGGTAAGCGTGCCCTGGCTCCTGTCGATCAGGTAGATGTCCAGCAGGTAGATCAGGACGAGGACGGCCGCTCCGCAGGTCAGGAACGCCGCACCGTACAGCAGGGTAAGGCGGAGCCGGGCGGTGACGCGCGGCAGGCGAAGCGCATGCGGGGGGCCGGGATGCGGGCGGGGAATGCGCATTATGCTCCTCCGATGCGGTAACCGCTCTCCCGGACGGTCGCGATCACCGGCGGGTCGCCGAGTTTGGCTCGCAGCCGGCCAATGGTCGTTTTCACCGTGCTGGTGAAAGGGTCGGCGGCCTCGTCCCATACCCGCTCGAGCAGTTCCTCGGCCGAGACCGGGCGTCCTTCCGCGGCGAGCAGGCATTCAAGCACGGCGAGTTCCTTGGTGGTGAGCGGGAGGCGCCGGCCGGCTCGGACCGCGACCCGGCGAACCGGGTCCAGGCTCAGGTCACCGTGCTCGAGACTGGCGGGCAGCGGGGCACCGACGCGCCGGGCCAGAGCCCGGATGCGGGCAATCAGCTCAGCGAACTCAAAGGGCTTTGGCAAATAGTCATCGGCGCCTAGCTCGAGGCCCTCAACCCGGTCGCGTACCGACCTCGCCGCGGTGAGCATCAGCACCCGGGCTTCCGACCTGTCCGCGGCAAGGGCCCGGCAGACGTCGTCGCCGTGCACCCCTGGCAGATCCCGGTCCAGCACCACGACGTCATAGCGGTTCACCGCCAATCGTTCCAGCGCCGCATCACCGTCCAGCGCAACGTCGACGGCCATCCCCTCCCGCCGGAGCCCCGTCGCCACCGCCGTGGCAAGAACCTCGTCGTCCTCGGTCACCAGAACCCGCATCGCCTGCCACCGCCTCACGCGTGCCCGGCTTGTCAGCCGCCTGCTTCCAGGGTCGCAGGCGACAGGTGACAGCCAGGTCACATTTCCGGTCACGGCGCTGTCACCTCCCGCTCTGTAGAACAGCTTGCGGCGGGACTGCAGAACAGACAACACGATGACCCGCCCCGGCTGTTAAGGAGGCCACGATGAACAACAAGACCGACGGTAACCGGGTCCCGTGGCGCGCGGGTGCCCTGGCTGTCATGGCGGCCGTCGCCGTGCTGACCGCGGCATGCAGCACCGCAACGACCACTACCGGCTCCGCCGCGGGACAGGCTCCGACTGTCGCGCAGGAGGTTGCCCTGGCGCAGTGCGTGCGTGCCCACGGCATGCCGGACTTCCCCGACCCGGATGCTTCGGGGGGCTTCAGCAACCTGACCGCGGCGACGCTCGACAGCAGCCAGATGCAGGCGGCTTATGGTGCCTGCCGGCATCTGCTGCCTAACGGCGGCCCGTCCCTGGCCGGGATCCAGGCACAGATCCAGGCGGCGACCCAGCGTACGGACGTTGCGCTGGTGCCGTTCGCCCAGTGCATGCACACCCACGGCGTGCCCAACTTCCCCGAACCTCCAGCCACCCTGAAAGGTGCTGGCGTCAACCCGCAGGCCCCGCAGTTCCAGACCGCGCTGGGTACCTGCCGCCACCTGCTCCCCGCCGGCGCGAACGTGACGATAGGGACCACAGGGGAGAAAGCGCCGTGAGCGGGACGGTTTCCCGCGGCGGCGAGGCAGCCCCGGGCGCCATAGCGCCCGGGGCCAGCCGGGCGGAAACGCCTACCCGGCGACACCCGGCGGTCTCGGTAGCCGTAGCGCTCGCGGTGCTCGCAGCGGGGGCGGGGATCGCATGGTCGGCGGGGGCGCTCCGGTCGCCCGGCTCCTCTGGGGCCGGGCAGGGAGCGCCACCGCCGGCGACGCAGCGGGTGGCGCGGGAGGATCTGTCGTCGACGACGCCAGTGAACGCGACCCTTGGGTATGCGGGGTCGTACACGGTGCGCGGTCAGGGCGGCGGAACGCTGACCTGGCTCCCGGCGGCGGGGCAGGTGATCACCCAGGGGCATGTCCTGTACCGGGTGGATAACGACGTCCCGGTAGTGCTGCTATATGGCAGCGTCCCGGCCTGGCGATCCCTGGCTGAAGGGCTGACCGGGGCGGACGTGACCCAGCTCAATCATGACCTGGTGGCGCTGGGCTATGCCAGCAGCCCGGCGATCAGCGAGCTCGGCTGGGATTACTACTCGTGGGAGACCGCGTACGGCGTGCAGCAGATGGAGTCTGCGCTGGGGGTCTCCGGCTCGCCGGGATCCTTGCCGCCGGGGTCGGTAGTGTTCGAGCCGGGCGCGATCCGAGTCAGTGAGGTGCTGGGCAGCCTGGACGGCCCGGCGGCCGGGCCGTTGCTGGTGACGAGCTCCGACCAGCACGAGGTGTCAATCGCGCTGAGCACCGACCAGCAGCCGGACGTGGCGGTGGGGGACCCGGTCTCGGTCACGCTGCCGGACGGATCCAGCACGCCGGGGAGGATCTCCTCGGTCGGGACGGTGGCGTCCGGGACCGCTGCCAACGCGACGATCCAGGTGACGGTCACGCTGACGCACCCGGCGGCCGCCGGGACCCTTGACCGGGCCCCGGTGACCGTTTACATCACAACTGCCAGTGCCAGCGACTCGCTGGTGGTACCGGTGGGGGCGCTGCTGGCGCAGTCTTCGGGCGGGTACGCGGTCGAGGTCATTGGCGCCGCTAACAGCCGTCGGCTGGTGCCGGTGACGGTGGGGATCTTCGACGACAACTCCGGCATGGTGCAGGTGACCGGGGCGCTGACGCCAGGTGAGCAAGTTGTGGTGCCGGCGACATGAACGAGAGCGAGCCCCAGATGCGGGAAGCAGGCGCCCTCCTGGAGCTGGAGCTGGTGTCGAAGGTGTATCCGGGATCGCCGCCAGTGCGGGCGCTTGATCAGGTCAGCGTGTCGGTAGCGGACGGCGAGCTGGTCGCCGTGATCGGCCCATCCGGTTCCGGCAAGAGCACCCTGCTGCACTTGATGGGCACCCTGGACCGGGCGACCAGCGGGGTGGTGCGGGTCACCGGCCTGGACGTGAACCGGATGACCGACCGGCAGGTATCGGCGGTGCGGGCTGCCCGGATCGGGTTCGTGTTCCAGCAGTTCTTCCTGGCCGAGCACCAGGCCGTGATCGACAACGTGGCCGACGGGCTGCTTTACGCCGGGGTGGCGCGCGCCGAGCGGCGCCGCTTGGCGGCCGGCGCCCTGGAGCGGGTTGGCCTGGGGCACCGGGCCAGTGCCCGGCCGACCCAGCTGTCGGGGGGCCAGCGGCAGCGGGTGGCGATCGCCCGGGCCATCGCCGGCAGCCCGCCCCTGGTGCTGGCCGACGAGCCGACCGGCAGCCTGGACTCCGGTACCGGTGCGACGCTGCTTGACCTGCTGGAAGAGCTCAACGAGGCCGGCACCACGGTCATCGTGATCACCCACGACCACGCGGTCGCTGCCCGGATGCGGCGTCGCATCGAGGTACTCGACGGCCGCATCGTCGCCGACAGCGGCCCCGCACCCACCGCGGCCGGCGGTACGCAGGCCCGGGAAGGATGATCATGACCACCACATCAGGCGCGACCGTCCGGACCGCCCCGGCCGTCCCGGCTCCGCGCCGACTGCGCCCAGGCGACCTGGCCGGGCTGGCCAGCGTGGGACTGCGCACCCGCAAGCTGCGGGCGTCGCTGTCGGCGCTGGGCATCGCGATCGGGGTCGCGGCGATCGTCGCGGTCCTCGGCCTGGCCAGCTCCTCCCAGGCCAGGCTCCTGGCCGAGATCAGCCGGCTGGGAACCAACCTGCTGACGGTCACCAACGGCACGAGCCTTACCGGCCAGGACGCAGAGCTGCCCGAGGCCGCGCCGGGGATGATCGGCCAGCTGCCCGGAGTCATCGGGGTCCAGTACACCGCCGCCACCGGCGCCACTGCCTACCGCAGCCCGGAGATCCCTTCGGTCGACACCAACGCGCTGACCGTGGACGCCGCCAGCCTGGGACTGCCCGCCGTGGCCGGCACCTCGCTGGCCCAGGGCAGCTACCTGAACGCCGCAACGGCCCGGGAGCCGGTCGCCGTACTCGGCGCCGAGGCTGCCAGGCTGATGGGCATCGACCGGATCTGGCCAGGGGAGCGGATCTGGGTCGGCGGCCAGTGGTTTTACCTGCTGGGCATCCTCAACCCCGCGACCCTGTCCCCGCAGATAGACACCTCGGTGCTCGTCGGGTTTCCGGCTGCCGAGCATTACCTCGGCCTGGACGGGCATCCCTCGGAAATCTACGTCCGCACCGTCAACACCCAGGCAGCCACCACTGCCGTGGACACCCTGCTCGCCGCACAGGCCAACCCGGAAAACCCCAACCAGGTCGATGTCTCCCAGCCCTCGGCCGCCCTCACCGCCCAAGCCGACGCCGCCGGCGCCTACAGCACCTTGTTCCTCGGCCTGGGCGCTGTCGCGTTGCTGGTCGGAGCGGTCGGGGTGGCCAACATCATGATCATCTCCGTCTTGGAACGCCGCCAGGAAATCGGGCTTCGCCGCGCACTCGGCGCTACTAGAGGCCAGATCCGCACCCAGTTCCTGGCCGAGGCTGTCTTGCTCGCGCTGGCTGGCGGTGCCGTCGGGGTCATCGCCGGGGCCGCTGCCACCGCCAGCTACGCGCACGCCAAGGGCTGGCCAACCGTCATCCCGACCGAGGCATGGGCCGGCGGCCTGGCCGCAGCCCTGCTCATCGGCGCCCTTGCCGGGCTCCTGCCCGCCATTCGTGCCGCCCGCCTGTCACCCACACAGGCCCTGTGGGCCCTCTGAACCGTCCGGCACCGCACGCCCGTACCCGGCGGCGAGCCCCGGCCTGCGGGGAGACCACGCGCCTTGTGGCGTGCGGCCGTCCGGTTTTCAGGGCATAGTGCTGGTCGTGGAGATCATCACCAAGATCAGTCCGCTGACCGTGGCCGGCACCGTCTCGCGGCTGACCGGGATCATCAGCGCCAAGGGGATGCGGCTGTTCGACGTGATCGACCAGCGCGCCGAGGCACGGCAGGCGGGACTCGACATGCCGGACACCGTGCTCGTGATCTTCGGCAGTCCAGCCGCTGGGACGCCAGTCATGCTTGCCTCCCCGCTGTCCGCCATCGATCTGCCGCTTAAGGCACTCATCTGGGACGACGGCGGGCAGACCAAAGTCTCCTACTACGATCCGGCGGCCATCGTGGCACGGCATCACGTCCCGCAAGAACTCGCGGGGAACCTGGCCGGCATCAACGCCCTCACCGACGCCCTCGTGCGCGCCGAGTCCCCTTCCTGATCGAGAGGACTAGGCGAACCGGACTTTTGTGCTGAATTTCCGGTCATTTTACCGATTGAATGCCGATGATAATTCCTGTTCGCATCTTTTGCGCCGGATTATTTTCGAAAATGACCGATTCCTCCTGGCGGTTGAGTCAAGGCGATGCCCGAGTAAAGCTCAACCGCCAATGCGGACGCAACGGAAGGCGCGCATTTCCCCCAATACCGCAGCCAGTAATGGAGGTTACCCGACATGCGAACTTCACGGCTGCCCAGCGCTACGTCCCGGGCGCTGCCTCACCCTCGGCGACTGGTCACGCTGCGCTCGCTGGCAGCGGTAGCAGCGGTCGCCGTCGTGGCAGCGTCGGCTTGCAGTTCCGGCTCTACCCCGCCGAAGACGGCACCCAGCGGGGGGACGCCAGTTAAGGGCGGCACCGCGACGGTCGCGTTGCCTCCCAATACAACGTACAACTGGATCTTCCCGTTCTATTCGATCACCAACGCAAGCGTCTATAACGACCAGCAGTTCCAGTACCTGCTGTACCGGCCGCTTTACATGTTCGGAAACAACACCGATACGTCTGTGTCAGTCAACTACTCGCTGTCACCTGCCGACCAGCCGGTGTACTCCAACGGCGGTAAGACGGCCACGGTCAACCTGAAGGGCTGGAAATGGTCCGATGGCGAGACCGTCGACGCGAACGACGTGGTGTTCTTCTTGAATATGGCTAAGGCCGAGAAGACGAACTGGTACGCCTACTCGACCGGACTGCTGCCTGACAACGTCATGTCCTACAAGGCAACCGGACCCGATCAGGTGACCATCCAGCTGAACCAGGCGTACTCCAGCCTCTGGTACACCTACAACCAGCTGGCCGAGATCAACCCGATGCCGATGGCCTGGGACGTCACCACGCTCGGCGCAGCGCCTGGCAGCGGAGGCTGCACCACCGACAGCGCAGCGGACGCCTGGGCCAAGTGCAAAGCGGTTTACACGTTCCTGACCGCGCAGTCGAAGCAGGCCGGCGGCTACGCGACCAGCCCGCTCTGGTCGGTGGTCGACGGGCCGTGGAAGCTGTCTAGCTTCAACACCGACGGCAACGTGACCATGGTGCCGAACCCGGACTACTCGGGCAGCCCCAGGCCGCAACTGTCCGCGATCAAGTTCCTGCCCTACACCGCTGACTCGACCGAGTACACGGCACTGAAGACCGGGCAGCTCGACATCGGGTATATCCCGACGCAGGACCTGCCGGAAAAGGCGCCAGGCGCGGCGCTGCCGTCCACCAACCCGCTAGGCAGTGGCTACTACCTGGAGCCGTTCTACAGCTTCGGCATCGAGTACGCACAGCCGAATTTCAACAACCCGCAGGTCGGCTACCTGGTTCGTCAGCTGTACATACGGCAGGCGCTGCAGTACGCGATGGACCAGCTGGGGATCGACACGTCGATCTGGCGCGGCTACGCCGTGCCGACCTCCGGGCCGGCCCCTGCGGTGCCGGCGAACCAGTGGACTCCGGCGATCGAGAAGGAGAACAGCGGACAGGGACCGTATCCGTTCAGCCTGGCCAAGGCCAAGGCGCTGCTGACCAGCCACGGCTGGTCGGTGGTCAACGGCGTTATGACCTGCCAGGACCCATCCAAGTGCGGCACCGGCATCACCGCGGGCCAGCAACTGAAGCTAACGATCCTGTACTCAACCGGGCTGGCCGCTGCCACGAATGAGTGGCAGGTGTACAAATCCGACGCCGCCCAGATCGGGATCGATATCACGCTGCAAGGGCAGACGTTCAACACGATCATCGGCCAGTCCGCGCCATGTGCGCCGATGGGCCCGAAGTGCAACGTGCAGGTATTCGCGTACGGCGGCTGGAGCTACGACGGACCGGGCTTCGAGCCGACCGGCGAGCCGCTTTTCCAGACTGGTGCCGGGTCGAACTCCGGCAACTACTCCGATCCGACGATGGACAGGCTGATCGCCGAGACACATACCAGCAGCAGCCTGGCGGTCTTCGATCAGTTCGCCACGTACGGTGCGGAGCAGTTGCCGTTCATCTGGGCGCCGAATCCCAACCCATTCCAGGTCCAGGCTGTCAGCAGCAACCTGCACGGCGTGACCTTCAGCCCGCTGTTCACCCTGCTGCCCGAGTACTGGTACTTCACCAAGTAACTTCCGGCACAGCCGACTCTGCGACGATACAGCCCCGCGGCGCAAGCCGCCGTGGGGCTGTATCACGTTCAGGCAATCCTCAGCAAGGTGCCACTTACCGAGGTTGCCAAACGTTGTCAGGATGTGTCGGGCGACGGTGGACAGGAATTCGCCGCCGAGCTACGGGCTCGGCGGCGAATGGCTGGCCTTTCGCAGGAGGAACTGGCAGAGCTGTCCGGACTCAGCGTTCGCACGATCGGCAATCTGGAGCGCAGCCGGTCACGCTGGCCGCACCGGGACACGCTGAACAGGCTGGCTGATGCGCTTGACTTGCACGAGGCGGCCCGCACCGAGTTCCTGGCCACGGCCGACCGCCTGCTGGGGTTCGATGCCGCTGACGCTGGCACCGGTGAAACGGGGTCGCCGGAGGCGCCCGGCGCGGCGGAGGCTGCGGCTGAATCGGGGACCCAGGCGCTACCGCCCCGTCAGCTGCCGGCCGGGGCGCGGCATTTCACCGGGCGGGACGCCGAGCTGCGGTTTCTCACCACTGTGCTCAAGGAGTCAGAGTCGCAGCCGGAGTCGGCAGGCGGGACGGGCGGAGCGGGGGGAACGGTGGTGATCTCCGCCATCGGCGGGATGGCCGGCGTCGGCAAGACCGCCGTGGCCCTGCACTGGGCGCACCAGCAAGCCGACCGTTTCCCTGATGGCCAGCTGTACGCGAACCTGCGGGGGTTCGATCCCGCGGGTACTCAGCTGCCGGCCGCGTCGGTCGTCCGCTCCTTCCTTGAAGCTCTCGGCGTGCCGCTCGCGCGCATCCCCGCTGATGTGGAGGGTCAGCTTGGCTTGTACCGCAGCATGCTGGTCGGCAAGCGCATGCTGATAGTGCTGGACAACGCCCGCGACGTCGGCCAAGTCCGTCCCCTCATCCCGGGGAGCGCGGGCTGCATGGTGCTGGTCACCAGCCGCAGCCAGCTGACCGAGCTGATCGCCTTGGACGGCGCGGCCTCACTCACTGTCGGTCTGCTTGCGCTGGAGGAGGCTCGCGAGTTGCTGGCCCGCCGGCTTGGGGCCGCGCGTATCGAGTCTGAACCGGAGGCGGCGGACAGAGTTATCGGCTTGTGCGCCCGGCTGCCGCTGGCGCTCAACATCGCCGCCGCTCAGGCCCTCACCCGTCCCGCGATGCCGCTCAGCCAGCTGGCCGATGAGCTGGGCGACGCCCGGCGCCGACTTGACGTGCTGTCGGCCGGGCAGGACAGCGCCGACGTGCGCGCGGTCTTCTCCTGGTCCTATCGCAGGCTCAGCCCGTCCGCGGCCCGGGTGTTCCGCCTGCTGGGGCTGCACCCCGGTCCCGACATCAGCCTCCCGGCAGCTGCTGGCCTTGCCGGTCTCGAACACGATGAGACTCGCCTGGCGCTGAACGAGATGACGGGTGCGCATGTGGTCACCGAGCACTCACCCGGCCGCTACATCTTGCACGACCTGCTTCGCACGTATGCCGCCGAGCAGGCTCGCAGCCACGAAAGTGAAGACGAGCAGCACACCGCGATCCGACGGATGCTCGACTACTACCTCTGCACCGCGCATGCAGCAGCCATGCTGTTCGCCGTCCACAGCGAGCCGCTGCGGCTGCCAGAGTCGTGCACCGAGGCCAGCGGAGAGCAGCTAACGAACTACGCGTCGGCTGCTGCCTGGTGCAAGGCGGAGGAGGCCGTGCTTACCGCGGCCGTCACCTGCGCGACGAACGCAGGCTTCGCCACGCACGCCTGGCAGCTGGCCTGGTGCATCGAGGCTTTCCCAGACTGGTGGCGGCGCTGGCAGGACCTGGCAGCTACCGGCATGGTCGTACTCGCCGCGGCCGAACGTGCCGCCGACCTGACCGGACAGGCTCATGTTCACCACCACTTGGGCAAGGCGCTCACGACAGGCGGCCGCCACCAGGAAGCCCGCAGCCACCTTCAGCGCGCCATCGCACTTCTCGCGCGGCTCCGCGACCAGCTGAGCCAGGCCGACGCCGAACTGACTCTGGCCGAGGTCCTCTGCGGGCTGGATCTGCCGGCTGATGCGCTTCTCCGCTCGACGCACGCCCTCGGGCTCTACCAGACGGTCGGGCACCGGGCGGGGCAAGCCCGCGCTCTCAACAGCGTTGGATGGGAGCACCTGTTGCTCGGGCGATACAAGCAGGGCCTGGCCTTCTGCGAGCGCGCCCTCAAGCTCGCGCGTGAGGCCGACGATCCGTACATGCGCTACCTGCAGGCCGCCACCCTGGACAGCATCGGCTACGCTCACCACCACCTCGGCCGCCGCAACGTAGCGGTCGCCCGCTACCGGCAGGCCCTTCGCGTGCACCCGGCCGGCGGGGACACCGGCCTGAAGGCCGTAGTCCTCGATCACCTCGGAGACAGCTATGCAGCCGACGGCGACCACGCCGACGCGGTTAGCGCCTGGGATCAGGCGCTTTGCATTTTCGAAGACGCACACCATCCCGCCGCCGACCAGATACGCGCGAAGATTAGCTCCGCGAGCCCTTGAGGTGAGCGAGTATGGGTGTCATGACGGCAGCAGAGAACGCCGCGAAGCAGATCAGCGAGCTAGAGGCCAGGCGGTACCGGGCGATGACTGATGGAGACATCGGTACGCTGTCCGAACTGCTCGCCGCGGACGTCGTGTACACGCATTCCGACGCCACGTCAGACAGCAAGCAGAGCTACCTGGACCGGGTGGCGAGCGGGTACTTCGACTACGGCCCTATCGCGCATCCGGAAGACAGCATTGTGGTGCGCGGGGACTGCGCGATTGTCATCGGCGACATGCGCGGCGAGGTGCGGATCGACGGCCAGACACGGGTGCTGAACAGCAGGTCGCTGGCGGTCTGGGTGCGCGACAACGGGAACTGGGCGCTGCTGGCGTTCCAGCCGACCAAGTATCCCAGCTGACGCCTGGCACAGACCAGCATGCTTAGACGCGGGCGGCTATCAGGGCTGCGATAAGCAGGGTCAGCGCCGCGCCGGCCGCGTGCAGGACGATCAGGCGGGGCGAGGCGGTCAGCGGTCCGACGCTGGCGCTCTCGCCCGCGTCATCCATGGCAGTGCGCCGGCTTGCGCGGGTGTTGAGAGTGAACCAGGACACGCCCGCGCCGATCGCGCCCAGCAGGATTCCGAGGGCGATGGCGAGGAACAGCCGGTCATGGCTTACCACGTACCCGAACCAGAAGCCGAACCCGATCATGGCCAGCGTGGGGTGCGCGAACTCAGCCAGGTCCTTGAGCCCGGGCAGCGGCTCGCTCTTGGCTTGCTGCAGGGACAGCGGGTCAAACCGGTCCTTGTCGCGCAGTGGTCGCGCCGGGACCGGATCCTTGGCTACGGGCTCGGCGCTCCTGGGCCGAAACGATGTCGCGAGCATGTAACTGCCGACGGCGGCGGTACACAACCAGAGCACAAGTGCGGCGACGGCCACGCGCCTATCTCCTCTCGTTCCGCCTCGAACCTACCCGTCCCGCTCAGCCGCTCGTGCCGCAACTGTGCCGTGCCCAGTCCGCAGCGCCTCCTGCTGGTCCACCGGACTTCAGTCATCCCGATGAACGAGCCGGGGATACTCAGCCTCCGTACAGGTCCGCCCTGCGGTCTGCGAGGTAGGTGGCGGGCGATTCGCCGGGGATGTCCGCGACGAGCAGCTCCTCGCGATCGGCGCTGGCCTGGGCGAGGACTTCGCCACCCGGCCCGCAGATGACGCTGAGCCCGCCGTACTCGAACACGTCATCAGAGCCGCAGTAGTTGGCGTACACGACGCCGCAGCCGTTCTCGTACGCCCGGGCCCGTACCAGAAGCTGCGGTACCTCGTCGTAGCCCTTCATGTTCGCGGTCGGGACGAGGATGGTCCGGGCGCCTTTGACGGCCAGGTGCCGGACGGCTTCCGGGAATTCGACGTCATAGCAGATCAGCATCCCGACGCGGGCGCCGTCGAAGTCGAAGGTCGCCGGCGGCTCCGCGTTCGCGACGAACAGGCTCCGGTCAAGGTCGCCGAAGAGGTGCACCTTACGGTGCCGCCCGCGGACGACACCTTCCGGCCCGACCAGGGCTGCCGCGTTGTACGCGCGCCCGTCGGCCGCACGCTCGGGGTATCCGTAGACGATGGCGATGTTGCGGCGCCGCGCGATGTCCGCGACGGCTGCCGCGGTCGGGCCAGCAGCCTCCTCCGCGAAGCGCGCCACCTCATCGGGTTGCAGGCCGTACCCCGTCGTGAACATCTCCGGGGTCACCAGCACTGCGGCCTGTCGCCCGGCGGCGGACGCGCAGATCTCGTCCAGCCTGCGGAGGTTTCCTTGCGGATCGCGCGGCCTGGGCTCGCACTGCCATGCGGCGACGCGGGTTGTAATGCTCACCGGAGTCATTCTCCCAGCTCGATGGGTGCCAGCTCGTCGAAGAGGTCGCCTGGGCCTGGGTTTTCCTGATGGGAGGCTCCGCCGAAGTGCGTCATGATGCCCCAGACGGCGTTCAGGGCCGTCTGGACGGCCCCCTCCGCCCACGCCGGGGTGAAGGAGATGTCGTCGCCTGCCAGGAAGATGCCCCGCTCTGCGGCCGGCAGCTTGTCCTGCATGAAGTGCGTGTACATGCGGTGGTTGTAGCGGTAGTGCCCGGGCAGCGCTCCCTTGAACGCGCCGAGGAAGTTTGGGTCGTCCTCCCAGGAGACCGTCACCGGGTCCCCGACGATGTGGCTCGCGATGTCGACGCCCGGATAGATCTTGCCGAGAGCATCGAGTGCTAGCTTGACCCGCTGGTCGACGTCGTATGGCAGCATCTTCAGCGCGTCGGACATCCACGAGTAGGTCAGGCAGATCACCGCCGGGCGGTAAGGCCCGTTGTCGAAGAGGTAGGTTCCCCGGGTGAGCCGGTCGGTGAGGGTCATCCCCATCAGCGGGCGGCCGGTGCCGGGATCGATGTCCTTCCAGAACGGCCGGTCGACCATTACGAACGTCTTGGACGACTGCATGTACCGGGTCCGGTCGAGCGCCATCCACAGTTCCTGCGAGAAGAGGCTCTCGTCGCAGTCAATCTGGGTCGTCAGGAGCCAGCTATGGCAGGTGGCGAGCACCGCGTCGTGCACCCGCGACGTGCCCCAGCGGTCACGAATGACGAACGTGCCGTCGCCCCGGCCGAGCGCCGCTACGCCCGCGCGCGGTACGCATCCGTGCAGCGTCGACAGGCTCGTGCCGGCCGGCCACGGGCTGCGCTCGCTGACCGGCAGCGTCCAGAGCCCTCTGGGCAGTTGCTCAACTCCGCCGACGATCAGCTGCTGATCGGTGTCGCAGTTCGTGACTACCACGCGCAGGATCTCGAGCATCGAGTTCGGGAAGTCAGAGTCCCAGCCCCCGGTGCCGAAACCGACGAGCCCGAACAGCTCGCGATAGCGGAACGGCAGCTTCGAGAATGCCTGGGAGGTGGCGACGAAGTCGTAGAAGGTGCGGCCGTCCCAGAGCGGCACGATTTCGTTCCACAACCGCTTCAGCCGGGCGACGTCACGGGCCCGGATCGCGTCCTGCAGGGCGGTGAAGCCGATCTCCTCAAGCGCCTCGTCCCACGCGCGTGCGACCTCTGCGAACTCGGCGGGCAGCTCACTGAGGGTGCGGCCGTGGTAGGTCTGCCCGGCGATGTCGATGACCGTGCCGCCGGCGGCTTCGGTCAGCGGGTTGGGGAACGGCGCGCCCGCGAGCCCGAGCCTGTCGGCGTAGTGGAAGAAGGACGTGCCGGAGACCGGAAAGCGCATCCCGCCGAGCTCGGCCACGACGCCGTCCGCGCCTTCGAACTCGTGCGAGCGCAACCGGCCGCCGATCCGTTCGGCTTCGTACACGACCGGGCGAAGCCCGAGTTCCATGAGCTCGTAGGCGGCCACCATCCCGGCGAGCCCCGCCCCTACGACGGCGACCGTGCAGCCGCGCGCTGCCTCCGGGATCGAGCCGAGCCCCGCGGGGTGCCGCAGCCAGTCATCGTAGGCGAACGGAAAGTCGGGGCCGAAGATGGTGACCGGCCGCAGGGTTTCGCTCATGCGCTCGATGCTACGACGCGTTATGGTGACCCTTATTTGGGACCAGGTAGTTGCTGAGGCTACGGAAGAAGGACGGAACCACTGATCAGCAGGCTGAGCAGACTGGTTGCCGGGAGCGCACTGGCACTCGCGCTTATCGGCATCATGGTGGCTATTGTGTCCGGGGGCGCCGCTCATACTCCGGCACGCGCGGCGAGTAAGGCGGCCACCTCCCCGCGATGGGTCGGCACCTGGGCGGCCGCGCAGCTGGCGGCGGGAGCCACCGGGCTTGCGCACACTGGATTCGTGAATGAGACGGTGCGCGACATCATCCGCACTAGCGTCGGCGGTAGCCGCGTGCAGATCAGGCTCTCTAACGAATTCGGAGCCGCGCCGCTGACTGTCAACGACGTTAAGGTCGCGATCGCCGCGAGCGGTGGGGCGACTAAGACGCAGCACCAGGTGACCTTCGGCGGCAAGAAGAAGTTCACGATCAAGCCCGGGCAGGACGCTCTCAGCGACCCGGTCGCGATGACCGTAGGAGCCCAGACCCGGCTCGCCGTGTCGATCTACTTCAGAGCTGCCACCGGTCCTGCGACCTGGCATCCAGGCTCGCTGGTTACTAGCTATTACTCAGCAAGTGGCGACCATGCCGGCGCCACCGCCCCGACGGCCTTCAAGCACCCGATCGGTGCCTGGTACTTCCTGTCCGGTGTGAACGTGGTGAATCCGAACGTAGCCGGGGCGGTCGTGGCCTTCGGTGCGTCGACGACGAACGGCGTCGGCTCGACCGTCAACGCGTCCGAACGGTACACCGACGACCTGGCGAAACTCCTGCTGACGCTCCCGGCGGGCCAGCGGATGTCGGTGCTGAACGAGGGCATCTCGGGAAACGAGGTGCTCTACCAGCAGACGGGCAGCGGGCAGAGCGGCCTTAACCGGTTCCTCCACGATGCGATCAAGCAGGCCGGCGTTAAGGTGATCATCGTCTGGGAGGGCATGAACGACATCGGCACGCATCCGGCACTGAGCTACTCATCGCTCACCAGCGCTTATGCGCAGATGGCCGCCGAAGCGCACGAGTACGGCATCAGGCTCGTCGTGGCCACTCTCCAGCCGTATGAGGGAGCCGGTTACTACACCACCACGGGCAATCAGGTCCGCGAAAAGGTGAACCGCTGGATAGCGCGCGAGGGCCAGCATCGCGGTGACGGCGGCGGCGGGGCGCTCGACGGGTACTTCGACTTCGCCACCGTGCTTGGCGGGTACCCGAACGCGCTGCAGCTGCTGCCGCAGTACGACAGCGGCGATCACCTGCACCCGAACGACGCCGGATACCAGGCCATCGTCACCGACGCGATCGCGCCGAACCTGTACCTCCTCACCGGAACCGTCGCAGCAGCGTAACCGTCAGCGCCCCCCAGGTATCACAGCTGCGTGCCGGGCGCTCATGTGGGGGCAACCTGAGTGCTGGCGATCGCAGGCCGTACGGAGCGGTGGTGGCTTCTGCGGAAGCCGTCGTGGACACACCCTCCAGACCCGGTAACCAGGGGGAGGATATGGCAGTCCTTGCGGGCGGCAGGGCGGAGGAGGTTGTCCTCAACGTTTGCTTCCATGGGATCGGTGTGCCGGGCCGGCCGCTGGAGCCGGGCGAGGGAAAGTTCTGGGTCGGGGCGGCACAGTTCGAGGACCTGCTTGGTGTTATCGGACGGTATCCGTGGGTGCGTGTGGGAACCGCAAGTACGACGGAATAGCCCCCAACCGGGAGGCGGCCTGCCTCGCCGCGGCGGCCGACTTGGGACGGTTCGCAGCCCTGGACTTTCACACCAGCCGGCAGTTCTTCCCGCTCGCGATGTCGATCGAGGTAGCCGGCCCGCCAACGGCGGGCACGCTCACCAACGCGATCCGCAAGGGAAACTTCCGCCCCGAGTTCATCGGCCTGCCAGCGCTCCGGTTCACCGGCAGCCTTGAAGGCACCACCCTCCAGGCCATGGAAGCCGCCCGGCGCGGCCTGCGCCGCGGCATCCGCGCGATCAAGCCCGGACACTGAACGCCACCAGCGGGACAGCGCTAAGTTTCCAGGACCGCCCGAGCGGCGTTGTGCCCGCCCAGACCCGAGACCGCACCACCGCGGGTGGCGCCCGAGCCGCACAAGAAGATGCCCTCCCGCCCGGTTTCGACTCCCCAGCGAGCCTGCGGTGTGTCCAGCACGGCGCTGTCCGCCGCCCATGGCCAGGCCAGGTCGCCGTGGAAGATGTGGCCGCCCGGCATGCCCAGGTCAGCTTCGATGTCTTGCGGGATCTTCGCCTCGATGCAGGGCCGGCCGGCCGCGTCGTGCGCGACGACCGACTCGATGGGGTCGAGGAGATGCTCGTTGAGCGAGGCGATGGCCCGGCTCAGGGCGAGTTCCTTGCGCTGCCCGCGCGTCGTCGCGTCGTCGAAGAGCGTCGCCGGCGTGTGCAGGCCGAAGTACGTCAGCGTGTGCGTCCCGTCTGGCACCTGGCCGAGAATCGACGGGTCGGTCAGCGAGTGGCAGTAGACCTCACCCGGCATCCTTGAGGGGACCTGTCCGGCGGCTGCCTCTGCGTAGGCCCGTTCGAGTTCCGGGTAGTCCTCCCCGAGGTGCAGCGTGCCCGCGAACGCGATTCGCGGGTCCGTGCCCGACTTGAGCCGGGGGAGCCGGCTGAGCAGGAAGTTGACTTTGAGCTGGGCGCCGACCGGCTTCGCGGCCGGATCCCGGTGCTCGCCGAGGAGTCCCGCCAGAACCCAGGGTGCGACGTTCGCGAGGACGAACCGGGCACGCAGCGTCTGCGGCGCTGTGCCGCCGAGCACGTCGACCTCGGCGCCGCCCGTGCTGTCCCTGATCGCGGTGACCTCGGCGTTCACCACCAGTTCCGCGCCCGCCTTGCGTGCTGCGGCGGCGATCGCGTCGGTGACCGCACCCATCCCGCCGACGGGCACGCGCCACTCTCCCGTTCCGTTGCCGATGAGGTGGTACAGGAAGCACCGGTTCTGGACGAGCGATGGGTCGTCCGTGCGCGCGAAGGTGCCGATCAGCGCGTCGGTCGCGACCACGCCCCGCACCGTCTCGTCGTGGAACCGGTTCTCCAGCGTCTCACCGAGCGGGCGCTCCGTGAGTTGCCGCCACAGGTCCTGGTGAACCTGCAGCCGGATCGCAGACGCAGTCGGGAGCGGCTGCGTCAGGGTGGGCGCGACGATGGCGGCAAGCTCGCCGACCTGTGCGTAGAAGTCGCGCCACACCTCATATTCAGCATCTGAACCCGTCAAGGCGCGGAAGCTATCCCTGGTTGCCTTGCCCTCCGGCCGTTCGACGAGCAGCCCCATGGCGACGCCGTCGCGGACGACCGGCGTGTACGACGCCGTTGAGCGTGAAGCCAGCCGCAGGTCGAGATCGAGATCCTTGACGATCGATTCCGGCAGCAGGGACACGAGGTAGGCATATCTTGACAGCCGAGTCGGCAAGCCGGGGAAGGCCTGCGCGGATACCGCGGCACCGCCCGTGTGGTCCAGGCGCTCGAGCACCACAACCGACAAGCCCGCGCCGGCCAGGTAAGAGGCAGCGGTCAGGCCATTGTGACCACCGCCGACGATCACCACGTCATAGCTATCGCGCCTGGTCACGGATTCGCTCATGCGCCGATGCTACGACCGTGGCAGCCGGACGACCACGACCTCTACCGCGACGGGAAGCATAATGACAACCGTATGGGCACAGTCCATCGATCGCCGGTGACGGTCGGCCGGCGGCTAACCCGACGGAGGACTGCGGTGGCGGCGTGGGTCATGATCGGTGTGCCGAGCAGCGCGGGCGCGCATCACGCCGGACAGGAGCGGGCTCCGGGGGCGCTGCGCCGGGCCGGCCTGCTTGACCGGCTGCGCACGGCCGGGCTCGAGATCACCGATGCCGGGGACCTGCCGGTAACGCCGTTCGCGGTAGACCGCGACCATCCCAGGGCGCGCAACCTGGCGGCGGTGGTGAGCGTGGCCCGCCAGGTCGCCGACGCTGTTGCCAGCCAACTGGAGGCGGGGCTGCTGCCGCTCGTGGTGGGCGGCGACTGCACGATCACGCTCGGGGTGATGGCCGGGTTCCGCCGCCGCCATCCCGATGCCGGCTTGATCTACGCCGACGGGGATGCCGACGTCAACTCTCTGGAGTCCGCCGACTCGTCCGTCATCTTCGACTCGACCGGGATCGCGCACCTGCTCGGCCACGGGGAGCCGGATCTGGCCGGGCTGGCCGGGCGCCCGCCACTCCTTGAACCTTCCCGGCTGGCCATCGTCGGCAGCGACCCGCGCGAGACCGGTGCAGCCGGGCGGCGGTTCCTCGCGCAGACCGGGGTCAGCTTCCAGGAGGCCCCGGCCCTCATCGCCGGGCCCGCCGAAGCTGCCGAGCGAGCCCTGGCCGCGGTCACCCCGGCCAGCGGCCCCGTGGTCGTGCACTTCGACGTGGACCTGATCGACTCCGGTGACCTGCCGCTCGGCAACTTCCCGCACTACGACTCAGGCGTCCGGCTGGAGCATGCGGTCGACTTGCTGCGCACGCTGCGAGCGCACCCCTCGTTCGCCGGGCTGGTGCTCACCGAGGTCAACCCCACCCACGACGCCGACGGAAGCCAGCTCGACCGGTACGTGACAGCCATCGTCGAAGTACTGGCCCCGGCACCGTCCTCCGGGCGGGTGGAGCCTGACTGACGGGCGGCGGCGCGAATCCACGATCCCGGCTCGGTCGTCAAGAACCGCTAGGACCTTGTGGCATGGTTGCGCGCGTTGTCCTGCCGGGCGGGCCAGGCCAGCCCCAGAGCGGAATCGGGTCGGGGCGGTCTACGGGTATGACTTGGAACCGAGACCGCATGTTCCTGAGAAAGGGGATTGCGTTGATTCTTGTCATCGGAGGCCGCAGCAAGATCGGCGCGGCGCTTATCGGAGAATTGCTCGCCCGCGGCGAGCGCGTGCGCGTGCTGCGACGCTCGGCCGAGGCCGGCACCGCCGGTGCGGCCGGGGACGGCGTCGAGACCGTCACCGGCGACCTCGCCGATGAGGGCTCGGTCGCCGCCGCGATGACCGGGGCGGAAAAAGTGTTCCTGCTCTCTAGCCCGCACCCCGACGCGGTCAGATGGCACCGCAACGCGATCGATGCCGCTCGCCGGAGGGACGTGCAACTGCTGGTGCGCAGCTCGATCATCGGGGCAGACCGCGAGTCGCCAGCGGAGTTCGTCAGCGCGCATACGGCCGTCGATCGATACCTCGCCGAGACGGGACTGCCGCACGTCATCATCCGGCCGAACTTGTTCCTGCAGAACATCCCGGAGCAGACGATCCCGGCCATCGACCCGGCGGGAAACTTCTACGTTGATGCCGGCGAGGCGAGCATCAGCATGGTCGACACCCGCGACGTTGCCGCTGTTGCTGCTGTAGCGCTCACAGAGCCCAGCCAAGCCGGCACGAATTACGACGTGACGGGCCCCGAGGCGCTGTCGTACTCGGATGTCGCGGCCAGGCTTTCCGCGGCACTGGGGCGACAGATCAGCTATGTCGACGTACCGGACGACGCCGTTCGCCAGGCACTGGCCGGCGCTGGCCTGAGTGAGTGGTTCGCCGGGGCGCTGGTGGGCCTCTACCAGGACTACCGGCGGTCTGGAGTCAGCGGTTACGCCGCTCAGGTCACCGACACGGTCCACCAGCTCACCGGCCGCCCGGCGCGATCGCTTGACGAGCTGCTCGCCGAGACCACTGCCTGAACCCTGCTGATAGCAGGGCGGAAGTGAATCCCGGCCGTGCCTTGAGGCGCCATGCCCCGGCGGAAACCGTTCGTGAGATAGACCCTGCGCGGCGTAGTGTGACGGTGTGGATCAGGGCTACTGGGCAAGCCAAAGCCGGGTCACTGAGCCTGGGCAGGCCGCGAAGGCGATCGACGCTCTTCCTGACGACCTCGGTGCGCTCCGCGAGGCGAGTTCGCAGTTGGTGTTCCACTACCGCGCCGGCGGGGACTTCGCGGCGAATGGCGTCCCAGCTGAGCGGATGAGTGAAATCAATACCCGCTACGCCGACGTCATGTTCGAGCGTGTTCTGGAACGCGGCGATCCGGCGCTGGGGCGGAGCCGGCCAGCCGCGGAGCGGGTGGTCGGGTGCTGCCGGGATTCCACGGTGCTGTTTCTCGCGCTAGCCAGGCACAAGGGAATTCCGGCCAGGGCACGCGTCGGGTTCGCCGCCTACTTCCACCCCGGCTGGCTGATCGACCACGTGGTCGCCGAGGTGTGGGACGGTCGGGAGGGCCGCTGGCGCCTCGTCGACGGGGAGATGGATGGCAACTGGCGGCCGGAAGTGAACGGCCAGCCCGTCGACTGGCTGGATCTGACCGCCGATCAGTTCGTGACCGGGCCGCATGCTTGGCAGGCGGCGCGCGCGGGCCGTTCAGATCCGGAACGTCATGTCGTTTCCCCGGACCTCGACCTGCCGGACACGCGCGGCTGGCCCTACATCGCGCACAACGCCATCCACGACCTCGCTGCGCTGAACAAGACCGAGATGCTCCTCTGGGATTCCTGGGGAATGCAACGGGGCCTTGAGTCGGGACCGATTCCCGAAGACGACGCCGCGGTACTCGATGAGCTCTGTGCGCGGACGGCCGATCCAGGCACCTCGCCAGATGTCCTCGCGGAGCTTGGCGAGCGTGACGGACTTCGCGTTCCCCCTGTCGTCACGAGCTTCGACCCCACCGGCGGGCCGCCGCGACAGGTAGCCGTGGAGTTCTAGCCCTAGCCGACTGGCCGAACGCTCACCGCTTGACGGCGGGCGAGGGCGCGCGCAGCTTTCGGATATCTCATATTTGAGATATCGTTTGAAGCATGGATGAGCTCCCGGTCATGCCCGGGTTCCGTGAGATGGCGCTGCGCCGGATGGCCGAGCAGCGCTCCGGCCTGGTTCGCGAACTGGTCGCGCAGCGTCTCGCGGCCGGCCTGTCGCAGACCGAGGTGGCCGCCCGCATGGGCACCTCCCAGTCGGCGGTTGCCCGGCTTGAGTCCGGCTCGACCGATGCCCGCGCTTCGACGCTCGAGCGATACGCCGCCGCCGTCGGCGGCGAGATCAACTGGAGGTTGAATGAGTATTCCGAACGAACTGAGCATTCTTCGTAGCGCCATCATCCCGCCACCAGGCGACCCCGAATTGCCCTTGCCTGGCCGCCCGGTACCCGGCACGCCCCCTGGCTGGCCGTCCCCTGGCGTGCCGAAGCCCGCCCCCGATCCGCTGCCGTCGACCCAGATCTGGCTTGACCCGGAGGTCGCCTGGCAGGAAAGGCTTTACGAGCGGCTCCTCGAGCGCCGCATCGTGCTCGCTTCTGGCGTTCTCGATGACTCGGCGGTTACGCGACTGTCCGCGCAACTGCTCACCCTCGACGCCGAAGGCGACAGCCCAATCCGCCTGGAGCTGCAGAATGTGCAGGCAGAACTGACGGCGGCCCTGACCCTGATGGGGGTGCTCGACGTCGTGCGCGCGGAGGTCCAGGCGTTCGCTGGTGGACAGACCCAAGGGCCCGCACTCGGTGTGCTCGCGTCCTGCCCGCGCCGGCTCGCCTATGCGAACGCGTCGTTCACACTGTCGGAGCCGAGGCTCCGGTTCGGCGGGACGGTGACGGCGGTAACCGAGCACGAACAGCAGGCGCGGCGGATGGTCGACTCGCTGTTCTACCGGATCGCCGAAGCCACCGGTCGCGACGCCGAAGACATCCGGGAGGACGCCCGTCGCGGCCGCATTCTCACCGTCGCCGAAGCCATCGGCTATGGGCTGATCCAGGAGCGCGCCGCTAAACGTGCCCTTTGACCGGTTCGGGTCAGGACAGCACCCGGCGCCTGAAATTTCGCACGCCGATGTACAGGAACAGCGCGCCGAATCCGGCTACCACCGGATAGATGACGTACAGGTGCATGTGCGGCGCGTTGGTGAACGCTGCCCGCATCCCCTCGTTCACGTAGATCAGCGGATTGATCAGGACCAGCGTCTGCAGCCAGTGCCAGCCGCCGATCGTCACCGGAGCAAGTTTGGTCCAGGAGTAGTAGGTGCCGCCGAGGAACGTGATCGGCAGGATGATGAAGCCGAACATCAGCCCGATGTTTCTCGGCTCGAAGCTGGTGCCGAGAACAAGCCCGAGGCCGCCCATCGCGATGCAGGCGAGCGGCACGAACGTCAGGATGATCAGCCAGTGCAGGTTCAGCTGGGCCCGCACGCCAGGCGCGTGCACCACTGAGGCGATCGGCAGCACGATGATCGCGGAGATCACGCCCTGCGCCGCGCCGGATAGCACCTTGGCGATGGCCACCAGCCAGATCGGGCAGGGCGCCTGTACCCGGTCCTCGATCTCCCTGGTGAATCCGAACTCCTGAGCCATGGCCAGCGCGATCGACTGCACGCCCTGGAACATGACCGAGATCCCGACCACCCCGGGAACCAGGATGGTGGCGAATGCCGATTGTTCCGCCGCGCCGTGGCCGCCGATACCCTGACCGATCTTCGGGAAGACGTACAGGAAGACGAAGCAGAGCAGGAACGGCTGCACCAGCGTGCGCAGGACGAACTCCCACAGGTGCTTGCGCAGCACCACCAGGTCGCGCAGCAGTAGCGCGCCGAGCGCGGTCCGGCTGGCCGCCGCGACGGATCGAGTCGGGCCACCGCCGATCCGCCTGGCCGGGACCTGCGAGGTTACCGAGACGCTCATTCCTCCCTCAGCTCCCTTCCTGTCAGGTTGATGAACACGGTTTCCAGGCTGGGCTCCGCAACCGACACGTCGATTAGCTCGAAGCCCCTGTGGTCTGCCGCGAGCACGATGCGCGGGACAAGCCCGTCACTGCCTTGCACATGCAGTTCGAGCCTTTCGTCCGCCACCCGCGTCCGGGTAACCCCCGGTATGTCCTTCGCGAGTACCTCGGCGAGCCGGTTCACGTCGCCTCTGGTTCGCACCGTGACGATGGTGTCGGCGCCGATGGTCTGCTTGAGCGCGGCCGGGGTATCCAGGGCGAGAATTCGCCCGTGGTCCATGATCGCGACCCGCTCGCAGAGGCGGTCGGCCTCCTCCATGTAGTGGGTCGTGAGCAAGATGGTCTGGCCTTCGCGATGCAGTTCGCCGAGCAGGTCCCACAGCGCCAGCCTGCTCTGCGGGTCAAGACCCGCGGTGGGCTCGTCGAGGAAGAGCACCGAGGGCCGGTGGAAGATTGCACGGGCCACCATGAGCCGCTGGGCCATCCCGCCGGACAGCGCGTACACCGACGCCTTCGCCCACTTCGACAGCTGGAACTGCTCCAGCAGGTCGTCGGCGATCTTCCTGGACTCCCTGGCCTTGATGCCGAACAGCCGGCCGTGGAAATACAGGTTCTCCCAGACGGTGAGCTGCCGGTCCAGGGTGTTCTGCTGTGAGACGATCCCGCTTAGCTGCTTGGCCAGCGCGGGGTGCGCCTTGACGTCCACCCCGGCCAGGAAGGCGCGGCCCGACGTGGGTACCACGCGGGTGGTCAGCATGCCCGCGGTGGTGGTCTTGCCCGCGCCGTTCGGTCCGAGCAAGCCGAAGATCTCCCCGGTACGGACGTTGAGGTTCAGCTTGTCCACGGCCGCGAAGTCCGCACCGGGGTAGACCTTAGTCAGGTCCTCGGTGTGGATGACGGCATCTGATTCGTCGCCATAGACCGCGGATGCGCGCCGCGGTGCTGTTACGCCGCTCATAGAACATCTAGCCTAGGCGCAACTGATGGAGGCGCTACAGCTTGCCCAGCTGCGACAGCCGGGCGACTGAAGTCCTGCCGGACGGATCTGGCGTCAGCGGAAAAGCTCAGCACAAAATGAGCCGGAATGTTAGGCGCTATTTGACTTTCCGCCGGACAGCACGGGGGAGGCGCCGCTCCCTTACCTGCCTGACAGCCGTTACATGGCGTCCATCGGGACGATCTCAAGGACCTCGATGGAGTTCTCCGGCATAGACAGATGCGGGTGGCCATCGAGGATGGTCTCGATCTCCTCGGCCGAGCCGCCCTGCAGGATGGAGTAGCCGGCGACGCTGTCGGTGCTCGCCGCACCCGCGCCGACGTGGGTGGTGTGCGCTAGCGGTGCGCCGAGGTCAACGACGGCGTAGCCGACTTTGGTCGCCCAGGCCTGCCAGGCCTGCATGCCGGCCTCCCGCTGCTCGGGCGTGGCATTGGCCATCTGCTCGATCGCGGACGCAGGCGAACGGTAAAGGATCATGAACTTGGACATCGAGACCTCCCCGTCTTCCGGGCCGCCGGCGGCCCCGGCTAACAGCGACACTACACCGGCATGATGCGGGCGATCGCTCGTGTGGCCACCTTGCCTGATCGCGTGCCACAGCTTGATTAATAGCGGGGAAAACCTTTGATACACCCTAGTGCCGCATGTATGAGAATGCGACAATTCGTGGTGGGGAGCGATTTGGCCTAGTCAGTCGTTAACCATCGTGGGGTGCGCGGGGGCGCTGTGCAATTTGGGATAAAGAAATCCGCCGTTGCAATTGTGACTCTGCTGCCGCTCGCCGGTGCGCTGGCGGGCTGCACGGCGACGGCGACAGCGGGGGGAGCCGCGGCGCCTGGCTGCGCCACGTCACCGGGATCCTGGCCCATGTACCAGGGCGACCCTACGCGTTCGGCCGATGCCTGCTCGGCGATCACGCCGGCCAATGTGACGAGCACGAGCCCCAGCTGGTTCTTCCCCACCGCGGGCGACGTCACCGCCACGCCCGCGGTGGCGGGAGGCACCGTCTACGTGGGCGACTCGACGGGCGCCTTCTACGCGATTAACCAGTCGACCGGCGCCAAGGAGTGGGAGTTCGGCACCAATTCGCCGCAGTCCTGCTTCCTCGACGCGCCGAACCCGCACAAGAGCGGGCACGGGGGTGCTTTCGGCGAGATCACGTCCTCCGCCAGCGTCGTGACGGTGGCCGGCCTGCCCACGGTCTACGTCGGAGCCGCGGGCTCGGTGTTCGCCCTTGACGCGCGCACCGGAAAGTGCCTGTGGGCCCAGGACACCGATCCGGGCAGTCCGGCCAGCGGCGTCGAGGTCGAGTCATCGCCGCTGGTCGACACCGCCACCAGTCCGCCCGAGGTGCTGATCGGGAACGACGACAATGGGGTGTACGGAATCGCAGTGACCGGCCTGATGGCGTTCAACGCCGAGACCGGCGCGCTGCTGTGGAAGTACGAGCCGGAACGCGATCTGACCCTGCGGCCGAGCCAGTTCGGCGGCTCGGACAAGCTCGCCCTCAGCTGCGGCGACGGCACAACGAACGCCTACTGCGATTCCTCCCGCATCCCGGGCCTGGCGCCCAACCAGGCCGCGTACGCCGACGCGTGCGGCGACGTGTGGTCCTCGCCTGCCCTCGACATGTCGTTCACCGACCCGGCGGGTGACAACGCCTTCCAAGGGTCGGGAACCCGGCCTGCGGACTGGTATCCGAAGCAGATCACGGCGAGCGGCAAGCCATCCAAGGACGGTCTTGCCCTATTCGGCGTGGCGAACTGCGCCGCCAACCCCACCCCGGCCACGGCCGAGGCGCACGGCGATTACCTCGACAACCAGAGCGTGGACGCCCTCGATCCGGTCACCGGCGTTCGGGTGTGGACCTTCGTAGAGCCGTACAACCTCTACGACCATGACCCCAGCGAACCGAAGGGCGGGGACGACGACTTCGCGGGCAGCCCGATCCTCGCCGAAGTCCCGTCGGCCAGCGTTCCGTCGACAGCCTGCCCGGCCACCGACGGGGAGACGTCGCTGGTCATCAACGGCTCCAAGGACGGCTACGGCTACGGATTGTGCGAGGCCACCGGCCGCACCGTATGGGGACACCAGATCGGCCAGCCTGGCCAGCTCGACCAGGCCTCCATCGGCTCGATCGGCGGCTACATCGCGGCCGGGTCGCTCGGCGCGGACAACGGCAGGGCGACCGTGTTCTTCGACTCCGGCATCCCCTTGCCGTTCAGCAACGACGGGATCTTCGGCAGTGGGGATACGAACATCTCCGCATGCCCGGGTGCGGTGCTCGACAAGCTGCCGCTGCTGCCGGTGTGCCCCGACCTCAGCCTGGCCGCGCACCCGTCACGGCTGCTGCCGCTGACCGCGGTGGACGCGGCGACCGGCGCCGTCGACTGGAAGGCCGCATCAGTCCCCACGTACGCGGCTACGTCCTACACGAACGGCGTCGTCTTCGCGCCCCAGTCGCTGGCCTTCAGCGTGCTGGCCTACAACGCCGACACCGGAGCGCCGGTCTGGGCGTTCCCCCTCGGGGCCGCCCCGTCATCGGCCGCCGCCATCGCGGGCAGCGGCGTCTACCTCGGCGCGGGAACCTCCTTCGGAGCCATCAATGGCCAGCAGGTTCCGCCCCAGGCCACCGGCGTATGGGGCTTCACCGACCTGCTGTCCAAGCTGTGAAGCCGACAGGTTCGGCGCGGGTGCTGGCTAACCGCCCGAACCGCTAACTGGCAGGCCCGTTCCGCTGGCCGTCCCAACAGTCAGATGCGGCTGCTAGCGTGCTTTCATGCTGGTGGTCCACGGGGTCTGGGCGTACGGCGCGCTGCACGTGTGGGCCGAGGATTCGGCGCTGCCCGCACAGGCTCCGGCACGGCTGGGACAGCCGTCCCGGGCGCCAAGGTCGCACCCTTTCGCGGCGCAGTCAGCCAAACTGGCAGCCGAACTAGCGGAGGCACTCGCCGCGGCCGGGGCGAGCGACCCGGCAAGCGCCGGGGAGTTGCGAGCCGAAGCGGACCTGGCGGCCGCCGAGGACCTGGCAAGCCCGGCATATCTGGCTAGCCCGGCATATCTGGCTAGCACAGCCGTCGATTACGAGCTCACGCTGCGGCTGCCGTCCGTGGCCAGCGGGCCACTCGCCTCGCCGGAACTTATCCGCTTGCCGGCGGGCGAAACCCAAGGTGGCGGCCCGGACGGCAGCACGGCCCCCCGTCGGCCTGTCCTCGCCGCCTGGCGGGTGCCCGCGCTCGCCTTCGAGCCGGCCGCGGCGACGGCGCTGCTCACCGTGCTCGCTGCAGTGGGGCCCTCCGATGTCGTGGCGAGCGGTTCGATCGGCTACCTGTTCGCCGTCGCCAGGTTCGCCGCCGACTTGGTCGCGCGGGGCCGGGTGCTCCCGGTGCTTGCCGGACAAGACGACGGCTACGCCGCCCGCTGGCGTCCGGTGCTGTCCGGTGGCGACGCGCAGCGCGCCCGCGAACTCGCCGTCGCCATGCCGCCCGCGTGCCGTAGCGCAATCGGCACTGGAGCCGATCCTGCCGCCGGGAATGCCCAGGGCCCGTTGCTCGCCGACATGCTCGACGCGCTCGCGGACGCGGCGGTCCGCACCCGTCTGCCTGGTGCGCTGCTCCCGGCGCGGAAAGGCCGTCGCCCGGTCCGCATTCCGGTGGCGGAACGAACCGTGGTTGCACTCACCGGTTCCGATCCTCGCGTGGAGACCACGACCCCCGATGACGAGCGTGCGGCGATGGAACTGTCGGCGGCGTTCGCGGCCTGGCTGGCGAGCGCCGCCCCGCAGCCCAGCTCGGTACGCACCTGCTTCCGGCTGACCGAGCCGCCTGACGACGCTGCCGGGGTCCCCGATGGCTGGCGCGTTGAGTTCGCGCTTCAGTCTGCCGAGGACCCGAGCCTCATGCTGCCCGCGGCGGACGTGTGGGCTGGTGCCGGGTTCGGCTGGCTGGCGGGCACTCTGCTGCCTAGCACCGCCCACCCGGAGGAGGAACTGCTCACCGGACTCGGCACTGCTGCCCGCCTGTTCCCGGCGCTTGACGGTGCGCTTCGCGAGGCCGCGCCGGAGAGGGTCGCCCTCGACACACCGGGGGCACTCGAGTTCCTCCGGGAAACTGGTCCGCTGCTTTCCGGCGCGGGGTTTGGCGTGCTA
>Ga0123355_10001276_pt1 | contig 35138 bp, 33 predicted proteins | sample TergutEmb28metaG_3_FD_89872 | JGI IMG/M metagenome (GOLD analysis project Ga0123355, IMG submission 89872) | Embiratermes neotenicus P1 segment gut microbial communities from Petit-Saut dam, French Guiana - Emb289 P1 | ecosystem: Host-associated > Arthropoda: Insects > Digestive system > Gut ...
GGTTGGTCACCTGAGCTTGCTACCGTTCCCGCCTAAATATTTCTTGTATTAGATTATGCCCGCCTTATATTTAGGCAGGTCTCTTTGCTTTGCTTATCGTTAATATTGTTTTCATAACAAAAATAAGTTTGTCGTTGCAAGTCGAAAGGCTATGTAGTATAGTCAGTATTACATAAGAGAGGATGATCGTAATGGCATATAAAAAAAGGCTGGGCGACAGGAAAGACGGCCGCAGACTCAGGACACTTGAACCGTATAACGGACTTATTCCGTTCATAATGAAAGTAAAAAGCGATGCCAGCAATTTCTTCGCGGATTCAATTGAAATCACCGAGGCGGAAAAATTTTTGCGGGCAAAACGTATCGACGGGCAACCGGGATTAGGCCTTCTGCACCTGTTTGTGGCGACGTTTGTCAGAACTGCCTCGCAATATCCGGGCATAAACAGATTCGTTTCGGGGCAGAGAGTTTTCGCCCGGGAGTACGTGGAATTTGTCACGACAGTCAAGAAAGAAATGCGGATAAACGCGCCTGAAACCTCAATAAAAATCGCGTTTGATCCGCGCGATACGATCGATGATGTATATAACAAATTAAACGCGGAAGTCGCAAAAGTAAAAGACGCCGCGATGACAGACACCGACGACGTCGCGAAAGCGCTTATGAAAATCCCGCGCCTTTTGCTCAAATTCGTAATCTCTTTGCTGACCACGCTTGATTATTTCGGTAAACTGCCTAAGTCGCTTATAAAGGCAAGCCCGTTCCATGGTTCCCTTACGATTTCCGACGTCGGCTCCATTGGCATACCGGTGATCTACCATCATCTGTACAATTTCGGCAACATGCCGCTGTTTATCTCATTCGGCGCGAAGCGGAAGGTGTACGAAACTCAGCCGGACGGAACTGTCATCCAGCGCAAGTACATAGACTTCACCCTGGTCATGGATGAGCGCATCTGCGATGGGTTCTATTTCTCCCAAGCGTTCAAACTGTTCAGAAGCATCCTGCGCAATCCGCAAGTGCTGGAAACCCCGCCGGAAACCGTTATAGAGGACGTCGAGTAGGGCAGATTCCATATCCGCCCACCTAATTTAACTTAAACCCGACACAGGTGTTAACCAAACACGAAGGGCGGATATAGAATCCGCCCCTACTTCTGTATACGTCACTCTGAGCTTTTATGTCGTCGTTTTTGTTTTAAATAATGACAAACAAAAGAAATAATTGGCGCTATAAGGCACCAGCCGCATATCCATGCAACAAAAAGCACCGGTCTGCGGGAACGCATCACTTCTTCGTATATAGCAAGACTCGGATTAGCAATTTGCTCAATAAATAGATTGAGATTATTCCGGAATGGCGGATAAAAACGAGCCCCGAGACGCGACGCGGCAAACAATATAACGCTCTGGACTAACGGCGCATATAACCAAGTTTTATTGATACGCCGTATCAGCAGAACAATAATGATGTAGGCAACGGCTAAAAAACTGAATAGGTTAAAAGCAAATGCCATATCAAACTCGGGTAATAGCTGATTAATGCCGAAATCCACAGCACTTTCCTCGCATTATATAAATTTTAATTTTCTGAACATAAACAAAATACCTATTTAACCGGATAATTCTCCGTAAAGCACGCATCGCAGAAGCCGCATTTGGAATCCGGCGCTACAAACTTCAAGCTCTCAAGACTAAGAAAGCCAAGGCTGTCAGCGCCGATTATCTTGCGCATTTCCTCGGTCGAGTATTTGCAGGCGATTAACTTTTCTTTCGATGGTACGTCCGTGCCGAAATAACAGGGGCTTATGAATTTCGGGGACGCGACAAGCACGTGTATCTCTTTTGCCCCGGCGTCGCGCAGCCGCCCCGGTATCTGAAAAGTATTGGTGCCGCGGACTATCGAATCCTCAACCATTATAACCCGTTTCCCTTCGACTGTGGCACGCAATGGGTTCAGCTTGATTTTGACCGCTTCCTCCCGGCTTGCCTGATTGGGTTTGATAAACGTCCGCCCGATATAGCGGTTCTTTATGAATCCGTAATTATACGGGATGCCCGATTGAAGAGAATAACCCTTGGCGGCGACAACCCCGGACTCTGGCACGCCTACCACAACATCGGCATCAATCGGATGCTCACAAGCAAGTTGACGCCCGGCTAGTATCCGTGCCTCATAAACGCTCTGTCCGTCAATTATACTGTCGGGGCGGGCAAAATAAATATGCTCGAACATGCACAGGCTGGATTTATCGGTGCAGTTCTCCTTACTGCTGTAGAGTTCCCCATTAAATACCCACACGACCTCACCCGGCTCAACATCGCGGACAAAAGTCGCCCCAATAGTGTCTAACGCGCATGTTTCGGAGGCGAAGATATAGGCGTCTCCATTTTTTCCTATGCACAGCGGGCGGAATCCCCACGGGTCACGCGCCGCGATGAGTTTACGTGAAGACATGACGACAAGCGAAAATGCGCCCTTGAGCTGTTTCATTGTCTGAATAACCGCTTCTTCAACGCTTTTGCAATGTATCCGCGCCTGCGCGATCAGGTATGCTATTATCTCGGCGTCAGTTGTTGTATGGAAAATCGCGCCCTTATGCTCATACTCGGTTCTAAGTTCCTGAGAGCCGAGAAGGCTGCCGTTATGCGCGACAGCAAGGGAGCCTTTTATATATTTAAGCGTAAGCGGCTGGGCATTTTCGCGCCGCGAATCGCTTTCCATGCTGTAATTGACGTGCCCAATTGCCATTGTGCCGTTGAGTTCATCAAGTTTTGATTCGGAAAATACGTCCCCGACAAGCCCCACATCTTTGTAGACAGAGAGTTCCATATCATTTATTGTGGCGATGCCGCATGCCTCCTGCCCGCGGTGCTGCAGCGCATATAGGCCATAATACGTACTCCGTGCGCAGCTTCCGCCCCGGTCATAGATTCCGAAAATCCCACACTCTTCATGTATTGCCATATCTTTTATCTCCTCATGCCCGTATATATATTTAAGAAATAACTAACAACTATAACCATAACGCACACTGTAGGAGCCGCCTTTGGCAGTCCGTAGTCTATTGAAAACAAGACGGCCCTTGCGGACGGCCGCAGGCCGTCTCTACAGAGATGGTTCATAAGAGGTTATCACGTTGGCTATTTCGATTATCAGAACCTTAATTTTGTACTTTGCCATAGTCGTGTCAATGCGGATAATGGGCAAGCGCCAGCTGGGCGAGATGGAACCGGCTGAGTTTGTGGTGGCAGTGCTGATATCAGACTTAGCCGCGCACCCGCTGCAAGATATAGGGTCACCGCTTCTATACGGGCTTATCCCTGTTATGATACTTGTGCTGTGTCAGGTGCTTATATCCGGCGGTATGGTGAAAAGCATAAGGTTCCGCTCACTGATATGCGGCAAGCCGAGCCTGATTATCGAAAACGGAAAAATCAGTGAACCCGAACTTCGGAAAAACAGAGTCACCTTAGATGAGCTGGCGGAACAACTGCGGAAAAAGGATATACTTGATATAAGCACGGTAAAATACGCAGTTTTGGAGACCAGCGGCACATTAAGCACGATTCTGTACCCCACCGAGTCCCCGCTTACACCAAAGCATATGAACATCCAAGCTGACGACGTATGCTATCCCGTAATAGTGATAAATGACGGGCGCGTTCTTGAACGTAATCTCCAAAAACTCGGATTCAACCTCAAATGGCTGGAGAAGCAGCTGGACTCGCGAAAGCTTAAAAACGCGGGTGATGTCTATCTTATGACCGCCGATACCTCCGGCAAAGTTTACCTCGCTTCCAAGGAGGACGCCGCTAACGCATGAAAAAAGAGCTTATTTCGCTGTCTATGCTTATTCTGCTGATCTTGGCGTCGATCGTCAACATACATTTTCTGACCGGTATCAAGGACGCCGTCTCCGGCCTTGTTGAAGAAGCGGACAAGCATATACGCGAGGAAGATTGGGAGCGTGCGCTGGAATCCGCCGAAAAGGCACGCAAAAAATGGGACAGGCACGATGCATATATCCACATGGTTCTGCGGCAAACGGAAATCGAATCGGTAACGTCATCACTGAACGAACTATCGAAAGAGCTACTCTCACAATCAAACACGGGCGCGGCAAGCGGTGCGGCCCGCGCCGCCGTTTCACAGCTGAAAAGCATCGCGTCAGTCGAGCGCATAAAGCTGCGGAATATCTTTTAAGCTATTGCAGGGGCGAACTTCGTTCGCCCGCCCCCACAACAGATGTTTGCGTATAAGGCATGGCGGACACGACACGCCTTATACGCATTAGCTTCCTTCATGCAACAGCTTGTTCAGCTCGTCCATAAACGTGTTGATGTCTTTAAACTGCCGATAGACAGAAGCAAATCTCACATACGAGACTTCATCGAGGTCTTTTAGCCTCTTCATTACCATCTCTCCGATGTCGGACGTTTTGACCTCACGCTCCAGCGAGTTTTGCAGTTCAAGCTCAATCTCGTCCGTAACGGCCTCCAAATCCACCAGCGGAACAGGGCGGTTCGCACACGCACGCAGCATACCATTTAACAGATTTTGCTTATCAAACGTCTGTCTGCTGCCGTCTTTTTTCACAACAATCAAGGGGAGCCTCTCCATAATCTCATACGTTGTGAACCGTTTTTGACAGGAAAGACACTCTCTCCGCCGCCTAATTGTCGCGCCTTCCTCAGCGGGTCGGGAATCTACAACCTTACTTTCAGAAAAACCGCAAAAGGGACATTTCATTTTCACAACCTCCGCCAAAAAGTGATCCCATATCATTGTGTACGAAAACGCAAGGATAGTCAAGCATTTTTTGCCTAAAACATTACCAAGTTCGACCGTTTTCACCAAAATTTACCGGCACAACCAATCTTCCGCAATGTCTGAAAGTGTCACCGGCGTAGCAAAATTTGACGATAAGAGTGATGTAAGCCGGAAAATTTCTGAACTTTGCAGAGTTATATTACGGACGTACGCCTCCTCTCCGCTTTCTTCTATCGCTATTCCGACGCCATAGCTCTCTACACCTGCGGCCAGCGAGTCGTTTGTGAGTTCATCAATTGTAACTGAATATATCAGCGACAACTTCTCCCCGCCGTCTGACCTTACTTTCTTTCTACACATTATCATTTTGCGCATTTTTAAAGACCCTCCTCATCATCTTTCAATTTGCCGTTTGTAACTTATAACCGATATTATTCCACGTATGTCTCCATATTTCCACAAGTTTTCATCGCGCAATTCGACATTTTTCGACAAAACAGACATAATTTTGCTCAAAAAACCGTCAGCTTGTACATATGTTGTAATCAAGCTGACGGTACGCACTATATATCGTTTTTTCGCCGTGAAATATTTTTTAATTTTCTTGCAATTTGATATGAAAACAGACGTCACACGAAACCTGTCATAGATTTTGTGTGACGTCTAATCCAAAAAATTCATCCCTCGTGTACAGAATATTCAAAACATCCAACAGTCCGTTGGCTGAAAGTCTTTCAGGCAGTCCGAGGTATTTTGACAGCTCTTGCCTGTTTTTTGCGCTCATCGTCCCGCCGGATAGTCCCTTGGCGTACATATCAGCCTTTGTTATGCGCTCTATCGACCCAGCCGCCTGATCCTCATCCTCAAAAGTCGCGCCTGAGCGCTCCAGCGCTTTGATTATAACCTCTTTTGCCATCCCCTCAACGCCCAGCTTACCCTCTTTCGACGCAGAGGCTTTACGCCGCTCCCGCCCCTTGATATCTGGAATATAAGCCTGCTTGACATTGACGCCGTTCAACAATCCGCGGAGCCTTCCGCGGATGAAAAAGCCCGCACCGTCGCTGTCTGTCAGGATTATAAGCCCACGCTTTTCCGCAAGTTTTCGCAGTAGCGCGATTTTTTCGCTATTAGAAAATATCCCGAATCCTGCCGTCTCGATTATCGTCCCGCCAACGGCTTGTGAGACGGTATTTTTGTCATATCTGCCCTCGACAACAATAACTTCACGCACACGTCTCATATCCCACCTCCCCGAGGTCTCGCCACGCTTAAATTGCCAAGTTTTGCAATCAGCTCTGTAATCATAGATTCCTGGTCGGAGCCGCTGTTTAGTTCATACGCAGTCTCTGCACAAGCTTTCACGGCGGAGCGGCATTCAGCGAGCGTTGTTTTCCGTGCGGTTTCAAACAACGTCTTCGCCTGGAACGGGAAGCGAATCCCGCACATCTCCATCAGAATTTCGATGCCTTGGCCGTTTTCGATACATATACGCGCCGCTAACAGCTCCCGCATTTTCAGGGAGATGACGTATATCAGCCTGTGCGGCGCTTCTTTCATCTGTAACAGTTCGTCAAGAATGACCATGGCATTCTGATAGTCGCGGCGAATAAGCGCATCGGTCAGTTTATACGCGACAGCATCCAGCACCGGTGTGACTACAGCGTCTATATCCCAGCGCGTTACCGTCTCCTCTTTCGCGTAAGCCGCTGTTTTTTCAATTTCGCCGCTGAGGGGTGCCATCAGTCCGCCTGTGATAAACGCTAAATATTCCGCGTCTTTCGCGCTGATTTGCTTGCCCCCGGCCTGAAAATGGCGGATTATCCATTTTATCAGCTTGCTTTGGTCTTGGATTGCGAATTCAATGACACAGGCGCTTTTTACAATCGCAGAGTTGATCTTCTGCCTGCCGTCCGGCTTATAGGGGACCGTGTTGTATACGAAGACAACGCACACGTATTCCGGCAGCTGTGAAAATATCTCCAAAAGCCGTTCTCTCTTCTCGTTTTTGAAAATGTCGTAATCATGTATCTCTATAAGCGTCCGGTCGGCGAAAGCGGGCAGGGTGTCTATCGCGTGATCCAGATCATCCGGCAATATCGCGCCGTCATAGCGCTTATAGTTAAAGCTGTCAAGCCCGTCCGGACACAGCGATTGCCGCAGATTTTCGAGCCCGCGTTCCAGCAGATACCGTTCTTCACCGTGGAATATATATAAACTGCCGATCTCCCCGGCGGTGATTGCCGCAGTAAGTTCGGCATAACCGTCCTTTGCGTTTGTTTTTTTTGCCATGATTATCCTCCTGTGGAATATATCTTCCGGATTTCTTCGATTCCAATCGACAGCCAATCAAGCAGGTCTACCCTTTCAGCATCATCCGGATTTTCCTCGATCAAACGCTGTATATCGACCCAGACATCCTCAATCCGCCTCCGCAGGGTGTAAAAGCGCAGGAGCTCACGATTGATACGATACCCGCGCCGAGCGGCGGAATATGTTTCAAGCAAAGTCTCCCCATGCGGATGCCATGCGTGTATGAATAAATCAGCCTCTGTCGGGGCGCGGTGTAAGGTCTCCCAATCCACCAGAACGAGGCGCTCTCCCTGGATAACATTGTTGCCATGGGCATCCCCGTGACATAGCACAAGCGGTGAATATCCAGTCCGGACTGTGTCGCGCAGACGCAGTGTTTCGCGGATTGCCGCCAGCAGCATCTCAGTGTGTGGATGAACAAGATTATACAGCGCGTCATGCTGGCGATTCGTTTTGCTTAAATACTGTTCCAGCTGTTCGCAGAAAGGCAGGGAGATATCTTCTTCAAGTCCGGGCGTTTCAAAGGGGATTTTGTCGACCTCGTGCAGAACAGCCAGTATTTCAGCCAGTTCCTTTGTCTGTTCATAAGTCATGCCACCTATGCCCGGCATTCTACCGCGGACGAATATGAACAGTACATACACATCATTGCCGGCTTCGGCTCTATATGCGTTATCCTGTAAAGATGAAACCGGCGTGAGTATGCGCCCGTGCAGAGATGGCCGGGCTGACAGCCAATTCAACACAGGCATATATGTGTCAATTCGGTCAACCCAAAAGCGTGTTGTCGGCTGGGATTTATCGTATAGCTTCAAGAAATATTCCGCGCCATTCACGCCCGTCACGTGATACGCCGCCTTCGTTGAAAAGCCACCTTCCACTGGAAGTATGGACTTAACGGCAATTCCGTATTCTAATTTCAATAAGAGCGATAAATCATCCATATCTTCCTCAACTTCCCGTCACCGTGATATGCCCCATAATATCAGTGCGTAGAACAGGGATACCGCGCACTTCCAGACGGGTCAGCGTTTCGTATGACGGATGACCGAAGCTGTTGCGCCCGACTGATATGACCGCGAGACCCGGCCTTGTGGCGTAAAGCAGCTCTTCCGAGGTTGAGCGCCTTGAGCCATGATGACCAACCACAAGCATGTCTATCGTCGGTATGTACGCAAATCGCAGAAGCGCCCGCTCTCCAGCGGAACTCATGTCTCCGGTGACAAGTGCGCGAAAATCGCTGCTGCCGCAGATGCTGAGTATCGAAAGTCCCCGCTCGTTCTCATCCCTCTCATCCAGCGGCGGATACAGCATCAGAACTGCGTCGCCCAGCGATACTTGAAGCGTCTCTGTTACGTATATAATATCTGCCCCACGCCGTCTTGCCAGGTCAATTATATCCTCGGCGATGTGCGACATATACGACCCGTCCGGGGCGGGTATAGCAATCGCCGAAACACTTAACCTGGTCAATAGATAGTCTATTCCGTTCGCGTGATCCGAATGAAAATGAGTCAGTATCAGGATATCAAGCGTTGTGCGGCCCTGGTTCATCAGGAACTCATGGGCGATTGACCCCGCGTTCTCCCCGCTCATGCTTCCGCAGTCGATCATTGCCGTAAATTCGCCGGAGGTTATCACGATACTCTGCCCCTGTCCCACGTCCAACACAGTAATTGCCTTGCCGTCAATGGCGGACGCTTCCGATACAAGCGGGGTAACAAGCAGCACGGCGCATAGCGCTATAACCATAAGACACACGGGTGTTAGATACTGCCGCACCCGTGCGCGTAAGAAGACCGTAAATGTGATAAACATCGCGTAAACATATACAAGCCAGGCGACAATAAGTGTGTTCGATGAATATACGGATGCAAACGGCATTGCCGCCATTGCCCGCGCGATATCCAGCGTATACCGCGCCGCGATTGTGACAGGGTATGCAACAATTGAGCCAAGCGGCATGAAAATAAAGCCAAGTACGCTCGCGGCCATTCCGAATGTAAATGCTATCGACACAGCCCACAGTGTTAAAAGATTCGTAATCGGTGAAATTATCGCCACGCGGCCAAAATGTATCGCCGTAAGCGGAATTGTCAGCGAAATTGCAGCGAAAGTCGTTGCAAAGCTGGCCGTTACAAATCGCACCGCGTGTGCGCGTATACTTTTATCGTACAGCTTTGTCCTGCGCAACACGTGTGTAAAGGCTAAGTGTATTCTGGGCGCGAAAAGCACCAGTCCGATAGTCGCCGCGAATGACAGATGTAATCCAATCGACCCGGCAGAATACGGATTCATCACAAGTAAAATCAGCAAGGCCGCTGAAATGGAGGTAATGCTGTCACTTTTTCGCCCGAAAATCGGCGCGCAAATAATAAACAACTGCATTATCCCAGCACGGACAACCGGCGGATTTAACCCTGTCATCATCATAAACAGGAACAAAACCGGCAGCCCTATCATTGCAAAAAGCCGTTTTTTCCTGTCTATAAAAACGGCAAGGAACCCCATAAGAAAAGTCACGTGCAAACCGGAGACTGAGACGACGTGAATAATTCCGGACGCTGTCAATGCGGCGTTCAGCTCGGCATCAGCTCTCAAATCCGCACGTCTGCCGACAATCAACGCCTGTATAAACGGCGATACATCATCGGGGAACAATCTGTCCGCCCTGCCTGCAATGGCATAGGACAGCCGTTGCGGAAAATATCGCCACCGCCCGGCTGAACCCGTGACCTCAATATCGCCCGCGATGAGTGCCGATAAAAACGTCCCGCGGGAGCTGAGTCCGTCTATCCTGTCCAAGTCTCCGAAACCGTCGGTGCGGGAAAATCGGGCGGTGAACTCGATAATGTCACCCGGCTGAAGCTCCGTTGTGCGGAAATATCGTAGCCTTGCACCAATTGGCCTGATATCCTTCCCTTCATGCTGGCGAATCCTGACTTCAACGTGATATCCGCGGGTTCGTGGTGCGGGGAACTCTGTGACAACTGCCGTAACCGTCGCGAATTGGTCGTGCAATTCCCCGGCCGACGCGGTGAAGGTCGCACTGAACGCCCAGCTCCAGGTCAAGCCAACTGCAAACGATATAAACACGATAAAAATACGGATGCGCATATCGTTTTTGAACAAAAGCCCGAACAAAGAGGCCGCCGCGAAAATCGCCCCGGCGATCAACAGCCAGTTATTCGGCAATAAGTACAGCGCAAGAAATATCGCGGCTGCAAAGGAAAACGCCGCTGTAGCAAGCTTACGCATACACAACCCCACTGCTTCTGACTACCCCAAAGTTAAACACAATTTTCAACATAGATATAACATCCTCATGTCAACTTAGAACTCGCATTATTGATAACTGCCGTACACATCCTCCAGCAGCTTTTTTGCGGTGTCTTCTGTGATTTCGACCGGGCAATAGCTCGAGAGATGGTTTGAAACAACATCCGGATAAAGCGCCAGCACCTGCTCACGCGAGTAGCCCAGCGACTTCAGGGACGGCATTTCCATACTCCGCATCATTGCGCGTATTGCATCGGCGACCATGCGTCCGAGCTCAGCGGGTGTTTCACTTCCCGCAAGCGGTAACTCCATAGCCTCGGCGATACGTTTTATCCGCTCCGGCACAGCGGGCGCGACCAACGCCAGTGTTTCCGGCAACGCCAGCGCACAGCCGAGGCCATGCGGCGTGTGGAACTCACACGACAGCGCGTCGGCAACCGAATGCCCGACATGGCAAATCGGGTTATTAAACGCGATCCCCGCCCAATTCGCCGCGAGGGCGAGTTCGCTCCGCGCCTCCACGTTATCAGGCTCAGACCACGCTGTGTACAGATGTTTCGCAATTTTGCGTATTGCCGCCTCGGCAAACAAGTCGGAGTGATAGTTCCAGCTTTTGCCAGTCATGGCTTCCGCCGCATGGGCGAACGCGTCCAGCGCGGTATTCACTGTCACACTTTTAGGCACTGAAAACGTCAGCTCCGGATCCACAATCGCAAGCGTTGTGTTGACGAACACGCTCCATTTCGCGTTATGCTCGGGTCTTGATATGATCGCAACGGTTGTGCATTCGCTTCCGGTACCGGATGTCGTCGGGATAAGGATTACCGGCGTTTTTGTGTCAACCGCGATTGGCTGGGCAAGTATGTACCGCGCCGTCGGGCCGGGGTCGTGAAGATAGATAGCGGCGGCCTTTGCCGCGTCCAAGCTCGACCCGCCGCCGATGCCGATCAGGCAGTCACAGCCTTCACGCAGGGCGGTTTCGCCCGCTAAGTCGGCAACGCTGTCGGTCGGGTCGGGGCAGGCCCCGTTGAACATGGCGCATTCAACTCCGGCATTCCGCAGACTTTCGGCGGCTTTTTGCGGAATCCCGGCGCCTTCGACGCCCTTTTCAAAGATAATCAGAGCCTTTTTCACACCTATTGACTTCGCCTGCGGCCCTAACTCGGCGATTGCGCCGCACCCGAAAATGACCGGCGCGGGCATCGAAAACAATGGACGATATGACATAGTTTGATCTCCTTAATTGTTTTTATTTGCGGCGATTGCGGTTTAATTAAACAAGATTACCATTTGCAGTTAATTATACGCTTTTGTGTCCCTGACGTCAACATATCTGTATCAAATTTGCAGCTTACCGCCGCTCAACTCAATTTGACAATACTGGAAAATGGTGGTATGGTGGTTTTATATGAAAACAAACGATAAAAACAAAGCGCGGAAGCGGAAAATGCCCGACATAATTTTTGTGTTCGCGGTCGTCATAATTGTCGGCATACTGGTTTTTGCTAGCAGGCCCATTACCCGGCCATATCCTACCGAGCCGATAATGGATGAGCCGTATCTTCCCATGTACGTGCCGGAAGATACAGCGCCGGATGTCCCGGAACCCCCGCCCACAATTCCCGAATCCGAGCCGGAGTCTGAACCGGAACCCGAGCCGGAGCCGGAACCCATGCCGTGGGAGCTTTTTCATCCCCACAGCCTACCGGAAACTCATCTGGACAACTTCCCGAACTTTGCATTCGCCTCGCAGATAAACGGACCGTTATACCCGATGCACTTTGGTATGCCGGACAGCTATTCCCCCATTGGCATAACCACTTTCCGCGGGAACAATTTCCGCAACAGCGCCTCTTGGGGAACTGCCCGCGTTGTTGAAGAGCGATTGACAGTGAGATACCAGTTCGCGGTCGGCCGGACCGAGAGATGGACATCTGCAACCTGTGCAGAAGTGAACTGCACGGTGGAAAACTGCACCGAAGGACATCAGCGGGCAGTGAGATGGACCGGAGTCGGCTGGACAGGTCAGCCTGCTATTGTGCAGTGGGATACGGATGTACAGCAGATAATGAATCTCCACCCGGAAATGCGGGGCAGAGATAATCTTATAGAGGTGATCTATGGCGCGATGGACGGATTTATCTACTTCTTTGATCTTGAAACCGGTGAGCCCACACGTGACCGCATTTCCATCGGCAGACATCCGATAAAAGGCGGTGTGACAGTCGATCCTCGTGGATATCCTATTTTGTATGTGGGACAGGGCGACCTGATGTACGGCAATCGTTTCGGGTACTATATATTCTCCCTGATAGACGGTTCGGAACTTTTTTTCATAGATGGGCACGACCCATTCGCGTGGCGGCGCTGGGGCGCATTTGATAGCAATCCGCTGTTTGATACCGTCAACGACAGGATGATCCTGGCCGGAGAAAACGGCGTGATCTACAGCATATTGCTGAATACCGAGTTCGACAGGAGCGCTGAAACAATATCAATAGACCCGGTGATTTCACGCTATCGGCATACGGGAAGCCGGGTGCTTGGTACTGAAAATTCGCCGGCGGCATTCGGGCATTATCTGTTCTTTGCTGACAACAGCGGAATAATACAATGCCTGGATTTAAGGACGCTGGAGCCTGTCTGGGTATTCAACGCCGGGGATGATACCGATGCCACAATCGTGCTGGAATGGAGCGAGGAGACGCAGCAGCTGTATCTGTACACTGCCACACAAGTGGATTTGCAAGGCCCCGGAGGCCGGGCATTCATCCGCAAATTGAACGCATCCAACGGGCAAGTTATTTGGGAGTATTCATATCCGTGCCTGCACAATCCCCGTGTGAACGGCGGCGTAACGGCCACGCCGGTTTTGGGGCAGCATGATATATCCGACCTTGTAATCTTCTGGGTTGCCATGATAACCGGGCGAGGCGGCGGCGGGGCGCTGACCGCATTCGACCGGCAAACGGGCGAGATTGTCTGGGAAAACATAATGCCCCACTTCGGCTGGAGTTCCCCGGTGGCTGTCTATACCGATGACGGCACAAGCTATATCATAGTCAGCGACTCAACAGGTAACATGTTCCTGCTCCGCGGAACCACCGGAGAGATTCTGTACCGAATCAACCTGGGCGCAAATGTTGAAGCCTCGCCCGCTGTGTGGGGCAACATGATAGTGGTCGGCACACGCGGGGAGAGAATATTTGGGATTGAGATTTCATAATGACAGGTGTCAATACCCCAGTGCAATCCCTGAACCCGGCGGCTTTGCCGCTTTCCACCCCAAGGGGGCGGGGTATTGACCCGGCTGTCGCCGCAAAAAATGCCCTTGCACGCAAGCATTTTTTGCGGCTCGAATAAAAATATTAACTTTATAAGGAGAGAATAGCCATGCTTAATGAGATTTTTCCAAAGCGCTTCTTTGTCGGATACACGGACTGTGCGCCATCGCCAGATGATACTGCGTTTCTGTTTGACGGGGAGACGCTCTGCTGCCGCATTGAGGGAGATGTTGCCGTACTTCCCAAATTCAGCGAATTTCCCGAAATAGATAACAGGAAATATCATTATTTGTTTTCTATCGACGACGAGCGATTCTTTTTGCTTGATACACGTTTTCCCAATTCAGCCGTTTCCCCGGATGGATACGAATGGCAGGAGTATGGTATTTTCCGGACTGCGGGGCCGCGCCACCTTGCGTTTGCCACGATTACTGCATGGCAGCTATACAGATGGTATAAAGAAAGTGCGCATTGCAGTTGCTGCGGTTCGGAAACTAATCATTCTGAGACAGAACGCGCTTGCGTATGTAAAAAATGCGGACATATCAAGTACCCTACAATATCGCCGTGCGTAATCGTCGCTGTTACAAATGGCGAACATCTGCTTGTTACACGATACAGAGGCGGACCACATAGGCGATACGCATTAGTAGCCGGATTTTCTGAAATTGGCGAGGCCCTGGAAGATACTGTGCGACGCGAGGTTTTTGAAGAAACCGGCGTCCGCGTCAAAAATATCAAATATTACAAGAGCCAGCCATGGGGATTTACATCAACGCTTCTGGCGGGATTTTTCTGTGAACTGGATGGAAGCCCAGAGATAACTCTGGATGAAGACGAATTATCTGAAGCAATATGGCTTACGCGCGAAGATATTCCCCCGGCAGACAACAGTATCGCTATGACGGCTGAAATGATGGAGGTGTTCAGATTAGGCCGCATATGAAACAATCCCCTGCTGAAAACATTACTGAACCGGAGATTTTATAAAGACCCCTAGGGTGTTTTTATGCTTTACATTACAAACACTACCATTTTCAGTGCGAAAAAGTTAAGAAATTTCAAATTTTTACACATTGCCTGAATTATTGCAAAACGTAATAATTCTTCGCCGACATGAATACAGCTGCCTAATATTCACTGCAGAGCATAAATTATCAGGCATAATATACTAGTTCTTCGATGATTTTTCTCCGATTTTTACAAATAAAAAGCCTGATTTTTCGACAGACTCTGTAGCCGTAGATTAACATAAATCGTTATCGGAAACTCGAGTACGGAAAGTTATTAACATTCTCCACAGGTTTTTCCACACCCTTGAACCTAAACCGAATTGACGCTCCGCAGATAATATTCCCAGTATATCCCACGTGCTGTGAACGGAGTTTATGCCCGCCGCTATCTGTCAAAAAAGTTCACATAAGCATACAATGAATATCTCCGCCGATTTTATTCATGCTCACACGCGGAAGGGTTTAGTTTGAAACGGGGCCCCGGGAATTTTTTGATACGTTGTCCCCATTCCCCTCCTCGGAGGGGTGGCAGGCCATACACGGCATTTTTCGTTTCCTAAGGGGTTACCCCGGCGCGCAACCCCTTAGGAAAAATTAAGCGCTATTTATACCTCCGCAGAATCGAATACTTCGGCGCTTCTATCGGCAGTTTCAGTTGCAGCCGCATCATTGGGTGCGGGGCAGACTGCAGTTCGCTGCCATTTGAATCCCGCAAGTCCTCCGCGATGAACTTTACCGGCTCGTCCATCGGCGTCAACAACTCCAGCTCATCGCCTAGGCTGAATTTGTTCCGCTGTGTGAGAACCGCGTTCCCGGATTCATCACAGCTTTCGACAACGGCACAGACTTCACAGTCCGAGAAATACATCGCGTCGCCGTGATACTCCCCGGGGCCGTTAGGGTCGAAATAGAACCCGGTAGAATAATCGCGATGGCTTACTTTGTTCACTTCATCCCGCCAGATATCGGCAAGCGGCATCCCGGCTTCTGCGGCGTCTATCGCCCGTCGATACGCATTGGTCACAACGGCGGCATAGTAGAAAGACTTCATCCGCCCCTCGATTTTCAGGCATGTTATCCCCGCCGCCGCCATATCCGATACATGGTCGATCATGCACATGTCGCGCGAGTTCATTATGTATGTCCCGCCGTCCTCTGATATCTCCCAATACTCGTTTGGCCGCGTCGCCTCGACCAGATGATACTTCCAGCGGCAGGGCTGGGCGCATTCGCCGCGATTCGCGTCCCGGCCGGTAAGATAGTTCGACAACAGACATCGCCCGGAAAACGACACACACATTGCGCCGTGGACAAACGCCTCCAGCGCTAACTCTGGCGGCGTATTTTCACGGATTCTGGCGATTTCAGCCAGCGGCAATTCCCGCGCTAAAACGATACGGGAAGCGCCCAGGCCGTGTAAAGCCCGGGCAGTTTCATAATTCATCACACCCGCCTGTGTGCTGATGTGGATATCCAATGCGGGCGCGTGTTTTTTCACAAGCTCCAATGCGCCGAGGTCGGATACAATAACAGCATCCGCCCCGATGTCCGCGAGTTCTTGCAGAAACCCCGGCAGTTCCCGCGCGTCGTCATTAGTCAAGACTGCGTTGCAGGTGATATACGCCCTTGCATCATGCGTGTGGCATAGATCAACGGCGGCTTGCAACTCACCGGGGATAAAGCCAGCAGAACTGCGCAAGCCGAACTTGGACGCGCCGAAATACACGGCGTCTGCCCCGTAAGTCAGCGACATTATAAGCTGTTCCATATCCCGCGCGGGGGACAAAAGTTCAGGTTTCATACTAAACAGCCGATCCTCCGAATTGGTCGCTCTGTACGAACGCACGGTGTTGGTCGTAATTTCTGAAGAAGTTGTGAGTGCCTTGCAAATTTAACGCGTAGAAGTAGTAGGGAGTATTTGCCGGAAACAGCGCAGCCCTGATTGATGCCATCCCCGGATTCGCTATCGGGCCGGGCGGCAGACCTGGGTTATTACGCGTATTAAACGGATGATCCAAATTGACTGAGAATGGAATGTCTGTCCCCTGTATCGCGTAGACAATAGTTGCGTCTATATCTAAAAACGGGAAATTCGGGCTTGCCAAACGGTTGTAAATAACCGACGCTATACGCGGGCTTTCTTCATTGGAACCCGTTTCACGCTCCACCATCGCGGCGATGTTTATGATATCGCGTATCGACATGTTAAGCTCCGCGGCGCGGTATCTGTAGTCTTCATTGAATCTTCTGCTGAATTGGTTTAACATCCTGTTGATCGCCTGTATCGGTGCCTCATTGATAAAGAAATTATAGGTATCCGGAAACAGGAAGCCTTCAAGCCTCAAAGGATCCCCCACAGGCGGGTGCGGGTGGTTTTCATCATTGAGGAACCAGTGGCGGAACGGGTGATTCGTCGCAGCGTACCACAAATCTTCTTCCGCGGCAACGCCATGATAATCAAGCGTGCGGAAAATCTGTGCCAGCGTGAATCCCTCCGGTATTACAACCATTACCTCTGCACGGACTCCGGCGCGCGGGGTCATGCCCTGTACCAGCGCCCGGTAGTCGAAATTTTTGTTCAGATAGTAAGCCCCGGGTGTGATTCTGTCCATGGCGTCAGAAAATCCCGCGTAAAGCCGGAACAGCGCCCTATATCGGATCAAGCCGTGTTCGTGAAGCATATCAGTGATATATTCCAGCGTAAAGTCATGCGGCACATCCACCCGTATCTGTTCATCAGTGGTGGAGAGGCCGAGGACATCAGTGGCGGCCATCCAGGCAAGTGAGGCTAACAGAAGGCTGATGCAGATAACAAATGCCGCGTAAAGCATTCCGCCCAAGCAGCCTGTGCGCCTCTCGCGGCGTTGCCGTATAGGGCGGTCTCTGTCAGGCACATCTTTGTATTTACCGTCAAAATCAAAGTTGACTTTAAAGTCTTTATCGCCTGTATCCAGCTCCGCCGCAAACTCCGAAGTCCGCCCCGCACGGGGCTTTGAGGGCCGCACCTGAGTAGGGCTGTCACCGGGCTGTGTCTGCGGAGATTTTTTCTGAGCGGAACTGCCGCCGGGACGGGACTGCGTGGGTATTCTCCGGGTGGCACCATCATCGGGACTCGGCCGTGCAGATCTCCCCTGAGCAGCGTCGCCGGAGAGGGGGGGCGTGGGTATTCTCCGGGTAGCACCATCGTCAGGGTGAGGTTGCGCGGGTATTCCCTGTCCGGCGGGATTATTGCCGGGCAGATTTTTATTTTCTTCAGGGTTGTATGCCAAAAAACTCACTTCCGTTTCGCTAGATTATCGTGGTTAAAAGATTTTAATCGAACTTTCTGTCACAAGGCAACTTACCGCAATATCGTGCGCCTCTCTCGGCAACGCGTCACACAGCAGCTTATCCCGTGCAATTCCTATGGTAAACGCGGACAGTTTTTCAAGATATCTGTCATAATACCCCCCGCCGTAGCCGAGACGATAGCCGTCTTTATCATACGTCAACGCCGGGACGATTATTAAATCCAGCGCATCGGGCGATACATAAGCCGAGGACTTCGCCGGGGCAGGGATTTTCAGCATCGCGGGAACCAGCTCATCCAAAGCTTTTACTGCGCGTGCCTCCATCTTTCCACCGAGATAGCAATATGGAAAGGCAACAGTTTTACCCATCGACAGTGCCGTTTCGGCAATTCGCAATGTGTCCGGCTCACGATCAATACTGTAATATATCATTAGACTGTTGGCGTTTGTAAATTGTTCCATATTTATGACGTTAAAAAAAATCCCGTTGTTGGATTCCTCGATATACCCGTCATCCAGTGCATCCGTTTCAGCGCGCACTTGCCTGCGCAGGGCGTGTTTTATATCCAATCTCAGTCTCCCCAAAAATCAGAAATCAGGTCATACGCCTCATTTTCAATTTCAATCTCAGCGCGTTCTCTGCCGTCTGCAAAGCAACTTATACTCTGCCAGCCATAGAATCTTGCGGCGTGCTTCGCGCAGTCGGCGCTTCTTTGCAGATAGTCAAGGTTTTTTTCATGAATATCGGCGGCGGTGCCGGTCTCAGCCTCACGTCTGGCCATTCTGTCCATGGCGGAGGACGCGTCAATGTTCATATACAGCACCAAGTCAGGCGCCGGCAGACCTAAGAGGCCAAACTCATATTCGCGCAGCCACTTGAAAAACTCTTCCCGCGATTTTGCGGAGAGTTTTGCGCCCTGATGTACCGCGTTGCTGGTTGTATATCTGTCGGTCAGCACAATGCCGCCGTTTTCATAGTATTCCCGCCAAAGTGTTTGGAAAGACGCGAATCTGTCAACCGCGAAGAATGAAGATGCAGCGTAGGCGTTCACAGAATCAGGATCTTCCCCGAACTCACCGCCGAGGTACATTTTAATCAGCGCAGACGAAGGTTTATCATACTGCGGAAACGCAACACGGATAAAATCCTTTCCCTCGGCTTTAAGCCGGGCACAGATACGTCTAAATTGCGTGGATTTCCCGCTGCCGTCTATCCCCTCGAACACAATCAGCTTCCCCATGATCATTTACCCCGCATTCTCCGCCAAATCACGCAGAACAAAAACAGCGGCAGTTTTATCATACGCACAATCCGGCGCGGCTGTTTTATCAGTCTATACAACCACTCCAGCTGCAATCGCTGTATCCAGCGCGGCGGGCGGTTAGTAACGCCCGCGTATATGTCAAGCGACCCGCCAAAGCCACCCATGAGATTTACGTCAAGCTTGTCCAAATTTTCCGCCATCCAAAACTCTTGCTTCGGCGCACCGAGGCACACCGCTAAAAAATCCGGACTCACGGCATTGATTTTTTCAATTATTGCCGCGTCGTCTTTAAAGTATCCGTCCGATGTGCCGGAGATTACAAGGCCCGGGTATTTTTCTGCCAGTCGCCGCCCTGCCTCTTCGGCAACACCCGGCTTCGCGCCGAGCAGGTATATGCTTTTGCCGGACTCTGCCATTTTTGCAAACAACAATTCCGCAAATTCCACGCCGGTTACTTTTTCGCGGATCGGCGTCTTCAGAATTCGCGCGGCAATAATCACACCGATACCATCCGGCAAAACAAGCCCTGCCGCGTTGACGATTCTCCGCAGATTCTCATCTTTCCTGCACATCCAGACTATCTCCGGATTAGGCGTCACAATATACGCCTTCTCGCCGGAGTCCATTATCTCGCAAGCGTGTGAAACCGCCTGCTGCATCGTTAAAGAGTCGAATTTGACTCCAAGAACATCTAATCTCATAGGGCTATGTTACCATATTTCCCCTATGTTGTCCAGCTTATAGCATAGCAAATCAGCAATTGTCGCGAAAGGGGTTGACAAGCGTGTGCGGCATGATGTAGAATATTCCCCGTCAGCTAGGACGATTAGCTCAGCTGGTAGAGCATCCGCTTGACGTGCGGAGGGTCAGCGGTTCAAGTCCGTTATCGTCCACCAAGCCTTGCAAACATTCCGTTTGTAAGGCTTCTTATCTTATCGGAGCGGAGGTCTGGCTATGCAAATGAACGTACTTGAATATCTACAGGCTTCATCGGCCCGCTTTCCGGACAAGCTTGCGTTTACCGATGAAAAAGAAGAACTGACTTTCTCCGACCTGGATTTACGCGCAAGGGCTCTTGGAACTCATATCGCAAAGCAAGCAGAAACATCCAACCGCCCTGTCGCTGTTCTTGTTGAGCGGGGCGTAGCCACACTCGCTGCGTTTATGGGTATCCTTTGCAGCGGCAATTACTATGTGCCAATTGAAAGTCAGATGCCGGTAAAGAGGATACAGGATATTCTTCAGCAATTGCAGCCACTGGCTGTCGTATATACGGAAGACAATAAAAAAACTGCCATGGCTCTTTCGGGATTTTGCCAGATATCAGCCGAAGAGGGTTTTCAGACTGTGCCGGATAATAAGCTTATAGAAACCAAAACTTCAAGGATACTGGACGTTGACCCCGCGTATATAATGTATACCTCCGGCTCAACAGGTGTGCCGAAGGGCATCGTGATATCGCACCGCAGCGTGATTGATTTCGTCGATTGGATGGCCGATACGCTGGGGTACACCGAAGACGACATTATGGCGAATCAGGTTCCGTTTTTCTTTGATCCTTCCGTAAAAGACATCTATCTGACTATGAAATGCGGCGCGACAACACATATAATTCCGAAGAAACTTTTTATGTTCCCGTTACCGCTGTTGGAATTCATCGCCGAAAAAAAGGCCACCGCCTTAAATTGGTCAACAGCTGCGTTTCATATGGTTGCAAACTCAAAGGCCCTTGAAAAATTCGCGCCGGAAACCGTCAACAAAGTTGTCATCGGCGGCGAAACAATGTACGCAAAGCAGCTCAATATCTGGCGGAGAGCGTTGCCCAACGCCTGTTATGTGAACGCTTATGGTCCGGCGGAAGTGACGGTGGACTGCACGTATTATGTCATCGACCGGGAGTATGAAGATCACGAAGCGATCCCAATAGGTATAGAGTGCAGGAACAAAGAGGTTCTGCTATTGAATGAAAATCTGAACCCCGTTCCCGTCGGTGAGATAGGCGAGATATTCGTCCGCGGCGGCGGACTCGCCCTCGGCTATTACGGCGACACAGAAAAGACTGACGCGGCGTTTATTCAGAATCCACACTGCCCGTGGTATCGTGACATGCTATATCGTACCGGGGATATCGGCGTGATGAATGACGATGGGTTAATCACATTCCTTACAAGGCAAGACGGGCAGATAAAGCACTCCGGCTACCGCATTGAACTCGGCGAAATTGAAACGGCGTTATCCGCGCTGCCGCAAATGCGGGAATTTGCGTGCTTTTTTGACAAATCCCACGACAAAATAATCTGCGCGTATTCCGGTGAAATAGATAATGTTGGTATCATCGAGGCTTTGCGGGATCGACTGCCGAAATATATGTATCCGAACATTTTTCTGAAAATGGATAATCTGCCGCGCACCCCAAACGGAAAAATTGACAGGGTGAAGTTAAAAGAGGATTACTTTGTAAAGTGAGACAAATAGTTGATTACAGCGAAATATCGAAGTTAGTCACAACCCATATGAAAAAGGGTGTGTTGACAAACAACTTCATGCGCCCGGAGGAATACCGCGCCGAAATATCAGCGGGAACGCTGTACGCACATAAATATAACGGTGGGCTTCTGCTACTGCGAAAGCGTGAGGGGCGCCATTTACTGACGTTCTATATCAATGACCGCGAGGTTTTGCCCGATATTGAACTCCCGCCGGATACTGTTACAGGTATTCCGCAAAAGCCCGCCAGTGCAGGGGAGGCTGTGGCCTATTGGACACGGTTCGGCATGAGTCCGCTTGGGGACTATATCCGACTGGTGCGAGAGGCCGGTTCTGTGCTTGTATCTGAAGAATCGACAGTACACATCGCGTCCGAAAGCGATTTTGACGGCATCCACGCGTTGCTGCATGACTGCTTTGATTTGCGAACCGGTTGTCTGCCGTCCGCCGCCGAACTTCGTGACGATATCAAGTGTGGAATGGTGCTGTGCATCAAAGACAACGGAATCGGCGGAGTGCTGCGTTTCGGCGAATTTTCAGGCAGAGCAGAAATCCTGCACCTCGCTGTGCGAGAAGATTTACGCGGACGCAGGGTCGGACACGCACTTGTGGGAGCGTTTATCGCGCGTTATAACGAAAAAAAATGCACTGTGTGGATGCGCGAAGGATACGCCCCGGCGCTGAAAATCTATACCACCGCCGGATTTTCCCCGGACGGCATGAGATCGACATTGCTCGGGTACGAATGAGGAGAAATAAAATGGAAACATTATTAAAAATTCTGCGTGAGGCGTGTCCCGGCGTGGATTTTGAGAACGAGAAAGCCTTGGTGGATGATGAAATTCTGGACTCGATGGATATTGTCACGATAGTTTCGGAAATTATCAGCGAGTTTCAGGTAGAGCTGAATGTGGAAGACCTGATTCCGGAGAACTTCAATTCTGTCGAGGCTATAATGAAGCTTATTGAACAGAGGTTAAGTTAGTGCCGTTTACTTCGCTTAGATTCCTTGCGCTTGTCGCCTTGTCAATCGTGCTGTATTATGTTATACCGCGCAGGCGGCGGTGGATAGTCCTGCTTCTCGCGAGCTATGTGTTCTACATAGTCGGGGGGTGGAGGACTGTTTTCTATCTGCTGTTTACAACCGGCGTGACCTACGGCACGGGGAGAGTTCTTGGGATTCTGAACTCACGGCTTAAAGAAATCCCGAAAGAGCGGGCGGATGCGATAAACAGACTTAAAAAGCTGAAAAAATGCACAGCCGCCTTCGGGCTTGTATTGGCCTTTGGTGTGCTTTTCCTGTTAAGATACTGGAACTTTGCCATGGAGCTGTTGACCGATTCCGATAGATTCAGCCTGAATCTTTTAATCCCGCTCGGCGTTTCATTCTTCACGTTTCAATCTGTGGGATATGTCATAGATGTGTACCGCGGGAAACATTCACCGGAGCGGAATGTGTTTAAATTCGCGCTGTTTGTGTCCTTTTTCCCGCAGATTATACAGGGGCCAATCAGCCGGTATCACCAGCTTTCGCACCAGCTTACAGAGGCGGTGGATCTCGACTTCGACAACATAAAATACGGCATTCAGCTTGCGATGTGGGGCCTTTTCAAAAAACTGGTGATCGCCGACAGAGCCGCCGTGGCCGTTGACACGATTTTCGCCAACAGCGGATATTACAACGGCTCTGTCATCGCGTTCGCGATGTTTTTTTACAGCATCCAGCTCTACTGCGATTTCTCCGGCGGCATCGATATCACCAGGGGTATCGCCAAGATGTTTGGCATCGAGCTTGTGGAGAACTTCCGTCGCCCGATATTCGCTTCGTCGCTTGCAGACTTCTGGCGCAGATGGCATATCACGCTTGGTGCCTGGATGAAAGATTATCTGTTCTTTTCGATGGCCTTGTCAAAGCCGATTGTCCGGATAGGAAAATTCACCCGGAGCAAAATAGGCGGGACACTTGGGAAAATCATCCCAACATCGATATGCACTTTCGCCGTTTATTTCGTCATAGGCATATGGCACGGGGCAAACTTCCGCTTCATTGCATTCGGGTTCTGGAACGGCGCAATTATAACTTCGTCTCTGTTGCTGGAAAGTGCGTATTCGTCTATAAAGAGTCGCGTCGGAATCAATGACAAAAGCGGATACTGGCGGGTATTTTGCGTCCTTCGCACATCGTTGATTGTGTTTGTCGGGCGATACATGACCCGCGCCCCGCGATTTTTAACGGCAATGTCAATGCTACGCCGAACATTTACCGATTTCAGCCCCCGCACGTTTTTCGACGGCACGATCCTCACGCTGGGTCTCACGCGGTTCGATATCTGGATTGTGCTGATATGCGTGGTTGCCGTGGTTGTGCTTGAGTTCTTCCAGGAACGCGGTATGCAGCTGCGCAAATCGCTGGAAGAGCGCGGATTTTTCGCACAGTGGGCCGCGATTCTGATTCCGATGGCGGTAACGCTGTTCCTCGGCGTATTCGGGCCGTATACCACGCAATTTATCTACGGGCAGTTTTAAGAAGCGTGTGCATGTAGGGCGCTATTGGCCGTCTGTGGAATATTGCTATAGACAAAACACCCGCCGCCTGCGGTCGGCACCCTCTTTAGTAAAGAGGGCTAGGGTAACGTAAGACCAACCCCTGCCCTCTATGTCCCGAGAGTGGCCCCGCAGGGCCGGGTGTTTTGTGCGGACGCGCAATGCGCGCCCCTACACAAGAACGAAACGATTTATGGAGCAAACAATGACTTCAAAAAAATGGCTCATCACATTCATATGTTCAATTGCACTGCTGCTCGGGTGTCTCGCGCTGTTCAACGCGCTTGTTGACCCTTTTGGCGTGTTTGGCGATCCTATATTTGACTGGTATTCGTATAATGTGACACAAAATCCGCGCGTGGCTAAGATTGCCTATATCGACAGGAATCACGAGCGGTTCGACTCATTTATCATAGGCGCTTCCGGCGCCAGCGCGTTCCCGGTTGACATGCTGAACGAGCATTTTGACGCGAGTTTTTTCAACATGTTCATGTACGGCGCCGACATGCTGGATATTGAACAGACGGTGCAGTATCTGATCGACAACTTCACTGTTGAAAATCTTGTGCTGAGCATATATATTGACCACGCGATATACTTCGATACCGAGCCCTGCCGGTTGACAATGAATATGCACAGGAACGCCGCCGGAGGGTCTTGGCTGTCGTTTTACGGGCGGTATCTGATTATGAACCCGCAGTATTCAATAGCAAAAATCAGAAGCTTTTTTAACAGAACGTATCTGCCGCAGCCGTTCAATGTGTTTGACATGACGACAGGCTCCTACGACAAGCGCGCCCGCGCGGCTGAGCCTATCGGGTGTTTGGAGGAATACCTGGAGGCATATCCGATCTTCGCCAACTATCCGCCGGGACGACGCGTTATGTGGGAGATGGACAACGCGATAAACAGTATCAAATCAATCCGCGATATGGCGGAGGCAGCGGACGTGAACTTTCTGGTAATCTTCGCGCCTGTGTATCATGAGCATTTTGCCCGATTTTACGAAAGCGAGGTCACGGATTTTTTCACAAGGCTTGCCGATGTGGTTGAATTCTGGGATTTTTCAATCAACTCAGTGAGTTTTGAGCCGCGATTTTTCTATGACGCCACACACTTCCGCACTGATATCGGCGCAATGGCGCTCTCCCGTATATTCGGTGATGAGCGGGTGTATATCCCTGAAGATTTCGGCGTGTTTGTCACGAGAGAGAATGTGCGGGAGCATGTCTCCGGACTGTTTGAAGTCACGGCAAAAGACCCCGCGTTGTACACGGCGGAGATCCCGATTCTGATGTATCACCATATAACCGACAATGTTTTAAGTGACATGGACGTCACGCCGGAGATATTCTACGTGCAAATGCGTGCCCTGTACGAAAACGGATTCACCGCGATAACCCTGCGGCAGCTTGTAGATTTTGTGGACTACGGCACACCACTGCCGGAACGGCCTGTCGTCATCACGTTTGATGACGGGTATTTGAGCGTGTATCAGTATGCGTTTCCCGTTTTGCGACAATTTGGAATGACAGCGACGTCGTTTGTAATCGGTTCCGCCGTCGGCACAAGCTATTATGGAGATACGGGTCATGCCACGATACCAAAGTTCTGTTATGACCAAGCCCTCCGCATGGCTGGCGTGATGTCGATACAGAGTCACAGCTATGACATGCATCAATGGGCTCCGTTTGAAGAGGGTCGCGCGCGGGAGAATATTTTGATGTGGGAAGGTGAGAGCGAGGCCGAATACATCGAGATTCTCCGAGACGACCACACGCGGATGATAAACGCGGTCTATGCCGCGCTTGGCGAAGAGGTGTTCGCAGTGGCATTCCCGCTGGGAATATACGACACGCTAAGCCAGGCGGTACTTCAGTCCATGGGCGTCAGAGTTACCCTCGGTACTCAATGGGGAAGTAACACGATAATAAAAGGCCTGCCGCAGTCGCTGCTGTCATTGCGCAGATTTACGATTCCGGATCACATGAGCGTGGACATGCTGATTGAGTTGGTGAGTCCGTGAAATTGAAATAAAACAGCGTCTGTCGGGGAAAATCCTGACAGACGCTGTTTTGCTGTTTTTAAGTAAGGCGGTATTCATTTTTCAATATTCGCATCATTACGAAATCGCTGTGTACCCCGTCGTAGAAATAACCCTGCTCCTGAATCCCCTCTTTTCTGAATCCAAGACGCTCCCAATAATTTAAGGCCTGTGTGTTAAGCCCAACCACACCGACAGATATCCGATTTAAGTTATAATGCCGGAAAGCCCTGTCCAGCATTAACCGACCGGCTTCACTGCCGTACCCCTTGCCTTGGTCTTCCGGATTCGGGATAATCATTGACATATCGGTGCAGCGCCAATGCGGCCACATACGCAGAAAGCCGGTTTCTCCCACAATTCTGCCGGATAAATCCGTCACGGCGTACCAATCCTCATCTGCATCTTCCGGCGTGAGTATTCTGCGCCTTTCAGCTTCAAATGTGGTAGGCTCATGGAATCCGCACTCAAACATAACCTCCGGCTCGTTATACCAACGGGCGAAAAACGCCGCGTCTTCATCGCAAAGCGCCCGTAAAATCACTTTGTTCCCGACTATCGGTTCTTTCAAATTGTTCACAACCTATTTACTAAAATCCTTATACATCAAACTCGGTTGAATATCGGTGTTGTTCTGATACTTGCCGCTGTCATACTCAAAAAAATCCCCGCCGATTTCGTGGTAATATATTTGGCATATTTCAATCCCGGGATAGATTTTCACAGGCTGGACGCATTGAATCTCCAGCGTCCAATATCCAGAAAATCCGATATCGCCGAACCCTGCCGTGACATGGACGTACACGCCCAATCTGCCGATGGATGACCGCCCTTCCAGCATTGGGACATAGTGCTTTGTCGCCGTATGTTCCAGCGTGCGGCCCAGATACAATCTGCCCGGCTGCAGAATAAACCCGTCTTCGGGAATTGCAATTTTTTCCGTGTTCAACGGTTTCTTCATGTCCAGAACATCATCTGTGTATACCATTAATTCATTATGTAGCCTCAGGTTATAGCTGTTAGGGTTAATCAGATTTTCATCAAACGGTTCGATGTTGATTTTCCCGGCGGCAACCTGTTTTTTTATTTCTAAGCCCGATAAAATCAAGTTTTTCACTCCTATTATGAATAATTAAGGCAATATATCACATTCTGAGTAAAAAATCAAATTGCACTTTTGCAAGGGACTTGCTCAAAACTTTCATTCCATCTATCAAAAAATATGTTTGACAAATCCATGGTTTTGCATTATAATTACGCAAGCTGTTATGGCTATTACGTTGCGGGCGCTGGTCTGCGGCGTTTCTGTCAACGGGGATGATGTCTAAATTCCCCAAAAACGGCGAATCGCAAGTCTTTATTTTTGTAATTGCAACCAAAACGCATATCTTAGGAGGATTTTGCACAATGAAAAAGAAAATTTTATTAGCGATCGCAATCATGATTTCCGTCGTACTGGTACTTGCCGCTTGCAACGGCGACACCAATGAAGGAAACAACCAGCCTGCAGCAACAGAGCCTGCGGCGACCGAACCCGCAACCCAGAATGGCAATGATACTCAAGTACCGGATGCCGGTGAATGGATCATGGCCCCGACAACCCGCCTGATTATGGCGACTGGCGGAACAGCCGGCGTATACTATCCCCTCGGCGGTGGTATGGCCAGCGTTGTAAACAACATGACAAATCTGCAAATTACAGCGAATGCGTCAGGCGCATCACTGGACAACATCCGGCAACTGGCGCGGGGCGACGCGGATCTCGCGCTTGCGCAAAATGACGTTATGTACTATGCGTTCACCGGTACAAGCATCTGGGCGGATGACCCGGCCGGTACGGTCGCAAATCTTGCAACGCTTATGACCCTTTATCCGGAGACGATACAGATCGTTGTGTTGGCGGACTCCGGCATTTACAGTGTTGCCGACCTTCGCGGACAACGCGTTTCGATAGGCGACATGGGTTCCGGCGTTGAGGCTAACGCACTGCAGATATTAGCCGCGTATGGCATTACAAGAGATGATATCGACGTTGTTCAACAAGGCTTCGGCGCTTCCGCAGACTCCATGCGTGACGGTCTGCTTGATGCTTTCTTCGTTACATCGGGTACGCCCACCGCGGCTATTATGGACTTAGGCATGGCCCGTGACTTGCGTATTCTCTCCATCTCTGACGCGGCAATGACCTCACTGCAGGCAGACTATCCGTTCTATGTCCGTATAGAGATAACCAATGATGATTACGGCTTTATCACCACACCTGTCCAGACTTTGGCAGTGCAAGCTACTTTGGTCACCACAACCGATCTTGATGAGCAGGTTGCTTATGACATAGTCAGGGCGATTATCGAAGGTCAGGCAGACGTTGCAATGGCTCACGCCCGCGGCGGAAACATCAGTCCGGAGAACGCCGTATATGGTCTGAGCGTACCGATGCATCCTGGCGCAATCAGATACTTCCAAGAAATCGGAGTTTTACCGTAACTCAAGTGAGGCGACATACGCGCTTCATCGTGGCGGGCGTGGCCATAACCGCGCTCGCCACGGCTGTTTTGTGTTCGGTGACTATACGGGAGTCATTTCTGGTACTCACTAACGACAACAGCGGTGAGGTCTTGCTCATGGCGCGCTTAGGAGAGGAGTTCTCGGTCAGCTTTATTCATTCGGTCAACATAAGCCCGGTGACGGAAATCTTTCAAATCCAAGACGGACAAATAGTCCTGGCAGCTTTGGAGTTTGAAACTTTTGGAGCGGGAATGCCCACAGCGCTCGAACCCGGGCAGGAATTGATCCGTCTACCAGATGGCGGTATGCGCATTGAAGGTTTTGACCGCGTGATAAACAGCCTGCGTTTTATAATCGGCCATACCACAGAACATACATTGCACATAGGAGAGCGGCATATACCGCTCAAATCTCTCGACGCACCGGGTCAGCCGGTGCTGTTTGAAGTTATACGTTTCAACATCTGGCAACGACCCAGATAATTGATAACCGTCAATTATCAACTGTCCAAGTCATCTATGGACAGTTTTGCCAATTGTCAAAGGAGGATTATCCCATGGCGGATAAAGAAAAAGAAGAACAGGAGAGCCTCGACGAAGCCGTCAAAGTAAGTGAGCAGATCAGTGACGAAGAGCTGGCGCACATTATGGCGCAATATGACAAAGGCTCCAGCACGCGTCATTTTAAAGGTGTGCCCAAGACTATCATGTGGGGACTCTGCATTGCGTTTACGCTTTTTGTACTTGTTATCAACATAGGCTCTCTCTACAGCCCTTTTACAGGCGCTAACATTTTCAGACTGATATTGCCTCCGCAGGTTATTCGAACCTCATTTGTGGGGCTTGTTGTCCTCTTCAGCTTTCTTCTGTACCCGGCAAACAGGAAGAATAATGTCAGAGTCAACTACATACCCTGGTACGACTTCGTCCTTGCCTTGATTGGTCTCTCGGCATTTTTCTACTATGCGTTGAGGTTTGAGACTATCGCATTGCAGAGAATGGCGTTTACGCAGATGGACTTTGTTGTGGGTATAATCGGCATTGCGATACTCTTTATCATATGTTATCGTATACTGGGCCTACCGTTAGTGTGCGTGGTTGGGGCATTTTTCGTATATGCGTATTTCGGCAGGTGGATTCCCGGCCGGTTTGGTCATCGCGGATACACCTGGCACCGTATTGTAACGTTCCTGTTCTACACTAACGAAGGTATTATCGGCACGCCAATCGGCGTCGCATCGTCTTTCATTTTCATGTTTATGCTATTCGGCGCATTTTTGCAAAAAACCGGTATAGGCTTGTTCTTTATCGACATCGCAAACGCCATTGCCGGCAGAGCTACCGGCGGCCCTGCAAAAGTTGCCGTTATCGCCTCAGCTTTAGAAGGGATGGTTTCCGGCAGTTCTGTTGCCAATACCGTTTCTTCGGGATCGTTTACCATACCGCTGATGAAACGCTTGGGTTATGACAAAGACTTTGCCGGAGCAGTGGAAGCCGCAGCATCCACCGGTGGGCAGATTATGCCGCCTACCATGGGTGCGGCTGCTTTCTTGATGGCGGAGATTACCGGTATCCCGTTCTCTCAAATAGCGCTTGCGGCCTTAATTCCAGCGATATTGTATTTCTCCTGCGTCTTTGCCTCGATACACTTTCAGGCGAAGAAAATCGGCCTGAGTCCCATGCCGCCGGACGAGGTTCCAAAATTCCTGCCGCTGATGCTGAAAAAAGGCCACATGCTGCTGGGGCTGGTCGCGATTGCATTTTTCCTGTTCCTTGGGTATTCGCCGACCCGCGCCGCGCTGTATGCCACGCTTGTTTCCATCGGTCTCAGCCTGTTCCGCAAGGATACGCGAATTACGCCGAGAGCATGTTTGGATGCGCTTGAGCTTGCCGCGAAGAACACTATCAGCATAGGCGTGGCCTGCGCCATGGCCGGCATGATTGTCGGCGTGGTGCTTCTGACTGGTCTAGGGTTCACGTTCGCAAACTCCATGATAAGTCTGGCGCAAGGCATAAATCAAGAAGTTCTGCGGATGTTCGCCGTGCTGTTTTTCTCAATGCTTGCTTCGCTGATATTGGGCTTGGGCGTACCGACCACAGCGAAGTACGTTATTCTGGCTACGGTGACAGCACCTATTCTTGTTCAGCTTGGCGTCCCGTTGATAGCCGCGCACTTGTTTGTGCTGTTCTTTGGAACCGATGCCGATATTACGCCGCCTGTCGGACTTGCCTCTTACGCCGCCTCGGCAATCTCACGCGGCAATCCTCTCAGAACCAGTATTATCGCCACAAAGTTAGCCGCCGCGGGGTATATCATTCCGTATTTCTTTGTCTTTAACCCCGAGATGCTGTTTGTTGGCGGTACTCCCCTTCAGATTGTGATGCTGGCAGTTTTCGGCTTTATCGGAATTGTCGCTGTGGCCGCGGGACTTTCCGGATACTTCTTCGGCCCAATGCGAATATATGAACGTATTCTTGCCTTTCCGGCCGGGTTGTTGTTAATCGATCCTGGGCTTATAACCAAGGCAATAGGTCTTGCGGTATTGGCGCTGATTATAGTGATGCAGCAATTGCGCCGTCACAGAGGCGGAGGTTCTGGACCTCTCCCGGTGTAATCTGCCGCAACAATGAACACAAAAAGCATCCCGCAGTTTATATGCTGCGGGATGCTTTTTATTAACCAATACAACTTTCACAAAAAGTTCTTTACCAATTTGATGCTCTCGTGTTATAATGTGTGCAATGTTGATACAAAAAAAATTAATAATCAAGGAGGTTATTATGGGAGTAAAAGGTTATTTAGGAAAGTATGTTGTTATTGATCTTACAGCGCAAAAATACGAGGTGCGCGAGTTTGATAAGGACGTGCTTAAAAACTTCGTTGGCGGCCCGGCGCTCGGTGCGAAAATTCTGTACGATTTAATGCCGGCAAAAACGCCTTGGGACTCGCCTGAAAGCGTCATCGGCTTTGTATCCAGCCCATCAAACGGAACAGGCCCGCTGTTAGGCGCGCGGTACACGGTGGTCAGCAAATCCCCGGTCACCGGAATGTGGAACGATGCGAACAGCGGCGGCAACTTCGGCCCGTTACTGCGCAAATCGGGATACGATGCTGTCTTTGTCAAAGGGATTTCTGCGAAGCCCGTGTATGTCTTCATTGACGACGGCAGTATCACATTCCACGATGCGTCAAAAGTATGGGGCATGAAGACGGAAGATACCGAGCACGCGATCAAAAAAGAGCTGGGCGACAATAAAGTCGGCATAGCGCTGATTGGCCCCGCTGGGGAGCGCAAGTCGCTTATGGCAGCGGTTATGAACGATACTCATCGTGCAGCGGGCAGAGGCGGCTCCGGCGCTGTTATGGGCAGCAAGAACTTTAAAGCCCTTGTATGCCGCGGCAATGCCACAGTTGAAGCCGCAAACAAAGACGATGTCATCGCGCTGAACAAGGAAATCGGCGAATGGGCAAAAAGCGGCCCGTTGGCAGATACAATGTATCCGATGTTCTTCAATCATGGCACAGGCGGTACGTATGAGAGTGCGGTACTTGGCAGTGACGCCGGAATCAAAAACTGGGGCGGTGTACCGGCTGACCTCACCGAAGACGAGATAAAAGCAGTCTCAGGACCTGTGATGGATGAACGCTGGAAGAAGAAAAAATTCGCCTGCAACACCTGCTCCCTTGGTTGCGGCGCGATTTATGAGATTAAAGACGGCAAATATCCGATTAAAGAGACGGGTCGTCCTGAATATGAAAATATGGCGGCGTTTGGTTCTACCCTCGGCTCGGGCGACGCGGAAGTCGTCAACTGGCTGAACTTCCTTTGCAACGAATATGGATATGACACGATTTCGTTCGGCGGCGCTATTGCTTGGGCGATGGAATCCTATGTCAACGGATTGTTCACTCTTGAAGAAACGGGCGGAATCGACCTCAAATGGGGCAATGCCGACGCGATTGCAAAAATGGCAGAGGCTGTCTGCAATGCCAGTACGGAGATGGGCAAAATCCTGAATCTCGGCGCAACGGCTGCCGCGAAGCATTATAACCGTGGTGAAGAGTACGCGATAACCGCCAGCGGCATTGAGATTCCGCACCACGATCCGCGCAGATCCCCGGGACTTGCGAGAACATATCAGTACGACCCGACCCCGGGCAGGCACGTCAAAGGCGGCCAGGGCTTCCTCGCGGCGGCATTCTTGCCGCCGGAAGAGAAGTTTGATTACGACCACCCAGGACATGCCGAGCGCGATGTGGCCGGAGTTGCAGAGGTCGAGATGGCGAACAACGGCGGGTTCTGCGAATTTGCGGGCATTGCGATACCGGACGGGGTCAAGTCAAAGCTGTTATCAGCCGTGACCGGCGTGGACTACACCGGCGACTTCGGTCTTCAAACCGGCCTGCGGTCATACACCATGCGCCACGCGTTTAATCTGCGCGAGGGGATGAAGCGTGAAGACAACACTATCTCCGGGCGTATTGTAGGCAAACCGGCGATGAAATCCGGCCCGAATGAAGGCGTCAGCATTGATAACGAAAAGCTGGCTGATGGCTTCTTTGCCAAAATGGGCTGGGATGTGAAAACGATGGTTCCGTCGAAGAAGGTGCTTGAAGATTTAGGCGGAATGGAGACTGTCATCAAAGACCTGTACGGAGGTTGAGCGAAAATGCTTACGGTCGATGTGAAATTTGTCGCGAATGAGCTTACGCCCGGCTTTGAAAACGGGGAGTATAAAGTTGAAGAAGGCGCATCAGTACGGGAGGTTATTGCCGTGTGTGAAAATCAATACGGCGTTGTTATCCCTGCCGATAACTTCAAAATGATGTACCCTCTTTTCAACGGCAAGCCGATAACGCTTGACGGTAAAGTTACCGTGGACGGCACATTGCACATCTGCCGCGTGGTCATGGGCGGCTGAGTATTATGGATGAGAGGTATTCACGACAAATCGCCTTTCGGGGCATAGGGGAAAAAGGCCATTGCAAACTCAGCGCTGCCAAAGTCGCGATTGTCGGCGTCGGTGCGTTAGGCACCGTAGCTGCTGACAGGCTCTGCCGCGCTGGGATAGGCTATCTGCGCCTCATCGACTCCGATGTTGTGGAGCTGTCGAATTTGCAACGCCAGATGCTATACACCGAAGCCGACATAGGCAAACCCAAAGCCGCGACGGCTCAGAAGCATTTGCAAGATATAAACTCGGATATCACAATTGAGGCTCTGCAAACGCGGATAGAATCCGCCGATGACCCGGCGATGCAAGGTGTGGACATTGTAATCGACTGTACCGACAACGCCAAGGTGCGCTATCTGATTAACGAGAGCTGCCATAAATCAGGCATCCCGTGGATTCATGGTGCGGCAGCGGGGTCATCGGGCGTGGTGTTCGCGATGGTAAGTGGCGGCGCGTGTTTCAGGTGCCTATACGCCGATGCGGAGGGCAAAGGCGACACTGCGGCGACGTTGGGAATGCTGAGTACGCTCACGTCAGTTGTCGGTTCCCTTGAAGCCAACGAAGCGATGAAAGTGCTTGTTGGCGCACCGACAGCGGGACTGATGATGTTCGATATCTGGAGCGGCACGTTCGAGTACATCGAAACATCCCCCGACCCGGATTGCCCGGTATGCGGCAAGTAGGGGCGGCAATCTGCCGCCCGCCTATGAAAAACAAAAGGGCTGTCTTCAGTTTGAAGACAGCCCTTTGTCTATGGAGTTAATTATACGCTCTTATTGATTTTTCAAGCCAAATTACATCAATCCATTTGTTGAATTTATATCCAACATTGTGATAAATGCCAACTTCTTTGAATCCGAATGCTTTGTGCAAACCAACGCTTTTTTCATTAGGCAAAGCAATCCCTGCATAGACTGTGTAAATTCGCCCTTGTTCCGTCAATATCTCCAGCAGCTTTGCATAAAGCGCTTTGCCGATTCCACGCCTATGATATGCTTGGTCAACATACACAGAAACATCAGCGCTATATTGATATGCCGCACGCTCCCTGTGTTTTGAAGCATACGCATAACCTAGTATTTTTCCATTTTCCTCATATACGAGGCAGGGATAGTTACTCATTATATTCTTTATTCGTGCAGTAAATGCATCAATTGTGGGCACTTCGGTTTCAAATGTGATGCAGGTATCGGTAACGTATGGTGCGTATATGCTCAAAATTTCAGCACTATCTGCGAGCGCAGCTTTTCGCATACTCAATTGTCATAACTCCTTAAATGATTTTGAAGACAGCCCTTTAAAATGTATCTCTGTTTCGATAGAACCACTTCGTCATGTCAACGGATAATTCATGTTGACCTTGCGGCGCGTAAGCCGCCGCAAATGTCA
>Ga0123355_10001277_pt1 | contig 35133 bp, 35 predicted proteins | sample TergutEmb28metaG_3_FD_89872 | JGI IMG/M metagenome (GOLD analysis project Ga0123355, IMG submission 89872) | Embiratermes neotenicus P1 segment gut microbial communities from Petit-Saut dam, French Guiana - Emb289 P1 | ecosystem: Host-associated > Arthropoda: Insects > Digestive system > Gut ...
AGAAGTAGGAACATCCTCCCTTCCTTCCTCTTCCTCTGAAGACATTTCCTCCACAATCGCCTTTTGTAGCTGCTTCTGTAGTTGTTCCAGTTCTTCTGTGCTAAGTTCATCTTTGTAGTCCTCTAGTAACTCCTCCACATCTTCATTGTTAACTTCCAAGCCAATGTTTTCGCCTAGAAACACAATATCATCGATAACAGCAGAATCTTCATAGTCAAAGCCCTCAAAGTCTCTGCCTGCAACACATTCTGGCCACAATTTCCTCCAGGCCGAATTCATGGTCCTGTAAGTCACTTGCTTCCAGGCTTTGCCAACGAGAGTTAAGCAATGAAGAATATTAAAATGGTGTTTCCAAAAGTCTCTGAGTGTTAATTCTGTGTCAGAGGTTACCTCAAAACACCTTTTAAAAAGGGCCTTAGTATAGAGCTTCTTAAAGTTTGAAATGACCTGCTGATCCATGGGCTGTATTAGAGGAGTTGTGTTAGGGGGCAGGAACTTCACTGTGACAAAATCTAACTCCTCCATCAACTCATCTGCCAAGCCAGGAGGGTGAGCAGGTGCAATATCCATCACAAGAAGGCACTTTAGTGGCAAATTGTTTTCCTGCAAATATTTCTTTACACTTGGGGCAAAGACTTCATGAATCCACTCACCAAACATTGCCCAGTTACCCGAGCCTTACTATCAGCCCTCCACATAACTGGCAATTTACTTTTTATCACATTGTTTTTTTTTTTTTAAACATCCTCGGATTCTCCAAGTGGTACACGGGTAATGGCTCGATCTCGAAGTCCCTACTTGCATTTCTACGTAGCAAAAGAGTCAGTCTGTCCTTCATTGGATTGTGTCCTGGTAATGCTTTCTCCTCTTCGGTGATGTATGTCCTCCTTGGCATTTTTTTCCAGAACAGACCGGTTTCATCACAGTTAAACACTTGCTGGGGAATAAATCCATTAGTCTTTACATAGTCACTAAAACCTTGCACAAATTCCTCAGCAGCTTTTTGGTTCACACTCGCAGCCTCCCCATGCCTAACCACACTAGGTATGCCACTTCTTTTCTTAAATTTCTCAAACCACCCTCTGCTAGCTTTGAAAACATCAGTATCACCACTCGTACCAGGATATTTTTTTTTACCAGGTCATCATGCAATCGCCTTGCTTTTTCACAAATCATATCCTCAGGAACACTGTTGCCAGCTAACATATTGTCATTTACCCAAATTAGCAGCAATTTCTCCACTTCTTTAACCTTTTGGCACCGGATATTTTTTTTTAATTTTAGCACACCTGTATATAAAATGTGAATAATACAGGAACTAAATATGTTAGATTTACGAAACAAACTGCATTTTGAAGAGGAAAAAACGGAGAGTATATACCGTGTTTAAAATATTCAGTACCTGTATTTGTTGAATAAATATATAAAATGCAACATTTAGAGGAAAGCGGTGCGGTACGACCACTATAGTCGTCGTTAGGCGTCAAAGGGTTAATCATCTGTGATCTTTGTTTAGTAATAACTGTCACTCCTCTTGCAACATCGGCTTTCTTGATTGTCTCTCTGTTTTTAAGAACAGTACAGATCATTGATTTTGCCATCCCAAACTGAGTAGCAAGATCAGAGACACGAACACCATTTTCATGTTTGGCTATGATTTCTTTCTTAACACCTATCACGATATTGGTATTTTTTCTTTTCATTTTGCTGTTATCATTGCCTTTCTTGGCCCCATGGTGTCCTATTTAAAGAGAAGGCACAGTGAATTCGAGTGAACGAAAGCTAGACAGCAACTGACGCTCTCGCCGATTGGTGTTGCTGAGTTGGGGTTTTTTCCACTAGATCATTCTATAAATACTGCCAACGCTGATACTCCCAGCTTATTGCTCCACGATGTTGACGGCTTGCGCGTTCATAACTCAAGACACAGTACGTCATCCGAGATGCTTTGTGTTCGGAAAATTTGTTCGTAAACCAAATTGTTCATGATCCAAGGCATTCGTGAACCGAGGTTTGACTGTACAGTGGATGTGGAAGACACTCGAAGGACTAATCTTGAATTGTTGCAACAGTTAAACGGGCAGTATGGGGCTGAGCATTGTCATGGTTGAGCAAAACACTTGTACTCAGATGCCCACGTTGTTTGGAACTGAGTGCGATACGCAGGTCATTCTTTAGATCTGCATATGTTGCACTGGTCACAGTGTTCCCCCTGGACATGTAGTGCTCCAAAATTACCTCTCGCTCATCCAAAAAGAGAGTCAACATAACCTTTCCTGCAGGTTGTGTGCAGAATTTTTTCAGTTTTGGTGAGGAGGTATGGCACCATTCCTTGCTCGCTTTCTTGGTTTCCAGCTGGTGGTAGTAGACCCAGGTTTCATCTCCCATAACATTTCTTCCTAGAAAGCCATCACCTTCTGCTTGAAAGCGTTTCAAAAGTTGCTGGCAGGCATCAACATGTCGTTCTTTCAATTCTGCAGTCAGGTGGTGTGGTACCCACCTTGCAGACACTTTATGTAACTGCAGAACATCATGAACGATATGGTGTGCTGCACCATAACCCATATCCAGATGTGCGGCCATTTCATTCACTGTTACGCGGCAATTTTCCTTCACGATGGCTTCAACTGCTGCAACGGCTTCTGGTGTCACTACTCGGTGTGCCTGACCAGGTCGAGGAGAGTCTCTTACAGAACTAATGCCGTTCATGAACTTCCTAGTCCACTCATATAGTTGCTGTAGTGACAGACATGCATCACCATACTGAACTTTCATTCATCGATGAATTTCGTTGGGTTTCACCCCTTCACTGCTTAAAAAATGGATGACAGAACACTGTTCTTCTTTGGTGCATGATGCAAGAGGGGCTGCCATCTTTACACTACTACTGTTGCATTCCTGTATTGTACTGCCACCTGTTGGCCACTCTTCAAACCATGAGTATCATTGTTGTCAACTTACAAGACAATCGAGCTGTTTCAAATTTTTATCGCACTTTTAAGGTTTTCATTTGACTCTCCCTCGTAATAATGAGATTTTTTTAACTACATTTCATTTTACTTGAGGGAAAGGAATTTGTCGATATGATTTCCACTTACTACAAACATGTACAGTACGAATCTTATGTTGTCTAGGTGTGCCACGAATTATGATGAATTTACATGCCATTTAAATGTCTACTTAGCTCAAGACAGCCTGTTGGTCACATACGTTAATGTCATGCAAGCACTGAAGAGGTCATTCAGCAGCACATGTTACAAACAACAAACCCTTATAATATTTTATTCAAAATAAATTAAAACAGAACATAATATATGCATGAACATGAGTGATGTTTCTTTACATAAATTTTCTATTCCCTTCAAATCATATTTCCATGTGGACTTAATTGGTGCATCCTTCAAAACATGGCAATGCAATAATTCATGAACTATGCTACTCTGTATATACTATTAACATCACACACTTTGGAGACCAGAAAGAAACACCTACTTATGATAAGGAGACATATGGAACCTTTAACTGTTTGTGGTATCTGAACTTGTATCACTGCTGTAAACCCAGCGCCAATAAGCCACTCTCATACGATCCCAAATGTTCTCCCACGAATCCATAGCTGGACGAACATCCAAAATTGCAAACTGGTAACTTCCAGGCTGAACTGAACCACCATCATAGTAATCAATAACATACCGAACTTCTTTTCCACAGCGATCAATAATCCAGTCATGACGATCAAATGGAAGCTCATATCTGTAAAAAGAAAAAAAAATCACAAGCATTCCCTCATTACTACCAAATTACATGCCAAAGTTTCCAAAAATGTGAATATGTCATTCAGTTACAGTGTTCACTCATGAAACACCCTTTTCAAGTTCTTGGGGATTAATGTCCAACACATCAATATGAACATTTCTGTTGCAAGCTGTGCGTATCTTAATGGTGAGTGTCTCATTTCTGGAAACACCTTCCCCATTAAGGGACAAGCCCAGTAACAACAAGTTAGAAAATGTCTGCAGAATGAAACACTTTTGGTACATTCATAGCCAAGTTCTGATTTCAAAGAAAGCTGGAATGTGTCAACAATTTTAGTAAAAAATTCTAAGCATAAAATTTCATGAAAATACATCTGGTGGCAGCTGAGTTGCTTCATGCAGACAGATGGATGGACAGATAGAATGAAGCTACGTCACTTTCCAAAACTGCACTGCAAAAGCACGAACAAATTGCACCCAGTACCAATTAAGCTTGACATCATGAAAACACATGGCAGAGTAAAAGTATAGTTCCTCAACTCTAACTGGGGGGTGAGAATTCAGCTTCATGCCCAAGCCACTTTACTCCTGAGGTAACAATGGTCAATGCTGCGACAGCACCATAAAACACACAGTGACAGCTTCCTCTATATTCTTCAAAAACTATGGAGAATATTAAACAGGGTCATAAATAATCGTGAAATACAATGATCACAATTCTTGGTCCCCACTGTCCTTGGAGTTAATTTATTCCAAATATAAATCCACTGTTACAAAGTAATCACACTACCTACATAGGCTACAGATTATTTTTTCTTATATTTAAACACACAGTACATTACATACAGACAGTTTTGTTGAAAGTTTAAGACGATATCAATATTTTCATTTTATTTTGTCAATAAGTCACTTCTATGAATAATTATAAGTTTCATTGGGTTTTATGTAAACACAAATTAAAATGGACAAATATAAGATAAAACAAAATTCTCCTCGCAACTTTCACTTCAGAGGCTCAAAATTAAATGTCACTGAAATGAACATTTTTTATACACATTATGAAAAAATACATCATGATGATCATGCCATTTTCACACAATATTACAGTGCTGCAAAAGTGTCATTATATAAACCATGAATCAACAAGATAGGCAAAGTAATATTGTGGTGTGTTCACATAACAATTTTCTAGTGGAAATGCAACAATACCTTCCCTGTGTGTTTTTGATCTACATTCAGGGTTACCGCACACGAGCAATTTTAATCTCTGTGACAGAAGCAGCAGCGATTTAAGATGCTGGCGATCTTTCATGCGAAGCTGCACACTAGAGTGACAGTCTCCTTGCACTGATTCATTACATCATGAGCTGCAAGGATATAGCACTGGTATGGGCTTTGTTGCTTGGAACGCAATACGTAAAAGAAAAAAAGAAGTTTTTGGTACATCCAATGAGTCAAAGGTTACTTAAAGGAAAATTTTACTCCCTGTACAAAGACCTGAAGGCACATCCACAAGTTTTTTTAGATACTTCAGAATGTCTAGTGCAACATTTGATTAACTGTTGGTTTTGCTGGGTCCAAGTCTTACACTTCAAGATACCAGAATGAGAAAGTCCGTGCCACCAGAAGGAAGATTAGGAGTGACCTTAAGGTAAAAGAAAACCTCTGTCTTACTTTTTATACACATTTTATTCATTATAGTTTATCAGGAACAGATAAAAAAATTCAGAATATTTATTACTCATTACAGTTTTGTCTATCAGATATCCAAAAGTCTGGATGATTGATTGGATAATGCATCCAACACAGCTGGGGAATTTACAGTTCTGTTGTTTGGAATATTTGACATTGTTGATGTGTTTTGGGATTGGAAATTATACTCATTTGTCTGTGGTAAAGAAGTTGTTGTGGTAAAACATTGTGCATACTGTGGCTGTAACACCATATTTTTGGCTTTCCTCATAATGCCCAGCACTCGCATCTTTGCCCATTACTTCTGGTCATCATTCAGTTTTTTAAATGTTGGTACAAGAGAAAATGAGAAAGTTTCATCCTCAACAATGTGTCCACTCTTCTCTTTCAGGATGTCCGGCAACTGCTGCTCATAATTTATCTTTCATGAGGTATCACTTTCGCGCTGTTGCTTTCAACAAGTAAAACTTTTTGATGTACCACCACTTGAACCTTGTTCATCCTCTGGTCTCACATCAATGTCTTCTTGCCCATTGCAGCCTGTCATTGGTGAATAGTTTGAAGAGGTGGCACGATCTTGTGTCTGAGGTATCAGAAACAGCCTTTGCTCAAAATACATATATTTTCACCTTTTTGTACCAGAATCTCCAGACTTCATCTGCTCTTGCACATGAAGTTCCCTTCGGAAACAGACTCTCATATTCTTCCATTTTCCCTGAACTTCTTTCACTAAACTACAAAAATAAGAAACATATTTTCAGATCAGTCATAGATGTTACGCCTAATTACATTACTACATACCCAAATATTGTTAGTAAAATTGGTTACAGGTATCCAGCAATGGGTAACAGCTTTACTTAATTGCACTTTGAATACCTCCCAGGAGAAAGAACTGTGCAGGAAATTGTCAGGGATTGTTGCAATAGTATTTGGAAATGTCTGAAAGCAACAGAAATGCCTGAAAAGATGGAAGATTACTGGGTGAATACACCTAATGACTTTTATTGAAGAACGGAATTCCCAACTGCACTGGTGCTGTGGATGGGAAACATGTTCGAATAAAAATGCCATCTAGCAGTGGATCTCTGTTTTTTAACTACAAACACTTCTTCTCAATTTTACTCTTGGCTTTGGTAGATGTAAACTACTGTTTTATCTTAGTAGATGTTGGAGCAGTTGAAAAGTCTAGTGACTCCAGTGTTTTTAAGAATTCAAACATAGGAAGGAAACTGGAAATGAAACAACTGTGAATCCCAGGGAGCAGCCGTTGCCTAATGACGAGAATGGGAAATGCATGGCATTTGTGATAGTGGGTGACGAGGCTTTCGCCTTGTCAGAACACGTGTTACGGCCCTACCCAAATAGAAATCTTAGCATTCAACAATGAATATACAGCTACAGATTAAGAAGAGCTCATCGAATGGTAGAACGTGCATTCGGTATTCTGGCAAATAAGTGGAGGATTTTTCACAGACCACTAAATGTAACTCCTCAGGTTTGTGATAGCATAGTACAGGCTTGCTGCATATTGCATAATTTTGCTCACCTAAACAATGGGTTTCAGCTAGAGGATACTTTGTATGAAAGTAATCTTGAAAGCATTCTTGCTACAGAGACAAGAGGAAACACCAAAGGAGAGCATGTGATAGACTATTTCGCCAAGTATTTTACATCACCACACAGAGCTATGCCTTGGCAGTACCATAAAGTAAGATTTGGAATCTGACATACCCTGAAGAATCATATATACCTGTGCCACGTACCACTAGGAAATAGTAGCTTTCAGCTAAGGTCAATTTCCTTTGTAAGTTAAGCATCTTCATATTTTACAACAGATTAATATAAACCTGTGCATTTGTGTTAAAGATATTAAAAAACAACACTGCTTACCTTTTTCACATTTCTCTGGGCCATCCAGTTGGCTCCACTCAGAAATGACAGCCTCACACACTTCTCCCCACAGTCTCTCTTTCAAACCTTTGTCACTGTATTCTTTCAGCGAACAGTCATACAGAACATCTTTCAATTTCCAAAACCAACATTTCACAATCATACACCTCACTGAATGCCATAATGGAAACAAATTCTTTCTATTAGGACCACGCTACCACAAGGAAATGGCCTTTGACGGTGCTGGTTTCACACCAAGAAAATGAGGCGACAGTCATATGTGCGTGAACACCCATTTATTTCTTTGTGTTTCAATTGAACAAGCAGTCATCAGGCAAAAATCGTGTTGCTCTTGAAATGGAACATGCTGCGACTTTTTCATCGCCATGATTAAATAGTCACCCTTGTGTGCGCTTCCATATACAACCCTGTGTTCCATTTGGGGAGCACAATAGTCACAATGACTAAAATCGCTTGTGCGCAGCCAGCCTCAGTGTCAACTATATAATGATACTCAGTGTTGCTCAACAATTCTCTTACGGCAAATTTATGCCACTGGCAACAATGCAAGTTACATGTACCTATATTTTAAAAAATATATATATTCCAACTGATTTTCACTGTCTTCAGACATTACATATAAATGCGGCACTGAAACAAAAGAACGTTTGCTTGTTCAAGGCCTTCTTGAGATGTGGAGTTTGGCTAAACATATAATGACAGATAAGTCACTGCATAATTTCTCAGTTATTGTAAGTGGTGCCATAACGCATTTAAGAGATCAGATAGAATTAAACCGTTATGAAGAAATAAATATTATGAGTGTGTGTCTGTATTCTTGCTTTAGTTATCCAGCATGACCATCATATCTTTTCTACATCATAGTATATTGTCACCTGTGGCCTGTCCAGTTCTACCGTATTTTTCCACATTATCTCATATATGGCACAATTTTTACAAAAAATTTCTTGAACATAAAATGTGTGTTTTGATTTTCTCTACATCATAAGCTGGGAACATTTCACATTTTAAAACAAATTTCGTGAGATATTACATAAATCCTTATAGGTCTTCATGTTATTCTTGTCATACATTAATGAAACTTGAATTTTCTTGACAGAATTTTGAAAATCCATTCACTGGCAGCCAAATTGTTCCATGCGGACAGAAGGATGGACTAACAGTCATGATAAAGCCAATGGTCACTTTTCACAATCTTGGAAACATGCCTAAAAATTCATATCATTGAAAGCTCAGATCTACATGTTAATACCTCAACAATGAAACATATATGGTATCTCTATTCACATTAACAGATTTTGAGTGTTAAAATGAGGGAACAAATAAATGAATAATACCAATTCACTTATTTTTAGAGTTGTATTACCTTCACTTGTAATGCCATGTACACTACTGAATGAAGATAACAGTGCTAACAAAAACATGATTAACTTACCCCATCCAGTACCTGATACGTGCACGGGGTGAGTAATCTTTTGCACGGCCTCCAAAGCTCTTCAATTTTGGATAACCGCATTCCCTAGCATGAAGAGCTTCCCATTTCAAAACCTCCTGCCATGCTTGTTCATTATTTGCATTATGGATCTGAATAATATCATCCATGTCCTTTGGTGCAATGTCCTCATCCTTCCAACGCCACCCTTTACGAAGCATTGCATTCCAGAACATCTACAACAAGTTCAAGGCTGAGTTGACTTTTCTGAAACAATTACCAGTTGATGCAAATAGGATACAAGCAAGGGTGCACAAATTCTGAGGTCCAGGTTACGTGGGCAATTATATTTTGTACAGCAGGACCTAATATTTGAATGCTGGTATGACTACTAATGAAACCCATCAACTATATACAGTTTCTGTTTTAGTAGATAGCTACGTCACATTTTTTGCACTAAATCTCAATAATTGAGACCCACCCATTATTTCCAGTTTCTGGGCTAGTATCTGGCGCCTTTGAAGCCTGCCCATTATTTAATGTTTCTGTGCTAGTACTTGGCTACTATTCGAGGAACAGACATATTTTCAATTAATGTGCAGTTCAAAGTAAGGCCAACATTTTATCCCAGGTATCTGACTTAATGGAACATTTGTAAACATACCTGCTGAGATGGATAAACCCAGAACTCATTCTCAGTACCAGCTTTGGGAATGGAAGATACCTGCCGCTTGGTTGGAAGAGAAAATGGTTGATCTGGTGCTGGAAGTTGGTTTGGCGGGGGCATCTGCATAAAAAGAAGGCACACATTATTTATGAAACTTCTCTAAAACATGCAGGATGTTCTGGTTAAAAATGCACATGAACATATTTATAAGGTGTCAATCATTACCATATTTAAAGGATTGATATCATCATTTCTGGCTACTGGACATCCAGGTGTAAAGACCTAAAAAAAATGAGCAAATGTTATGAATGTCTGATACAAGAGATTTTCACATACTAATGCAGAAGGTAAGTGAATGATTATGTAGGACCTTTTTTTGTCAGTATATGCAACAGTATGTCAAAAAGGATCACCTTTTCAGAGGAAAGGAAAAGTCTGAACAAAAACATAAAATAGTCATGGCATATCAGACTTTTCAATACTACAGTACATATTTTGATATGTCAATATAGCTTTTCTTCCCTCTCCTTTTCATACCTAAGCATCTCTCTTTTTAGAAAAAGTAAAGAACTGTTAATAACTGTTATTAAAAATGATGAGTTGGGGAGAATGTGGAAGAAAGCAAACACCATTTGTCTACAGGGAATGATAAGAATTACAACAAAGTTTATGCAAAACAGTGAACCTCTGGCTCCTATCTCAATGTGAAATGACCTCAATATGAAGCAGAAATGATAGTCCCTATAACATGATACTAAGAGTGTGCATATGACTTTCGCACGATTTGCTAAGTAACTGTTAACCTTTACCTCTATTCCAAAATACAGCATGCCCAATTCTACCTCAATTACTTTGATATTCTAACTTGGTAATTACACATGCTGTCACTCAAGTACATCAGTTACAAGGTTAAGAATCTAGTCTTCAGTTAAGCTTATGCTGACCTTCATTACTCATGTAATTCTGCTGCAAGTTTAAAAATTTTGTCAGTAAAATGCATAATACAGCTACATTGTAATATAAAATTTGAGGCTGATGCTTTCTTGACATAACCAAATAACTAGGAAAACAGCACAAAAAGTGGTAGGATGTCGAGTTGACTTAACCAATGTACTTCTGGGTAAATTCAGCACAAGTTAACCTAAATAACTGACAGAAAAAAAAAGGCATATGCAACACTGAACATAAACTCCAAACAGCACAAGAAAAAATTAAAAAAATGGAGTGCACTATACAAACACGATGACACGTTTTCATTAATGTGCATTATGGCTACATAATTTCCATACTATGCCCATAATTTAATGTTTAAACCAATGACAAATGATATTTTCCAGTTAAACCAGGCTCCTGTATACCAAATAACCATAATGGCATCTCCGAATAAATAAGGAAAAAGATACTGCTTCTGAATTCAGAAAAAACTGCATACTGCATACAGACAAATAATATATATGACAGCCAACGATATAAAGTGACCATAAGTTACAAGCCTTGATGTCAGTAACTTCTTAACATCTAGGCTAGCTCCAATCTTACTCTGCCTCTGCCTCCTATCAGTCATATTAGAGGTAATGAAGAGTGAATATCAGTTTTTCATCATATTTTCCAAATCTACAACATATTAAGATATTTCATCCAAATCATTTGTCAAAGCAAAAACATGATTTCACTTGAAACAAGGTGAAAAGAACACCTTACAATATGTCAGGCAATTAGAAAAGCTGGTAAAACACCAAACCTTGTTATGAACCAACATCATGGAGCAAAGTACTTTTTGAGAAGCTACTAGTACAAAAAAAACATACAGCCTTATTACTAACGCACTTTTAATAGAACACTTCACCATAAGCCCCTGATTCGGTTATTAAAAATGCCAACCAGTCATAATAACAGTAATAATTAATAAAATATTACTTCTTTTTTGTGCATGGGGCACGAAGGTGGCGCACTTCCCTGTAATGTCCGAGGTCGACCGGGTGTAAAACCTTCTTCTGTAGAACCCATAATATGTGCTGCTGTAATTTCAGCAGCAGACACGGTATTCCCCATATTTTACGAATTGGCCAGTCTGCTATTTACAAAAAGGAAGACAGTGCTATTATTACACACATAATAACATCAAACATTTAATTGGCATGGTAACGATTTCCCGAACTAGAGTTACATATAATCCTAAAAGCGCCCTTCATCATATACCTTTTAGTGCCGGTAAATGAAACAAGTGATAGGATGTAACATTAACCTCAGCGCACATTAAAGACCACAGCCCTGTGTTCCGCCATGGCAATTGTAAAGAAAGTTAATAGCATGGATCAGAGTAGTTAACAGTAGCTGTTCAGGTTGTGCAGAGACAACATGGAGTACATAAATTTCCCTACGGTTACTGCGCAAAGGCAAATGACCCGGACGAACGGGAGGTTTACCTAATGATCCGTGGTCCGCGTCCAAATAGTGACGCACGTGGAGCATGGATCAGAGTGGAGGACCAGGATGAAAAAAACATTTTGGGTCTGTCGGTGTCGGAGCCTGGTACCTAATGCAGCAAATCCCATTGGCAAACTTTGTTTGAAGTAGTGACGATTACTGTCTCCTCAGATTGACACCATTCAGTCTGGTACAAATTTACTGTTCAGGTTTAGACCGCTTAAAACCTGAAGCAACAAAATCCTGCGAAACAACTATCATGGTGTGACAGTCAACGCGGCGTCACATTTTATAAGATGTTGGGTGTCCTGCACGTACACTTGTATACCACATAACAGCCTCATTACTGTATGAAGTGTATTGGGAGGTCATGTTCTGTACCAGTCTGTCGTAGAATGTGCTGCATCCTCTGATAGCCTCTTATAAGTTAGTCACTATTTTGTACGCATTAGGTCCTTATTAATCTGTTTTTCTTGGGGGAGGGGAATTGCATTTTAGTTCAGTAGTTATAGCAAGCATCCGCCATATTTAATTTGAACTTGTTTAACCCTTATCCTGCTAACGTGACGAATATGGTGAACTCATAATAATGTTAGTAAATGGCAGATAGGATTTAACTCGGCGTTTAAAGGGTTAATGTATGTATGTACGTATGTAATGTACTTTGATGTACTGAGTCCCTTAGTATGTATTTAATCCTACCACATTTTCAGAGATGGAATAGCACAGTCAGTATAGTAATTAAGCTGTGGGCTATACCAGTGTTTCTCAACCTTTGTGAGATCCGCGGCCTGGTATATTCTTTTTTCATAAAACGAGGGCCCGGTCCCAACAAATTTACTCGTAAATACCTTTCCATTTTTTTTAAGTTCATACATTAAACTAACGTAAGTATTAATAATTAATTGTGGCATAATCATAAAGAGTATTAATACACTTATGTATATGGTGTGACATGTTGACAAATATAAAATTACATTTAAATTAGTTACCAATGGACTAATGAAATCTTGTAGCATATTGTAGTTTCCTCAGGCCAACATCTTGGTCTGAATATTTACTTTATTACAACATGTTTCCGTCAACACAGTTTTTCAACACGCTCACGAGTATTTTTCTCCTCAGAATATTTCCATTATAAAACATTTATTCATGAAAATTGCTTAGAAAACTGAGATGACAAATTCCAGAACCTCTCGTGGCCCAGTATAATTGATGCCGGGGCCCGGCAGTTGAAAAACATTAGGCTATACAGTCTAGGGTATTTCCTGACAGGAGCAAGAGATTTACCTATGCTACAAAATATTCACAGCAGCTCTGCAGCCCAACCAGCCTCTAATTCATTGGGTACCAGGAGCTGTTTCCCCAGGGGTAAAGTGGCCAGTGTGTGCAGCTGACCATTTATTGCTGAGAGTAAGAACAATTACAGTTATACCTCCACTTCCCTTATAGGATATAATGGCTTGTATAACAATAAATTTACCTTTTCTTACCATATTTTCAAATGGTTTTACTATGCATCATACTTCTTACAGCTGCATGTTTTTTTTACTGTTAGATCAATCTCCTTACTAGCATGCAAGAGTGTTCTTATGCTTTTTGCATGGTATTGATGTTCTGGTCTAATAGATTTAACACCACCAGCACGGATCAGACACTGGTATGACTCATTCAAATCCATTCTCTCTTGTTTAATCCTCCTAATGGTGTTCAAATGCATAGCCAAAGCAATTTACATAAAGTAAAACACTCAAATATTTATTCATTTCACTACATTTCAAATATTGATAAATATCAGCTGAATAAACAAGCTGCATTCAAAAACAAGTCTGACAAAAGAATACTGATGTAACAACTGTATATTTGTAATTTATGATGTATTAAAATAAGGGTCACAACTAATACACACAAAACGATCTCAGCAGTTTGTGATAAAGTTTTTATCCTCCGGATATTTATACAAACAAGCATCAAGGAACTTGAATGGTTTCATTGGAGAGCTTGGGTTCAGATTTACACAATGTTCTTATTGTCATCGTTAGTTCCTACTTCAAAACAAGATGACAAATACTAAGAAATTGGAGGCCGCCTTATCATCCTAAAAATCTGTCCAAAGTAAATAACATATATATATATATATATTATAAGCACTGATATGTGCAAAAATTTCATTACATAATATTCTAAGAGCTAAACAAAAGTGTGATTTTGAAAATATTACAATTATAATGTACACATTTTTCAAATAAACATCTTATATTTTGAACTACAATCATGCTTGAATTATTTTTTTTATAGGAACTGTATTTACTGAATTCTTTTACCCTGTCTTTGGTGTTTCACAACTGAGATGTGTGAATTTCAGAACTTTTTTTTTGCTTCTTACATAATGTACAAAATTCAAACCAATGGAATAGTAGTGTGCATAAAAATGAAAATGATTAATGATATTCACTAACAGACAAGTAACATTATTTAAAAATTCAGACACTCTAACTTATGCTATCTAATCCCAAGTTCTTCAACAATTTAATATTGATCAAATAAAAAAATTATCAGAATGATGAATATTAATGTATATATCACATTCCTAAAATTTCTTCAGTGTGTTTGTATTGAAATATATAACGTACAAAATGTTGGAAATAAATACTTACACTGATGCAGTTCTGGAATGATAGCACAGTACAGAAAAGGGCTGTAATGCTGACACTTTCTGAACAAGACTCCTCTCACCATACCAACTCCATACCACTTCCCTTCCCTCAGCAATGAGACTGATCAGCCCTTCTCATACATATATTTTTTCATTACCCACTGGCTCAATGTCCTAATGGTGGAAACATATGATAAATACTGGCAAGTGCCCTAAGGTCACCACTTCACCTTGAAGATGAAAAAAGTAGTCACTGAAACATTGGCAATACAGCCTACTTTTACAAGATGCCATCACCCAAAAACAGGACAAATATTAGCAGCATTAAACTGCCACAAAAGCCTGAAATCATCTAAAAATCTACCTACGTAAATTATTTCTGGAATGATCAAAAGCAGAAAAAATCTGCAGCATACAGTTTGTGTCCAAGTGTCATGTATGTCAACAATTAAGCTCTCTGCTTATAATACTTAGGTTCTGTTATGCATTACTCAATACAATATGTTCGTTGCAACATTACTTCAGTTGGATGTGATCAAAACTTCACACAGTTTGCTTGTACTCTTATGCAGATCAAACAAATTCAGCACTCTGAACTACCTGCTTGCTTTGTTGTATAAATGTTGGTAATAAACCTTCATTCACTCTCTTCATAAGCCGTATTAACTCCAGCTCTCTTCTAAAAAAAAAAAAAATCTATTGTAAACACACATTTGTATTACCCAATTCAGAACTTTGCAAACCTAAAGAAAACATAATTGCAATTATTTAAAATCCCACAAGTTAGCACAAATTACAAACAGCAAGACAAGTTTATCACATACAAACATCCACAGAATATTATAAATTACATCTAAGTTACAAATCGTGAATAGTATCATTCAGACATTATAATAAATTACAGTTTCCTGTGCATTAATTTCTATAAATAGAATAGATGAATGTGATTACCATAAAAATGCACTGTCTATGTCATGCATGTAATGTCTTGCATACATACACACACAAAACACATTTCTGTAAAGTAAAATCACATGAGATGCTATAAAAAAATATTCTTCATACTGTATTGTTATTCTTGCCTTTGTACCTCAATGTTAAGGCAGTAATTAGGTTTGGCAACTCTTACCTTGGTTATCATGCACAAATGTTTCATGTAAGCAGGCACATTTCACCAAGTTTAAGTTAAGCAAGATGATGATCTCAATTCTGTATGGGTTTAAGGAAAGGGTGTACCTATGTGGGTGCAGAATTATTTGAATAATCAGCACCTCTGGGATTACTTCATTTCTTTGAATCTAACTCTCCATAACATGGCAAATGCAGCTAATAAAATTTCACACCAAACTGTCAGAAGCAAGTACCAAACATAAATTTTCTTTACATATTTATATGGAAGAAGTATGGCTTAAATCTGTTCTACATAATCTTTTCTGTTCTTCAGCCTAACTCGTATCATACAGAAAGTAAGAGCCTACTTTCCCATTACAAAAGACTTCCAGGCCTGCAAATCTGGTATTGTTATTGTCACATTTAGATACTATAAATAATTTCTAATGATCAAATTACATGCTGTATAAACACTTCATTATTTCAGCCACATGTGCAATTTTATTGCTCAGATCTGTAAATATGCTGTGTGATTTCAGGCTTCCACCGCAAATTAGGTGAGAACTGCGCTCTTCTGGGTTATTGCGCAGAGAGTAGAGGTAATTTCCTATCGACGTTTCGGGACAACCTATTGGTCCCAAATTCAGGGTTCAAGAATCCAAAAGAAAGCCTGTGTGGATTCTTGAACCCTGAAGATGGGACCGATAGGTTGTCCAGAAACACTGGTAGGAAATTACCACTACTCCTTGCGTAATAACCCAGAAAAGTGCAGCTCTCTTCTGTAAACATGTTGATCACCACCACCACCACCACCACCATCATCCTTATCACTCTTCACTGGTGAGTATTTGCCCTCCATGTGAAAACTGTCCTGCTTGATACATTTCTGTTGTATGTTTAATTTGTAGGGGTGCTGATACATTTAGGAAACAAACTACTACTCTTAATCAGATTTTACATCAGTAGATGTAGTTTTGGGGATTGCCAAGTATACTAGCATTTTGCAGGTATCATATGCCAAAGAATGAGTATACTCACACTACACAACAATTTCTTAAATGTTTTATAGTATCATTAGCTTTAGAGAGATCACAGCCATTTTCATAATATATGTAGTATCAGAATGGTCTTCATTTGTCTATAACAAACTTTGTCCTTTGTCACTGGTACTTGAATTATTATGTGGCACAATGTTTACTACTAGTTTTTGTGGACTATAAGGTTGCACTCCAGACAACCGGCTGAAGTGCTGTGATCTGTTGGATGAATGGTGGAACCCAAATGCAGATCACTGTCTGCAGCATATAAACATCAGTTTATTTTCTATGGTCTAATGCTACTTCATTGACATTTTTATTAGTACTTCAGAATTCTGTAAGGTGCCTATACACAAAACAACGTATAATTTTTATTCCCTTCTAATGGTTAGTTTGAAGGTACGTGTTGAATCTGAGACAGTGAATAGATGCTGCATTCATCTTCTCGCAGTTCATGTACGTATGTCTCAGAAAATAGCATTCTATTGTGCAGACAAATAAGAATTTCAGTATGCAAACTTGGCTTCAAGTAGTAAAAATAGTCTGTTGCCCAGTGATATTTCATACATGTTAGAAAGTGATGAATTTGTAGAAAAAATTTCAGATTCTGATGACAGTGAACTGTCAAACACAGATGAAAGCAGTGATACTGATATACATATGCTACACCTTAGAGATGTGTAATTATTATAATTTTCTAGCTTTGGCAAAATTTCTCGTCATGTAACACTCCTTGTGTGGGCACCATCAACATAAACAGGAAAGTAACGAAATTAAGAGAACTGAGCTACAGAAGGACAAGATCATTGCACTGCACAGTGCTCCAGTTTGAACCAATGAAATGGAGCAACAAAAAGCATGTGCTGCTGACATCCTCATCCACATCCACATGACAATGAAGAGGGCAAAACAAAGAAGCCTTTGTATGTCAGATTCATTTTAACCAAGACATGGTTGGTGCTGATAAGAAATATCAGCTGCTGCAAATGTGCCTAGCTGGAGGAAAGTAATGAACAGTTGGTACAGCAGAATTTCAGAAGGCTACTCAGTACCACAGTCCTCATTTCTGTGAAGAATTTAGGATGCAAGCTTGACCATCTAATAATCAGAATGGATTTTACCCAGGATTTATGGGTAAAATATCCCATACAGTGTCAAATACTGGTGCCATAGGCAAAGACAATACTGTAATGCGACTGACAGAACAGCACATTCCCAGAAGAATACCTCTAACAAAAAATGAATGACAACCAATGAGACGGTTTGTGGTCCGCAGCAAGCCTATATTATTGTCACGACTGCGATGTTGCTTTTTGCATGGGTGGCAGTTTTGAGGCCCTCCATTCCTATTTAAAAAAAAAGATATGTAAGCTTCCATATAAATGGCTATTATGACTGTTATTACACGCATTGTTTACCTACATAATAATCCTGAGACATCACATACACTACAAATTATGTAACAAAAAGACAGTAAACAGACAAATTCTTAAAGTGTGCGTATGAAGTTAAAGCAATTTGGCATCATTTTTCCTTCCATAGAACACATTCCTTCTAATCTCAAAGATCAATTTCATTCAAGACAGTAAAAGTCATTTCAAATATTAAGAAATTTTAATCTTTATGTACCACACCCAATTCCAGTTTTAAAACATTTCTGTGTACCTAACACAAAGCAACTTCTCCACAGGCAATCACTTTAACTGACGACTATTTATTAAGTTCATAAATTCTGGGCAGGTTATGTTCCCATCAGTTTAATACTAAAAATTATGTACAACTTCTGAATTCTGTAATTCCCCAGTATACAGGATGTACCCTATCAAGCACCTATTAAACAGAAGTAATGAGTTCTACAGTACGTGCAACTATACAATCTTAGGCATGGCAGTGAAAATGAAAAACCAATTATGGTTACTTAAAACTCTCAGCAGTATTAAGGTGGATATAAACTGTAAGTACCCTTCTAAACCGTGTCCTTTATAAATAAACTTATATAAGTAGATTTCTATGGAGCGTAAAAAATACTGATAAAACGAAAGATTCATTCACATACTCAGTTAAACTTTCAACCCAGTCACCTAACTTGCATTATTAAATGTGAGATGTCTTGCTCTTATGGTCATTTATAATGACTATAAGACTAGTTATCCAGCCGGACAACTAGGAAGACTAGTATGAGAGAGGGACATGCTTCAAATATTTCCAACTCACAATATGATACATAGTGGCAACAAACAGAATGCAGTAAGTATGCATGACTAGAATGTGTTACAGATCTATTTTATGGCCATCACCTTCATACATTCTGGAAATAATCCTACAGAATTAATAATTTAGCTATAGCGAGTTTTGTCCATTTTCAGATGGTGCTTGTTTTTGGTGATATCTGTAGAGAGACTGGAGGGGCACATGTAGAAGCTCTACCAGTTGAGGGAAGTTTGGTTCTGTAACAGAAAAGTCTACATTACTTCATATATTGTTGGATTTCTTTGACAACCAAGTAGACTCTGTCTGATTCCTAACATTGTACACGAGACACTATAAATGTTTTAAAATTATTCTATAATGCTGATATACAAGGTTTTTAAAGTGGTTACTATAGACACCAGTATCAACAGCAAAGTTACATGATATTCCAACACACATATCGGGAACTTTTCACCCTCTAAATATGTAAATATTACTGAACAATAAAAATTGGACTACAAGGTCTTGAAAAAGTTCATGAGTTGTATAATAAATACCTCTCAAAGAACAGGAGGATTGTAATACATTAAATTGCATAGCTTGTTCTCTTATTCACTAATGTGAGCATTCTGGAGTCCTTGATCTTGAAATCTGTGACCTGCAGCTGACATCACTAGATGAAACTGATGAAATCATCAGCACAGGAACTTCAAATTGTGTGGCTTCTATCAAGTGTGATATAAGAATGCCTACAGTAACTTTGGTGTGTTTGTTTCAACAGACAGCATAATTAAGAAAAAGTTATGACTGGTAAAAATTTTGCATGTAAATATGAGTATAACTGCAATTACATGAGACAGACAATAATGTACAATATGAAAACAAGCAATTTTTAGTATTACATGATTAAAAACTTATAAATGCAGGATGTGTCAAACTTCTCTATTGCTTGGTTAAAAGAGGTTTAAGATACAAAGAATGTGTGGACACACACGCGCACGCAAGCGCACACACACACACACACACACATGCATGCACGCACGCACATACACACACACACAGACGAGGATCCCTCTGTAAGCTGCAGCAACTATTTTGTTGAGGTGGGGGTGGAGGAGAGAGGCAAAAATGCTGTAACATGGGAAATGGAATACATATGTTTGACAGCATGTGGCATGTATTTATGTTACCATCAGATGGGGGTATATGTACAAGAGTGCATACACATGTCATATGAAACATCATGTTGGTGACCATAAAATGGAACTGCATTCATACTAGAGAACAGCACTTTGCCATGGCAGAAATGCATAGGAGTGCCATGTAGTAACACAATGCATTGGGTGAGCACGTAAAATGAACCAAACAGTTGCAAAGTTGGTGCAGAGTGTAAACTGCTGAAATATGTGCAGTGGACATTCCATGTCCTTTCACACAGACCTGTCAGTGGCCACAGCCGAACACAACATGGATGAATAAACTGGACTTTGAAGGAATCAAAGCACTGAGAGATATCTTGGTTACACTGCTATGACATTTGATGTACAGTGTCCAAGGTTTAACTGTGTTTTATCCCATTTCATATGATCATACTGTGAATGCACAGTATTATATGTCATTTCTGCATTGCCACATATCGCACCCCTAGAAGAATACTGTCACAATTCGAAATTTGGCATTTTTGAGTTATTGGTATGGAAAGAAACGTTTGCAGATGCACTTTTAACAGGTATAGTGTCATAACGCAGTTTGTGAAACTTGCCGCTGGAGAGCAGTTGTGTCATTGCTGCACTCATAGAAAATTATAGCAATTCCTTTAAAAGTTTCTCCTGAAAAATTACAGATTTTGAGTTGTGACACTGTTCTTCTAGGGGTGTAATATGTTGTGCAGTTAGGGAGACAGGTGCAGAACTGAATATGCCATCATCCCATATGAAAATATGGCCCACTTAGCAGACATTGTTAAACATTTTCTGGCATTTTGGGTGCGAACTGTTACAACACCCTCCCTATTCTCCCAGCCTCAGTCCACCCAACCATGATCTCATTACCAAAGTGAAGCAGCTATTGCATGAGGACCAATTTGCTAACAGAGAAGACATTTTAACATTTGTTTGGCACAACACAGCACAGATGAGCAGGTCACGAGATGCCAATGTCATTCACCACTTTTCCCATCATTGGCAGTGAATCACAGACAACCTTAAAAATTACTTTTAAGGGTCTTATCCGTGTGTACAAGTAGTCTGTATTGTACTCTTTGTTCCATGTTCATTCTGTATGCCACAATAAAACGATAAAACCACGATTCTGATTGCACGTGGTTTGTTTGCCTCTACTGGTAGCTGCTATGCTATAAATATCTGATGGTAAAATTTACAGGTGCATGCCACAAGCTTTAAAATGTATATACTCCAATTCCCACACTGCAACATTTTTGCTCCCCCCCCCCATTATACAAAAAAAATAGTTGCCATGACCTATGGAGGGATACTTATATATACATTTATTTTGTTTTAATCCTTTATCATATAATGATATATGTAAATTGAAGTTACAAGACCTGTGTTAAGACTGCAAACTTCATTCTGATTTTGCACAATATGAGTAAATTACAACAAGTATTTTTCTGAACTTTATACACAGTCATTCCATTAAGGCAGCAGTGCACACAAATGCAAAGACTGAAAACATTGCACATTTGTACATTATTCCAAACTTTAGAACATGAAGATGCACTTTCATGTTAATAAATCTGTTGTTACTAGTGTACAGATGCATGGAATTAAAATGGAATTACATTGGCAAACACAATGTAAAAAGTAAGTAAGCTTAATACTCACTCTTTAATCAGCTGATAAAAAAAAATGTGATTGAGATGGTATTAAAAAGTTTTTATCTCCAACTTACCTGTCTCAGGAGATATAAGACCATGCCTGATAAGAAAATCAATCACAACAGGACAACTGGTAGTCTTGAACTCTGATGAGAACACTTTCTCAAGAGCATCCTGTAAACAAGCCAAATGATTATCTGCCCAGTTCTTTCTCAATCTTCCACATAATAACTTTTCAAGATATATCCTTAACTAAATCCCATTTGTATGTTCTGTTAACTGTCCAAGGTACCTGATCAACCTACAATACTTTCCTTGATGTGACTATCTTAAAAAATTTGGAACTGTGTTACTTAGCCCTAAATTTTGTTTCCCTTAAGTTTCAATCCTATACATACCTTTACCAAAATTCTGTACATACATCTGTCCCTTCATTCAAGCTACATTTTCAGAACACTGTCTGCAATTTGACACTCCCAGTTATACCAAGTGAGTTATACAATTGAGTAGAAAGTTATGGTTTCCCTGCATTTCCATACTAGAGATTCCCTTAAAAAAAATTCTGTGTGCATTTTTTTATATTCCCTAACATGCCAACCAAAACTTCCCTAACAAGAGAAACCTAACACTCACTTTATTATGACATAAATAAGAGTAAACAAATCTGGGTCCCTTAATGTGGATATTCTGTATAACCCAACATTAGAAATTCTATACAGAACACTCCTCTTCAACTCACACAACTGCAGCTTCTGCTATATTAATTATAATGACAGTGTTAAACATACTTTGGCAGGTAGAAGTTCAAAAGTCTCTACTTCTCCATCACTGTTACTGGGAACGAAGTCTGCTGGCAACTCCAGATCATAAACAAATTCAGTGTTGGGAAACAGGCCACGCTCACTTTCAAAGAAGAACCTGGTCAAAATAAAATGAATTAACACACGCTGGCATATCAGTCAAATATAAAATATTTAAAAAACTAAATTAGCAACTATTTTAACAAAGAATCTTTTTTACATTATAAAAATCACTCAAAACTAACATCAAATTAAGTTACGATACATTTTGTCACAGGTTTCACAGCTTTAATTTGCACACAGCTGGAGACAAGCATGCACTGACTTCACACCTACATAAACAAAAATATATTATTTACACAGAAGATGACTGGAAAGGAAATTATGCAGTCTCCATGAATTATATGTGGTTACTCACGAGACACATCCTGCAGGCCTTAGTTTAGCAATCAAGTCTGCTGGTATAGAAGCCTCTTCAGCAGCTTCCTTAATGGCTGTCTCCAGGATTCCGTAACCTACAGACAGACCTCCACCTACCTGCAATGCATCATTTCCACAGTTCTTGTTTATTGTTATGGACTCCATATTATGGGTATTCATACTTTCACAACTTGTGTTTTAGATCATTTAGGTGCTATGATAAATGCATTTTTCTTTATTTTTAATTCTGCTAGTACTGCTTAAGCCAGATGCTTCAACTACGGTCCCTTCATACCTGCATACTAATATAATTACGTACCTTACCAAAATTGTAAACATTTTTATTCAGGAAAAAGTGCTATTAATACACACCATGTTGTCCCACTTTCCAGGCCATGTCTGCTTCGTTGCTGAGCGTCGTTGCAGCCAGATGCACAATCCTTTCTCTGGGTTCATCACATAACCATTTATGTCCACACCATAATTACGGATACCAAACAGACCTGAGATGACATACTCAACTTTACATACACATTTTTGCAGTGTTGTGCAAGTTAATATCAGAGGGTTCTGCAGACCAAGAAAAATGTCATTACAAGTTCAGCTTAGAAAACTGTAAACTTTAATGCAAGATGGGAAAAATGAACATGTAACACTAGTAACTTGTGACCTCTGGACAAAATATGATACAAGACAGTCTCTTAAAGTTAAGCCCAACTTGCTTGTTTGCTTCTTGTTTCTCATGCCTCCAATTATGGCATTTTGACCTTTTTGGACTTTGCCTAGCTTGCATTGGTATAAGAATGGAAGCATCCATTGCACCCAATTAAATTTCTTTCTCATGGTAGAATTACAACTGACAAATGAGGCCTACAGCATAATGCAAACACCAAACCATGGTGGAACCTCTTATCCCCACAAACACAAATCTGACTTTGCTACAGCTGATGCAAAGAGGAAAATCTCCAATGGATCAGACAGTCTTGCACCTTTGGCATGGATATCTATTGCTATACCATATAAAAATTAAATTGTTACCATCTTTGCAACTAGAAGAGCCAAAATGCCCCTACAAACTTCACCATGTCTATCTGTCCACACATAATAACACAAAAATTGTGACTTCAGGCTTCTGCCATGATATAAATGATATATGTGCTCTTCTGGGTGGTCATGCAGCGTTGATTCGCCTGCTAGATCCTTGAAGATGGGACTAACAGGTTGTCCTGAAAGGTAGGTAACCAACTACCAATCAACGCTGCATAACATCCTATAGGTGTGAAGATCTCACAATCTGAAAACCACTGAATCGATTTTTGTGATATCTGACACCGGAGAGTTCCATTAAAATTTGTTTAACCATGTCAATGGAAGTTTCGTGGGGACACACTACATGAATCTACATACACCTGTGCATATATCTTGAATGTAACATGTTAAATATTTATTACAACAATGTTTTTTTTTTTAACAAGAGATGTTAAAGCTATGAAAAACATGCCATTTAACCAGTACGCATTTTGCAAAAGTCTCATAGTTTTTAACATAATTATAGAAATGAACACAAACTTACCAGAATTGTTAAACCATGTATAATTTTCTTAACCTGTTAATACTGTTATTTTACCATGCCTCTGCTCACATGCACAAGCGTACTCAAGCTCATGCATACACTTTATGTCAAAATAATTTCAGAACCTATATATATCTTTAAATCTCTATAACTGGCTTTCACAGGCTAGTTACCAATACTCTAAAGACTCAATCCATGACATTAATAATATCTTGACATACATGGCACCATGTAAGTAATTACCACAGAAATGAATTTTTCTTTTCTACTAGTCTGGTAAGAAAATTGGAGATATCACGCTCTAAAATACGAGAACTCATATTACAGTACTTTCAATTTTCAATTCAAGCAATATATATTTAGACTCAGTTGCCTATATTAACAGTTTGATGTGAAATTCAGTCCAGTAAAGGCGCATTTAGGAAGTAATGCCTGCACAAAGGTATCTCATGTAAGTGGTGTGACCTTCAAGCAGAACTTGTACCAACTTGTTAACTGTTCCGTGGGATTCAATATTCCATTACATATGGTTTCATAAACAGTGGTTTGCACTGCATTTGGTTCAAAATGGATGACTCATTTTCAACCATATCGAAGCAAATCAAACACCCTAAAGAGGGTGAAACAATGAATCAGTCACATTCATCAGGAAGAAAAGCTGATGCTTCTTCAACATGATAATGCCAGACTCTGTACTGGTGCGGAGACAGAGAGAATCAGACTTCAAGTTGTTCCACGCCCTCCCTACAGCCCACAATGGGTACTGCCTGACTTCTGGTTATTTGCAGCTCTCAAGAAATGTCTCAACGTTCATTTTCCGTGTGATAAGGAAGTTCAAGCTGATATGGGAAAATGGTTCTGAGCACAACATGAACATTTCTACAGCAATGGGTTTGAATGTTCAGCACTGGTGGCATGTCAAATGAGTGGGCAACTACGTGGAAAAGAGAGGTACAGAAACAAAGTATGCATTCTGACCTATATTTTGTTTTGTTTCATTTCAAGACCTTGTCAAGATACAAATGTGGATGCATTACTTTCTGAACACTCTTCATAAAATGACAGTGACAAAATGTCTAGTACCCCAGTCAGTGATTGCTGTAAACCATGATCAGCAGCAGAAAACAAGTCAAAAGGTTGCCTACATACACCAATCCAACACAGAATATTATATTTAACTTACATGTGGCTGATCGGTCCATCTTGAGCAGTGAATGGCTGGAGAATGCAGCTCGTACTTCATAACACTAATTAAACAAACAATAATTATATACATTATACAATACAATGACACTTCATAGCTTATATTTTACAACTCATGGTTCCTATTACTTTTGTTGTTATCATTATCATCACTACAAACATTTTTTCCCCTCTCCTGTTTCTATCCATTCCAAAAGTTATGCATAGATCAAAATATACATTTTACCAACAGTGTTACTGTACAGGAGATAGAGAAGCTGTACTTGAATTTGCTTGTCTTACCCAGGCACTAAGCACCATCAAAGCACATATTTTTTAATGTTTTAAATGTGTAACAATACCCATTTATTTGCTCTCCTATGTGTTTCAGTAAACACCTTTCATGAACAGACTAACTCCACTACCATGGAACTAGAGTGACATGATACATGTGCCTGCTGTCACACAAGATACACAAGCATTAAACTTAGCAAGACCAATGTATCTACAGCTGTAGACTACAATATACAGGTGCGTCAGTGAATTGGGCAATTTTAAAAACGTCTTGAACAGTAAATGCTTTCATTTTAGTTTTAACACATATGAACATAATGTATATACAAAAGAATTTAGATTTTTTCACTTTCAATTTAACCCATTTAACAACTGAACACACTGAATACAAAAGTCCTACTCTCCGAAAATATCACATTCAGATGACCACCATTCCGCTCTAGGCACTCAGTAAGCCTCTCGCAAACGTCACCCATTACTCTTTGAAGCATCGCCACAGGAATTTGTGACTTCTTGCTGAATTTGATATTTCAACTCCTGAACTGTGTAAAATCTGTCGAACACTGGCTTCAGACAGACCGAGTGACACAGAGTGGCGACGCACAGAAAGGTGTGGACTTCTTTCAATGTCCTCTCTCACTACCACAATATTCTCGTGTGTATGTACTGTTTTTACACTACCACCTTTCTTCTTTCGTGTAGAACCAGTAGCCTTGAAGTTTCGAACCCAGGTCTTGATGGCACGCGCTGATGGAACAACACGATTGCGATGAATCCCGAACTCTCTTCGAAATTCAGGCTGAGCGATCACAAAACTGTCAACGTTTTTGTAAAACGCTTTCACAGCAAAAGCACGTTGTGCTCCAGTCCACAGCTCCATTGCAACTAAAACGCTTTAGAGTTGGCAGCAAAATGGCAATAGCTGCATCTGCCCCAGTGTTGCTGAACCAGAAAAAACAGTGTTGCAAAATCGCCCGATTCACTAACACACCCTGTACAAACATGGGACTGCAAAAAATATGATATAAATATGATGTACAACAAAAACTGGACCTACAGACATGTTCAATATTCAAAGTTCAATAATAGATTCAAGAAGGGCTTACTACATGTGTAAATACAAATTACAGTAGCTAGTTGCTTGTGTTTTGGCACTTTCATCTTTTGAAAAATACTAGCATTCTCGAAAAAAGATAAAATACTGGGGACGTTTGTATCATTCCTACTTACTTACATACTTACTCCATAGAGCAGAGTCCTCCTTCAGAAGCTAACTGGTATTCAGCTAGTCAAGAAATTCTCAACATATTATGGAACCTGAGGGTTCATTACCGCATTCATAAGTGCCCACCACCTGTCCCTATCCTGAGCCAGCTCAATTCAGTCCATACCCCCACATCCCACTTCCTGAAGATCCATCTTAATACTATCGTCCCATCTATGCCTGGGTGTCCAAAGTAGTCTCTTTCCCTCAGGTTTCCCCACCAAAACCCTGTAAATTCCTCTCCTCGCCCCCATATGTGATACATGCTCCGCCCATCTCATTCTTCTCAATTTTATCACCTGAACAATACTGGGTGAGGAGTACAGATCATTAAGCTCCTCATTATGTAGTTTTTCCCATTACCCTGTTTCCTCCCTCCTAACTGAATCAAAAGCTTTCTAGCGGTCTATAAAGAACTGATGCACTGCTTCACTGTATTCCCATTTTTTCTCAAGTATCTGACAAATGCAGAATATCAGTAGCTGACCTGTTGTGTCAAAATCCACATTGATGATCCCCAATAATTTCCTCTGCACTTGGAGTTAAGCTTGATGGCAGCATGTTGGATAAAATTTTGTACGTAGTTGGCGAAAGTGATATGCCCCTATAATTACTATAGACTGTTTTATCACCCTTCTTATAGACACATACAATTCCAATCCTCAGGAAATTCTTCCTTCTTCCAAATAGAAGTAATAAGTTTATGGACCTCATACTGAAGTGTTCTACCTCCTACCTTAATCAATTCTGCTGGGATTTGATCAATATCTGGTAATTTGTGACTTTTTAGCTCTTCAATAGCCAACTCAACCTCAAAGGCACTCAGCTCAGACACCAGTGGTTCTGTTGTGTGTATTTCTGTCTGCTTAACATAATTTTCCACATGCACATTCAACACCTGACAGAAATGGTTCCTCCACCTAGCCAAAATACTGTGGGAGTCTGTAACCAAATCATCCCTCTCATCCTTTACTACATTAATTCTAGGCTGATAACCCTTCTTGAAGTCACTGATGTCCCTATACAAGCCTGTAATATTTTTTGAAATTACTGTTAGTTTCAAGTTCTGTATCATTCCTACTATTCAAACTGAACTTCATTTCCTTGCTCAAATCAAACCTCTTCAATATTCTCAAATAATGTCTCACTTTAACAAAAGATAACATAAAAAACCGATCTCCCTAAGCTCTAAACTTTCATATTACCCATCACCACATATTATTAAGGTGAATGAGAAGTTCAGGCACATAGCATGCATGAGACAGAAGAGGAACGCATAGAAGTTTGGTCAGAAAACCTGAACATAAGCGATCATATGCAAGACCTAAGAACAGATGGTTAAAAAAAAAACAAAGGTAAAGCAATCCCATTACAGGCCTGGACAGGACCTGAGGGTTCCAGGATGTTGGGGCTCCCAGATTTCAAGACAATCGGCACTTGAAGGTGGCAAGGTTGTCAGCCCTATGCACCAGCCACCTTTATGCCCCAGGAATATTCCTGGTACTCATTTCTGTTAAAGGCTGAGTCAACCCCAGGGCCATAGTGTGGCTGGAAGGATTATGTCAATTAAAAATTCCAATTACACCATCAGGAATCAAACCCGCGACCTTCCGACTTTTAGCGCAATGCCTCAACCAACTGTGCCACTGCAAGGAACAGATGGAAGGATAATGAATACAGTATAAGAGAAACAGGGTGGATGGTTATGAACTAGACTCTTCTGGTTCAGAATAAACACTAGTGGTAGGCTCTGGTGGACACGAACCATTGGCTGCAGAAGTGACAGGAGCTGTCTTTAAATAGCTTCTCAGGATGAGACAAGAATTACTCTATATTAGGAGTTTGCTGCCCATACCATAAGTTATTTTATTTACACAATTCTGTATCATCACATATTATAGGAAGAATGTCACGTCAAAAAAAAAAAAACACTGCCTTCAGAATAAAACAGCCTATAAAGAGTCACTAACAGGAAAGTTGGTGATATGCAGAAAGTAGTCATTATGTGACAAGAATGTCATTTATGCACTCAATGTGAGCTGTAATGTGACAGATGGAAGATGCAAACAGCTGCAGCACAAGCATGAAACATTTAAATATTTCACACATATTGCCAAGATCTGAAATTGACATAGTGCCAGAAATATTATTTTAATATGCCTCATGAGCCATTTTTGGATCCACCTCTGGATCTACATAACAGCAAACAACCCAAAAAGCACTCTCCCTTACTTGAGATTTGCCATACACCCATTTCATACATGTTCAAAATCAAATTCCCATCACAATATCACTTCTGAATTCATGGCATTACCAATGCTACAATCTTAAGCTGCAGAGGTCTCAAACTACTTTCCAATTGACAGTAAATCATGTATTCATTATGTGAGAGACATGTTTGTATGGAAATAATCATAAACACACCTACAGATTATGTATTAACAATTTTTTGTATGACACAAATTACAGAGATGGTGATGGTGTGTATACCTTGGATGTTATATATTATAATCAAGTAATGGAAAAGCATGATGAGCAGAAGGGATGCATATAAACAGATAACAAAGTTATTTGTATATACAACTTTCAACAAACACATACAAACAATGAAAGGCATGTAGACCAATTTGAGCTTTTTCAAACCTTCTTACTGCATTTAAATAATTCTTAGCAGGTCAGAGAGCAAGAGCAGCCTGGGGACTGGTGATCTAAAACAGTGCCAAGCCTTACACAAAAAACCATAAATATCACGAAGTACTTACCTCCTCCCGCCATCCCTTTAAGGTGATGAATACATTATTGGATCGACATTCTCTCAAGACTGCTTCAACTTTTGAGCTTCGTTCATCGTAGTCTCTAAAGGCTGGGTTGAGTTCAACTGAGTCTGGCTGAACGTGAAACACATGCGGATAACGTAACAGTTCCAACATTACATCTGGCCTCACCAACCCCACCTGATAGCCTTCAACGATAAAGGGCCGGCAGTTTCCCTGCTGTCGTTCTATAGATTAAAATCAATGCACACAGACATATTAAGAACAAATAAACTGTTACTGTGCTCTTCATAGGTTAAGGATATTAACAATCATTATGGTGCACTCATTCCTTTTACAATCTTGTATTTGTCAGCCACAGAAATGGAAAATAAGCTTAAACAGGGTAACTGTAATGAAGTTTTTTCAAGCACAGTATAAACTGGAAAGCCAAAATAGATGAGGAATACTCAGACTAGGAGAAAATCTGTGTTCAGATTTATATGTTAGGCAAGGAAATAAAAGTACAGCATTCACCCCAACAAATTAATCACATTCAGTCACATTCTGGAAAATATAAGGAAATTTACTTCTCAATGTCTTATGTAACAAGAAGGCTACTGACAGTGGTGAAAAACATAAGTCGTCACTTATCATTTTAAATTCCACTGCTATTTAAATACAACCAGTTTTTCAACAGCTGAACATGAACAATAAATGTCAAGTGTCTATAAACTTGTGCTGTTTTCACGTTGACTTCTAACAAAATGGAACTCCTCAAGAAAGCAAAGGCCTTAAACCTGTTCTAATTATCAACAGCTGATTAACAATATGTTTTGTCTTCACAATACAATAACTTCTAAAGAACCCAAAATTCAAAACTTACCAGCTCTGATATCTAGGTGTCAGAACATTAGTTTCAGAAATCCTGTACTCTTAAAATTACTTCCTATAACATCCCTGGTCATTTTCCCCTTCACTCTTATGCATAAAAGTCTTCACAAACTAAATCAGGGCTTAGGTGGCTACAAAATACTATTTACATGTTCGACAACCACAAGCCGCATTAGATAAAAGAAGAAATAGTTGCTAACATCCTGATATTATGGCATAAAAGTCTCATGAACTAGTGCAACAAACTTTAGATTATGGCACAGAACATTTCAAAAGTAACTGCAGTAAAGACAAATCTAAATACTCTACATGATTAACAATGACTTTCAGTTTGATATACCCAACACATTCAGAGTTCCAGAGCATTCTTCTTTAAGAAAACCCACCTCTTGCTGTACCAGGATCAAACACGACACCTTACTCAAACTACTTGTTGCAACAAGTTCAGTATTTGTGGTTGTTATCTAACATTCAGAACAACATAGCTAAGAATCATACAAATAGTTCATATCAAATGTCTAATGGGCCAGATTCATAGATTCCAAGAGTGCAGAAATTTTCCTTCTGGTCACTAAAAATACAAAATTATTGACAGATTTCTCTTAATGGTGGTAACTCTATGATGCTGAATACACAGCATTCAATTTGAGGATGACAGTGATTGATGCAGAAGAAACCAGCATGTCTGCACAGACTTAAGAAAACAACACCAACAAGACAGATCAGTCAAGAAAGCCAGCTGCCAGGCTGAGAAGTAAAACAGACCTACCAAGAACAGGGCAGGAGTGCTAGCAACATGACATTTGGTGGTCTGTCAATGTTCTGTGCCTCTTCCTCCTGCGAAGGAAGAAAGAAGTAAAATGGAAAGAAAGATGGATGGAAAGAATGAAAGGGAAGGATGAAAAAAATTTATCTGAAATTCACTGCTACTGTAGGTATACATCAATCATAAACTAACACAATATTATTATCTATAATGCATAATTATGAAAAGAGGTAATATTAAAATTTATGATAAATTTGTTTGCTGGCAGTATATTAAGAAACATGCTAAGGGTGTGGCCTGAACACATAATGGGTCACTTAATACTCTAGCAGTTAAATGTCTGGGTAGGATATAATTTCACTGTGTAAACAATGCTACCAAAGACTCCTTTATGAATACACACATACTAACGACTGTTAATATCACTCAGAGCCTCCTAAGAGCTTTGAACAATTTCTTTTGTTCTCTCTCCTTTACTCATTGTTCCGTTACACATAATCACAACTTTAAGCATGGCTGTCAATATTGTCATCACTGCAAGATGAAAAGTAATATTGCATGCACCAGTACTACAACACATAACTACCGGTGATTTAAAAACTACTATATGCTTGTTTTCACATATAAATATTTGGTGTAGAGACGTCACACACGATACATGACATACACATACCCCAATCAAAAATATCCTGCTTCACATTCACTCCACCAGTCCAACATGAAACTTAATTCGGCAAGTTTGTTAAAATTTCAAACCCCCGATTAATACATCATCTATGCTAAAACATTTATTTCGGTTAAACTGACACTGTAACTCCGTGTTTCCATCCAGTCATCAGAAATGATAAAACCTGAACACAATAAAGCATGTGAGATCGATGTATACACAACGGCTAGTAACAAAGTAGGCGTTATTGAAATCAATACTGCACGCAATCACTAACAAGCGCAAAATGACTTAGTCTGAAGAAAAGCATAACGATGACTGCATCAATGAACCTGTTAGATCACTAAATATTTCTTCATAAATACCTGACAAGTAAAAACAGTTGAATTTATGCGCCAATTTCAGGAGTCGTGACATTGATAACTCAGACGCCGCCATTCCATACCTCGTCATCAGCAGCATAGCCTGCTTTCAGAAATACGTAAATTTATCGGGTCGCCACTGAACTGTGGAGGCCTTACCAAATGTAACCAACTGTTACCCTGTTGAACAGGATAGTATTAGGGATCTATGGTATTAGGAACACAATTGTTACGGAAGAGCTTGCGCTTTAATACGTAGAATGATATGACTTCCTAACGGGAAATGCGTTGCATATCAGACTTATACTAAGTACATCTTACTGCAAATTGAAATAGATGATACATGTTGTCACCGTAGTAAGAAATTAGAAAAGACCGCAAAGAGAATTTATGAACAAATACAATCGTCGATATATCGATGCTCACGTGATAATATTTTGTAATGTGCATTTACTTTAGATTGCTACACAACATTTCAATTAAAAATTATAGCAAATTACACACAAACGTGAATGGCACTCTCAATAAACCGTTTGGAAAATATTTGCTTTTGATAAATACTGTTTCTTCCGGAGTGCTCATGGCAGCTGGAGATTTAATTCAACAAGAAATTGAAAAACGCAGAGCTCCTGCGAGCAAACGTTTTGACTGGAAGAGAACAGGTTTGTTATCGAGGTGTAAATTACTAATGTCCTTTGACTTTATCAGTAGGATATTTTTATGATCAGCTTTTATATTTTTTGTAGGTCGCATGTTTGTTATTGGCCTGACTCAAGGCCCTCCACAGCACATATTTTATAAATTCTTGGACCGGAGCCTCCCAGGAAGAGATTTTAAAAGCATATCGAGGAAAATACTCTTAGATCAGCTAATAGCATCACCAATCTGCATATGTATATTCTTCTTTGGAATGGGATACCTTGAGGGCCATACATGGGATGAAATCATTTCAGAATCAAAGATGAAATTTCTCCCTGTTTATATGGTACACCTGCTATAAGTATAGTGCGTGTGTTAATAACAAACTCTGGTAGAAGCCATAGGTTTTAACATGGCCAATGCAACCAGACACAGTAAAGAACCATGTAAGATTTCAGGTTCTCAGAGCAATTTTGCTGAAGATGGGATAGGATATGATGCTTTGTGATTGGACTAGTAGTTTCTGATGTGTTGAGGGATCATATTGCATTGTCAGGGTCAATTATTATCCAACAACACAGCATCACATTCTAGAAGACTTGAATCTTCAGTATGGAACCAGTTCCAGTCACCTGCAACTGTCACAGCCTTTGTCTCTTATTTTCACTGTCATGTTGTCCTTTCATCTCTGACATCTTCTGCACACTTCTTCCAAAAGTTCCCCATTCAAATTTGAATGCCTTCCTTGCACTTCCATTCTTGCTCCATTTTCACTACTGAATTTTGCAGTCAGATGAGTGGCATTGCATCTTCATGTTCAGATGTGTAGTTAAATTCTTGGCCAAAAAACTGACTCACATGGTAGTGTGTATCTGGGCAAATGTCAACATTATACAATTTTTGCATAACATCCTTTCCAGTTCATTATATTCTAATATCACCATCAACTGCTGTGCACTTAGGCTTCTGATAGGACCATTAAGTAAACCATAAATAACTAAATACATGCACACCTTTTGAATTTAAATTTCTTGATAATACTTGGTAATAAAACATAGATCACCATTTTCTTTGTTATGTGGTATCCTAAATCATTCTGTCACTTTGTACATGTGCATATCTGTTACTAGAATATACATCATTACATAACGTCTATCAGGCGTGATTCTAACAATAATATATGTTGCCAGTTACCACTGCGTTGAAAGTACCATGTGCAATAAGACACAGTAATGCAGTATTCTGTAAATGTGTGCAAGAGGTTCGTAACCTGTTCAGTAGAAGAGTGCCAATGGGACATGTGGTGGCGCAGTTGGTTGAGGCACTGTGCTACAAGCCAGCAGGTCGTGGGTTCGATTCCCAATAGTGTCATTGGAATTTTTCATTGACATAATCCTTCCAGCCGCACTATGGCCCTGGGGTTGACTTAGCCTCTAACAGAAATGAGTGCCAGGAATATTTCTTGGGGAGTAAAGGTGGCCAGTGCGTAGGACTGACAACCTTACCACCTTCATATGCTGATCATCTTGAAATCTGGGAGCCTCAACCTCCTGGAACCCTCAGGGCCTGTCCAGGCTTGTAATGGGATTGCGTTTACAGTGCCAATAACTTTTTCAAATATCAGTTACTTTTATATTTGTCTTAAAATTGTTGACAGCAGAATTAATTTTTTTTTTTTTTTTTTTTGCACCCCAGCTTTTTATTAAAAAAAATTAAATTTTTTTTTTTAAAAAAAAAATATATTTGAAAAAACAATTAGCCAAAATTTTTCATTTAAAAATTTTTAAAACAGGAATTTTTTTTTTA
>Ga0123355_10001278_pt1 | contig 35121 bp, 25 predicted proteins | sample TergutEmb28metaG_3_FD_89872 | JGI IMG/M metagenome (GOLD analysis project Ga0123355, IMG submission 89872) | Embiratermes neotenicus P1 segment gut microbial communities from Petit-Saut dam, French Guiana - Emb289 P1 | ecosystem: Host-associated > Arthropoda: Insects > Digestive system > Gut ...
ATCAGCGGAAATGGACCGCCTAAACGGAAAATCCCAACAAACGGATCATACCGACATATGATAAATCCGCTGTGAGTTATGGCAAACAACACCGCAAAACCCAAGTAAATCCAAGGAAAAACGCTTAAAACACCTGTAACTGTTTTCGAGAGCTGATAATTTTTGATATTCACAATTTCCTGCAATGCACCGAGCGGACAAACGCCTGCACAAAACACTCTTCCGAAAAATAAGGTAAACACAATCGGCAAGATAAAAAGCAACAGCACAAATAGAGGAATCTCTACTCCACCGACCAAAGACACCGCCACGTTTTGCAAAGAACCTACGCTACAAATACAACCGTATCTAAAGAATCCAAAGTAAGCAATCGAAATTATGGACGTTACGATAACAGGCCAACGGATTTGTTTTTTGATGACCGCCCACGCAACAAAGCCCATTAAAGCCACAAGCAAAAAGATGTCTATGTACGACCACAGCGCTTCGTTTGGTGTGAAAAAATATTGTTCTGGAAAAACATATCCGGACTGAAAGTCGGGTTGAGGAAAACGATTCGCAAATACTACCGTGGATATGAAACTCAAAATTGTAGTGAAAATTATGTTTTTTTTCATCTTTTGCTTCTAATTTCTTGCAAAGGTACGATTTTTTTCGTATATTTGCAAAAAAAAACCTAATTTATGAAAAAGATTTCTGTTGTTTTAATTATCGCCATGGTGACGTTTTCGCCTATTTTTTCAAACAGTAACACTTGGGCAACAGCCCTTGGCAACGCTTCCTTTGCAACTGATAGCACTTGGACAATTTCCAGTGGTGCAATAACTCAGACTTGGTCTGATGTAGTGCAAACGGATATGTGTAGCAACAAAACCGAGTTTAGAGGTGCTGATGTGGGCACTTCAACGTTGAGAATCGACTGCCGTTCTAATCCGACGCGAAAAGGCGATTTTTTTTCTTGGCAAGCTGTGTATGAGTTGAGAGATCAACTTTGTCCTGCACCTTGGCGAGTTCCAACGAAGCAAGATTTTTTAAATTTGGATATCGCTTTGGGCGGAAATGCTACAGAGCGTTGGCAAGAAACGGTCAATGGCTATTCTTGGGAAGATCAACTTAATATTTGGTATATTAATCGTTGGGGTGGTGATGTCGGAGGGCTTTGCAATCAGCATGGAACGGTACTTGGCGTTGGCTTTTGGGGTGAATACTGGTCTCAAACCTCAGCAAGTTCAGATTTTGGATTCAGTTTGTTTTTTGAGATTGCCGGTACAATCAATCCTCAAAACTGGAATCTTAAAGATCACGGACTTAGACTGCGTTGCATCCGATAGAATTTTTTGATTAAAAAATGATGATTGAAAAAATAATCGACCTTTCCGGTTTTCCCTTGTTAGACTTATTTGGGGTACAGGAAAAGAATCTCAAATTTATTCGTCAGATTTTTCCGAAAGTGAAGATTTTAGTTCGTGGAACGACCTTGAAATTTACGGGAAACTCTGAAGAAATCGAATTTTTTGAGGAAAAATTCAACCATATTTTACAGCATTTTGAAACGTATAATCGTTTGAGCGAAAACGACATCATTCAAATTGTGGATTCCGACAGCAATTTCAAACTTTCGGAGCATGCTACGGATAAAAATGTTTTGCTTCACGGACGCAATGGGAAACAAATAAAACCATTGACCGCAAATCAAAAGAAGTTGGTCAAAGCCTGCGAAGAAAACGATATGGTTTTCGCTGTTGGTCCTGCCGGTTCGGGAAAAACCTATACGGCTGTTGCAATGGCTGTGAAAGCCCTAAAAAACAAGGAGGTCAAGCGCATTGTTTTGACGCGTCCTGCGGTTGAAGCCGGCGAAAATTTGGGATTTTTGCCCGGCGATTTAAAAGATAAATTAGATCCGTATCTGCAACCGCTTTATGATGCACTTCGTGATATGCTTCCGCAACAAAAATTGATTGATTATTTGGAAGATTATACGATTGAAATCGCACCTTTGGCGTTTATGCGCGGACGTACATTAGACCAAGCATTCGTAATTTTAGACGAAGCCCAAAATGCCACCGAAATGCAGATGAAAATGTTTCTCACACGCATGGGAAAGTCAGCGAAATTCATAGTTACCGGTGATATCACGCAAATTGATTTGCCCAGAAACCAATCGTCCGGACTTCTACATGCCTTGAAAATTCTCAAAAATGTGAAAGGGTTGGGTATTGTTCAACTTACGGAAAAGGATGTTGTTCGACATCGTTTGGTGACGGAAATTTTAAAGGCTTATTCTGCTTAATTTGTCGGACAAAGGAAAATAGGTATGCAAAATTCGGAAAGTGTTCCACCTTCTCTCTACTCTGTACCATTTTTTTTTATTTTCCAACTACGTTCAGAAAGTTCTATTATTGAATCAGGATGGTTTATTTTTCGTCGTCATTCGTATATAGGCTTAAAGGACAAAAAGGAGGCTGTTTTGAGTTTAAGGTTTATTTATAAATGTTGTGTTCATTAGCTATTTAGGCGTAAAAATGATTAAAAAAAACACCATTTTTTTAATCATTTTTTTGAATTTTAGCAAAGACCTGTGTTATCAACACTTTCCGACGATTGTAGCCTCCTTTTTGTCCTTTAAGCCTAATTTGCACAAATTTTTTAGATTGTATTGCACAAGGTACGAAAAACTTTTGAATACCGCAAAAAGTTATCAACAAAAATAGAATTTATCAATAATTTTTATACGAAAATCTGATTTTTTGCGTTATATATGGTAGAAGCGTATTAAAAACTCAAAAATTATGAACAGACTTGATATTCCACAAGGACAAACACGAGAGGAAATTCAACAACGTAGACAGTTTATCAAAAATTTTTATGCGAATTGGACTGCTGTCAATCCTACAAAGCACATTTACAACATTGCATTGAAAGATTTTATAAACGTCAGATTTTTGTCAATGGACGAAACGGCTGAACAAGCAGGATATACCTATAAGTCCACATTGGCAATAACTTACTTGACCGAAATATTAGAGAAAGCAACTATCGTGGAGCGTGTAAAACCCAAGCCAAATAATCAAAATCAAAAACGGTTCTCCGAAATAATCATTATGCAGTATAACAAACCGACATTCGGAAAAATAAAGTTAGTTGTTGGCGTATTGAGAGGTAGTCGGCAAAATATTCAATATTGCATAACCGCAATAGAAAACGACCAACAACCCTCCTCATCCCGGAAATAGTTATCGGTCGTAGCCTTTCGCTTTGCAAAGTTACAACTTTTTTTTGAATTGACCAAGTTTTTTGCTAAAATACTTAAGCATCAATCTTCGCATACCGAGCATTCTGCTCAATAAATTCACGACGTGGCGGAACCTCGTCACCCATTAGCATTGAAAAAATACGATCGGCTTCGGAGGCGTTGTCGATGGTTACTTTTCGCAAGGTGCGTGTTTCGGGATTCATCGTTGTGCTCCAAAGTTGCTCGGCATTCATTTCACCCAAACCTTTGTAACGCTGGATATGTACGCCTTTGTCGCTTCCGCTTCCAAATTCGGCAACGGTTTCCAAACGCTCGTCTTCATTCCAACAATAACGCTCTTGTCTGCCTTTTTTGACCAAATAGAGCGGGGGAGTAGCGATATAGACATAACCTTGCTCAACAAGCTCACGCATATAGCGGAAAAAGAACGTCAAAATCAGCGTGGCAATGTGACTTCCGTCCACGTCGGCATCGGTCATGATGATGACTTTGTGATAACGGAGTTTTTCCATATTTAAGGCTTTGCTGTCTTCTTCCGTTCCAATGGTAACGCCGAGAGCGGTGTAGATATTTTTGATTTCTTCGTTTTCAAAAACTTTGTGCGTCATCGCTTTTTCTACATTGAGAATTTTTCCTCGAAGTGGCATAATCGCTTGTGTTTTACGGTCTCTGCCTTGTTTGGCAGTTCCACCTGCGGAGTCACCCTCGACTAAATATACTTCGCAAACTGCGGGGTCTTTTTCGGAGCAATCCGCTAGTTTTCCGGGCAATCCTGCTCCACCCATCACGGTTTTGCGCTGTACCATTTCGCGGGCTTTTCGTGCGGCGTGGCGCGCTGTTGCGGCCAAAATCACTTTATTCACGATAAGTTTCGCCTCTTTCGGATTTTCTTCCAAATAGTAGTTCAGCATTTCGCTCACGGCTTGATCTACACAACCCATAACCTCGTTGTTTCCGAGTTTGGTTTTGGTTTGGCCTTCGAATTGGGGTTCAGCAACTTTTACGGAGATAATGGCTGTCAAGCCTTCACGAAAGTCGTCACCCGAAATTTCGAATTTGATTTTGTCTAAAAGCCCGGATTTCTCGGCGTAAGTTTTTAAGGTACGTGTTAATCCTCTGCGGAAACCTGCCAAGTGTGTACCACCTTCATGTGTGTTGATATTATTGACATACGAATGCACATTTTCGTTGAACGAAGTGTTGTATTGCAATGCTAATTCAACAGGAATACCGTTTTTCTCGCCTTCGATATGCACAGGTTCGGGCATCAATTTTTCACGAGTCGCATCTAAATAATCAATAAAATCTTTCAGTCCATTTTCAGAATAAAAGGTTTCGGTACGGAAACTTCCGTCTTCCGAAACATCACGTTGGTCAGTAATTGTAAGTGTAACACCTTTATTCAGATATGCCAATTCTTTCAGACGAGCAGAAAGTGTGTCGTATTTGTAAGTTGTTGTCGAAAAAATCGTGGCATCCGGCTTAAAGGTTACCATTGTACCGGTCTTGTCGGATTCGCCGATTATTTTCACATCATACTGAGGAATACCGATTTTGTATTCTTGAATGAAATGTTTTCCTTCACGAAATACATCTACTTTCAAATCGGCCGAAAGTGCGTTTACACAAGACACTCCTACGCCGTGCAAACCGCCTGAAACCTTGTACGTTCCTTTGTCAAATTTACCTCCGGCATGCAACACCGTCATAACTACCTCTAACGCTGAACGACCTTCTTTTTCATGTATTCCCGTAGGAATTCCACGTCCGTTATCCAAAACACAAATGGAATTATCTTCCAAAATGGTTACATCTATTCTTGTACAAAAGCCTGCCAAAGCTTCGTCAATCGAATTATCCACAACTTCATACACCAAATGATGAAGTCCGCGCTCGTTAATATCTCCAATGTACATCGCAGGACGCAATCGTACGGCTTCCAAGCCTTCCAAAACCTGAATGTTGTCTGCTGTGTAATCTCCGTTTCCGTTCTTTGCAACTTTGTTTTCTAATTCACTCATAATCAATATCTATGTTTTCGTTGATAAAGTATGCAAAGATACGAAAAATTATTGGATTTTACAAGTGAAAAAATATGATTTTTTTTCGTATCTTTGCAAAAAAACAAATTCTTATGAAAATCAAAAAAATCCTATTGCCTATCGCCTTTTTATTGCTAACCCTTCAACTCTCTGCGTGGGGGGGCTTGGCACACAACACTATTGCTCACATTGCTCAGCAGAATCTTACTCCGGAAGCAGAAGCCGAAGTTGCAAGACTTCTGAACGGAAGAACCATGGTGTATTATGCCATGTGGATGGACAATGCCAGAAGCCTTCCTGAGTTCGATTTTATGAGAACATGGCATTGGGCAAATGTAGACTCGGGCTTTACTTACGAAACAATGCCCCAATATCCGTCAGGAGATGTAATCACGGCAACCGAATTAGCCATTCATAAATTAACATCAGCCGCTTATTGCGATTCAACCAAAAGAGTCTTTCTGAAAATTTTGATTCATACCATCGGCGAAATTCATTGCCCGATGCACGCCGGACGCTCAACAGATCGTGGCGGAAACGACCACCCTATAATTTGGTTTGGACAGCCATCCAATTTGCATCGCTTGTGGGACGGCCAAATTTTAGACCGTGCAAGGAGTTGGAGTTATACCGAATGGGCTCGCAATTTGACCGCACATGTCACTGTTTCTGATATCGCTGAAATGCAACGAGGTACTCCAAGAGATTGGTTTGGTGAAACTGTTGTTTTTGCACATTATATTTACAAACATACTCCGCAAAACGAAAACTTGAGTTTCAGCTACATTCACGGAATGAGGATAATAGACGGACAGCGCCGAACGTTTTTGAGTGTTGCTGAACAACAATTGACAGCCGGAGGATACCGCTTGGCGTATGTGCTTAATACGATGTTTTATTAATCGTAAAACCGCCATAAAACACCAAACGAAAACGTGCGATAGGGTAGCGGATAGCCGTTGGTCATCACGTAGTTGTGACCCCATAAATTTCCTCCGAGGTTACTCATTTTGAAGAACACATTGGCACGTGCTATGCGCAGATTCAAAAATGCGTCAGCGAACGTAAATCCGCCTGTTTGAAGTTGTTGTTGATCGTAAAACATTCCTAATGCGGGATTGAAAAATCTTGAGTGAAACGGTGTGTTGTAAAAGGCTTCAAAACCAACTTGCATTGGTGTTGTACCGAGCAAAACAAAGTCGAGATACAATGCACTTCGTGTTGAAAATGCCGGAAATTGCATGATTGTGTTTGATGTATTATGTTGATACACCAAACGGGTGTCTAATGCGAGAATTCTCCAAAATCGAAATGTTCGTTCTAAAGATGTTTTGAAAATCGAAAAAGTTTCGTTGGTTTGTGCAAAATTTGTAGGAGTGAGATAGATGAAGTTGTTGAATGTCGCGATTTCACTTCTCAAGCGGAATCCTCGCCAACGTGCGCCGGCAGCGAAATGTAGCGTTTGTGGATTTTTGAACGAATTATCCCACTGAAAACTGTTGCTGGTATAAAATTGCTGAAACGGACGAGGCAAAACATCTGTAAAATTTGCTTCGGCAAAAAAACCGTCATCCGACCTCATTCTGTTGAAAAAATAATCAAATCTTGCATTGGCGGAAATGCCTGTAAAAGTCCTTAAATCTCGAGTAGCTAATCTCGTTTGATATTTTATTCCTGCACTCAAAAAATATCGATTTTGAAAGTTCAAGCGCAATCTGGCGAACGGATAAAGATAGCTAAACTCACGATTGAAGTCTCTGAAGTACTGAACAGTATCGGCCTCTGTTGTGTCAAAAGCAATGTATCCGGTTCGAACTCTTGCCAAATCCATGGTTGCGCCAAAACTCAAATTGATAAATTGAGAATTCTGAAACGAAGTTACATCGCCGATATTCCACGAAAGGGTATTACGAATCAATTCTACAAATGTGGAATCTCGTGTTTGAGTGGAATCTCTGAAAATAGCAGGATAATTCTCCGGATTCAACTGCCGATCGTTGAATATCGTGTGGAACCGTTTTACTTCAAGTGAATGCGAAAGAGAGCCGAAATTTATACGTGAATTATCAATACCGTTTGATGCGGAACAACTCTCATTTCTATTGCCATTTTCAGGCCCATTATCACATTTACATTCATCTTCACAATCGCACACATCTTTAGTTTCAACTCCATTTCCATTTCTGATTTCGTTTTGCCTTCTGTTTCGGCTCATACCGAAATGATAGGATTGTCGGAGGTAGAAACTATTTTCTCGCCAAACATTTTCTGCTTGTTGAAGTCGAATCGGGACAATTCGTTTGTTGCTGAAATCTGCAGCCGAATCAAGGCGCATTGTAATTCCTCCGTTCTCATTGGATTGAAAATGGTTGAAAAAATATCCTGCTACAACCCGATATCGTTGATTTTCGGAAATAAAATTCGAAAACACACGGATATTGTTGTGCCGCGTAAACGAACGATTGTAAAGTCCGGGTGCCATAATGATGTTGTATTCTGCACCAACATTCAAACCTCGCAGAACATTTTGCGTAAAAAGCATTCGAAAATTTTGTTTGCGTTGGCCACCCTGCACATAATACAGTTCTACGTAAGGAATCGTGTTTTGATAAAACTTCGTGTTGAAAGGCGTATAGCGAAACAACTCAAACGGACTTCTTCCGTACGAAAACAAAATATCGTTCCTAAAAGAAAACTCCAAGTCGTCAGAAATCAGCCCCAGATTTCCACGATCAGCACGAAAAGCGTTGTTTCTCATAATCGGATCATAGCGGTGAAAAAGCGATTTGACGGTATCTATAAAACGAAGGTGCGGGCGTCCGACATTGAGCGGATTTTCGTAGAAAAAATAAACGATTCCTCTATTCGCAGAACCGCCTTCTCGTCTTGCTATTTCTCGTCTTTCAGGTTCAGGAGGCAGATTGGTTGTGTCTGTCGGTTCAGAATATTCGAATTGTCCAAAAGCCACATTGGATAAGCACAATGCAGAGATCAAAATCAGATATTTTGGACAATACTTCATTTTGTGTTTTGGGATTTCACTCAGCGTTTAGCTGAAATCGAATATACTTGATTTTTTTGCCCATTTCGAGCCATATTTTTTCGTAGTATGTCTGAATTTCTTTGACTTCCAAATGCGGACTCCCTTCTTTGTACAAATCGTCGGAATGCAGAAGCAGTTTGTGTTTTCCGTTGGGAATAACTTCGTTCAGCGTATATTCGTAGAGCATCGTGTCATCGGTTTTGAGATGAATGATTCCGTCGGGGACAAGCATTCTTTTGTAAAGATCCAAAAATCGCTGGCAAGTCAGACGTTTGTTTTCTTTTTTAGGCTGGGGATCAGGAAATGTGATCCAAATCTCGCGGACTTCGCTGGGTGCAAAAAAGAGGTTGATGTTGTTGATCCGTGTTCGCAAAAAAGCCACATTTTTCAGATTTTTTTCATCGCATCTTTTCAGCCCCCGCCAAATTCGAGCACCTTTAATATCTACACCGATGAAATTTTTCTCCGGATATTTTTCACCCAAACCCACCGTATATTCACCTTTTCCGCAACCTAATTCCAAAACAATCGGATTCGTGTTTTTGAAAAAGCCTGTCTGCCACGTACCTCTCAACGGAAATCCGTGAGCAGAAACATCCTCGTAGTGCGGTTGAAAAAAGTTGGAAAACGTTTTGTTTTCCTCAAACTTCGCTAATTTTCCTTTTCCCATTATCTCTCTAAAATCCAGGCAGTTCGAATAGGTGTGGTTGAACGGACACGATTCATGAATTCAACGGCCTCAGCTCTAGTTTTGAAACTACCCAAAGCAACTCGATGCCGCTGTATGTCACCACAAAAAATCAGTTCGGCATTGTAGCCTTGACTTCTCATTCGTGCGAGAAAAGCTTCAGCATTGGCTCTATCACAAAAAGAACCGCCGATAACGGCATATCGCAATTGTGCAATTTGCATACCCAAATCTTCAGTCGAAATTTCATCGTCAATTTCGGCAACGGTGGCAGGACCAATTACAATAGGCTGTGCGGGTCTGCTCTGAAAAATATCTAACCCGCCCAAAATAATGAATGCACCAATCAAGACAACCACAATTGCTCCAATAATTGACCAAAGAACTGCACGATTCATGGGTTGTCCTTCTTTTTCTGAAATCGTTTTTTCAGTTGCTTTTTTTGTTTGTTCAGATTCCTTAACTTTAGGAATTTCATCACCCAATCCGTATCTATCCGAAGCTTCTTGCGGGGAGTTTTGGTCGGTAGCAGGCACGAAAATCACTTTATCTTTTTTGATTTCAAAAGTACCTAATTCAGGAATGAAGGCAATTTTGTCATTTTTCAAATCATTCAAAATTCCGGAGACCCATTGCTCAATAATTTCAACGGCTTCGTTTTCGGTCAAATTTTCTTCGTAGCCGAAAAAATTCACGAAGGCATTGCTTCTCGGTGCTTTTTCCACAAACAAAATTACCGAATGACCCTCCGGAAGAGGATTTCCGGTCTCATCGGCTGTCGTTTTGAAAAATATACCCAATCCGGGAATTGCGGCTTCATCCTGTTGCTCGTTGAAGAATTTCTTCAAGTTGTAAACGATATTACTCATAGCCTTTCGTTTTTTGTGTTATCAATTAAAAAAGTCCGTTGATTTGTGCATCTATTTTTTCGATGACCTGTCCTAAGTCTTCTTTATTATCCGAAAAATTCAATTCTTTTACGTCAATCACTAAAAGTTTGCCTTTGTAATTTTCGATCCACGACTCGTAACGTTCGTTCAGGGCGCTCAGATAATCCAAGCGGATGGAATTTTCGTAGTCGCGTCCGCGTTTTTGAATTTGCTCAACCAATTTGGGGACATCAGCTTTCAAATAAATCAACAAGTCCGGCATTTGAATAAACGAATTCATCAATTCAAACAATGACGAATAGTTTTCAAAATCACGAAGCGTCATCAGCCCCATAGCGTGCAGATTTGGCGCAAAAATGTATGCATCTTCGTAAATCGTACGGTCTTGAATCACATTTTTGTTGCTTTTACGGATTTCAATCACTTGACGAAAGCGGCTATTCAAAAAATACACTTGCAGATTGAACGACCAACGTCGCATATCTTCGTAAAAACTACTTAGATAGGGATTTGTTTCCACATCTTCGTAGTGTGCTTTCCACTTGTAATGTTTGGCGAGCAAGCCCGTCAGAGTTGTCTTGCCGGAACCGATATTTCCTGCAACAGCGATATGCATGTGTTCAATAGTTTAAGGTTATACAAGGTATTCAATCCACAAAGATACAAAAAAAAAATGAAACAGCAAGAAAAAAGCCAAAATTCCAATTTTTTTTGTAATTTTGCAAAAATTATGAGAAAACCTCTTCAATGAATTTCGATCAACTTTTCTTTTTTTACGCAAACGAGCCGATTGAACATATCGAATTGCTTCCCAAGTCGGGAGGCTCTTATCGAAAATATTATCGTATAAAAGGCAAAACCAAATGCTGTTTGGGCGTAGAAAATCCCGATCGAAAAGAAAATTCAGCATTCATTGATTACACGCGTCAATTTGAAAAACTAGGATTGAATGTTCCAAAAATTTTGGCAGAAAATATAGACGAAAATCAATATTTGATTGAAGATTTGGGTGATGAAACCTTATATTCATATCTCGTAAAATACAGAATTGGCAGGGATTTCGACGAGCATTTGATTGAAACTTACAAATCTGTTATCAGGCATTTGCTGAAATTTCAGATTGAAGCCGGAAAAAAATTCGATTATACGCACGCCTACCCGAAAGCGGAATTCGACAAAGAGTCCATGCTTTGGGATTTGAATTATTTCAAGTATCATTTTCTGAAATTGGCAAAAATTCCATTCGACGAATATGGGCTGGAAAAAGATTTTCATGCGTTCGCAAACTTCCTGTTGACAGAGCCTTCGGAGTATTTTATGTGTCGAGATTTTCAGTCGAGAAATATTATGTTGCATAACGAAGAAATGTATTTTATCGATTATCAAGGTGGTCGAAAAGGCGCATTGCAGTACGATTTGGCGTCGTTGCTTTATCAAGCGAAAGCGGATATTCCACACAACATCCGAGAACAACTTTTGAGATTTTATATTGCTGAACTCCGCAATTACCAAGATGTTGACGAGATTTTATTTAAAAAACAGTACTACGGACTTGTATTTATCCGCATGTTGCAAACACTTGGAGCGTACGGATTTCGCGGGTTTTATGAGAAGAAAGACCACTTTCTGAAAAGTATTCCATTTGCAGTAGATAATCTCGAATATCTTTTCGAAAGATTTGAGTTTCTTACAGAAACACCTGTTTTGAGAGATGTGATTACAAAAATTATCAACAATCAAAATTTGCGTCATCAAAAGAAATTGTCCTCGAACAATTTGATGATAACCATCAATAGTTTTTCGTTCAAAAAAGGAAGCTATCCCGAAGATTTGTCGGGAAACGGCGGCGGATTTGTCTTTGATTGCCGAGGATTGCCCAATCCCGGGCGCTATGAGGCATACAAAGCCTTAAACGGAAAAGACGAACCCGTAAAAAAATATTTGGAGCAACATTCCGAAGTAGCTGATTTTATTGATAATTGCTACAATGTAGTAGTCGATTCAATTCAAAATTATATCGCTCGGGATTTCCGAAATTTGCAAATTAATTTCGGCTGTACGGGCGGACAGCATCGTTCGGTTTATTGTGTAGAAAAATTTTCGAAAAAAATTTTACAAAACTTTGATATGCAGATCATTGTAAATCATAGAGAACAAAAATAAAAAAAAAATGCAAAAAATAGTTCCGTATGTGAAAAATTATTTGTAACTTTGTGCTTGCATTTTGTCAAACAAAACAAACCATCTTGCGTTATGAAACTAAGAACCATTTTCCAAATTCTATTAGGTATCGGCACTATTATTTTGTCTTACTTTATCTTCGAAAGTATTATGAAACCTCAGCGTTTCGAAAACTTAAGATCAGCTAGAGAAGCTGTAGTTGTTGAGCGTCTAAGAGATATTCGCACGACTCAGTTGGCGTTTAGAAATGTTCACGGACATTTTGCAGAAACTATGGACACTTTGATTCATTTTTTGGAAGAAGGCAAGATGCCCATCGTAAGAAGAATCGGATATGTTCCCGATACGCTCACGGAAGCAGAGGCATTGAGAATGGGTATCATCACTCGTGACACCATTTTTGAGTATGCGTATGAGGCATTGTTTCCGGATAGAAATCGAGCAACACATTTGCCGAGCCTTAGATATATTCCATTTACAAATCGCACTCGAGAATTTACTGTTGAAGCTGGATTTATTACACGTCACGAGATTCAAATACCGGTTGTAGAAGTTACCGCTCCTCTGCTGTACTATATGACAGAGCCCGAATTCCAGCAGCTTGCGATTAATGCCGTCAAACGGGCACAAGACATAGGTCGTTTTCCGGGTAGAAGGTTCGGCTCTATGACCGATCCTATAACCGAAGGAAATTGGGAGTAACATCTCTTATGCCTCACAGACTTGATATTAATATCGAACCTGCACAAACGACGCTTATTCCCAAGAAGATTTTTGATCCGGAGTTGGAGCACGCTGTTGCAGAGTTGAATTTCGGATTTGATGCAAAATCTCAGGTTGTTTTATCCGAAATCAGCAACGACATTGTCTTTTTGTCGGTTGTTGATAAGAAAGTGTACGACAGAGCTGTATGTATGTTCCCCAACGGAAAATTTTTCAGCACATATCGTTTGCTTTTTCAAGGATTTAAAAAATTAACTCATGCCGACAGGCGCAGCAAACATCAAGTCTTTGTAAACACCACGCCAGACTCGTTTGACTTATTTGTTTTTGAAAAAAATCAAGGGCTGATTTTTGCAAATACGTTCGCCTATCAGTCGTCGAATGATTTTTTGTATTACTTTCTTCATGCTGTCAATCGATTAAAAATCGATACAGGTGGCTTAACCTTGAAAGTAAGCGGTTTTTCTGATAATTCAGAAAAATTGACATCTGTTTTGGAGCCATATTTTTTGTCAATTGTTGAGTTATCCGGCAACGAAAATCCGCTGAATCTACGCATGTGCATTCAGCACGGACTTTCGTTGATAAACCCTGCCTTATGCGAATAATCCGTGGTGTTCTGAAAGGACGGCGAATTCAAGCACCGAGCAATCTTCCGGTAAGACCTACTACAGATTTTGCCAAGGAAAGTTTGTTTAATGTCTTGAACAATCGCATTGATTTTGAAGAGCTGAATGTATTGGATTTATTCGCCGGAATCGGCGGTATTTCTTTTGAATTTGCCTCACGTGGGGCAAGTGTTTTGGCTGTAGAAAACAATCCGAAATGTGCCGATTTCATCAAGCAAACGGCGGAAAAACTACAAATTGAAAACGTTCGTGTGATGCAAACCGATGTATTTGCCTATTTAGCAAAAACAAAACAAACCTTCGACTTGATTTTCGCCGATCCGCCATACGATTTGCCAACGATAGATTTATTGCCGACCTTGATTTTCGAATATGAATTGTTAAATCCAGACGGTATTTTTATTTTAGAACACTCCGAAGGACATGACTATTCTACTCTTCCGCAATTTTCAGAACTGCGAAAATATGGGAAAGTTCACTTTTCGTTTTTCAAAAATTTAACTTAGAGATGTTAATTTTAGTCTTTACAATTCAACAATAATTTTTATTACTAAATAAAATTAATGCCCTGAAAGGGCAGGATACATCAGCACAGGGCAACGCCCTGTGATAAAATCCCACCCCCTCTCCTCTCAAGCCCTGTAAGGGCGTAATAAAATGGCTCAAATTCAACACATAGGGCGTTGCCCTATGCTAATGATAACAAGGCTTTCAGCCTTAACTTACCAACCAAACCATCCCCATTTATCGATAAAATCGTTGGAAAATGGCAATTCCATTTTTTCTCGTTCCGGATGTAGCCCATCGTAACTAAGGCGTATGCTCTTCCATCTATCTTCCTTAAAAATGATATACGCCTTTTTATGAATATCTGCTTTCTCTAACTCTTTTCTAAATTGGTTATCCTCTTCTAATGTGGAGCAAATAGACTTTGCTATTGCATTAATCTTACCGACAGTGAGGCTAACACCAAAGACACTTATTTTTAAATCGCCAAACGCTTTTTTGAGATCTTCAAGAGGTATATTGTTTATCTTATATCCAAGAAATAAGGTTAGATAAAATGCTTGTTCAACTGTTAAATTTCCACGCAGATACTCATATTGAATATAGTATAAATAATATTTCGGCTCTTGGCTCAAATCGAAGATGTGTTTTGTAAGCTTATCTTCAAGCGGTTCGAACGGAGATAACTCTTTGTTATTTATTTCATTTCTTATTTGCTTGAAAATATTATCACCGCCCTCATCATGTATCTTTTCAAATATCATCTTTGCTTTTTCACTTACAGTCAAATTCTCAATCAAATAATTGGCTTCTTCTTCATATTTTTTAATCAAGTAGTCAATAATAAAATTAGCCTCATCTCTACGTTTTGCAATATTTGCTTCCCCTCGAAAAGAATTTTTAAATGCAAATGCGTTCCACAACTCTTGACCCTTTTTATGGGTTGTTTTGTAATATTCTTGAATATGGAAATAATCAGAAAACTGTGAAATACCGTTATCAAGATCAATCTCGCATCCTAAAACTAACAACTCAATTCCTTTTTCTTCAATAAAACCATTGAGCACTATCTCAGAAAATTTATAGTCGGAAGATTTCTTAAACAATTCTGTCGCTTTTTCGTTTTCTTTGCTCAGCAAATACAAATGTCCTAAATAGTAGTAGTCTTCATTGGACTTTTCGTTTTTATTTTCTAATTGGTAAATACAATTTTCTAAAATGGTTTGCCTTTCGTAATGCCCAATCTCTTCTGCGGTCAAAGCGTAGTAATACAAATCTTGTGCTGACAGGGGGTGGATACCATCATCTAATTCTTCATCATAAATACAAAACGACTGTATGTTGCCACCCAAATAATAGTACAAAAGGGCTTTTGCACTTAACAATTCTCTGTTTTTTAATTTTCCTGTGTCTTCCCAATGCTTAAGTAATAAATTGAAATCTTCTACTTCAGTACAGGCCGATTGAAAATGAAAATAGGATGAAATATTCAGATCAAACTGTTCGAATGTGTATATAATATTCTGTGGATATGCCTCTAATCTTTTCAGCGAATGATAAATATGTTGTGTGTGTTTTTGTTTTTGTTTTATGGATAAATAAAGACAAGTGTGCCAATCTGTAATGGCATCGCCATAGTTGTGTAGCACGTATTTTGTTAAACCACGATTGTAGTATGCAGTTGCATAACTTGGGTCAATTTCAATAGCTTTATTGTGGTCTTCGATTGCTTCGCCATGCCTAGACAGTTCGTTTTTTGCGACACCACGATTGTCGTATGCAATTGCAGAATTTGGGTCAATCTCAATAGCTTTGTCGTAGTCTTCTATTGCTTCGTCATACCTGGACAATTCGGCTTTTGCCATGCCACGATTGTTGTACGCGTCTGCATAACTTGGATTAATTACAATCGCTTTGCTGTGGTCTTTTATTGCTTCGTCATACCTGGACAATTTGACTTTTGCTAGACCACGACTATAGTATGCGTCTGCATAATTTGGATTAATTACAATCGCTTTGCTGAAGTCTTCTATTGTTTCGTCATACCTGAGCAACTCGGCTTTTGTCCTGCCACGATTATAGTATGAAGTTGCAAAATTTGGGTCAATCTCAATAGCTTTGTCGAAGTCTTTTATTGCTTCGTCATACCTGGACAATATGGCTTTTTCCACGCCACGATTGTTGTATGCCATTACATAATTTGGGTCAATTTCAATAGTTCTGCTGAAGTCTTCTATTGCTTCATGATGTTTGGACAATTTGGCTTTTGTCCAAGCACGATTATAGTATGAAGTTGCAAAATTTGGGTCAATCTCAATAGCTTTGTCGAGGTCTTCTATTGCTTCGTCATGCCTAAACAACTCGTTTTTTGCTATACTACGATTATAGTATGCAATTGCAAAATTTGGGTCAATCTCAATAGCTTTGTCGAAGTCTTCCATTGCTTCGTCATAATTGAATAATCTGATTTTTGCTACACCACGACTGTTATATATTTCTGCATTGTAAGGATTAGTCTTAATGACTTCGTCTAAGTTTTTGTTGTATTTTGGCATATTGATATTTTTTTTACTTTTTTGCTATCTATTCGGTTTTCTCGCAACAAAGATACATAAAATTCCTGAATTTATCGGCATAAATCCATTAGGCAATCTATTAACAATGATTTTACTGCCAAATAAATTCAACAGCAAAATTACTGTTATTTTTCGTCAAAATATTTGTTATCACATTCAGACAAAAAAATGACGCAGGGAGGAAACCCAACGTCATTCTCAATTCTTAACTTTTTATTTCAATTAAAAGTAAAACGCCCGATTTTGTACAATTCTGGCACTGCTCTCCTTCGCACTACGCACTCTTTCTAACATTCCTCTTTCAAACATGAACTGGAGTTGCATCCTCATAAATTCAACATCTTCCAAAGGTGCAATAGGCGTGAATTGCAACGGTTTAGCAACAAATACACCCGAACGCCCTCTTATCGGATTTGACAGGCGGTTTTCCGCAGTTCCGAAAATGGTTCCGATAAGTTCCGGCTCAAAGCCCCTTGTACCCACACTGTAACCGGTAAAAGTAACCATATCAACGGTTTCCACGTCGGCGCTGATTGCTTCAAGAGCGGATATTGATCGGTTTGTGCTGAGCGCGCGATTCATTCTTTCGATTAGTTTTTGGGCTTTTACCTCATTACGAACCGCGAATTGAACTTCGGGAACTTCTTGGATTTCAGCCAATGTCGGGTAGCCTTGTTCGCGGATTTGACGAAGTGCGGCAATCACATATCTATTCTCGAATTCGAAAATTTCTCGGGCAACATCGCCAGCTCTTGTTCTTCTATCGTAAGCCCAGCGAACGATGTTGCGGGCATTCGGCAAGCCGGGCAGCATGCCATCCATTTCCATAACAAATTCCGCACGGCGGATATGAAGACCTTCTTCTCTTGCAATTTGTTCAAGTGAAGCCAAGTCACGGCTTCTGGCGAAAACCCGACTGACTTCGGCGTAAACTGCTCTGTTTGTTGCTTCGCTTGGATCGATCGGAACGAAAACAAAGGCAGCCATTGCTTTTCGAACAGGTGTTGATCGTCCTGTAATATGAATCACGTGAAATCCGAACACGGTTTCCACAACAACAATATCTCCGACTCTTCCGTTAACAACTGCCTCGTTGAACGGTGCTACCATTTGGCCATCAAAAAACCAGCCCAAATCTCCACCGACTTCCGCAGAACCGTCTTCCGAATTTTCAAAGGCGATTTCCGCAAACCGCGTTCGATCCCTCAAAACCTCTCTTCTCAAGCTATCTGCAATACTTTCCGCTTCTGCTCTCGTACGAATTTGACCTTGATTTGCGGCAGAACCTCTGTATGTAATCAAAATGTGACTTGCTCTCACCGAATCCGGACGATAGGCGAAATCAATAAGTTTTGCCATTTCGTATTGATTACGACGAATTTCCGGAGCAAAAAACGTGCCTCTCGGCGAGTTGAAAAGCAACGAATCCCAAGGATGCGGAAACGCTTGCCTGTTCAAAAAAACACTGTCAAAACGTTGTGTTGACACGGCATTGATAAAACTCGGCAGGTCTTCTTCAACCTTAAATTCTTCGAACAGTTCGTTGGCATGTTGCGAAAGAGCGAGCATATCCGCTTCGGTAGGAAGAACGTCAAACACGATAAAATCTATAGAACGCATAGTTTCCGGACGATAGAACAAAGATCTGTTGTTGTTGAAATGTCGTCTAAAATCCGCATCAGTAAGAGTCACGTCCGAATCGGGAATTTCGGCATAATTCAAAGCCGCAACAGTTACCGAAGCCGAGGAATTGGCTTTTTGGTACATATAATTCGCAAAAAACGTCGGCACAAAGTGAGCATTTAAAACAAGGGCATAGTACTTATTTCTCAAACGATCCTCTCTGATTAGAATCTCTAAATCGCGGAACTGCCGTTGCATTTCGATAGGCATTTGATGAAAATTATTAATAAGCATCATCACTTGCTGGCGGTTGAATATACCGGTTGCAGGCTCTGAAAACGTATTAAAAACAAGACGGTGAATGAATTGACCGTAGAACATATCGTTCATTTCTCTGTTAGTTACGGTTATACCCAATCTTTCGATAGAACGTGCCAAAAGGATTTCACCGACCATTGTCTCCCAAACATGTTCACGCACCATGTGCAAATCTTCTTGCGAAAGCGGTATACCGCCTTGCTGAAGCTGAAAATTATCTGAAACTTGTCTGACGCGTTCGTCAAACTGCTGAATTTGGATTTCTTGTCCGTTAATTACTGCAAACTTCGGAATCCGTCTTCCGGGAGTGTCTCCCAAAAAAGCGTCTTGCGAAACAAGTGCTACGATTGCTAGAACAATCGCAACGGCTATCCAGGCTGAATGTTTTCTGATTTTACCGATTACTGCCATATTTTTTCTTTGCTTTTCGTGATTTTTATACAAATTAAGTCTGCAAAGATACGAATTATTTTTGAAATAGGCAAATGTTTTGTTTATTTGCGGTAAATTTTGTAAAATGGAAAATATTTTGTAACTTTGCCAAATGAAATTCAAAGAAATCATACAACCGATTGAGCCTGCTTTCCAAAAATTCAAACAAGAATTTTCGAATGCAACAACTTCTGATATACCCCTGCTGAACGACGTCTTCAATCATATTCGAAATGCACAAGGCAAACAAATTCGACCTGTTTTAATTTTATTGGCTGCCGAAATCTGCGGAGGTATCACGCCGAAATCTTATCGGGCGGCGGTTTCGATGGAGGTGCTTCACTTGGGAACGTTATTGCACGATGATGTTGTCGATCAATCCGAAATGCGTCGAAATCAACAGTCGGTCAATGCAAAATGGGATAATAAAACGGCTATTTTGGTAGGCGACTACCTTTTTTCGGAAACATTGAAAACAATTACTACGCATAAAGATTATGAGGTGCTGAGCATTGTGAACGAAGCTGTTAGGGCAATTTGCGAGGGTGAACTTATTCAAATGCAGAATATCGCAAATGCTGATATTTCCGAAGATATTTACTACGATATTATCAGCAAAAAAACCGCGTCTGCATTTGCCGCAGCATGTGCTTGCGGGGCTTTTTCGGCAGATGCAGAGGAAAAAAATATTTCAATGTTTCGACAGATCGGCTGGCATCTCGGTATGGCATTTCAAATCAAAGACGATCTGCTTGATTTGTTGCCCAACGCGGAAACAGGAAAGCCCAAAGGCAACGACATACACGAACAAAAATTTACACTGCCGCTTATTCATTTTTTGAAAACAGCATCCGAAATTGATAAAAAATCTGCTTTAGACACAGTTCAAAATCATTATGAAAGCATGGATAAAATTCAACATTTGTCCGGGCAGATTTTGGATAGTGAAAGTTTGATTTATACCGAATCTAAAATTGCCGAACATATTGAAAAGGCTGATAATTTACTAAATTCTTTTCCCAATGGCACCGGAAAGGCTGTTTTCCAAAATCTTGTGAATTTTATCGCTAATAGGAACCACTAAAATTGTAAAACTATGGCAAAAACATCTAAAAAGCCAAAGATTTTCGTGCTCGACACCAATGTTATTTTGCACGATTATAACTGTATTCACAATTTCCAAGATAACGATATTGTGTTGCCGATTGTGGTTCTTGAAGAGTTGGATAATTTCAAGAAAGGCAATGAACAAATCAACTACAATGCCCGTGCATTCATTCGCACGATTGATGAATTGTCCGGCGACAAACTGTTTAACGGTGGAATTTCTTTGGGAAAGGGTTTGGGCACCCTTCGTGTTGCACTCGGCCAGCCATTTCCGGATGAAATTTTGAAGTCGTTTTACGATGATGTACCTGATCACCGCATTTTGGCGATTGCTTATCACGAAGCTCAGCAAAATCCCGGACGTTATGTGGCACTGGTCAGCAAAGACGTGAACCTGCGGGTTAAAGCAAAATCTTTGGGCATTGCGGCCGAAGATTATCTCAATGACAAGGTGCAGGATATGGAGAGTCTGGACTTGAAGGCAGGTGCTGTAACCGTTGAAGTTTCCGACGATGGCGTACTTAATCAATTTTATGCTGATGGAAGAATTTCTTCGAAAGTTTTGAAAAATGCAACACCGGCTGCCAATCAGTTTTTTATTCTGAAATACGGAAACAGCAGTGCTTTGGCAAGATATGAGAAAAATACAGACTATTTTGTCCGCGTTGAGAAGCAGCGTTGCTATGGTATTGAGCCCCGAAACTCCGAACAAACATTTGCATTTGATGCTCTGCTCAATCCTAACGTGCAATTGGTTTCCCTTACGGGAATGGCAGGTACAGGGAAAACCTTATTGGCGGTGGCTGCAGCGCTTCAACAAGAAGCAGATTTCAATCAAATTTTGCTGGCACGTCCTGTGATTCCCTTGCAAAATCAAGAAATCGGCTTTTTGCCGGGCGAAATCAAAGATAAAATCGGACCGTATATGCTGCCGCTTTTCGACAATATCGCATTTATTAAAAGTCGTTGCAAGCCAAACTCGAAAGAACACTTTAAAATTGACGAATTGCTGCGTACGGAAAAAATGAATATCTCGCCTTTGGCTTACATTCGCGGACGTAGTTTGAGTGATACATTTTTCATTATTGACGAAGCACAGAACCTCACGCCTCATGAAATCAAGACCATCATTACACGTGCCGGAGAAAACACAAAAATTGTGCTGACGGGAGATATTTTCCAAATCGACTCGCCTTACTTGGATCAGCGTTCGAACGGCATCACCTACATGACCGACAAAATGCACGGACAAGAATTATTTGCCCACGTTAATTTGGTGAAGGGCGAACGAAGTCCGTTGGCAGAATTAGCCGGAAATATCTTATGATTGTAGAAATAGAGCAACATTCGGGATTTTGTTTCGGTGTGGTTTCCGCCATTCAGCGTGCCGAAAAAGAGCTGGAAAATGACAAAGCTTTGTACTGCTTGGGCGATATTGTTCACAACAGTGCGGAGGTAGAACGGCTGGCCAAATGCGGGCTCCACGTGATTTCACATGAGAAATTTGCAAAGTTATCGAACTGTAAAGTCTTGATTCGGGCTCACGGAGAACCCCCGGAAACGTATGCCATTGCAGAGAAACAAAACATCACGCTTATAGATGCAACTTGCCCGATTGTGCTCAAATTACAGCAACGTATTCGAGAAGGTTATCAAGACATGCAAAAAATAGGCGGGCAAGTGGTAATTTTTGGAAAACCCGGACACGCCGAAGTCGCAGGATTAGAAGGGCAAACCAAGCACAACGCTATCATTATTGATAACGATTCAGATTTGGAGAATATTGATTTTTCAAAACCTATCCGGTTGTATTCGCAAACCACAAAAAGTAAAGAAGGTTACGAAAAATTGCAAAAAAACATTCAAGAAAAACTCCCGAAAAGCGCCGATTTTATAGCTTTCGACACCGTTTGCAAACAAGTGGTAAACCGTGCAAAAGAGCTGTATGATTTTTGCAAAAAATACCAACTCATTTTGTTTGTTTGCGGGAAAAACAGTTCGAATGGACAATATTTATTCAACCTCTGCAAGCAAGCCAATCCGAATACACAGTTTATTTCCGATGCTTCCGAATTGAAGCCAGAATGGCTTGAATCTATTGATTCCGTAGGAATTTGCGGAGCGACATCCACCCCGATGTGGCTAATGGAACAGGTTTCAGAAAATGTAATCGCTATCGCTCAATAATATTTTCAAGTTCTCTCAAAAGCGCTCCTGAACCAAACCCAAGTCCGCGTACCAAAATTGTTCCATCGGGACTAATGATGTACTTTGTAGGAAAAGTCACCACACCATATTCCGCACTAACCATCGACGACTCGTCAAAAACGTTTGCCCATGGCAATTCGAGACGCTGAACAGTTTCACGCCAAGTATCGACCGACCTTTCACGAGATGCTACACCAACAAATTCAACCACATCTTTGTACGTTTCATAAATTTCCTTCAATCTGGGTTTACCTCTCATACAAGGCGGGCACCAAGTTCCCCAAAAAATTAAAACTACATATCTGCCTCGAAGCGATGAAAGTGTAAACGGATTTCCATACACATCACTCAACGTAAAATCAGGAGCTTGACTGCCAACAACAACACTTCTTATGGCTTCCCTTATGATTATTGACCTTTTGAAACTTTCTATTTGCGCGTTGAGCAGATTGCTGAATATAGAGTTGCGAGCAGTTTCTTCGAGTATATGGTAATATGGAACGATGCTATCCGGTGGAAGTCGGTCGTTCAGTCCTCTTCCAATATTTATTTGAGGGAGCATATGAGCGACAATAAATGCAGAAAGAGGATTGTCCGGATTCGTTCTTATGAAGTTGTCGAGCAGTTCTAAATTTGCATTATTTCGTTCTTCACGCTGTGCTAAACCAAGGTTCATGTTTTCTATATTTCCATCTTCGACCATGGCTTGAAAGAGGGCAAATTCCTCTCTACTTTCGTGTTTATGAATTTCGAACAGTTGATTTTGGAGTGATGCGAAATCACGATTTAGCCTTGATGCGGAACGACCAAGTCTTGAATCGGAAATCGTAACATTGCTCAAACCTTCCGAAATAGAATTAACACGACCTGTAATTTTTATGCGATTCCCCTGTTCAACAACGAACCATAAGCCACTATTATGAGGTATAAAATGTTTGTCATCTTCAAACAATTCCCGAAAAAAAAGATACATTAAATACGTGCCGTCATCGGGAAGAATAAGTTTGAAACGTCCGCCACGGATCTCTACAATTTCGTTTAAATCAAAACCCATCGAGCCAAGACGATTAACCCCATCAAGCCCCCCGGCCCGCCTTCTTGAACCTTCGCCGAAATCATCCAAAAATGTTCCCGATATAAATAATTCTCCATCGGGAAGTCCTGCGATATGCCCTGTAATAGTCGTAGGGCGCTCCCTAGAAGTCCAAAATAGTACAACCACCAAAATAGACATCGCATAAAAAGAAAATCCTAGCGATTTTTTGAGCAGAGCGAGCAGTTTATTATCTGCACGTCTTGCCTCATTGAGTCCTTGTGGAACTTCCGGAATAATATCTTCAGGTTTCATGGTACAAAGGTACAACTAATTTTTTAGTTATGCAACTAAATTTTTAGTTATATGACTAATTTTTTAGTTGTATGTGATTTTTATGTTTGATTCTCATCGATTTAGTGTTGTCCTCACCCTTGTTTATTGTGCCCGTCATTCCGAGCGAAGCCACGAAGTGGCGAAGTCGAGGAATCCCCTTGCTATTTGCAAAAAAAAATCGTATCTTTGCACCCAAATGCACTTAAAATCTCTCAACATAACGAATTTCAAAAACTATCCGGAACTTGCTCTGGAGTTTTCGCCAAACATCAATTGTTTTGCAGGAAACAATGGGGTTGGAAAGACCAATTTATTGGATGCGATTCATTATTTGTCGTTTTGTAAGAGTTTTGTGCAAAGTGCAGATATGCAAAATATTCGGCACAACGAAGATTTTTTCGCCATTCATGGAACTTTTGAAAAAAACGGTCAAGCCGAAGTGGTTTCTTGTATTCAAAAACGCGGATCGCGAAAGATCATGCGATTGAATAAAAAGGATTATGAACGATTTTCGGATCATATTGGGCTGTTTCCGGTGGTGATGATTTCACCTTACGACAGCAGTTTAATCGATGATGGGAGCGATGTGCGTAGAAAATTTATGGACATCGTGATTTCACAATTTGATAAATTTTATTTGGAACATCTGATTGCTTACAATCAAACGCTTGAACAGCGAAATAAATTTTTGAAATCCGAGCAGTTCGATGAAACACTTTGCGATGTTTTTGATCAAAAATTAATTCAACACGGTTCAAAAATTTTTGAATCTCGCAAAAAATTTCTTGATCAATTTTCAACGATATTTCAACAGTATTTTAACACGCTTTCCAAAGGCTCCGAATGTGTTGAAATTCGCTATAATTCACAGTTGCAAGATAGCTTGTCATTTGCTGAACAACTTCAGAGTTCTCGCCAAAAAGATCGAATGCTGCAATTCACTTCGGTCGGAATTCACAAAGACGATTTGGTATTGCTGATTAACGATTTTGCGATAAAGAAGTTTGGTTCGCAGGGACAGCAGAAATCGTTTACACTTGCGATGCGGTTGGCTCAATTGGAATTTACCAAGCAGCAAAACGGTTGTTTTCCGATTTTGCTTTTAGATGATATTTTTGACAAGTTGGATAAATCCCGCATTCTCCGATTGCTGGAATTAGTGGGTCATAACGATTTTGGACAAGTGTTTATTACCGACACAGATGCTCGCCGTTTGGAGAGTTTTTTGAACGAACAATATATCAGTTTCAAACTTTTTGAGATTTCAGAAAACACGATTATAAGCCATGTCGAATCCGACGCCGATAACCGAATTAATTAAGGCATTTGCCAGAATTTACAACAAACAGCATGTACTTGACGAAGTGCATGCTGTAAGCATTTGGAAGTCGCTGATGTCTCCCGAAATTTTGGCGCAAACGTTGAAAATCGAGATGAAAAACGGTATTTTGTTTGTAAAAGTAAATTCGCCTTCGCTTAAAAACAATCTGCGTTTACAGTCCGACGAATTTCGTCGAAAAATAAACGCAGAGTTTTCGCAGGAAGTTGTTAAAACTATAGCTATTCTTTAGCCGTCGTCATGTCGAGCGACCCTGAGCGTAGTCGAAGGGGAGTCGAGACATCCCCTTACTATTAAACCGTTTCGATTGCTTCAATAATCAACGCAATCGCTTCGCGGAGCTGTTCTTCGGTGATAACCAACGGTGGAGCAAAACGAATGATGTGTCCGTGAGTTGGTTTTGCCAAAACGCCTAAATCACGCATCTTCATGCACACATCCCAAGCTTCTTTGCCTGCCATCGGCTTGATTACAACGGCATTCAAAAGTCCTCTTCCACGAATTAATTCGATACGATCGGATTTGCATTTTGCCATTTCCTCACGGAAAATTTGTCCAAGTGTTTCGGCTTTTTCGGCAAGTTTTTCGTCTTTTACAACATCTAATGCGGCCATAGCAACTTTACCGGCAAGTGGGAATCCACCGAATGTTGAACCGTGTTCTCCCGGTTTGATGTTGAGCATAATTTCATCATCACACAATACTGCAGATACAGGAATTACGCCACCCGAAAGAGCTTTGCCCAAAACTAATACATCCGGACGCACACCTTCGTGATCGCAAGCCAAAAGTTTTCCGGTGCGTGCAATGCCGGTTTGTACCTCGTCAGCAATAAACAATACGTTGTGTTTTTTGCACAAATCGTAGCATGCCGTCAAATAGCCTTCATCAGGAACAAAAACGCCGGCTTCGCCTTGAATCGGCTCGACCAAAAATGCGGCGATACGCTTGCCTTCTTTGTTTAAAATGTCTTCCAATGCTTTTGTATCGTTGTACGGAATGCGTCTAAAACCGGGCGTTAGCGGGCCATAGTTTGCGTAAGAGTCAGGATCGTTCGACATTGAAACAATTGCCAAGGTACGTCCATGGAAATTTCCTTCGCAACAAACAATCAATACATCATCATTCGGGATATTTTTGTTTACAACACCCCAGCGACGAGCCAATTTTAGTGCAGTTTCAACGGCTTCCGCACCGGTATTCATCGGGAGCATTCGGCTGTAACCAAAATATTCGGTCATGTATTTTTCGTAGCCTCCTAAAGTTTCGTTGTAAAATGCACGAGACACGAGCGTAAGCGTTTTCGCCTGCTCGCACAAAGCATTCACAATTTTCGGATGGCAATGTCCTTGATTGACGGCAGAATAAGCCGACAAAAAGTCATAGTAACGCTTTCCTTCGACGTCCCAAAGAAAAGGCCCTTCGCCTTTGCTCAAAACGACAGGTAGAGGATGGTAATTGTGAGCACCGTAATGCTCTTCCATTGCGATAAGTTGTTCTGTTTTTGTCATGGTATTTTGTTTTAGTTTTAACTTACGTTGAAATTGCTCACGCTCGAGAAATAAGTAAACTTATTTTTGCTCGCTTAATCGCAATTTTCTGCAAATGTACGATTTTTTTTTGAAATAGACAAAAACGATAATTTTTTTTGTATCCTTGGCAAAAAAAACTCTGTATGTTCTCAGTCAGAAATGCCTTTCATACTAAGGTTAATCCGCCGTCTTGGAATATCAACATCTAATACTTTGACCAAAACGTTTTGTTGCAAGCGAACAACTTCATTGGGATTGGAAATATAACGATCTGCCAGTTGGCTAACGTGTACCAATCCGTCCTGATGTACGCCAATATCTACAAAAGCACCGAAAGCAGTGATGTTTGTAACAATTCCCGGAAGGGTCATACCTGCAACCAAGTCTTCAATTTTATTGATGTTTTTATTAAATTCGAATACTTCAAACTTTGTGCGAGGATCTCTGCCCGGCTTTTCCAATTCTTTCATAATGTCTTCCAAAGTTGGCAACCCGCAGTCGGGCGTAACAAATTCTTTGATGTTGACTTTATCTCGGCACTCTTTTTTTTCTAACAGTTCGGGGACGGAACAGCCGACGCGTTTAGCCATTTGCTCTACTAATTTGTAACGCTCGGGATGCACAGCACTTTGATCCAATGGATTTTTTGCATTTCTAATCCGTAAAAAACCGGCACACAGTTCAAAAACTTTTTCTCCCAAACGAGGCACTTTTTTCAGTTGAGTGCGTGATCCGAATTCGCCGTTTTCACTGCGATAATCCACGATATTTTGTGCTAACACAGGGCCAATCCCGGAAACATAAGTCAACAATTCTTTACTGGCTGTGTTAAGTTCAACGCCGACATTATTCACACAGCTAACGACCGTATCCGTCAACGCTTCCTGCAATTTGGATTGATTAACATCATGCTGATATTGTCCGACACCGATTGATTTCGGATCAATTTTTACCAGTTCCGACAGCGGATCCATCAATCGTCGTCCGATAGAAACTGCCCCTCGAACCGTTACATCATAATTTGGAAATTCTTTGCGAGCCACGTCCGAAGCGGAATAGATTGATGCTCCACTTTCATTGACCATCACAATAATCGGAGCGTTTTTGAAATGTGCACGGCGAACAAAGGCTTCTGTTTCGCGTCCTGCCGTGCCGTTTCCGATGGCGATAGCCTCTATTTTGTAAGCTTCCGTCAGGTGTTCGATTTTGTTTATGGCTTGGTGTTCTCCACCTGAAGAAGTAAACGGATGTATGGTTTCATTGTGCAATAATTGTCCTTGCTTGTCCAAACATACAACCTTGCAACCCGTTCTAAATCCGGGGTCTATCGCCAATACGGTTTTTTGCCCCAATGGAGAGGCCAGTAGCAGTTGACGCAAGTTTTCTGTGAAAACTTTGATGGCTTCTTCGTCGGCTTTTTCTTTTAGAATTGCTAGTATTTCTGTTTCCATAGAGGGCGACAGCAAACGTTTGTAACCGTCTGCGATGGCTGATTTCACTTGTCTTGATGCATCGTTGTTACCTTTTATGAATAATTTCTCCAACGATTCGATAGCCGATTCATTACTTTCCGGTTCTACTTTTATTTTCAAAAAACCTTCGTCTTCGCCACGCAACATTGCCAAAATACGATGTGAAGGTGCTTTCATTGCAGGTTCGTTCCAATCAAACCACGATTGATATTTTTTGCCTTCCTCTTCCTTGTTTTTTGCAACCTTTGAACTTAAAAATGCCGTTCTTTTGTACAAGTTTCGCATACGGTTACGGGCAAAAGCATCTTCGTTAACCCATTCTGCAATAATATCACGTGCTCCGGCTAACGCTTCGTTTTCATCAAGAACACCTTTCTCCTCGCTGATATATTTTTCAGCTTCGGTTTCAATATCAAAATTATTTTGCTGAAAGATTTTTTTTGCCAAAGGTTCCAATCCTTTAGCAACAGCAACGGTTGCACGTGTTTTTCGTTTGGGCTTATAAGGCAAATATAAATCCTCTAATTCGGACAAAATTTCTACGTCCATAATTTTCTTTTCCAACTCCGGTGTGAGTTTGCCCTGTTCGGAAATGGATTGCAAAATAACGTCCCGACGCTTATCCAATTCTTTTAATTGGCTTAATTTATCACGAATCGCCAAGATTTGCACTTCGTCCAAACTACCCGTTGCTTCTTTTCTATAACGAGCAATAAACGGCACCGTTGCACCATTTTCTAGTAGTTCTACGGTTTTTTCTACTTGACGAGTGTTGATATTTAGGACTTGGGATATTTTTTGGTTGTAGCTCATTTTCTGCAAAAATACAAAAAAAAATCAATATGAGCAATTTTTCACACCAAAACCTTAATTCGTTTTTCTCGAATTGATGATTGCATCTTTCACACCACGCTCGCCCCAAGTATTTTAGCCATCAAAGGTACCAGATTTAAAATACCTGTGGTTGAAGATAGCGATGTCCTACTTACCGGCTTAGATGTAGAAGCGTATGGGGCAGATCTTTTTATGATTGTTAGCGATTCCAAGTTTTCTCCGAAATACAAAAAAGGTGATATGATCGCTTGTAAAATAGTGGGCAGATTAGATATAAATACAAATTTCCAATCTTCTTTCTCTGCTGTAAAATGATAGAAATATCAAAACTCAAAATAATGTTGAGATTTTCATAAAAAAATCGTACCTTTGCAGGGCGGTGTCTAATGCCCAAACAGAAAATTTGAAATAACTATGTCCACAAAATTCTTCACAAACGAAAACAAGAACACCTTACTCAACAAGATTAAAGGCGTTTTTGAACATAAAAACATTCATTTTTTTGATGCTCTTGTGGGCTACTTTCGGGCATCTGGGTATTTCAACGTGCGACCATTCGTTGAAGACGCTACTGAAATCCGCATTTTAGTTGGAATCAACATTGATGAAATGGTTTACGATGCCAACAACAAGGGTTTGTTATTTGCCGGAAACGAGGATGACAGCGTTGATACCTATATCGACAATCTCAAAAAAGATATTCAATCCGCCAAATATGACAAAACCGTTGAAGACGGAATGTTGCAGTTTATTCGGGATTTGATAGAAGAAAAAGTCAAAATCAAAGTCTATCCGAAGCAAAATCTACACGCCAAAATTTATATTTTTAGAGAAGAATACAAGCACGCTCACGGCTACGGTTCTGTTATTACCGGGTCAAGCAATTTGACCGATAGCGGACTGCAACACAATTTCGAATTTAACGTGGAACTGCGAGACGATGCCGACATTGATTTTGCCCTCGAAACCTTTGAGCAACTTTGGAAACAAAGCGTTGAAATCGGAAAAAAATTTATCGAAAAACTAAAAACAGAAACCTATCTCAACGATACATTCACGCCCTTCGAAATCTACTACAAATTTTTGATTGAATACTTTGGAAAAAGCGTTGAGTATGACCCTAATTCTTTGCGTGATATGCCAAAGGAGTACAAAAAACTGCAATATCAAGCTGATGCCGTAAACGATGGCTATGCAAAATTGGAAAAACACAACGGCTTTTTTCTTTCTGACGTAGTTGGATTGGGTAAAACAGTCGTGTCGGCACAAATCGCCAAAAACTTTTTCTATCACAACGGATTCCCCGATTATCTTTCAAGAACGCTCGTAATTTGTCCGCCTGCGTTGAAAGAAAATTGGAGGGAAACATTTGATAATTTTAGCATAAGCGATTACAAAATTGAAAGCATCGGTAGTTTACATAAAATTCGCAATGCAAAAAAAATCGATTTGATAATCGTTGACGAAGCCCACAAGTTCCGCAACGATTCGGCAGAAATGTACAACGCTTTGCAAAAACTGTGTAAAACGCCAACTCGCAACGGCACACAAAAAAAGGTTATGCTTGTGTCGGCAACTCCGCTCAACAACCGTCCCGAAGACATCGCAAATCAAGTATATTTGTTTCAAGATAAAAAGGATTCAACGCTCGAAATTAGCAATCTGCAACACTTCTTTGCCCCAAAGGTTCAACGCTACAAAGATCTGAAAAAAGAAACCGATGTCAAAAAGATGGCAAAGGATGTGAAAGAACTCTATGATGAAATTCGCCAAATAGTTATTGAGCCATTGACCGTTCGCAGAACTCGCACCGACCTCTTGGAAAACGAGGCGTACAAAAAGGATTTGAAGGAACAGGGCATCGCGTTTCCGGTAGTCAAACAACCCGAAAAAATCTTGTACCAGTTAGACAGCAAATTGGAAACGTTGTACGATAACACGCTCAAAACCCTAGCCGAAGAACTGACCTACTACCGCTATCAAGCCATAAAATTTCTCATTCCGGAAAAGAAAAACAAGTATAAAAATGCCGAACTGGCTTCACAGCAGTTGAAGTACATTATGAAGACTTTGCTTGTGAAACGGCTCGATAGTAGTTTTTACGCGTTCCGAAAATCGCTCGAACGCTTTGCACAAGCAACGGCAAATATGGTCAAAATGTTTGACAACAACCGTATCTTTATCGCAAAGAATTTCGATGTAAACAAATACATTGAAGAAAACAGAGAGGAAGAGCTTTTTCAACATTTGATTGATTTGAAAGATACCGATCCAACCATTGAAATCTGCACCGCAAGTGACTTCGAAGATGGTTTTGTAGAGGGGCTGAAAGCGGATTTTGACATCTTACAAAACCTTGTCAATGAATGGGAAAAAGTAGATACAGACCCAAAATTAGATGTTTTTAAGGAGTATCTGAAAACAACGCTTTTATCTGCCAAAATCAACAAAGAAGGCAAGTTGGTTGTGTTTTCCGAATCGCAAGAAACGACCGATTATCTCGACAAAGAGTTGAAAAAAGCAGGTTTTGACAAACTTTTGGTATGCAGTAGTAAAAACCGAAAAGATGTGTTTCCGCTTATTCGTGAAAACTTTGATGCAAACATTGCCAAAGTCGAACAAAAAGACGACTACGATATTGTAATCTCCACCGAAGTGTTGGCAGAAGGTGTGAATATGCACCGTGCCAACGTGATCGTAAACTATGACACACCTTGGAACTCTACACGACTAATGCAACGCATCGGGCGTGTAAATCGTATCGGTAGCACAGCAAAAGAGATTTATATTTTCAATTTCTTTCCAACAGCAAAGGTAGAAGAAGACATCGAATTGAAGAAAAAGGCAATTCTCAAACTGCAAGCGTTTCATAGTGCTTTGGGCGAAGATAGCCAAATCTATTCTGAAGAAGAAATTGTAGAAAGTTTTGGTCTTTTTGACAAATTGGCAAAAGAAGAAAAAGACGAAAAACTAAAAATTCTGCTCGACTTACGCAAGTTCAAAGACGAAAATCCGGAGCTGTTTAAGAAAATCAAAAATATGACACTTCGGGCAAGAACTGCTCGAGAAAATTCCGACTTGCAAAACAGCACCATTATTTTTATTCGCAACGAAAAACGCAACTCATTTCTATTGGTTAAAGATGATGCAAAGCCACAAGAATTAACATTTTTACAGGCAGAGGAAATCTATCGTGCCAACAAAGCCGAAAAATCCGTACCGCTGACCGACAGCCACCACACGCAAGTAGAAAAAGCAATCGCACATTTCAAACAGCAGTTAGCAGAGGAAAAACAATCCGCACGTTCGGTGGTTATCACGCACAGTCCTGCGGAAAAACAAGCGAATAGTTATCTTGATGCAATCATGAAATTACCGTTCGTTGATAGTCACGAGCAAGAATTGTTATGCTTGGCAAAAGAGGCGATAAACTTGGGCAAACTCCAAAAACTGCCCAAAGAAATCAGCAAGTTTTACAAAAACTTGAAAAAAGCATCAATTCCACCCGCCAAGCAACTCGAAACCGTAATCAAAATTATCAAAAATTACCCTCTGCACGACAGCGACGCTTCGACAGGTTCAGCGACCGACGACGCCAACGCAACCGAAAACATCAAAGATAATAAAAATTTTGCCCCAAAAATCATCATTAGCGAAAGTTTTAGATAACAAACAACCCTATGACACAAACCAATCTCAAATTGCCTTATAGTCGTCAAAATTGGCACACTTGGCTTAGCGATATTTTCGCCCAACAAATGGAATTTGAAACGCAAGCCGAAAAGGTAGATATTGACAAAGAAAATATCAAATCCATTCATCGTTTTGCGACTGTGAAACTTGCTGATGGAAAGAATTTGGCGGTGTTGGACATCGAAACACAAGCCGGAGTACAAATTGCTCGCAATCGAGTGGGTTTGCGAAATTTGGTTGAAAAATTTATTGACCATTCTCGCTATCACGGCATTTTGGCATTTTATCACAGCGACGCTTCGACAGGCTCAGCGTCCGGCGAATATAGACTTTCGTTTATTAGTAGTGAGCCAACGATAAAAGAAGACGGAAGTTTTGAGATGCAAAGCACCGCACCCAAACGATTTTCGTACGTGCTTGGCGAAAATGAAAAAACAAAAACACCTGCCGAACGCCTAAAAACCATTGCCGACAAGCGAGGAGCAGCGACATTAGACGATGTTAAAAATGCGTTTTCGGTTGAAACACTCACGAAAGAATTTTACAAAGAACTTTCGGATTGGTATTTTTGGGCATTGCAAAATGTTGAATTTCCCAATGATTTGGAGCAAGACAAAGAAATCAATAATTCTACCGCTGTTATTCGCTTAATCACTCGTTTGATTTTTGTATGGTTTTTGAAACAGAAGAAACTGATTAAGGACGAACTTTTTGAGATATCTGAACTTGCCGAAATCTTGAATTACAAAGACAAAACCGGAAGTACCTATTACAAGGCAATTTTGCAAAACTTATTCTTTGCAACGCTCAATACCGAAATGAGCGACAAGCAGCGAAAATTTGTTAATCGGCAAAGCGGAGTACAAGGTTTTTACCGCTACGAGCGTTTTTTCAAAAACAAAGAACGTTTCCTCGAATTCACAAAAGATACGCCATTTCTCAATGGAGGACTGTTTGAAAATCTCGATAAAAACATTGGCGAAGAAAGCGAAATTCGTATTGATTGTTTTTCAAACAGAATTGACAAGGAACAACTTTTGAAAGTGCCGGATTTTCTGTTTTTCAGCGAAGAACAGCAGATTGATTTGAATAAAATTTATGACACCAAAAACAAAACTTACAAGGTGCGAGGGTTGATAGATATTTTGAAAAGCTACCATTTTACGATTGAAGAAAACACGCCCACCGATATAGAGGTTGCTCTCGACCCCGAACTTTTGGGAAAAGTTTTTGAAAATCTTTTGGCAAGTTTTAATCCCGAAACACAAACCACCGCTCGCAAGCAAACCGGCTCGTTTTACACACCACGAGAGATTGTGGATTATATGGTGCAGGAAAGTTTGAAGGCATATTTGTTGTCTGAACAAGATTCGCCGGATTACAAAACGATTGTTGACGAACTATTTTCTGACAATCTCGAAACTCCGAAAAACCCTGGTAATTCCGTTGTTCAGACGATTATTCAAAAACTGAACGATGTGAAAATCCTCGACCCTGCTTGCGGTTCGGGGGCATTCCCAATGGGAATTTTGCAAAAAATGGTGTCAATATTACAAAAACTAGATCCACAAAACAAACTTTGGAAACAGCGACAATTAGACATTGTAAGCAAAATAGAAGACACACAAGCACGCCATATCGCCATTGAAAACATCGAAGAAGCATTTGGAGAAAACGAACTCGACTATGGACGAAAATTGTTTTTGATTGAAAACTGCATTTTCGGTATAGATATTCAGTCAATCGCTGTGCAGATTTCAAAGTTGCGATTTTTTATTTCGTTGATATGTGACCAAACGCTCAAACCCGAAAAGCCGAATCTCGGCATACGTCCTTTGCCAAATCTTGAAACCAAGTTTGTTTCGGCAAATACGCTGATAGGTTTGTCTAATGAGAATATGATAAAACCGCTTACTGTATATCCATTGGAAGAAAAATTGAAAGATGCACGCCACCGACATTTTTCGGCACGAACACCTGAGAGAAAAAAGAAATGGAGAGATATAGATCAAGAATTACGTCAAAAAATTAGTATCATTCTTGAAGAAGCAGGATATTCGCCGATTTCTGCGAAACAGTTGGCGGATTGGAATCCATACGATCAAAATGCATCTTCGTCATTTTTTGATACTGAATGGATGTTTGGGTTGAGCAACGGTTTTGATATTGTGATTGGAAATCCACCGTACGTGCAACTACAAAACAATAGTGGCGAATTGGCTGAAAAATATTCTTACAGTAAAGCTGAACAAAAAATAAAAAAACGAGAAAGCATTTACAAAACGTTTGCTCGTACCGGAGATATTTATTGTCTTTTTTACGAACGTGGATATCAACTTTTGAGATCAAAAGGGCATCTTTCTTTTATCACATCTAACAAATGGATGCGAGCCGGCTATGGTGAAAGCACACGAAAATTTTTATCTGAAAATACCAATCCCGAATTATTGATAGATTTTGCAGGTGTGAAAGTTTTTGAATCGGCAACGGTAGATACGAATATTTTAATGTTTTCAAAGGATAAAAACCGACAACAAACGCAAGCCTGTGTTGTAAAAAAAGAAGGTATAAAAGATTTGAGCGTTTTTATTAGACAAAATGCCGTCGCTTGCAATTTTGGAACAGAAAGCTGGGTGGTACTTTCGCCAATTGAACAACAGAT
>Ga0123355_10001279_pt1 | contig 35121 bp, 24 predicted proteins | sample TergutEmb28metaG_3_FD_89872 | JGI IMG/M metagenome (GOLD analysis project Ga0123355, IMG submission 89872) | Embiratermes neotenicus P1 segment gut microbial communities from Petit-Saut dam, French Guiana - Emb289 P1 | ecosystem: Host-associated > Arthropoda: Insects > Digestive system > Gut ...
TGTTGTCATAATGGCTTTTTTAACATTGGCAATTGTTTTATCATTTGATAGAATCGAAGCGACTTGGCGAACTGTCTTTTCTCGTTTTGAACCTGTTAATGTGGGTATTTTTACTCAGGGAGAAATACAGATTCCTGAGTACCTTCCCGCATCTGAAGCTCCCTGCTTTTACGTTGTCATTGAAGGGGTAGCAGATGAGGACGGGAATATGCCGCCAACGGCAGAGGAAACGCGCATTTTGTATGAAACCATGGAAGAGATTGACGATGCTTTAGATGTCCTTGTATTTACCCACCCTGGTGTATTTAGGTATCGGGTTTCGATTGAAGCCAGCGATGAATTAGTCAGTGCTGATGGCTTGACGCTTTGGGAAATAGATGATCATTTTCGTTATTATACCGTCGTCGTAGAGGCGCAAGATGGAGTTTTAGAGGTGAGTACATATTTAGCCATGTATGATGGAGATGAATATTTGGTAAGTATTGATTTTGATGACTTCGAAGGGCTTGTTGAAGATGAGCACTCTCGCGATGTTATCTTTGTACTTGTTACCATGAGATATGTCTCTGCTATTACTGGAATTTGGGAGCATGGAACAGGAGATTGGGGATCTGGAGCTAGTGGTCGTGAAAGAAATCTCGAAATTTTTGCGACTCACATTGAGTTTATTAGCATGGTTGATCATAATCAATTTTATCGAAGAGATTGGCGATTAACGTCAGATCGACAAATGGAAGTTAATAATTTCAATGACGATGGTTGGGATGCTTTTGATGTTGAATTGATTGATGACCGTCTATTTTTAACAGATGTAGAGGGAAATCAGCGTTTCTGGTGGCGTGAGGGAACAAGAGAAGAAGCGGACGAGGTCTTTATTGGAACGTGGCAATTTAGTCATGGAACTCGATTTTGGGGACGAGATCGAGAGATGATCTTTAAAGGAAATCATCAATTGGTTTTCACGGAGGCTAGCCATACTGACCACATTTACTGGGAGTTAAATTCAAATAACCAAATTTTTTTAGAATCAACAGATGTTAGAAGGTTATTTTGGGAACTAGATGCATCGGAAAATATACTAACAATTACTACAGAAGATGGGTATATCAGTGTGTGGACACGTGAGGGAACAAATGTAACAGTCGATGACAATTGGCTGATAGCTGATTATTTGGGGTATTTTGATATGGAAGTCGGTTACAACATTGTTCATAATGAGCGTATGGTAGGAGAGACTTTTGAATTTGTCATTTATGAGATAGAGCGAGAGGATCATGTTGGCGTGTTTTATCATGTTATTGTTGTTAAAAAAGCGGGAGAAGTTTTTGATGTGATTGAGGCGGCAGGTTTGATTGAGATGACAAGAGATCGATATTGGCAGCAAAGGAATATTGGGATTGACGAGATGGATTTAACCTTTAATGGTGAGATGGATATTTTAATCAACTATGGCTATGTCCATTATACTCACATAAGTGGTTGTGGGGGTGATATGTACAGTGGTTTTGTTGTAAAAGATGAACGGTTGGTAGAGGCATTTAGCCATATGTGTTGGATTAGGGTTAATCCAAGTTTAGAAATGCTTATGCTGCGTGGTGGTATTAATGCCCATGGTCGTGAGTTTCGATTACTCAGCTTGGTAAATGAGGAGTTTATGGAAATAGGAAGTTTAATAGAAGGAAATTGGCATCGCGGAGAAGATCGGTTTTATAAGGATTATGTGGAACGGTTGTTGATAAATGGCGAATGGGTGGAAAGTCGCCTTTGTTGGTTTAATCTTTTAGAAGACTGGGATGAACACCTTTGTGACGAAACGTACGATGAGCTGCTTTATGAGCGCATCCATGGTGAGAATGGTTTGTGGAATGTGTTTGAAAATGAGGATTGGATTTATATTGGGGATCTGATACAAAATGAGGAGTAGTGAGGAACATGATAATAAGAACAAGAAAAATTAATTTGAATATTGTGGTGGTATTTATTGTCATTCTTTTGTTTGGTGTTGTTTTGCTACAGCAAGTATTAGCGGATGATATAGAAATTAGTGCAGAGGACCGAGGTGTTCGTACAACTGGAACAATAGGAGAGAATGGAGCACCATGGACATTGTATACTAATGGTGTGATTGAAGTTGGTGGTGGAACAATCTTTAATCCTGAAGCATTTACAACACGGGAAGGTCTTATGAGCCCTTGGTATGGACTGAGAGATTCTGTGACAACCATTGTTTTTACAGAACCAGTTGTTGCTAGTGCACATTTAAGGGGTTTTTTTGCAGGTTTACATCGGCTAGTGACGATAGAAAATGCCACATACATAGATACAAGCCAAACCACTAGTATGATTCGAATGTTTTCTGGTGCAACTGCCTTGGAAGAGGTAGATGTTTCGAATTGGGATACAAGCAATGTAACAACCATGAAGGGCATGTTTTCTGGTGCAACTGCTCTAGAAGAGATAGATGTTTCGAATTGGGATACAAGCAATGTAATAATCATGAATAGCATGTTTTCTGGAACATCAGCGCTAAATGAACTCAATGTATCTAACTGGAATACAGGTAATGTGAATAATATGAATAGCATGTTTACCAGAACAGGTTTAAATAGTCTAGATTTATCCAGTTGGGATGTAAGCAATGTTACGAATATGTCGTTTATGTTCGGTGGAGTAGATTTAAATAGTTTAGATTTATCCAGTTGGGATGTAAGCAATGTTACGAATATGTCAAATATGTTCGGTGGTGCAGAGATGTTAAGCACATTGACAATAGGTGAAGACTTTGTTTTTCATGAAAATTCGCTTTTACCAGAACTACGCCAAACAGATGATTATACAGGTTATTGGCAGAATATCGGAACAGGAACTCAGGCAGAACCTAATGGTGAACATGTCTTAACAAGTGCCGAATTAATGGAACAATTTGACGGAACAACAATGGCTGACACTTTCGTTTGGCAACGTTATCTTAGTCCGCTACTTGTCACATATCATGTTGTTCAATGGGGAGACACTCTTAGCCACTTGGCAATACAATATGAAACAACTGTTGACGAATTAGTAAGGTTAAACAATATTGAAGATCCTGATTTCATTTTAACTGGTCAAATCTTAACCCTACCTTAAATGAGAGAAGCGAACCTGGACTTGTAACAAATTGCGGAAATGAACCGAATAATCACCGAGAATGAAGGATTATTAGTCGACATTTAAGAATTAGAATATCAGGTGGAATTTTGGGAAACATCAGTAAGGTTTGGAATCGGTGCTCATTTCTTAACTTATATCGACATAGATGAGGGCTACGCTGTGATTGATTATCAAAGCTTTTCAGGAGATCGATTAGATTTTCATCAGTATACATTTCGCTGGTATCTCCATTGCCTTTTATTGTTACAATTATTATGCTTTGTCGATTTTTCAATAATTGTATTGATACTATCTAGCAGAAGTAAACAAAAAACCAAATCTGCTGGAGATCTGGCTTTGTTTAAAATGATAGATATACTTAATTTGTCTTTTTAGCAAGCAAGGCTTCTAATTCAGCGATTCGTTTTTCCTTTTCGGCAATCTTCTCATCTTTTTCATTGAGTAGTGGTAATAGTTTTGCTTTTGCTTCAGCTCTACCCTTAGCTTCTAACATTTCTGCTCTTGTCATGATATTACGCACCTCCGTGTTGACTTTGAAAGTATTAAAACTATGCTTAAGGTTTTGAAGAATTAGATTAACCTTTGGATCTTGTGGTGTTTTCAGTGTTCCGATTAACACACCAGCGAGTTCTCCTGCTTGATTGTTAGTCCGTGCAAGCTGCTTTAAGTCTACATACAAAATATTTGAAGTATTAGGATGTGGATGATAATCCACTTCATCCATCAGGATGTAGTTAGAAAAAATCTTGCCTTGTAACAGTTTGGTTATTGTTCCATTTAATAACCATATGCTAGTTGCCTGCTTGTCGCATCCTCTGGTTAGTGAGAAGCCAAGATATTCAACACTTCGCACTGCAATCGGGATGTCAGGATGCATACTATTCTGAAACTCGATATAGTCGATCTTCTTTTCACTCTCAATTTGTATATCCTGTTCTTTCGGTTTTGAAGAATCAAAATCTCTAAAGTGAGGGAATTGTGTTTTAACACTGATCTCACCCTCAATGAGGGTAATATTAGTGTACTGATGGGTTTTAATGTAAGCTTTGTAGAAGGTGTTGGTCATCTCACGTAAGATTTCCCAATAGATTTTTTGTCCAAATGTATAATTCAAAAAGACATCATTGAGGGGAGTAATGGGTTTTAATCCTGTCTCTAATTCAATATATCCCAGAATATTTTCGCTTTTCTTGTTCATTTCAGTTCTCCTTTATTATAGCATCAAATTTTACTTTTTTCAAGGATCCTTTCGCATAAAGTAGAAATTTTTCCTAGTGCTTATTGTAGTCACTCCCCCTCAAAAAACCTCTCTACTTTATAAATACGCAAGAACAAGAAAAAACCCTTCTTAAAAGCGAAGATTTACTGAAATTCCCATATTTTTTACACAATTGTGGTGCGTTTTTGTGGTTTTTGCTGAATATAAGTTACAAAAAAATGATGGCTGGTGAAAAATAAATAATGATGATAAAGGGTGTGAGGATGAAGTGAGGGTTGAAAAAATGAAGGTTTGTATCTAGTAGATGGGTCAGAGATAGAAGCAATCCGCAATACTAGGCAATTTATTGAATAGCTTTTGGGCTTATGAAGATCGAATGTTAGTAGTGAGGATGAATTGGAGGAATAATGTGATGAAAAAACAGATACCTAAGCAGTTATTGCTAGCTGCATCAGTATTATTAGGAACAACAGCCCTTACTGGTTGCCAATCTGATGATGTAGGGGAAGTTGAGAATGAGTTTAAAGTGGTAGCAACATTAGAAGCTAAGGTTGAAGAAACTGGCAATGATGAGATCATAGAGATCGTTGATGAGCAGGATGTCGAACTTAATGAAGATGAGGATGAGCTGATTGAAGAAGAAATGGAACCTGAAGTAATCAGTTTATCTTTAGGAGATACTTTTCAATTTGGTTACTTTGAAATTGAGCTTGGTTCTGAGATTCAATTTGTCTTACATCAACAAGGAGAGCGTGCTGATGTCCCGGATTTTTTTGGTGAATTACATACGTTTTCAGCCCGGCAAAGTGAGCAGTTTTATCTTTCTGCTTATGTGACAGATATACGTGAAGATGTAGAGGTGGCTCGGGCTGGCTTGTGGCCAACATACTATAGACCTGATGGGACTAGTTCAAACGCTAGTATTCATAACTCACTAGCAGTGTTTGCTCATGAAAGTCACTCCTTCTCCCAATTAGGAGGCGGGATAACAACCGTTGAGACTTATTTTCGATTTGAATACAGTGAAGATGGACAATACATTGTATATTTTCAATTCAGAGAAGATTTTTATTCAGAAGTAACCAAAGAGTTTGAGTTATTAATTGATGTTGAGTGGCCGAATGATTATATGGTGGTAGAAGTTGAATTTATTAACCAACCCGCAGGAGAGAGTTTTCAAGTTGGAAATTTTCAGGTTGTAGTGGGATCAGAAGTTATTGAAAGTGAGAGAAGTATGCAGGGGCGTACAATACATTACTTTCCTGTTACTGTGACAAATATTGGGAATATAGATGAGCATCTTTCAGCTCTTAATTTTGCCTCTGGTGATGGACAAAGAGGGCTTGTGCCATCAGGGTATATTGTTTTTGAAGGTGAGGAAATACCAATGGAATATTTACTGAACTTGTCACCTGGAATGAGTATGAGCTTTCAATTGCCTGCATATGCTACTACTTGCTCTACCTTAGCTCATTATCGATCATTTTATTTAGCTGAGCGGATAGTAGATCCGGAAACGAACAACATCACAATTCGGTATTATCATTCGTTTGCATGTGTGTGGAACTGTTCATGAGTTTCAAATCCTTGTGTTTTATCGTGACTTGCGAAAAGTAGTGAGGAGATTGTGAAATTGTATTAAGTTCTTGAAGCTATAACTGGAATTCTAGTTAGAAAAAGGGACAACCTATGGATTTGAAAATTTATTTAATAGGAGGTTTGAGCGTTGATGAAAATATTGAAGTATGTCAAATTGCTTATCTTTGCTGCAGTTTTCCTTTTGATTGCGAATGGTTGTCATGGGCAAACAGCTTGGAATCGGGCGCATGATAGTTGGCAACAGCTTTATTTGGAAGAAGTTGAGGCGGTGTTATTCTCTATTTATGGAACAGGAAATATAAAAATCCATACAGAGGGCATGGAAGATTTGTCAGTTTTAAGAGAAGGCATTCAAACTGCTTCTCGTCATATAGATCCACAGTTATTTGTTTTTGCTATGAGACCACCTGAACAGGAACCACGTTATATTCCGCAAACACTTTTGAGGGTGGTCAGAGGGGAGGCTTTAACAAGAGAAAATTTTCAGTTTATAATGAGCATGGATCCAGAGTTGCTCGATATGGTGACGTTGATGTTGGAACTAAGCAGTCGTTCTTCAAATCTGCATGTTCATTTAGAACTCATTTTTGATGTATTATTAGATGACGAAGAAAGTTTTAGCCAAGTAGAAGAAGCGAGTCGGATAGAACAGTTATTTTCTGAATTTATTCTGCCAATCAGTCAACATTTTATTGAGGAAGAAGGGATTTCTGTTTGGGTAGAAATTAATTTTATGGTTGATGAGCGTGCGGTTAGTTATTTTCGAATGGAAGAACCAAATTTCAGAGCCGAAAGCATTGATGAATTTAATTTCAATGATTATTTTGGGGCTTTGACAGCTTATTATATTTTGGCAGATTTGGCACAAAATTTCCCAGATCGGAGTTTTGAAATTGTGGATGAGTTTGAGGAACAGGGCTGGATGTCCAATTACACTATACAATGTCTAGATGATGGTGTTGAGTTTAGAGCCAGTCGATTAAGAGAAATCGGACAACCTTTATCTTCGCCAAGTGAAAATTATTTTAGAGGTGTTCTTGCTAGTGCCCACCATTACTGGCAAGAAATCTATCATGAAGCATTGATAGAAGCGATAGAGGTGGTTTATGAAAGGGAGACTCGTCTTCGAATTTCTGATTTAGCAAGAGATCGACCTGTGCATTATGGCAATATTAGGATCGGAACGACCCACGATTTAACGGTAACAGAATTTGAAGCTGTTGAAAGAATGAATCGACCTTTTTCTTCACTTGATGAAATTTTGGAAGAATTTTTGAACTTTGATCCAACAGATTTAGATAGATTACGAATGGGATTAAGGGTCGAAATCAACTTTGATATTTTAATGGAAAATCCTGATGATTTTGACAAAGAAGCAGAAATCGAAAATTTGAGAAATTTAATTCGGATATTTGTTTTACCTATTCAAGATTATTTTGTTGATGAAGAGTATCATCATGTCCATTTTAGCATCTGGATTCAGTATCGAACCAGATTTACAGATGGATTTGGGTTGGGGGAAAACAGCTTGCGAATTAATTCACTTCGCGGGGATGTTATAACAGAAGAAAATATTGATACATTAGATTTCACTGGTGAGGAAGTTCAGCTTGTACATACAGATCGGAGATAGGCAGTCATGGTAGATGAAGGAGATGGAAATGGTGATGAAAAAATTAAAACATATCAAAGTATTTATCCTGTATTTGGTTTTTTTGTTGTTCTTAACTTCTTGTAGCAATGTTGCTGAATTGGAGGCAACGATTTTAGAACAAGATGAGCAGATTTTAGAATTAGAGATACAGTTGATAGAACACGCAGAAGTGATTTTTGATAATGAGGCTGAAAATGAAGCGTTGCTGGATGACATCTTAGAATTAGAACGCCAGCTGGGATTTTGGCAAAATTTAAATATGGAGAATATAAATTCGGATTTTCTCTCCTACATTACAATAGATGAGGGTTATGCACTTGTTGGATATTTTTATGAATCAGGATATCAGTTAGATTTTCATATCTATGTGTTAAGGTGGTACTTGGAATCAGAAGCACGGAGTGAGGAGATGCCATGGCAGTGGGGAGAAGTTGTAGTTGTGAAAAATGATGAGGTATTGGGGACAATAACTTCTAATAATTTGCGTCTATCTAATGATATTCACAGAAGAAATATAAGTTCAATAATTGAATTGCCTGCCCCTTTTGGGGGTTATAATGGGATCCTTATTTTGGGTCATAGTATAGGCATGTGGGAATATCATGAGCTTTATCTTGTCCAAAATGGTGAATTGGTTTATGCTCCTGAGTTCTCTTATGCTTCAAATCCAAGTTTTGATTTTGAAAATCAAGAGATTACTAGCGTTTCCCCTCATTATTCAGGCTTTAATGCTTTTAGTGTTTATCATTTAATCGACGGAAATCTTATGGAAGTGGAGCGATTAATCTTAGCCGGAGATGAGCGGATTGCGCAAATTTTTATTGATGGTCAGTGGGAAACGCAAGAATATGATGAAGCACGCTGGGATAGAAATTTCAGGGGTCATTGGTCAGCTCCTGGGCTGTTTTATTCGGATTGATGGCGAAGGAAGTCGATGATTTTAGGAGGATTTTATGGTGAAAGATAAGGTTACGAAAGGATGGTGCGAGAATTGAATATGAGAACACGATTAGATAAGTTGAAAAAATATATTATGCTGATCCTTTCAGTTGTGCTTTTGCTTGGATTTACAACGATTGTGTCAGCGGATGAAAGCGATGATGGAATTATTGCTACTGGAACAGTGGGAGTTGGTGGTGCACCTTGGACACTTGATAGTAACGGTGTTGTTGAGGTTGGTGGTGGAATGATTTCGCATGATGGAAGTAGGGATACCAGATCTGGATGTAGTTGCGAGCGTTTCTCTCCATGGCACAGACATCGTAACTCTATTACAGAAATTATCTTTACAGAGCAAGTTTGGGGGAATAATCAATTGCGAGGTTTATTTGCATCCTTACCTCATCTTAGAAATATAGAAGGTCTTAGATATATAGACACAAGCAATGTCAATGATATGGGCAATATGTTTTATAATTCAACGAGCTTAGTAAGTTTAGATTTATCGAGTTGGGATACGAGTAGTGTGACAACAATGGGCAATATGTTTGAGAAGACAGAGAGTTTAATAAGCCTAGATCTATCAAACTGGGATACGAGCAATGTGACATCAATGGGCAGAATGTTTCAGGGAGCAAATAGTTTGTCAAGTCTGGATGTCTCAAATTGGGATACAAGTAATGTAACCAGTATGTCAAATATGTTTTGGCGAGCAGATAGTTTATTAAGTCTGGATTTATCAAGTTGGAATACTAGTAATGTGACAAATATGTGGGCGATGTTCGATGAGACTCAACTGAGGATGTTAATACTAGGGGAGTATTTTCAATTTGAAGAGGAAGGATTTTCATCGAGATTACCAGAAATCACCCAAACAACTGAATATACAGGTTATTGGCAAAATGTCGGAACAGGAACAATTGAATTACCTAATGGAGAACATGTTTTAACGAGTGCTGAATTAATAACGCAATTTGATGGAGCGATTATGGCTGACACATTTGTTTGGCAACGTCATCCTCATTTTGAATATATCGTTCAATGGGGAGATACCCTTAGCGAACTTGCGTTGCTACATGGAACAACTGTAGCGGATTTGCAAAGGTTAAACAACATTGAAAACCCTGACCTTATTTTAGTCGGACAAATCTTAACCTTGCCAGATTTTAGGACATACCAGATGGCAATGGAAACTGTTTCCGTCAGATTCTACCGTCTTTATGACGATAATGGGGGCGACTTCATTTATGAATATACAACAGCAATTATATCAGGTGAAAACTTTGCAGCAGAAATGGTTGAATTGGCTAATGAACGCTTTGAATATATGCGTCATGATATCGATGTGTGGCTAGTTGGAAATCGATTATATGTGGATCTTTCTCCCAACACACAACGAGGCTTAAGTAGTCATGAGACAATGACAGGACTTCACGTATTACTTTTAACATTTACCAGTGTGCCTAGTATAGATGAAGTAGCTTTTCTAAATTCAGGTCGAAGCGGATCTGGCTTTGGTAAAGTGGCGTTTTCTAATGGAGGTTTGTACCTAGTAGATGGTCCAGAGATAGAGAGAATACGTAGTAATCATTATATTTTTCAGGCTTATGAGTGAAAATTGAGATGAATCGGAGGAAAAACGTGATGAAAATTAATTTTAAATACACAACTGTATTGATGGCATGTTTTTGCTTAATCGTCATCAAAGCTGGTTGTCAAAATGAAGTTGATCAATCTTTGGAATCTGTTGTTAAAAGTGAAGTGGAACTAGATTTTTCTATAACAGCGGAGGAAATAAGATTGGCAAATATTTATGAGTTGGAAGATGATTTTGATATTGAAGGTGTTTCGCAATTGGAAGAAGAGGAGGTTTTTGAACTTGAAGTCATTAATTTATCTTTTGGTGAAACCTTTCGGTACGACTATTTTGAAATAGAGGTTAGGGATGAAATTTTGTTTGTTTTTTATGAAGAAATCGATCGTGAATATGAACATCTTTATGTTCCGGCTCGCCAACATTTTTACATTCCTGTTGTTTTAAGAAATATCAATCCTGAGCAACATGGATTTGAATTTGCAGATCGTGAACGTTGGGATGCAGAAAGTCGGTTAAATTTTAATACTGTTATCTATGATCCGGAGAGCAATAGTAGAGATCAATTTCATAATTCTCTTAATAGTTGGCGTGAGCCTGGTCGTGATTATTTTTCAACAATAGTAGGCATAACTCATTTAGCTTGGCTAGATGATCACAACACAATGGCTGGCGCGTATACCTATATCCAAGGATTGTATAATGGCGATGGACAGTATACATTAAAATTCTACTACGAAGGTCATCGTTTTCGTGATGAGGATGATATTTTGCAATTTGAAGCCACTAGAGCTTTCAGCATACCCATTGATATAACTTGGCCAGAAACATATACGACGATCACAACCGAACATGTGACGAGAGATGCAGGAGAAACTTTTCAAGTTGGTAACTTTCAAGTTACAGTTGAATCGAACTACAGGTGGGATGAGACTCTTTTGGGCAGTGGACGAACGGTACACTATTTTCCAATTACCGTCACTAACATTAGTAATGTTGATGCGCACGTTTCCTCATTAGAGCCTATAACCTTTGCTCAAAATGGTTCTAATCCGATTAGGCAGATTTATTTTGAAGGTGAAGCAATTAACATGCCAAGTTTATTACCGCTCTCACCAAGTATGTGGATGAGATTCGAAGTTCCTCTTTTTGCAAGCACTTGTGGACAGTTACGCCCTTATCGTGTTTTGCAACTTACTGAAATGATAGAAGAGCCAAATAACAGTCATATAACAGTTAGACATCATACGCTCCAACTTTGTGTTAATGTGGGAGGAAATCATTGTGAGTAGCTTTGAAGAGTAGTTAAGAAGAAAATTAATAGATTTTGAATGATGAGGGAGTGATGAAGATGCAACGAATAAACCAATTAGTTAAATTGAAACGATTTTCCATGCTAGTTCTTGCAGTTTTTTTCTTATTTGGATTTATGACAATAATTGCAGTAGCGGATGACACAGAAACAGAAGATGTTGAAGTTATTGCTTCAGGAACGATAGGAGAAGATGGTGCACCGTGGACACTTGATAGTAATGGTGTGGTTGAGGTTGGTGGTGGAACGATTTTGCATGATGGGAATTTTTCTTCTGGGAATGTTATAGCTACCTCCCCTTGGCATGAGCCTAATTGTGATCCTATTAATGGAAATCGTTGCTATGGGCATGATGTTGAGATTATAGAAATTATTTTTACTGAGCCAGTTGTTGCACAGGAGGAATTAATCGGATTGTTTACTCAATTATCCTATTTGACAAGCATAGTTGGCTTAGAAAATATAGATACAAGTAATGTGATTGATATGAACTTCATGTTTAGTTCAAGTGGAAGTGTAACAAGTCTTGATTTATCAGAATGGGATACGAGTAATGTAGTTAATATGCGTCTTATGTTTCACGGCATGCACAGCTTAACCGAGCTTGATGTATCAAATTGGGATACAAGCAGTGTAAATCGTATGGGGAACATGTTTTCTGGGACAAGAAACTTAATCAACCTTGATGTATCAAATTGGGATACGAGCAGTGTGATAGCTATGGAAAATATGTTCTTTGGTGCAGATAGCTTGAGAAGTCTTGACGTATCAAATTGGGATATAAGCAATGTATGGAGCATGACTCAGATGTTTAGAGGTGCAACTAGCTTAACAAGTCTCGATGTATCAAACTGGGATATGAGAAGTCTGAGAAATATGGGATTCATGTTTTCTGAAACAGAAAACTTAAGGTCACTCACATTGGGAGAAAATTTTAAATTTCTACCAGATGTGACGCCGCGCACCAGCGTGCACACTTCCATACCAGAAATCACTCGAACAGCTGAATACACAGGCTATTGGCAAAATGTTGGAGCAGGAACAGTCGAAGCACCTAGCGGTGAGCATGTTTTAACAAGTGCTGAATTAATGGAACAATTTGACAGTGCAACGATGGCTGATACTTTTGTGTGGCAACGTCATTCGGGATATGTTGTTCAATGGGGTGATACGCTTAGTGAGCTTGCGGTACAATTTCAAACAACTGTTGACGAATTAGTAAGATTAAACAATATTGAAAATCCTGACTTCATTTTAACTGGTCAAATCTTGACTATGCCAGATTTTAGGACATACCAGATGGCAATGGAAACTGTTCCCGTCAGATTCTACCGTCTTTATGACGATAATGGGGGCGACTTCATTTATGAATATACAACAGCATTTATATCAGGTGAAAACTTTGCAGCAGAAATGGTTGAATTGGCGAATGAACGCTTTGGACGTTTATATCGTATTGATATATGGCTTGTTGGAAATCGGTTGTATGTGAACCTTTACCCGCCGACCACGCAACGAGGGGGTTTGAGTAGTACTATGACAATGACAGGGCTTCACTCCTTACTTTTGACATTTACCAGTGTGCCAAACATAGATGAAGTAGCTTTTCTAAATGAAGGTCAAAGCGGAGGTGGCTTTGGCAAAGCGGCGTTTTCTAATGGAGGTTTGTATCTAGTAGATGGTCCAGAGATAGAAGAAATACGTAGTAACCATTATATTTTTCAGGCTTATGAGTAAAGATTGAATGCTAGTACTGAAATGGATTGGAGGGAAAACGTGATGAAAAAACAAAAACTTAAGCAGTTACTACTAATTGCATTGATTTTATTAGGAACAACAGCCCTTACTAGCTGTCAATCCGATGATGTAGGGGAAGCTGAGTACGAGCCTGAAGTGGTAGCAACATTAGAACCTGAGCCTGAAGAAGTTGGCGACGATGAGATCGTAGAGATCGTTGATGAGCAGGATGCAGAGCTTGACGACGATGAGGATGAGCTGATTGATGACGCAATAGAACCTGAGGTGATCAGCTTATCTTTAGGAGACACTTTCCAATTTGGTTATTTTGAAGTTGAGCTTGGATCAGAAATTCAATTTGTTTTATATCAATGGGATGAGCGTACTGATGTTCCCAATTCTTTAGGTGAATTACAGACATTTCCAGCTTCTCAACGGGAGCAGTTTTATCTGCCTGTTCATATAACAGATATGCGAGATGATCCAGAAATGGTTTTGAATAGTATTAATCAGTTTTCAAGACCAGTCTATTATCGACCTGATGATACTGAACCAAATGCTAGTCTTCGGCGATCCCCAGCAATTTTTGATCATGAGTTACTCTTACTTCAATTAGAAGATGAAACAACCATCAGCGAAACTTATTTTCAATTTGAATATAGTGAGGATGGGCAATACAGGCTGCATTTTCGACTTAGAGAAGATGGTTTTGACTCAGAAATCATCAAAGTATTTGAGTTATTAATTGATATTGAATGGTCGGAAGCGTATCGGATAGTAACCATTGAACACATCAATCAACCTGCAGGAGAGAGTTTTCAAGTTGGAAATTTCCAAGTTGTAGTAGGATCAGAAGTTACTTTAAGTGAGAGAAGCGGACCTGGACTTACGATTCATTATTTTCCCGTTACTGTAACAAATATTGGATATGTAGATGAGCATCTTTCGTCACTTAACCTTTCTTCTCACATTGGGCAAAGTGGTTTTCATTCACTAATAGATTATATTGTTTTTGAAGGTGAGGAAATTCCATTACAACAATTACTCCCCTTATCCCCTGGGATGTGGATGAGTTTTCAACTGCCTGTTTATCGAACGACTTGTTCCACTCTAAATCAATATAGAGATTTTCGTTTTGCTGAGAGGGTAACCAACCCAACGACTAACAACATTACAATTCGGTATCATCATTCGTTTGCATGTGTACGGTATGATTGTAGTTTGGAAGGAGCTTTACGATGAGATATAAAATGAAATTAATAGCTGTAGTGACCACGACCTTCTTTTTCCCCATATTAACGGGTTGTGGCAATACCAGCGAGTTGGAAGAAATAATTGAAAACCAGGAGGTGGAGATTTCGCTTCAAGATGAGCGAATTACCGAACTTGAGCAACAGTTAGGAGAGCAAGCACAGTTGATTTCTGATTTTGAAGCTGAAATTGAACTTCTAAGCCAAGAAGTAGAAAATACTCAGCCGAATTTTACTGAATTTGAGGAAGGGTTAATTAGTGATCTTGAGGATAATATTGAAGCATTACTCATCCCTTTTTTTGGTCGGGATTTGTCTTTCATTTACCCCTCTCCTGCGCGTGTATCCTTTAATGAGGGAAGTGGAATAAGTGGTCAAGTGATGGTTTATGTTTCTTCATCCGGGAGGTTTCAACCGGCTGTTATTCTGTCATTTCAGTTGGAATTAGAAGTGGATGTTGAGCGACATATATCAACTTGGACAACTGAGGACTGGAATGATGTTGAGGTTGATTGGGAAGTAATGGGTTATGTTTTCGATGGAGATTTGCGGTTAGCTTATGAGCGTGAGCCACGACTTCTGACAGATTTGGAGACTGTAACCATCCGAATTTATGAGTTTTATCGGGCGGTTGAATGGCGCTATCATGAAGAGGTGATCGTGGGTTCTGAATTGTGGATAGAAACACGAAGGCTTTTGCCAGAAGTGCGAGATTTGTGGTATGAGGGAAGTGCATTATATGTTGATTTAATGCTATCAGAAACCCGATCTGTAGGTGCAACAGGAGCAGATCTGCCTAGAATGGATCGTTTGGCGCTTATTTTTTCTAGCTTTCCACATGTGTCTGAGGTTCGTTTTTCGACAATGGGTCGACCAAGATTTTATTTCGGTGCACAGACTGGTCAGGAACATAGTGCCGTTTTTAATGTTGAAGAAAAAAGATGGATGATGGCTTGCGAATTAGAAGAGGATGATGTGCGTTTTAGTTACAGCGAAGTATGTGAACATTGGTTTTTTGAAGTGCCTTTTGATGTAAGAGAAAATTGAGAAAAGGGTGGTGCTGTTTTGATATGCAGGTAGATGAGTTTTGGATGGAGTGGTTTGAACTGACTTGGCCGGCTGATGAATAGAGAATTAATAAAAATGAGGATGAAAGTTATGAAGAGGAAATTAATGGTAATAGGAATGGTAATAGGAATTGTAGCAATAATTGTGGTGACTGTTTTAACATGGAATTTTTTGTTTTCTCAACCGCTTGAACCGGTATCAACTTCTATCCCATTTAGATTGGAACTTGAATTACCAGATTATATTTTTTTGGTGGGGGAAGCTCATTTTGAGTTTAATCTTGAAGCAGTAGAAAGCGAGTCAGAGATGGTCGTACCAATGCCTGAAACCACGACACTGTCGACAGCTGATACAGCAAATGCCATTTTTGACTTTGGTAAAGTAGGATTTACAGAACCTAATGTATTTGAGTATCGTGTATTTCAGAGAATGTTAGACGATGGAGATGAAGAAAATGGAGCAACTGAATGGATCGTTGATGAATCGATCTTTTATATCACAATCACAGTTGAAGTTTATGATGATGAGCTAGTTATGAGTAAGGCAGTAGTAAGGGTGTATGATGATCACTTATCTGAGGAGGTTGCAGAAATTGTATTTGTGAATCAGTATGAGCTTGCGTTTTTAGGTGTTTGGGAGTATGGTTTCGGGAATGTTATACGTGGTCTATCTGATGCAAGACGTGTTGAAATTTTACCAGATGGCACTTTTAACTCTTATAATTTTTGGGATCGTGAGAATACTTGGGAAATGAATGGGGATGGAAAATTTGTGACAGCAGACTTTTCACCTAATCCCATTATTGAACTTGGTATGGCAGTCAATGGAGATCGATTAATCGTTACGGATGAATTTGGGTATACGAGAACTTGGTGGCGCGAAGGAACACGCGAAAATCAAGATGACTTAGCGTTTCTTGGTGTGTGGCAGTATGGTCATGGTTATCGCTTGGAGGATTTATCTGGATTTAATCGTTCACATGCAATTGAATTTACAGCAGAGGGAGCGTTATTTGATACGGGATTTGAATTTCTTGGGACTTCTTGGGAATTAAATGAAGAGGGTCGTTTAATGGTGGAAGTTCGCCACAGATCGCCACAGCATATTGCTTTTTTGGAAATTGAAGTAGAAGAAGATCGGCTAATCATTGTTGATGAGGAGGGAAATATCGGAATCTGGTGGCGTGAAAGTGTTGATCCTAATGATGAACAAGATGGGGTAATTGGGGCGTATTTAGATTATTTTGATATTGATGATGGTTATCGTATCGTTCGAAATGTTGAAATTGAAGGTGATCAGTTTGATTTTGTTGTTTATGATTTGGAAGCGATTCATGAAATTGATGAACAATCACGGAGAGATTGGTATTTTATCGTGATTGTTAAGAGAGATGGAGAGGTTTTTGATGTGTTACGCCATGATGTTTTAAGTCAGCAAGTGACGGTTAATGATGTTGTTGTAGAGGTTGATTTAAACGATGATGGTTATAATGATATTTTACTTTTTTACGGATACATTGGTGGAGAGATAGATGGTACGCGAACTGAGGCTGGAAGAAGGTATGAGTTATTTTTGCAACAAAATGGGAGAATGGAGAATATTGTGAATTTCTCAACTGTTTCAGATCCAAGGATTAGTGTAGAGAATCAGTGGGTTTTAAGTAGTAGCCGAACAGGTTATGGATCAGTTTACTGGCGTTTTTATATTTGGCAGGATAATGAGGTTATAATGCTTGAGCAATTAGATCTAATTCGAGATCAATTTGCCGTAGAAAAAAGCTGGATTGCTGGTGAGTGGCAGGAGCAAAGATTGTGTCTTTTACAGCATCCTGAATTTGAAACTTGCCTTGATGAAGGTGGTGTGCCAGCTACCGAGAGTAGTATTTTCAACAAACTTATTGGTGAAGAAGCTTACCAAGGCTGGTGGTGGTACAGGGATCATTTTTGGGTTGAATCTAGCGATGCGCATGATTAATACTGATCTTTCGTAAGCTATGCACTGTTATAAGAATTTATTGAAGAAGTAGGTTTTGGTATGCAAATAGATGACCATGTTCGAGAGGTGAGTACTACGATGGAAGAGCGATATATCAAACAGAAGAAATGGATTGCCATTATTGGTATAATATTGTTATGCACTTTGATCATCACGGCTATTGTTATTGTGATTCATTATGAAAATCGCCATTTGATAGCTGTGAATGACCATTTGGAAGCTGAAATTGCTGGACTTGAAAGTGACCGTGAAATTTTAGAATTAGCGAATGAAAATTTGCAGGATAAAGTGATCAGTTTGGAAGTAGATGTTAATCGTTTCGAGGATCAAGCTGTTGAAATGGAAGAGCTACGAAGGGAAGCTGCTGGCTTGGTGAGTGATGTTGAGCGTTTTGAAGGTCATTTGTATTTTCTGCAACAGTCGGATTATGCAGTACATGTTACCGTTGATGAGAGGTATTTGATTACTGATTTAGAAAGGCAGTCGGGAGAGCGTTTTGATTTTTATATTTATCGGTTAGATTGCTTTTTAGGTGAGGCATGTGAGCATGGGTTTGCTCCTGGACCTTTTTATGCTGAGATTGTTGTTTTGCAAGATGGTGAAGTTTTCGATACGATTCGTGCTTATACAGATACATGGGTGAGGATGAACTGTCCCCCGACGCTTATTTTAGAGCGAGATGATGGTTTACTTGTTTGTAATGGTTGGGGTCCTGGTACAAGGGGAACAGCCTTTGAATTTTATCTTTTACGAGATGGTTCATTTGTTCACATCGCTGGAGATTTGGTTAATCCGAGCTTTGATTTAGATAATCAGTTGGTTAGAACGGTTCAAAGGTTAGCAGGGGGGACACCCGGTTTTGCTTGGGTTGTGAGTCAGATTGTTGATGATGTGCTGGTTCCAGTGTCGTCTTTGTATAATGTGTGGGATACTGAGCGTGAGGTTTTTGTGTGGCGTCATGAGCAGTGGGTAGATGGTGAATGGGAAGTTGTTGAAGATATTGAGGTTGAGGCAGATGGTATGGATGGGCTTGGTCTGCATCCTTATGGTGATGAATATTGGCAGGCGTATTGGTTTGGGGATCAGTGGCAGTAGGAAGTGATGGAGGTTTATGATGAAAAAGAAGATGGTCATAGTAGGATTTTTAGCAGTTGTAGGTTTTGTTTTAACAGGATTATTTTTTGTTTTTTCTCAACCCCTTGACCCAGTATCAGCCACTATCGCGTTTAGGGTTGAACTTGAATTACCAGATCATATTTCTTTGATGGGAGATACTAGTTTTGAATTTTACCTTGAGGCAGTAGAAGGCGAGGTAGAGATGGTTGTGCCAATGCCTTTGACTTATGTTGAGGCGGATGCTAGTGGTATGTTTGATTTTGGTGAGATTGAGTTTAGCGAAGTGGGGGTGTTTGAGTATCGGATTTTTCAGGTGGATCGTGGTGAGGTTCAGGATGGGAATTTGGTTCAATGGGTTGTGGATGAATCTGTTTTTGATGTCATTGTAACCGTTGAGGTAGTGGATCGGGAGTTGGTTGCGGATGTGGCGATTCGGTTTGATGGTACGGTTGTGCGTGAAGCGGTGTTTGTGAATACCAATCAAGTTACCTTTTTGGGTGAGTGGGAGCACGGGATTGGGGATGTCTGGGAGGAGGCACATTCGCAGAGGAGGCGACCAAATGAGTTCGTATTTAAAAGTGGTGGAAACGTTGACATTTCGAGACGAGGAAGTTCTGACCCGAATTCTGCTGAGTGGAGTTTGACCGAAGCTGGCCAGTTACTTTTGGATGGGGAGGTGTTCGAGATAGAACTAAGTGATGATCGGTTGATTCTGATGGATGAAGCTGGTGCAAGGAGGTTGTTTCGATCTAGAGGAACACGGAGCAATGAAGAAGCTGATGTGCTAATTGGTGAATGGCAGTATGGTTATGGAGATGATTTAGAAGGTTTGTATAACCATCGTGAGGATCGTGGTCCAAGGGAGATTGAGTTTTTGCCTGATGGTGGGTTTCATCGTTTTCGAGATGATAGATATTCAAGTTTGGTTTGGGATTTAGATGAGAATGGTGATTTGTTAGTAGAAGCTGGGGCTGAGTTGCTTACGTTTGAGTTTGATGTGACAAATGATGTTTTGACATTGAATGATCGTGCTGGAAATGTGCGGTCGTGGCTTAGGGAGGGGGTAGAGTCTGATGAGTATCGTCAGTGGCTGATTACTGATTACTTGGAGTATTTTGATGTGCCAGAAGGGTATCGGTTGCTTGATAATATGTGGATATCTGGTGATGAGTTTAATGTGGTGATTTATGAGTTAGCGTTAGAAGGCGCGTCTTGTGATCATGATGAGTTTTATGAACGATTCAGTACAGCATGTGAAGAAAGTGAAGAAAGAGACTCTGATGTATCTGTGATTGTAAATGTTCAAAATTTTGTGATCGTTGTGAAGCGAGATGATGTGGTATTTGATGTTATTGAACATGAAACGATCAGAGTTCGTGGGCGGATGTCTGGTGGTTTGGTGGCACGGCATGTGAATATGGAGGAGTTAGTGACAGAAGTGGATCTTGATTTTGATGATCGGAATGATTTGCTGATTTTAAGTCATGATAGTGCAAGTAATATGATGTACGATGCTTATGTGGCTTACTTGCAGCGAGATGATGGGTTTGAACAAGCTTCTTTTATTGGGAGAAATTGGGAAACGGGGGAAGAACAAAGAGAAGATCCATCTTGTTATTTTACTCGGTACATCATGAATCCTGCCATTGATTTGGAGAATCAGCTGGTTTTAAGTGAATGGAGGCACTGGTCGATCACGCCGAGTTGGACAGCTTTCAGCTTTATTGATGAGGAATTCGTCGCATCAGCACATTTGTTGCTAGACAATAGATGGTGGACGTTAGCAGAGCCAGATGAAATTCCAGAAGAATACCGAGGCGGTACAGGCTGGGGTGATGCCCAAAGATGGACCGAGCGCGTATGGTTAGGAGATACTTGGCAAGACAGGGAACTGTGTACCCTTCCCGGTGGGGAGCAAGGGCGCTGGGGGGTGCGTGGTTTTTGTGAGATTATTGACGGCTTCGCTGTCATCACCGATGGGCATGATGAAGAATTGTATCAACGTATATTCGGTGAAAATGTGTTTTGGGATGTGGGGCGACGTTGGGAATGGTGATAAGGATGGGTTGGAGGTGCAGTAGGGATGAAAAAGAAATCAATGATGATTGGAATAAGTTTGGCTGTTTTATTAGGCGTTATTTTAGTGTGGGCTTTATTGCCTATTAGCCCCTTTGAGCCCATTGAAGTTAGAAAGAATAGTTCCCGATTAGTTGATGAGGTTGTGTTTGTTAACCGTTATGATATATCGAGATCGCTTCTAGGTGTGTGGGAGTTTGGGTATGGGGATTCTTTGGAGAATTTTGGTCATCGTGCGCATCGGGTTGAGTTTTTAGAAGATGGGACAGTTGTGATGAATCGTAATAGCAGTGAATTTGAACTTATTTGGGCTGTGGATGAGCATGATCAGTTAATGATCAACCATTGGAGAGAGGGTTCATATGTTTATTTTATTAGCATGCAAGCGGATGTGTTGACGCTTGCGGATGAAGACGGATATGTGAGAAGTTGGCGGCGTGAAGGGGCTGAGGAGACACGTGAGATTTCAGATCAAGAGGAATTTTTAGGTGTGTGGACTTATGGATTAGGTGATTCCTGGACTTCGTTTGGTCGTGCGCGTGAGATAGAATTTTTTAGTGATGGTAGGTTGGTGATGATGACGCCACGAGGTTATCAACTGGTATGGTCATGGGAGTTCTCGACTAACGGTGAGTTGATGATTGGATCAGGTGAAGTGTTTTCAGTGGAAGTGGAGCAGGAGCAGTTGCTGGTCATTGCCGATGAGCAAGGAAATGAGCAAACGTGGGTGCGAGATGCTGGATTAGGTGTAGCGGAAGATCGGGATTGGGTGATCAATGAGTATTTAGATTTGTTTGATGTAGATGAAGGTTATCATGTTATCGACAATAGTAGAATTGCTGGGATTGAATTTGATTTTGTGATTTACGAAGTGGCGCCCATTGATTTGTCTAGTCGAGGTGGAATGCCTGATGAAGGTGAGCATTGGGTGGTGGTTGTGCTAAGGGATAGTGAAATCGTCGATGTGCTGCAGCATTATCCTTGGAGACTAGGTTTTGAGTATGCATTTGAAGGTGCACCTGATTTGACAGAGGTCATCGCAGAAGTTGATGTGGATTTTGATGGCAGGAACGATGTTTTACTTCGGCGCGGTGGTCAGCAAGGAGGAGGATCACCAATGACAGAGTATGTGGCTTATTTGCAACGTGATGGTTATTTAGAACATAGCCCTAGTTTTAGTCAGATTGTGAACCCTGTCATTGATGTTGAAAATCAGATCATATTTAGTAGCTGGAATAGTTTTGGGAATGTTGCTAGAAATCGTTACGAATTTGTAAATGGAGAATTTATAGCTACAAGTTATTTAAGAAGTAGATCTACTTTTTTGGTGCGGTGGCTATTTGAAGAAACATTAGTTGATGGTCAATGGCAATTCCGAAAAGTCTGTATGTTTGGTCAAGAAATTTGTGGTGAGGAGTTGGAGAATTCATGTGAAGATACTGTTGTGACTCAGCAGTTGCTTGGAAGTGGTCAATGGTATGAAGCGAACTTTTGCCAAACGAATGGTGATGAGTTTGATATAACTTTACTTGATAGAATTCAGGATGAAGTGCCCCATTGGCAAACACCTGTACAACTCTTTCATCAAGCGCTTCACCAACATCATTTCGGACCTTTTGCAACAACGGTGCGTTTAAATGAACAGATGCCAGAATTTACGGTTTACCGAATCATTGGAGATACGGCATCTATATGGGAGGATGTTTATTATGTACAAATTAGAATCGAACAGGATGGGGAATTGATCCAGGAAATTGACGATTTGCGCCAAACCTTGGGAGGTCCATCTGGTGTTGATAGCTTTCATGATCCTAGCCTTGAAATTCGATTTTTGGATTTAACAGGTAATGGTTATCTTGATATGACCATGCGCCAAACGTGGGGTGGTTCCATGAGAAATGAGCCGCATTATTTCTGGTTATGGGATGTTGAAGCGGAGGAATTTGTGAAAAATGAAACCCTGCATGAACTCAGCTGGGGTGGTCATGTGGAATTAAATGATCAAGGTCAAATTTCTGTTTTTGCTCGTGTTAGCATTCAACATTATGGTTGGATCTTTTATGATTACATAGATGGCGATTTTGTGAAAATCGGATCTCAAATCTACGACATTGATGAAAATGGCGTTCCTATTGTTACGATCAGAGATTATATCGCTGGAACAGAGGAGGTTATTCTAGTGGAGGTGGTGTATCCATGAGAAGAAAGATAACTTTTACAACCCACTTCACAATGGTTTTCTGTTTTTTACTCATCGTAATCAGTTGTGCGAGTGAAACTAGCCAATCAGAACAATCCCTTATTAAAGGTTATATAGAGGTGGATTTTTCTCAGATCATCAAAGAAATCACTTCTCCTGAGCGACATATCCTTGGAGTCTGGGAATACGGATTTGGTGTACTCAGTCCCTATTTATCTGCAAGAAGCATTGAATTTTTGGAAGATGGGATCTATATTGCGAATACCATTGAAAGAACTTGGGAGCTAAATGAGGATGGTCAGCTAGTTATGGAATGTTGGTTTATGCCTGATGATTCAGTTGTTGTTCTTGATGTAGAGGTGGAAGATGATCGTTTGATTTTAAGAGATGTATCAGGTAACACGCGTTCTTGGAGACGTCCAGGTACACAGGTAATTCTAGAGGATTTAGATTTTTTAGGTGTTTGGGAATTTGAACATGGTGCTACGTTGGATGATGTATTTGTTGGTGGTGGAAGCCCGTTGAGAATTGAGTTTTTTGCAGATGGTAGCGTTCGTGCAGGTGAATATTCGGAGCGCTATTGGGAATTGGATGAAAATGGCAACTTGGTGATCGAAGCTTGGGGAAGTTTACGGCGTTTTATTATCGATGTAGATGGAAATCGCATGATGGTGGAAGATGACCAAGGATATGTTGGCTTTTGGATGTATGAAAATACCAGAGAAGAAGGGGATCAACATTGGCTTATTATGGATTATTTGGGTTATTTTGATATTGAAGAGGGCTATCACATTGTTAATAATCTTGAGGTTCTTGGCGATCAGTTTGACTTTGTGATTTATGATTTGAGGTCTATTGAAGAAAATGAAAGGGGCTTTATCGATTGGTATTTTATGGTAGTTGTGAAGCAAGATGATATGGTTTTGGATGTGTTGCATCATCCTGCTTATCCACCTGCTCAGCCAGGGATTCATCGTATTGTTGTGGAGGTTGATATTAATTTTGATGGGTTGAACGATGTGTTGCTGTTTCAAGGACATATTGGGAATGCCGCTTGGCGAAATTATTTTGCTTGGTTACAGACGGATAATGGTTTGGAAGAAGTGGCACTTCCTGGGAATCCGTGGTTGGACAGAGCGCGCGAAGTAGTGTTGAGCGCGGGAAGAAGTGGTGCTGCTTGGCATGCTTGGCGTGAAGATATATGGATTGATAATCAACTGATGACAGTGGCGGAATTGGAACGTGATGCGTGGGAAATAGGGGTAGCACCTGAAGATTTACGAGAAGGCTATCGTTTAGTCCGCTATACTGAAAGATTACTTGTGGATGGGCAGTGGCAAGTGCGTGAATTATGTGTTTATCATCACATGGTTGATTTTGGTTTTTGGCATGGACATGAGGTTTGTGATATTGACAATTACGATGCCATTTTATACGATCGGCTTTTTGGAGAAAATCCCTACTGGGATCAACGGTTTCATGCTGGACCGTCTACATGGGATGAATGAGGAGATAGTAGTTTGTTGTGAATGAGATGGAATTAATAGATATGGTTGATCCTAAAGAGTATGGGATTCTGTATGAGTCATAAGTAAAATAGAGCTGGGATGTGCTTTTTGATAAGTAAAGCAGTATTAATTTCGGATCAATTATGGTAAAATAAATTAATCAGATTTCACGTAAAAAGAAGGTGCTGACATGCGAAAGTTTAACGTAACAGGAACATGTATTCCAGAAGAAAATTATATGGTGGATATTACAGGCAAGCTTGAACAAATTAAGAAAATGGTTGATGATAAAGCTTATTTTGCTATTAATCGAGGGCGGCAGTATGGTAAGACAACGACTTTGACTCGATTACGACGCTTTTTATCGGATGATTATATAGTCATTTTTCTTAGCTTTGAAGCACTAGATATTGAAGAATTTGCTAACACAGCTATTTTTTGTCAGGTATTTTTAAAGCAAATTTACAAAGCCCTGCGTTTTTCAGGTGTAGATGAGCTGTATCGTGAAGCCTGGAAGAATGCAGCTGTTGAAAATTTTAATGATTTAAGTGATCATATTACAGATATGTGTGAGGGAAGAAAAATTGTTTTGCTTGTTGATGAAGTGGATAAAGCTAGTAATCACCGAGTGTTTTTAGGCTTTTTGAGTAAATTGAGAGATAAATTTTTAGCCAGACGTGACGGTAGAGATTTTACCTTTCATAGTGTGATTTTAGCAGGTGTATATGATATTAGAAATATCAAACTAAAAATGATCCAAGAAGGTCACCATATACCAACTGTTGGGGAAACAAATATGTATAATTCCCCTTGGAACATTGCCACTGATTTTGAAGTTGAAATGTCTTTTTCACAGATGGAAATTGAAGGAATGTTACTCGCTTATGAAAAAGATCATAAAACCGGAATGAACGTTTCTGAAGTTGCCATTGAAATTCATAATTATACTAACGGATACCCAGTTTTGGTCAGTCGAATCTGTAAGTATGTTGATGAAAAATTAGAAAAAGAGTGGACCCTTGATGGCATTAGAGGCGCAGTCAAGTTAGTGCTTCAGGAAAACAGTCCTCTATTTGATAGTTTGATTAAAAATTTAATCGCGCATAAGGATCTGTCGTTAATGATTTATAATATTTTGATGGTTGGTACGAAATGGCCGTTGAGCATGGATGATCCATTTGTGAATTTAAGTGTCCGATATGGTTATTTCAAAGACAGCGGTTCTCAAGTTAAAATATCGAATAAGATTTTTGAAATTCGCTTGATGGATTACTTCGTTATTCAGGGGATGCGTGAGAAGATTAAAACCAATCCAATGGCTCTGATAAACGATGAAGGCATTATCGAAGATCATATATTTAATATGCAAGTCTGCTTAGAAAAATTCGCCCAATACTATCACAAATATTACAATGACAAAGATAAAGCATTTATAGAACGGGAAGGCCGAATGTTGTTTTTAATGTTTTTGAGTCCAATTATTAATGGCAATGGCTTTGCTTATATTGAAAGCCAATCAACGGATGGAAGGCAAACTGATGTGCTGATTACCTATTTGAATCAACAATTCATCATTGAACTTAAAATCTGGCGTGGGCTTAAAAAACATGAAAAAGCTTATGATCAACTGTTAGGATATATGGAAAAGTTTGGATTTATCGAAGGCTACCTGCTCACGTTTGATTTTAGACAAGAAAAGAAATTTCATCAGAAATGGGTGGATATTGATGGTGGAAAGAAAGTGTTTGATGTACTAGTTTAGTGGTGTCGGAAAGGTGAGTAAGGTGCATCTATAAGTTTAAGAATAGGAAGAAGAGGGGGGCGATTGTCAGTGATACTTTGGCATGCCTTTTTTTGATGTTGCTTACAACTGGCTGTCAAAATGAAGCTGATTAGTCTCAGTAGCTGATGCTTCAAGTGAAGGGTCGAAAATGTTGACCTAAATTAAGTCAAAAGGAATGTGTGTAAATGAAGTAATGCACCATGCTCATATGGTAATGAGTATTGATGATCATAAAGTAGGTGAAGTAAGATGAAAAGAACAAAAATTTTATTTTCAACCATCTTTTTCCTGACCGTCTTTCTTTTCGCTTGTGAAGGTGAAAACGTTGATTTAACAGTTGAAGAAGAAATTGAAATTGAGCAGAGTGAGCCAGTTGAGCTAGATATAGATGGTTATTTTGAAGTCTCATATGCATTTAGTTTTGTAAATGATCTGGTTGATGATTTGCATCAACGAGAAGGATGGCGTTTGATGGAAGAAGATTTATACAACTGTGCGCTTCGAGGGTTTTTTCAAAATTGGAATGCGGATTACGAGCAAGCCGAGTTAGTAACTGATGATGATCAGGATTGGTTGATCATCGATTATTTAGATAATATTGATGTTCCAGATGGTTTGTATATCGCCGATAGTTTTCGAATTTTTGGCAATGCTTTTGACTATGTGATTTATGATTTACAACCCATTAGCGAAGATGTCACAGGATTTCAAATGGGAATCGTTGTAAAAAGAGATGACATGGTTTTGGAGACGATCATCCATGAGATAATGGGAGCGAGTATGTTGACCCCATCTCGTGCTAGAGAAGTAGAGATTTTAGAGCTGGATGCTAATTTTAATGGGTTAACTGATATTGCTATTTTTCACACTACCACTGAACAAGGGGATAATCGTCATTACAGTTTGTATCTTTATCAGGAGGATGGCTTTGTATATGAATCAACTTTTTCTGGGATCGCTAACCCGAGGCTGGATGTTGAGAATCAGGTGGTTTTAGGAACTGCACGGATTGGAAGGTTGTCGCCGATAAGTAGTAGAGGGATATATCGTTTTATGGATGATGGCTTTGTGAGGGTAGAGCAGTTAGAAGTGATGTGGGATGAGTCAAGGGATGGTTGTAGTTGGCGACATGAGGTATATTTTAATGGTGAATGGCAACTTCAAGTGATGTATTTGAGTCAAGCGTATACAAGTTGTGAAGGGTTTTATCATCATGATGAGTATTGGCGTGACTATTGGTTTGGCGGGCGTTGGGGACGAAATTTATATCAGTCGGATACGTATGTTCATAGGCAATATTTTTCCATTCGCGGGGTAGATGCTAATTTTAGTGAGTTAACTTTGGTTGATCGGCAAGGTGAACGCTATGAGTTAGGTCTTTATTCTGCGGATCGAATTTGGGTGAGCCAAAGGACAGATGATGTTTTAGAGGTTGCTGTTATTACTGGTAGTCCTAGTCGATATGTTCATTTTTTTGATGTTATTTCAGGTGAGCAATCGCCGAATTATTTCAATCCTATCGTTTTTGGTGAGCTGTATGTGGGACATATGGAAGATGGGGTGTTGATTTTAATGGACGCATTTGGCAGCGGTTTGTTGTATGAAGAAGTTGAACGGGATTTTTCCCCTTCGGCAAATGGGATGTCTGCGATTAGGGGAATTGAGATGCTAGATGATGAGACGATTTTGATTGAGTATTTAGGTGGGGATGATTTTGAGGAGCGGTCTGTAAGGGTGAGTGTTGATCGACATTGACTTTGATTGAGGTAAGCTGAACAAAAAATGGATTATTTAGTGTGTTTAATGCAGATATGAATGATTTTAGAAGGAGTTGTTACGATGAAATACAAAAGAAATTTTGCAACATTTTTGACTACAATTTTCTTTTTATCCATGCCAATGGGTTGTCGCAATGTTGATGAATTAGAAGAAATGATAAGTTATCAAGAAGAAGCGATTCAGACTCAGGAGGAGGCTATTTTAGAGCTGAATGATCGGATTGTTGAGCTTGAGCAACAGCAAAGAGAAGATGAGCAGTTGATTGTGGATTTGGAAGTAGAAATTGAATCTTTGAATCAAGAAAGTGCAGATCATCAACCCTATGTGCCAGAGTGGCAAACTGTGTTAGCTGATGATTTAAGGGAGAATATTGCGGAGATTATAGATGGATTTTTAGAGGTCGATTTTATAGATTCTATAGATGAAATCTTGTTCCCGAACAGTCAATTTTGGACAAATGGGTATGTTGTAGCAAGAACAAGTACTAGTTTCCCTACCATTTCAATTGTTTTGTCTTATCAAATGACGAATGATGAATTGGGCGAAGCAGCGCATGTAACACGGATTGATGATTGGGAGAATATAAGCATTGGTTGGGAAGTTGTTGGTCATATTGATACGCTCAATGGTTTGCGGTTTGCTAGGGAACGTGAATCACGCCAGCTTACCGACTTAGAAACAGTAATGATTCGCATTTATGATTTTGCTGATATCACGCATCCAGATTGGGATGGGATCTGGAGTTATCAAGAAGAAGTGATCCAAGGGACACTACTTTGGGAGGAGACGCTGTATCTAATGCCAGAAGTCTGGGATTTATGGTACGATGGTCATACATTGTATGTTGATTTAATGCCATCACAAGCGCGGTCGATGGGAGCTGCCACACACGATGATGTTAGAGCACAGCGTTTAGCACGTATTTTTTCCAGCTTTCCTGATGTTTCAGAAATTCGATTTTCAACTTTTGGTTATCTAGGACTCAGATTTGTCAATGCTGGTAATCATCACAGTGCTGGTGGTATTTTTAACGTTGAAGAGGATCAATGGGTGTGGAGATGTGAATTGGATGAAGAAGATGAACGTTTTATTTATTGGGAGACTTGTCCAGCTGACTAACTGGTGGAAGGCTAGTAATGCTGGATCAAGAAGAAACTAGTATCAGAAGGAGATTTCACGATGAAATACAAAAGAAAATTTACAACATTTATGACTTCGACTTTCTTTTTGCTCATGCTAATGGGTTGTAATGATTTCAATGAATTGGAAGAAATAGTTGACCACCAAGAAGAGGTAATCCAAAGCCAAGAGGAGATTATTTTAGACTTAACTGAACAACTAAATGAGCTTGAACAACAGCAAAGAGAAGATGAGCAGTTGATTGCGGATTTGGAAGTTGAAATTGAGTCTTTGAATCAAGAAAGTGAAGATTATCAACCCTATGTACCAGAGTGGCAAACTGTGTTAGCCGATGATTTAAGGGAGAATATTGCGGGGATTATAGATGGATTTTTGGAGGTCGATTTTATAGGTTCTATAGATGAAATGTTGTTCCCGAACAGTCAATTTTGGACAAATGGGTATGTTGTAGCAAGAACAAGCACTAGTTTTCCTACCATTTCAATTGTTTTGTCTTATCAAATGGTGGATGATGAATTGGAAAGGTCAGCTCATGTGTCGCGGACTGATGATTGGGAGAATATAAGCATTAACTGGGAAGTTGTTGGTCATATTGATACGCTCAATGGTTTGCGGTTTGCTAGGGAACGTGAATCACGCCAGCTTACCGATTTAGAAACAGTTACGATACGTATTTATGACTGGGATGGTGATTGGAATTATCAGGAAGAAACCATTCAAGGAGCAGAACTTTGGGAAGAAACATTGCATTTGATGCCAGAAGTCTGGGATTTATGGTACGAGGATCGTATTTTGTATATTGATTTAGTGCCATCACAAGCCATAGGGGGAGGAAGTGTAGCCAACTATAATAGAGCAGACCGTTTGAGACGTATTTTTTCTAGTTTTCCTGAGGTATCGGAAATTCGATTTTCAACTTTTGGCTTACCAGGTCTTCGATTTGTTACTGAGGGTCGTGGTCACAATGTTGGTGGTATTTTTAATATTGAAAAGGACAGATGGATGTGGCGTTGTGAATTGGATGAAGCCGATGAACGTTTTATTTATTGGGAAACTTGCCCAGATCCCATATACCAGTAATCCTCAACCAAGAAGAGAATGATATCAGAAGGAGATTTTACGATGAAATACAAAAGAAAATTAACAACATTTCTAATCACGACCTTCTTTTTGCTCATGCTAATGGGTTGTCGCAATGTTTCTGAATTGGAAGAAATGATAAGTTATCAAGAAGAAGCAATTCAGACTCAGGAGGAGATTATTTTAGACTTGAATGAGCGCATAGTGGAGTTTGAGCAACAACAAAGAGAAGCTGAGCAGTTGGTTTCAGATTTAGAAGTTGAGATTGAGCAGTTAGTTCAAGAAGAAGAGGATGATGAGCTTGAAATGGCTGATTGGGAGCTATATAGTCAATGGCGGCAAGCGTTTGTGATTAATGACTTAACCCAAAATATTGAAGCATTGGCTGTTGAATTTCTAGGAGAGAGTTCTATTCGTACAGATATAACTTTAGATGAACCAAGTATTTTATTCAATGAACCAAGCAACTTCTTTGGCGGGCGTGGTCATGTTACAGCGAATGTTTGGGGGAGTCAAGTGCGTACAATTTTTATCTTTTCTTACACCTTGAACTATGAGAATCGTCCTGAAACAGAAGCTGATTGGCAAGAAGTTACGATTGAATGGGAAGTTTTGGCTTATGTTGTTCAAGGTGGTGTGCGATTGCCAGGAGAGCGAAATCCACGGCATTTGACGGATTTGGAGACGGTGACTATTCGTATTTATGATCTTGCTAGTTACTGGGAATTTGAGCAAGATCCGATTTATAGAGAAGAAGTTGTAGTGGGAGCTGAATTATGGGAGACGACTTTGTACTTTATGCCTGAAATTTGGGATTTGTGGTATGAGGGTCGGACACTTTATGTAGATTTAATGCCTGTTGAATCAGTAGGCGTGGGTGGGTTTCATGATTTAAACCGCATGGCACGATTACGAGATATTTTCGTAAGTTTCCCAGATGTTTCAGAAATTCGCTTTTTAACCGGCGGTCGTCCTGGCATTACCTTTAGTGGGTATGGTCCGCCTGGTGGTGGCACTTGGATATATGATGTTGAAGCGGGAGCATGGGCTTCTGTTTGTGATCTGTTTGATGATGATCCATGGGTGATTGAGAGTGAAAGAGAAAGACTGTGTGAGTAAGGTAGGTATTTTACGAGGAAAGATAAAATGAAGTTAACGACTGTATTAATGATGATTTTCTTGTTGTTTATGCTAAATGGTTGTGGCAATGGTATTGCTAAATTACAGCATGAAATCCAACAATTGCAAGATGTTGTAGAGGGTGTTTATTATTTGGAGTACGATGTTAATTTTGATGGACAGCTTGATGTTGTTTTGATAGGGGGACGATTTGGTGCCCAAGGGTCATCAGCTTTTGATGTTTATTTGCAACAAGAGGAGCGATTGATCCATGCCCCGAGCTTTTTTGAAATTCCAAATCCAACAGTTGATATTGATCGACAAATTATTTTTGGTAGCAATCGAAATAGTGCTGCTTCTCATGATTATCGGATTTATCGTTTTGTTGATGGTGAATTTGTTATGACAGAGAAGTTAACCATTGAGTGGCATCTTGCTTATGAGGCGACAGTTTGGCATGATGAAGTGTTGGTTGAGGAGCAGTGGCAAGAGCGGGAGTTTATTGTTTTGGAGGATGAATGGTTTCACCCTGATGAGTATTGGCAGGATTATTGGTTTGGCGGAGAGCGTCGACGTTTGGATTGTGAGGCTGATCCTAATTTTTACGGTTGTTAGAAGGTTTACTAGACCGATGCTTGCTGAAAGTTGATTGGTATCCTGTTTTACAAGGTGAATAATGGATCAAAGGGAGTTTTTACGATGAAATACAAAAGAAAATTATCGACCTTCCTTATCACGACCTTCTTTTCGCTCATGTTAGTGGGTTGTAGCAATGTTGCTGAATTAGAAGAAATGATAAGTTATCAAGAAGAGGCGATCCAAACTCAGGAGGAGGTTATTTTAGATTTAAATGAGCGCATAGTGGAGTTTGAACAACAACAAAGAGAAGATGAGCAGTTGATTGCGGATTTGGAAGTTGAAATTGAAGATCATCAACCCTATGTACCAGAGTGGCAAACTGTGTTAGCCGATGATTTAAGGGAGAATATTGCGGAGATTATAGATGGATTTTTGGAGATAGATTTTATAGGTTCTATAGACGAAATCTTGTTCCCTAATAGTCAGTTTTGGACAAATGGGTATGTTGTAGCAAGAACAAGTACTAGTTTTCCGACTATTTCAATTGTTTTATCTTATCGAATGATGGATGATGAATTGGACAGGGCAGCTCATGTGTCGCGGATTGATGATTGGGAGAATATAAGCATTAATTGGGATCTTATCGGCTATGTCGATTCATTTAACGGAATGCAGTTTGCAGAGGAACGTGTATCACGCCAGCTTACTGACTTAGAAACAGTAACGATTCGCATTTATGATTTTGCTGATATCACGCATCCAGATTGGGATGGGATCTGGAGTTATCAAGAAGAAGTGATCCAAGGAATACAACTTTGGGAAGAAACGCTGCGCCTGATGCCAGAAGTCTGGGATTTATGGTATGATGATCGTACATTGTATGTTGATTTAATGCCATCACAAGCGATGGGGGGAGGATTTACAATAGATCGTGTTAGAGCAGAACGTTTGCGACATATTTTTTCCAGTTTTCCTAATGTATCAGAAATTAGATTTTCAACTTTTGGTTATCCAGGGCTTCGGTTTGTCACTTCTGATCCTGGTAATATTGCTGGTGGTATTTTTAACGTTGAAGAGAGCCGATGGGTATGGAGATGCGAATTGGATGAAGAAGATGCCTATTTCATTTATTGGGAAACTTGTCCAGCTGACTAAATGGTGGAAGGCTAGTAATGCTGGATCAAGAAGAAACTAGTACAGCAAATATGTCTTAACTGCATTTGAGAAGCTGAGTGGGTTTAAAAAATGATTGTATCAATTTAGTAGTGAGTGTGGTAAAATAAGTTTATAAGATTCTGCACAAAAAGAAGGTGAAGCTATGCGAAAATTTAACATAACAGGAACATGTGTTCCAGAAGAAAACTATATGGTAGATATTACAGATAAGTTAGAGCAAATTAAGAAAATGGTTGATGATAAAGCTTATTTTGCTATTAATCGAGGAAGGCAATACGGGAAGACAACAACATTGGCTTGTTTGGAAAAGTTTTTAAGCGATGAATACACAGTTATTTCTATTCGCTTTGAGGCTTTGGACGCAGAAGAGTTTGCTAACACAACTATTTTTTCTCAGGTATTCTTAAAACAAATTTATAAAGCTTTGCGCTTTTCAAGTGTAGATGAATCATACCGCGAGTCATGGAAAAAGCCAAATATTAAGAATTTTAATGATCTAAGCGACCACATTACAGATATGTGTGAAGGAAAAAAGATTGTTTTGTTTATTGACGAAGTGGACAAGGCTAGCAATCATCGTGTGTTTTTAGGCTTTTTGAGTAAACTAAGAGATAAATTTTTGGCTCGACGTCTCGGTAAAGATTTTACCTTTCACAGTGTGATTTTAGCAGGCGTATACGACATTAGAAACATTAAACTAAAAATGGTACAAGAAGGGCTTCACACACCTGCTGTGGGTGAAACCACCATGTACAACTCACCTTGGAATATTGCGACACAATTTGAGGTGTCTATGTCTTTTTCTATCCCTGAAATTACAACAATGCTAAACGAATACGAGCATGACCATCAAACAAAAATGAATATTTCTGAAATAGCAACTGAAATTTATAACTATACGAACGGTTATCCCGTATTAGTGAGCCATATTTGTAAGTATGTTCATGAGAGGTTAGAGAAAAATTGGATACCAGCTGGGATTAGGCAAGCGGTTAAGTTAATTTTGAAAGAAAACACGCCTTTATTTGAAAGCTTAGTGAAAAATTTAACTGGAAATAAAGAGTTATCACAGTTGACTTACAATATTTTGATGATTGGCACGAAATGGCCTTTTAACATTCATGATCCATTTGTAAATTTAGGTGTCAGATACGGTTATTTCAAAGAAAAAGAGAGTAAAGTGGTCGTCTCCAATAAAATATTTGAAATTTGCTTAACAAATTTTTTCATTAATGAAGCTATTCGCACTAAAATTCAAAAGGATCCTTTTTCGCTAGGGGATGAAACAGGAATCGTAGAAAATAATAAGTTTAACATGCAAACTTGTTTAGAAAAATTCGTCCAATACTACCATAAATATTACAGTGACAAAGATGAAGCATTTCTCGAACGAGAGGCTCGAATATTATTTTTAATGTTTTTGAGTCCAATTATTAATGGCAATGGATTTGCTCACATTGAAAGTCAATCAGCAGATGGAAAGCAAACAGATGTGCTGATTACGTATTTGAATCAACAATTTATCATTGAACTCAAAATATGGCGTGGACTTAAAAAGCATGAAAGAGCTTATGATCAGCTGTTAGGATATATGGAAAAATTTGGATTTAATGAAGGTTACTTACTCACTTTCGATTTTAGACAAGAAAAGAAACTGCGTCAGAAATGGGTGGATATTGTTGATGGAAAAAAAGTGTTTGATGTGCTAGTTTAGTGGTGTTGGGAAGGGAAGTAAGGTGAATCTATAAGTTAAGAATAGGGAAAAAAGGGGCGATTGTCAATGTTGTTTTGGCATGCCTTTTTTAGTTGGAAAGGGTAAGTTTGAACAACAGATTGATACAAACGAAACTGTCCAATATGTGCAAGATTATTTGAAGGGTGAATAGTGGATCGAGATAATCATAAAAAGGAAAAAATCGACTTTTGTACATTGATGTGATATACTTTTTAACATCAGGGATAAAGAAAAATAATGGGAGGTTTTTAAAAATGCAATTTAAGCCGTTGCCAATAGGTGTAGAAAATTTCGGAGATATGATTCGAAAAAA
>Ga0123355_10001280_pt1 | contig 35112 bp, 35 predicted proteins | sample TergutEmb28metaG_3_FD_89872 | JGI IMG/M metagenome (GOLD analysis project Ga0123355, IMG submission 89872) | Embiratermes neotenicus P1 segment gut microbial communities from Petit-Saut dam, French Guiana - Emb289 P1 | ecosystem: Host-associated > Arthropoda: Insects > Digestive system > Gut ...
AGAGGATTACTTCAAGATGATGGAGAAGATTGTAATATGCCGAAATTAATATTCATAACAGGCTCGTCCCGAGGGATAGGTTTTGCGATCGCAAAAGAATTCTCCAAACAAGGCGATAAAGTATTACTAAACGGCCATACCGACCAAACTCAGCTGGATGCAGCAAAAAATGAATTATCAACAGAAGGTTTTTTAACCGATATGTCAGATTATTCTCAAGCGCAAGCCGTTTTTAAAGAAATCCAAGCAAAATATGGTTCTGTAGATGTTTTGGTGAACAATGCCGGGATGGCTCATTTTGGGCTTTTTTCTGGTATGCTACCAGATGATTGGGAGACAATATTACGACACAACCTTTATTCCACTCTAAACTCCACTCATCTTGCCATACCTGATATGGTGCGGGAAAAAGCCGGCGCAATAATCAACATATCATCAATATGGGGCAATACGGGCGCATCTTGTGAAGCTGTGTACTCCGCCGCTAAAGGCGCTGTTCACGCCTTCACCTGCTCCATGGCGCAGGAGCTTGGGCCATCTAACATACGAGTAAACGCCATAGCTTGCGGAGCTATTGAAACCCGCATGAACGCCCGCCTTAGTCAAGAGGAAAAAGAATTTTTTACAGAAAAAATCCCCCTCATGCGCTTTGGCAATCCGGAGGAGGTAGCTAAACTAGCTGTATTTTTAGCCTCTGATGAGGCATCTTATTTGACTGGTCAGGTGATTGGTTTAGATGGTGGCTTGTAAAACCCGCTCCATAACCATGCTTCTTGCAGTAAACCCTAAACTCTCGTAAAACTTAACAGCCCCCTCATTAAAATTCCACACATTCAATTCGATATTGTAAACATCTTGATCATTCCCAAACTCTAAAGCAGCATCAAATAATTTTTTGCCTATCCCCTGCCCTCGCAATGTTTCATCAACACAAAAATCTTCTATGTACAGCGCGGTATACGAATGTAAAACTGGATGATTTGAAGTGCGCAGTTTGCAAATACAATATCCTAACACATCATCAGATCCCGCAACAAAAACCCTAAAATCCTTGTCTCCTAAGATTTTTTCGACCTCTTCTGCTGAAAATTTTTGGCTGTTAAGCTTAAATAAATCAGGGCGTCCGTGGTGGTGAAGTTTTGCTATTTGTTGTAATAAGCGCACTATGCCGCCTACATCCTGTAATGCTGCTTGTCTTATTTCCATCGAACTCACCTCGCCAGTTTGTATCCTCGTTTAATACTTGCTTTCATGCCACTTGCCAAAATTTGATTTAAGTGATTTTCCTCAAAGGATTCTACCCCTTTTGCAGTTAGGCCTTCCGAGGTACAAACTTTTGCAAGCATTTCTTTTGGCATTGCACCTTCTAACACCTGCTGAGCCGCTCCAATAAAGCCACGTGCTGTCATTCTAAGGGCTGTTTGGTAATCTATTCCTTGCTGCTCGGCTTCCTTTGCAAAGGCTTCCAGCATATAAAAAACATAACCGGGCATACATCCATTGACTGCAACAACCTCTTTAAGCATTGGTTCCTCAACAATTACCACTTCCCCAGTAGCATAAAATATCTTCATTACATACGAAAGCTCATTATCTGCAACATCCTCTGTATAGGCGATAGCTGCCGCCCCTTGCCCTACTTTCATTCCCATTGTTGGCATTATTGTAATCACGGGGATGTCCTTTAGATACCTGCAGATAAAGTTTGAACTGATCCCCGCCATTATATTGATAATTGTTGGCATTTTTTCGAGCCGAACCGCACTTTTGGCAAGCTTAACAAGCAAATCCTCACAAGCCTGTGGAGAAACTGCCAGCATAAGCAGTTGAGCATTGGCATATACCTCTGCTTCGTTACCTGCAGCGGCAAAACCGCGATTTTTTGCTTCCCACCTACGCTCTGGTGCTATCTCGTACACCAAAACATCAGAGGGTTCTGCTAAACCATGTTCTATAGCGGCATCCAAGATAGCCATTCCCATATGTCCTGCGCCTATTGCGCCTAGTCTAAACATTTGACACCTCCTATTACCCTAAATCAATAGCAAAACGCAAATGATAAACCCCAGCCGCCACAAGATGATTTTCATCTAGTCTAGTACTCCACGCCATATCCGAGCCTATGCCCGAATGCGCAGCATCAATATGCAAATAAGTTTCTGGCCTGCGTATTAACTTATGGTCATGGGTAGCCTTTTGGTAATCTTCTACCGTATTGTGATGGGCATCAAAGTGGAAATGGCCATCCCCTGTAATTTTAATACTTCTACCCTCGTCATCAGATAAAGTAAGCCACCTTGTTTGCCCGTGTCCTCCGCATTCTGATGGCGGGATAAACGGGAAATGCTGCTCTTTTACCGTACTTTCAAAAACTCCAAGCTTAGCCGACATTGTTCTGTCAGTGTAATTTTCGTTTTCGCCTAATCCAAAATACTGCAAATTTTCAAAACCTTCAGTTGTCACTATCTCTAGTCCTACCCTTGGGACAACCATCAAGTTTTCATTTATCGTAAAAAAGCTATCTATTTGTAAGCTGCGCTCATGTATCATATATCTGTTTTCTACCCGAGACTCAAAAGTTTGTCCTTCTCGACGGCTTAATATTTTATAGCACACACAGATGATTTTATCGCCAATGGCCTCTATGCTCTCTAAGGTAATTTTATTGTTGTTGTCTCGCAGGGCAGAAAAAAGCCCTTTTGTACCCCAGCCTTTATGAGGATCCATACCGGTAAAAGGTCTATCTAAACAGGGAATTCCACTTTTTTGCAGATATATTAAGCCATCTTTTTTCAAGGAAAAACTGCCATCTCGTTTATTTATTGAAAGTTCTCCACCATCTATAGGTATATGCGTATCTTCTTCTTTGCTAACTTCAACAGCTTTTAAAGTGCGGGCAGACTGTAAAGAATACTGAAAACAACCTGTTTCATATCCCGCCGAGGCATAGAAAGTGCTTTCTTTTTGTACCACCTTAAACTCGATATGATATTCGCACTCCTGCTTTAGCATATACGCTGGTCGCGCTTCTACCACCATTTCAGATAAAGGAGGCAGATCTTCCAGTTTAAGCGTTTCAGTGTTTACTATTTTACCGTCTTCTCGTAAAATCATGAGAATTTCAAACTCTCTAAGCCATCGGTCAAAGGATTTATTTAAAATTTTAAATTCTCTATGGGTTTTGTAGTTGAACTCCCAGCCAATGCGCTCGTTGGCTGGGCGCACCACTACAGGGGCATAGGCTGCTTTAAGCTCGTGAGCTACGGGCTTCCATTTTAAATCAGGCAAAACCAAGCCATTATTTGTCATGTAAAGGGGGTTTTCCGGCTCTATCATAGATTCGTTAAAATCGCCGCCGTATGCAAAGGTACCGGCCTTGGTAAGCAGACATTTATCTTGCCAATCCCATACAAAACCGCCTTGAAAGCGCGGATAACTCTCAGTTAAATCTGGAAAGCGATATAAACCGCCACCGCTATTATGAATTTGATATAAAAACTCTACCAAAATAATTGGCCTATCATCTACAGGGTCGGCTATCATTTTTAAAATATCCTTGTAAGGGGCATACATCCAGCCTCGGATATCCGAAATATTTTTGCCCGGAAAGCCTGCCTCGTACTGGCAAAGCCGTGTTGGATCATATTCTCGCACAAAACCTGCCATGGCTGCATGATTTGCCCCTGTACCACTCTCGTTACCTAAAGACCAAGAAAAAATACAAGCATGGTTTTTAAATTGCTGAACCATTCTCACTGCTCGCTCTAAAAACAAATTAGCCCATGCAGGATCATGGCTTAACTGCCCCATAAGTCCGTGAGTCTCTACGTTAGCTTCGCATACAACTAGCATACCAAGCTCGTCGCAAAGCTCATACCATAAGCTTGTGTTTGGATAGTGGCTGGTTCTTACAGCGTTTATGTTCATCCGCTTCATTTCGATAATCTCTTGACGCATCCATTCTGGAGAGACATATCGGCCATTTTCAAAATGATGCTGATGGCGGTTTACTCCCTGAACCACCAACCTTTTGCCGTTTAAACACAGTATTCCGTCCCTTATTTCTACTTTTTTAAAGCCGATTTTAGATGCCTCTACATCCACCACCTCACCATCTTTATCAAGAAGCGTAAATACAGCAGTGTACAGGATAGGCGTTTCGTGTGACCATAGACGTATCTCTGGCAAATCTAATGTTATACGGGCGGTGGCACTCGTTGGCTTTTCTTTTAAACTATAAGCCGCTTTTGCGTTGACGCTCGCCATGATGCTGGCCATGCAATACTTGTCATCATACAGGGACATTTTTATGGTATACTCGCCATAACCCGGCACTTTAGACAGCGAAACATCTGCCGCTATACGCCCGGCGGTCATTTGTTTATGGCTAAAAAATTCATCACCCTGTATATGAGATATATCAGGCATAGCTTTTATTTGATAATCTTGAATTCGTGCCACAGGTTTTGCAACAAGCCATACATCACCGCAGATGCCTGATAAATGCCAATAATCTTGATCCTCCAAATATGTACTTTTACTCCAACGCACCACAATAACACGCATAACGTTTGTTCCTTCGTTAACCCACTGTGTGATATTAAATTCACTTGCCAGTTTGCTATCTTCTGCATAGCCTACAAACTGATCATTTATCCACAACTGATAAGCGGTTTCTACGCTGCTAAATCGTAAAAAAACTTCTCTGCCCTCAAAGGATTTAGGCACATTAAACTCTCGCACATAGCAGCCCGTTGGGTTATCTTCCGGAACAAATGGCGGATTGGGTATGTTCCCCTCCCCTGCTCCGGGGTTTATCATGTGATTTCCATCTTTGCTGTAAGGCCAAGGGTATGGCACATTAGTGTAAATAGGCTCTCCATGGCCGCTAAGTTCCCAATTGGAGGGCACTACAATATCTATCAAATTATCAAGTTCCGCTTTTGCGGCTATCTCTGGGTTAGGAAACAGCTGAAAACCATAAACCCCATTTAAAGAACGAACATACTCGGTTTTTTCGCTTAAAGCTTGCTCCTCGCTTTCGTAAGCCCGCCACTTAACGTGGTCAGCTGCACGTCCTAGGGATGTAATATCTAACTGATTAATCACTGAATTCATAGTAAACTCCACTAAAATGCCCTCCCTTTTATTCGTTAAATTTTATTAACTTGTAGAATCATATAGTATCCTGCAAACATTTCTCCATCAGATATATACAACTCATCCATTCTTTTTAATAATCTTTCTAAGGCTTCTATTTCTGTAGAGCTATTAGAATCATTTATTGCATTTAAAATAGCCTCCCTTTCAAATTGAAAGCCATCTTTATAAATATCTTCTCCACCATCTTCTTCCGAATAATAAACAACGGTGTCGCCATGGGCGGTAACAGATTTTAATATTTTCCCACTTGTTTCATAACCAAAATAGGCATCTCTATGCTCGTCATATAAAAACGCGTCATCTATAAAAATATAGCCATTATGCTTTATACATTTTCGCAAGTTCATGATTGTTTGCTCATAATTTTCCCATATATGAGGAGGCGATTTCCATATCAGCACATCGTACTCTTTGCTCTCATTTACAACATTACGTATATCATCAACAGCAAAATGACAAAGATGCTGAACATTGTTTTTAGAAGCATAATCATTTGCATTGTCAATAAATCCCGCCATTACGTCATAACCATAAACAGTTACGCCATATTTTTTGGCTAGATATACAGAAACGCCCCCTACACCGCATGGAATATCCAATACAGTTTTAGTATTCGTTAGATTCAGTGAACGGAGGGCATCATAGAACAATTCACATGTACTTCCCAGCATATTATTTGGGTATTTTACCTTTGGCAATATCCAAACTATGTCTTCGTCAATACCCATTATTTCTGCTACATCAGATAAATAATTTTTCAAAACTTATCCCCCTAAAATACAAATCTTCTTCAATAGATGATTCTGCCAAAAGCGCTCAACCCCTTATAAATTCACAATAGTAACCCCATCCTCACCCTCACCAAAAGTCCCTAATCGATAATCTTTCACATGGGGATGCTTTTTCAAATACTCATGCACTGCCTTACGCAAGGCGCCTGTGCCTTTACCATGAATTATTGTCACTAAAGGCAAATTTGCCAAACATGCATCATCTAAATATTTTCGTGTCTTCTCTATGCCTTCTTGCACCAACATGCCGCGTAAATCTACCTCTGGGGAAATATGCTTGGCTTTTCCAACTTTAGAGCTAGTGGCTCTACTTTGGTTAAATGTTGGTTTTTCCTTTGTTTCGTCTAGTGATAAATCCTGTAGCTTAACTTTTACTTTCATAATCCCGGCTTGCACCATTACCTCGCCGGAGTTATCCGGCTCATTTACTACTGTAGCTTTTTGATTTAGTGTATGGACAAAAACCTTGTCACCCTTTTGCAATTTCTCCGGAAGTGGACGTAATACTCGCTTTTCGCCAGTGGCATCTGCCAAATCTTTCTCCAAGCCTGATAGATGGCTACGCATGGCTTGGCGTTGTTCTTCTATTTCTTTTTGATTGGCAACCCCTCGCAGATGCTTTTGCAGGCCTTTATATAAGTCGTCTGCTTGGTCTTTAGCATCTCTAACAAGTTTTACTGCCTCCGCTCTAGCCTCGTTTAGGATTCTTTCCCGTTGATTTTTTAGTTTTTCTTGTTGAGTTTCTAATTGTTTGCGAGTGTTTTCAGCCTCGCGCCTATATTGCTCTGCTCGGTCTTTTTCTAACATAACGGTTTTTTTACTGATTTCCAAATCAGTAATCATATCCTCAAATCGGACATCCTCTTGGCTTAGCAAGCCCCTTGCGTGGTCAATTATATGCTCTGGCAAACCCAAACGCCTTGATATTGCAAAAGCGTTGCTTTTACCCGGGATACCTATAAGCAGGCGGTAAGTTGGACGTAAGGTTTCTACATCAAATTCGCAGCTTGCATTTTCTACACCAGGGGTACTGATAGCGTACACCTTTAGCTCACTGTAGTGAGTTGTTACTACTGCTCTAATTTGCCTATCGTGTAAATATTGTAAAATGGATATGCCCAGCGCCGCACCCTCGGTGGGGTCTGTTCCTGCACCAAGTTCATCCAGCAAAACCAAGGCATTATCCTTCACTGCTTCTAGTATGCTAACGATATTTCTCATATGGGATGAAAATGTACTCAAGCTTTGCTCAATACTTTGTTCGTCACCTATATCTGCAAAAACATCATTAAAAACCGCAAGTTCAGAATTATCAAAAGCCGGAATATGCATACCTGCCTGCCCCATCAAAGTGAACAATCCCACAGTTTTTAAAGATACGGTTTTACCCCCGGTATTTGGCCCTGTTATCAGCAAAGTGGTAAAATCCTTGCCAATGTATATATCCGTTGGCACGACTTTATCACTGGGTAAAAGAGGATGACGGCCTTTCCTTATATTTATATACCCTTGTTCGTTAAAAATAGGTTCTGTGGCACGCATAGCTAAGGAAAGCTCGCCTTTTGCAAAAATAAAATCTAAACGTGTAAGCATATCTATACTGGCGGACAGTACATCTGCCTGACCCGCTACCAGCCCACTGAGTTGCATCAATATACGTTCAATTTCTTTGCGCTCTTCAAAAAATAACTCTTTAATTTTATTATTAAGCTGAACCACACTGGCAGGCTCTATAAAAAGAGTTGCCCCACTAGCACTCTGATCGTGTATCATCCCATTAAAGCTGCCGCGATACTCCGCCTTAACCGGCACACAGTAGCGATCGTTACGAATCGTAATAATAGGATCTTGCAGCATATTTCTGTAAGCTGCAGATTGAATCACTCCGTTTAAATGATCCCTAATGCGATCATTAGACGTTCGTATACTACGCCGTACATTTGCAAGTGCTGGACTTGCCGCATCAGAAAGCTCTTGCTGATTCAAAACACAACGCTTGATTTCAGATTCTAGATGATCTGAACTAAGTACCCCGTCAAACAGACTTTGCAGCATTTCTAATGCTTCGTATCTTTCGTCTGGGTAACCGTAACTTTGGATTTTACCGCAAACATATAAAAAATCACCTATATGCAAAAGCTCTTCTATACCAAGCATCCCGCCGACTAAGGCACGTTGCAGGGCAGAACGTATATCTCGTATTCCTCCAAGAGGAAGACTGCCTTTTCGCAAAATTAAAGTAGTTGCCTCTGTAGTTTCCCGTTGGGCACGTTTTATATCTTTAATATTAGTCATTGGGATGAGGTTATTTGCCCTATCTTTGCCCATTTGGGATGCTGCATGAGATGCAAGCAAATCTATAATTTTTGTATACTCAAGTGTTTGTAAGGCTTTACTATTCATTGGTAGCTCCTTCGTCAATTCTATTGAAATTTTCCTATAATCGGATTATGATAGTACTTCCCGTATTTGTCAACAGTTAGGAGCTACCTTTGTGAAAGAATCTGATTTGTACGCCCCAATTAAAAAATTATTAGAGAGTCTTAATTTTACGGCCAAAGGCGAAATAAAAAACTGCGACATAGCCGCTATCCGAGACGACGAACTGTGGATTGTAGAACTTAAGCGCCACATGTCCGTAGATTTAATTTATCAAGCAATAGCGCGCCAAGCCATTAGTCCTTTCGTTTTTGTTGCCATCCCCAGGCCAAAACGTGTGAATAGGCAGATGCTTAAACTTTTAAAAAAGCTGGAACTTGGCCTAATTACTGTGGCTATGGATAGCCCTATAGTTCGTGCAGAAATTGCGTTATTCCCAACCGTAAGCAAAGTAAAATATGGCAAAAGAGCCTCTGTTTTGAGAAAAGAAATAAAAGGCCGTGTAGGCGATACCCCTGGCGGAAGCACAGGCATCCCTATAACCACGGCTTATAAAGAACGCTGCATAAAAATCGCCTGCTTTTTAAGCCAAGTAGAAAACCTTTCTCCAAAAGAATTACGCCAACATGGCTGCGAACAAGACGCGGGCTCTATTTTGCAAAAAAATCACTACGGTTGGTTTGCCAGAATAAGCCGCGGCCGATATGAACTTACCGAAAACGGCCACGATTTTCTAAAAAATAATGCGAACTCTCCCATAATATCACATTACATAGAACATGCAAAAATTGTTTTATCTGACTAAACATGGTATAATTTTCGTAATAGAAATGGAGTGAAAATAATGAACTGTAATACCGCAGTTTTTTACGATGTTGAAAACTTAATTGGCCTCTTTAACCCAAAAACTAGTCAAACCCTACAACTAGACGAAATCCATCGCCGCATTTTGGCCTTGGATATAGTCGAAGGCATATCTATACAAAAAGCCTATGCCGATTGGGCACAGCCATCAAACCGCAAATTACGTAACTTTATTTTGCAAATAGGCATAGAACCTGTCCAAATATTTAACACAAATCAAAAAGACAAACTAAAAAATGCCGCCGATGTAAACCTAATAATAGACGCAGTAGAACTTCTTTTAAGAAATCCTGAAATCGAAAACTACGTCATCGCATCTGGTGACGGTATTTTTGCGTTTTTAGCAAAAAAACTTCACAGTTACGGCAAACGGGTTATCGGCTGTGGTTTTGAACAAAACAGCAACATTATTTTTAAAAACGCTTGCGATATCTTTTTAGAGCTAGAGCAGCAAGACACATCCCTTACAGCAACTAAAAATACTATCAAGGGAACTATACTACCCGTTATACATGCAGACGATGAACCTCCAGCTCCAAAACCTACGCTGGTTAAAAATCCCACAAGTAATGGGACTCATAAGCTCCCAAAAACAAAGTTTACCGAACTGTTAGCAAACTCCGATATTCCAATATGGAAAAATTCGCGAGATTTGCAAGGTTCGCTTCGTATTATGAAACGCATAATTTGTGTGTTATTTAGCAAGCCTACAAAAGATGGAAACAGTGAGATTGATTTAGAAATTTCTGTACTTAAAGCCTATGTGGATCACTATCTGCCAAATTTCAGAATACGGCACTACGGATTTAAACGCTTTGGGGAGTTTATGTGCTTCCTTTTAAGCGGCAGCCCGTACTGTCTGACAGTTTCTGAAGGTACGGTGGTACGCATAGTACAAAGGGATATCCCTCACGAAAATGTTGTGCCAGACATAGAAGGCGTAAGTTTTACCTTAGATGATGGCAGCGTTGTAAATTCAATATTCGACTTAGAGGACGATGTACATTTCATTTTTAACACCGGCAAAGATAATAAGAAAGCTGTAAAGCCTGTTGTTGAAGAAGCACCAAAGAAAGAGCCTATCGAAACCATACGCAAATGGGTTAAAAACAGTTTCGCAGGCCTTTCTCAAGAAAATAAACTAACTGCTCAAGAACTTAAAAAACTTACAACAGCCAGCTACTCTCAAAAGGCTTTTGGCGTTACAGTGCCTATACTTAAAGAGATAAAATCAAGAGCAAACTTGCGCGAACAGAGGCAAGAAAATGGGCGTATTAAGTATTGGAAAGATGAGTTTAGCTTTGATGAGAAGTCTTACTTCGTTTTTAAGGAGTGGACAGAGAAGGCTCATAGGGGCAAATTTGAGGAATGGCTTGATAAGCTGGGGAATGCAAAATAGTAGCACAGGGGTGGAAACGATGCCTTCCAAGTTTTCTTGCTATTTCACTATTTAATAAGATTATAACACGGGCAAAACACAAAAAGGAACATTTCCTAAAATCAGACATACACCTCCTATCCCTATCATGTATATACATAGATACAAGGAGGTGTTTATTTTGTCCAAATACCACGTAGTCCACAGTGGACGAAACATATTCTGCTACTACCCGCCATCCCTATGCCGTATTTATAGAGATGGTCGCTTTTTAACAGAACAAAGCGGTGAGCCGGAATTTGATGATATCGGAAAAGCCATGATATCCAGCGGCTTCGATGATGACGAGCAACCATATCTGCTAAAACTAGGTGAAAGAATTGATTATTATAAGCCATTCCCCTTCGAGCCTTACACAACACAATCCACTAGCCTAGGTCATGTAGTTTTATTCTATCAAAACAGAGAAGGCCATGTAGGCTATCGAGAAGTTACAGAAAAGCGTACAGGCCCTTTCCACCAATTTTTAAATGCTAAAGACGGCATTTTGCAAGATGCCTCTTTCCTCACTACCTACGACGAGCTTCACGTGCTTATGGTGATCCGAACTCCTTTTTCTAATCAGCTGCTTTACCGCAAAAAAACAGACGATGTCTTTACGCCTCCTGTTTCTTTGTGGGAGTCCCCTAGGATTGATAACTGCCTGCTTACATTAATCGGAAAAGAACTTCATGCCACCTGTATGATAGGTGGTAAACTTCACCGAAGTATTTCTTACAACGAGGGCGACTCTTTTGGCCCCGTAGAGTTGTATAAGCGTAAATTTTGTGCCGAGCCTGCAAAAGCCAGCTTTATAGTTGATACGCCTACAAATGGTTGGCTTGCCCGTCAAGTTTATGTAGATAGAAATGCTCCATGGGATGTGCAGATGCTACCAGATTTAGTTGACTTCTTTGGATGATTTTAAAATGCAATTTTACACCTTGCCAAAATATAATCTATCTGCATTATCCACGTAAATTTTTTGAAGTACATCATCAGGCAGGTAAACTCCATATATCATCCAACGCCCTTGATCCTGTACTTCATTGTAAGGAAAGTATTCGTCTTTAGTTTCATAAAAGCGATAGTTGCAGCTAGTGTTTTGGGCGTTGGGTAACAAATCGGTACCGTAAATTACCCTGTCGGCATACTTAATCAGAAATTCTCGTGCAGTATAAGGCTGGCGGCCAAGCTCGTGAATACGCGCAGAGGTATCCACATACATATTCGGATACAAATCCATCATACGCGAAATGTTCGCCAAGTTTTCGGCATTAGAGCCAACGTGCGGTATTACAAATGTAGTATGCGGGTTGGCTTTTAACATATTTTCTTGAGCAATCATTAATGCTTCAAAGCTTGGGGTTCCTGCGTTGTAATAACTCCAATCAGGGTTTTCTTGTATTTCCTCGTAGCGTTCATTTTTTTCGTCAGTTGGTGTAAAAAAGGCTACAGGATCGGCAATGTGTATCAGTACTGGAATATTAAGCCTGGCTGCACAATCCCAAATTGCTGTTAAGCGTCTGTCATCAGGTTTAACATAATTTCCAGATGCATCTTTAGCTTTAAGCCCAACCATCGTTTTATGAAACTTAATTCCACGGGCGCCGCTGTTCACACATGAAGTAATATGAGCGTCCATCTTTTTACCGAATTCAGGATCATCAATTTGTGTTATATCAATCTGACAAAGCACACCAAACCGACCCGGATATGCGTCCGCAAATTTTGCCTGCTGTCGATAAAAGCCATCGTCAGCATATACGCCATCAAGGTCTATAATGCTGCGGATATTGAATTCGTCCATGTCAGCTATCAGTTTACCGACATCTTCAATACTACGCAAATGGCAATGCGCATCAATTACCGGAATTTTTGCGCGGGTTAAAAGCGTTTCCTTCACCTTCAGTTGTGATACTGGACTCCAATCTTGTAATTTCATACTTAGCCTCCTTGTTTTAATATATTTTGTGAACATAAGCAAATCATCGCAAACACAAAAAATATAAACACCGGATGAGCATATCGCTCCTGCCCTTCAAAGGCCGCCACAATCACCCCAAAAAAGGCAATGTGAATAAAAACCATGCCCTCTACAGAAGCCCAAGACTGGCTCCTCCGGTTTAAAAAGAATCCCTTCACATAAGGCCAAAAATTCATCAAAATAAAGATTAACCCTGCCGCAGAAAACACAGTGACCACAATATCAAAAAAACTTTGAGAAAAATAAATGCTCCGTTGATTGCGTACCGGGCTTCCTCTGCTGTATATATCCCAGCCATTCATAGCCCACTGGCTAATATCCCCTGCCCCGTTAAAAAATGTGCGCTGCACCCGTATTACTGCCAGCTGTCCAACAGAAAGTGGATTGCGAATCATCCAATGCCGGGCTGCTGCACCTAAAACAGAATCTAACTCATAGGCCTCCTTGATGGTACGTCCATCCCTGAGACTATAATCTATTTGCGCCCGCAATTCATCTGTCATTGGTACAGCTTCAAGAGGCATCCATGTTCCGCTAGTGTTTCCGTAATTATTGTTTACAAGCTGGTTATAGCCCATGTTATACGAAATTAAGATGAAACTATCAAAAACTATGGCGTTCCTAATTGTCCAAGGAGAAATTACTGCAAGCATAGCTATTGTCATAAGCGCAGTACGTATTGCCGTCGTTTTAAGCTGTCGCTCTTGCATCCACCACATAGCTAAGGCTACCGCTGGATATACCAGCATAAAAGGTTTTGTAAGTGCTGCAAAACCGCAGATCATTCCCATAACGACGGCCTGCTTCCAACCTAGTTTAAAATATTGTCGTACCAAAATTAACGCTACAAGTTGGAATAAAAACAGAGTTTCTGTCCCCGCTACGTTATTATAGGCAATTAAAGTTGGAAAAATCGCCGTCAATCCATAAGCAATAAGTATTTTTGTCTCGCTATACTGAAACCATTTTGCATAAACAAAAGCGCACATAATCAGTGTCACAGAGGATAAAATCACATTTAAAATCATTGCGTTAAAAGGATTGTCATTTCCCATAAGTAAATGAAACAAGGCTAAGGTATAGCTATATCCAGGCCCTACCCAAGCAATTGGATTACCATTTAAGCTATGCCCATAGCCGCGATAAATATTGGATGCTGTTTCTAAAAATGTCTCAAAATCATATAGTTGTCGAGTTGGTACTAGCAATACCCATAAAACTCGTAATAAAATTCCTATAATCGTAATGGTTAGTAGTACAGCCATATTTTTTTTGCTCATTTTCATAGGTCTTCTCCTAAAACAGATAAAGCTCTTTCAAATTTGTCGGCTTTTACAAGAATATAATCTGTGTTATAGGTCGATATTACAAACACGCTAATGCCCTCTTTTGCTAATATCTTAGTTAAATTTGCAACTATTCCAATGAGACCAAAATCTAAAGTTCCTGCTACCCTAAAGGCTTTCCAGTCTGGTTCTATATCTGTAGCGCATTCCGGTACGCAAGACGATTCGCATACCAATGATAACTCCTCGTCCGTTTTAGATAGAAACACAAAAGGACGTGAAAAATCCACGTCATTTATATCTGTAATTTTGCAGACAGAGAAGTCAATATCAATTTTTTCTAATATCATACTCATAAGCACATTATACAGGAACCTTTCCGCAGATTCAATCTATTGACAAATTCGCTGGAAATAATTAGACTAGCTAAAACAACATAGATTAGGAGGGCAAATTCGAATGAAGCATCTTTTAGGTTATCCAGCCGCCATATGCATACTCCTGATCATAGTTGCGCAATCAATTTTTATCCCAACTTTTCATGTAATGCCTTATTTTAGCTGGCATTACGAGCAACGACAAATACCAGAAAGCATTGGTGTAGAAAAAGACGAGCTTATGCGTGTTACGCAAGAATTGTTAGACTACATGCGAGGCCGCCGAGATGATATTTACACAATTTACGCCTATGTTTCTGGCCAATATCGTCAATTTTTTAGCGATATCGAAATTCGCCATATGATAGATGTTAGAGTATTGTACGATGTCGGATTTTTAATTCGCAATATCTCATTTTGGTTATTATTATTTTTGATATTAGCAATGGCCTTTTTTAAAGTGCCTATCCTAGCCACTTTAGCTCGCTGTAGCCGAGAGGTTATTGTTACGTTTCTAATTTTGCTCATTCTACTGATAGCTGCTATCGCTATAGATTTTAGCCGTGCTTTTGTAATTTTTCACTTAATATTTTTTAATAATGACTACTGGATTTTAGATCCTAGGGTGGACCTTCTTATTAATATAGTGCCTCAGGTGTTTTTTGTGGAAATTAGCATGATGATAGGAGTTTTACTTTTGCTATTTTCTGCAGTGACAATTGGAGCAAGCACTTGGTATTTAAAATCAACTGCCCATTTGCGGAGGTAAGATATGATAATTTTGCATATTTTGCTGTGGATTTTTTTGATTCTTTTGATTTTGCTGCTGTTACTAATTTTTGTGCCTATCCGCTATCAGGTACAGGGGAAATTTGGTTTTGAAAAGAAGGTAATGGCAAAAGCCTCTTGGATGTTTTTTGTTAGGGCTGTGTACGAAAATTCTGACTTAAGCATAAACATTGGCCCTTACAAATTGCCGCTTTCCTTTGATGATTCGCCATCTGAAGAAGAGCCCTCTAGCCAAGGTTTTGCATTACCAAAACTTAATTTTACAAAACTTAACATAAAATCTATTGCATCCTTGGGTATAATACTAATTAAAAAACTTTGGAAAAAAATCAAACCTCAATACTTTTATATAAAAGGGATAGTGGGCTTTGATGATCCCTGTACTACCGGGCAATTTGTAGGCTTTTACGAAATTTGCGCCAATACCGTAGGATTTAGAAAAGCAATTGACTTAAAAGGCGACTTTAGCGGAAAGCATATAGAACTTGACATGAAAATGAACGGAGGCTTTGCCATTGCTTCTTTGGCAGGGCCTGTTATATGGTTTATTTGGCAAAAGCCTGTCAGAGATGGGATTAAACTACTAAGAAAGGGCGGTACAAAATGAGTACTAACGTAAGCGAGCATTTGAAATCTATATTTTCTAAAATGGAGGATTTTGTTTCTTCTAAAACGGTTGTAGGTGAAGCTATAACCTATGGCGATACCATCCTTGTGCCTTTAATAGAGGTAACTTTCTTTGGAGGCTCTGGCTTAACAGAATCTAAAGAAAAAACCGAAGGCGGAGGCAGTGGCCTAGGAGGCCGCATAACTCCTGTTGCAGTTATCGTTATAGTAAACGGCACAGCACAACTTATTAATGTAAAAAATCAAGAAAGTGTGAACAAGCTAATTGATATGATACCTGGTGTACTTTCAAAACTTAATTTGGATGGCATATTTTCTAAAAAAGATGATAGCGATGATAATGATAAAAGCGTTCCAACTCAATGATTGTCAGGATGTCGGCTTTCATTTTTCTAAATCCTCTTTTAGACAAATGAAAACGATCATCAACAATATCGTCCTTTTGGAGCCTGAAATTCCACTGAACACAGGCAATATTGCCAGAAGCTGTGTAGTTACAGGTTCTGCACTGCATTTGATACATCCTTTGGGTTTTAATACTGATAGCAAACATCTTAAACGTGCAGGCATGGATTATTGGGATAAAATTGATGTGTACCATTACAATAATTTTGACGATTTTGTTGAGAAAAACAATAATCCAAGCCTGATTCTTACTTCATCTAAGGTAGAGCGATGCTATTCAGAAGTGGAGTATCCTCCCGGTGTATTTATTGTATTTGGGAAAGAAAGTGCGGGGATTCCTCTAAACATTTTGGAACGCTATCCAGATTCTTGTGTACGAATCCCAATGATACCGGGAGAGCGTTGCCTTAACTTGGCGAGTTCCGCAGCAGTTGTATTGTATGAGGCCTTGCGCCAGCAGGGTTTTGTTGGGATGTCTTAATCAGGGAGTTACTATGCAAATATTTGATATTTTGGGGCCAGTGATGATAGGGCCTTCCAGTTCTCACACAGCAGGAGTTGTACGGATTGGCAATGTAGCCCGCAGCATACTAGGCCATACCCCTAGCCATGCTCGCATACTGTTTCATGGCTCTTTGGCTAAAACTTATCGCGGGCATGGCAGTGACCGTGCTATTGTTGCGGGGCTTTTAGGTTTTGATACTGATGATATGCGAATACGGGATAGTTTAGAATTAGCAAAAGACTCTGGCTTGTCCTTCGAAATAGAAACAACACATGTAGATGGAGCACACCCTAATACGGTGTTGCTTTTTTTAGATTCTTTGACCATGCAAGCCGCATCTGTAGGCGGCGGAAATATCCTCGTACAAAAAATTAATGAAATAGACGTGCGCTTTAAGGGCTATCATGATACTTTAATCACTTTGCATAAAGATTCCCCGGGTGTTGTTGCATCTGTAACTAATTTTTTTGCCGCAAAAGAAATTAATATTGCAGATATGAAAGTGTACAGAGACAAAAAAGGAGGCAGAGCCATCATGCTTATAGAAGTAGATGACCGCATCGATAACTGCATAAGCGTTGCCATTGGCCAACTGCCTCTGATAGAGCAAGTTACGCTGATTCGGGGGTTATTTCATGATTAATTTTGAAAGTATGCAAAAAATAATTGAACTTGCCGAAAAAAAGAAAATTAGCATATCTGCAGTCACCCTGCAGCAAACAGCTATAGATACAGGCCGAAGTGAAGAAGATATTTTGCAACAGATGTCTGAAAATTTATCCGTAATGAAAGAAGCCGCCATAGAAGGCTGCGCCGAAGGCTTGCAATCTCTTAGCGGCTTAACATCTGACTGGGCTTATCAGGTTAAATCCAGGTTTGTTAATGGCAAAGGTTTTAGCGGAAATTTTATGGGAGAAGCTATTTATACCGCCTTGGCTGTAATGCAAGTAAACGCATGTATGGGACGCATTGTAGCTTCGCCAACTGCTGGAAGTTGCGGCATTTTACCCGCCTGCTTAATCGCGCTTCAAAGCCATCATGGTTTAACAGACGAACAATTGATTAATGGCCTGCTTAACGCATCTGCTGTGGGCATGGTTATTGCAAAAAACGCCACCCTTGCAGGGGCAGAGGGTGCTTGTCAAGCAGAATGTGGATCTGCCGCTGCCATGGCTGCAAGTGCCGTTACAGAAATAATGGGTGGGACACCCTCTATGTGCGGAGTTGCGGCAGCCCAGGCATTAAAAGGCCTTATGGGCTTAGTTTGCGATCCAGTGGCAGGACTGGTAGAAGAACCCTGCATTATAAGAAATGCAACTAGCGCAATGGTTGCTATTTGTAGCGCAGAAATGGCACTGGCAGGATTGCCAAGCCTTATTCCAATAGACGAAGTGATATCTGCCATGGACTCGGTTAGTCAGTCAATCCCTGCCAGTTTACGAGAAACTGCTGAAGGCGGCATTGCAATGACAAAAACTGGAAGAACAATTGCAGAAACATTGGGATAATTCAACAAGTGGGAAATATTTTTTTAAATTCTTCTAGTCGAAGTTGACATTCTTTTTAACATGTACTAAAATTTACTTATTATATAATATGGAGGTAGCATTATGAACAAAAACAATTTTAAACTAGGTAGCAAACCGTTATCTAAGGAAGAAGTAAGGATGTTAATCGGTGACAACATTCGCAAAGAGCGCGTAAACCGCAACATCTCAGTAGACCAACTGGCAAAACTTTTAGACATTACTCCTGGGTTTATGGGTTTGATAGAGCGTGGACAACGCGGCGCTAACCCAAGTACTTTACTTAAGCTGTCAGAGATCTTTGAAACAACAATAGACACCTTCTTCTACGGAAGACAAGGCTCTGAAGCCCTTGTTGCAACTAACGATATTGAAGAAACGCTACGCAAACAAATCGCTAGCCTTATCTTTGATTCCAATGAAGATGAACTAGAGTTTATTATTGCTACGATTAAGTTTTGCAGAAGTGCAATGAGGAAGTAATCTTTACAATAGACTTTCAAACAAGGCACTTAGCCGTCCATCATCCATAGCCACAGGGTTGTTTAGTAGGTTTGGATGTTTGCTTGATTCTACAAGCATGGGGACGGCTTTTTTTGTTGCTCCGATTTGTCCCAAAGTCATTCTCATCCCTGTTAATTGTTTAAGCTCATCTATACGATCTGCCATTGCGTAGGCATCTTTGAAGCCCAGTTGTCTTGCGAAATTATGCAAACGCCCTTCTTCTGCCTCACAATTAATACGAGTAAAAGCCGCTAATGTTAAAGCACAAGCCTCTCCATGAGGAACATCGTACGCTGTAGTAAAAGCATAGGAGCAAGCATGTGAGCCGGCTGTTCTTGGCAGTGCAAAAGCCATCCCTGCTAATACTGAGGCCTCACACATTTCTGCACGGGCTTTTAGATTGCTGCCATCTTTAAAAGCTGTGGGAAGATACTCAAACACCTTGCGGCTAGCTTCTAAAGCTAATGCATCGCAAATCAGCTGATGGTTTTTGCTCCAAAAAGCCTCTAATGCATGGGCCAGAGCATCTAGGCCCGTTACTGCTGTAAGATTTGGCGGCATACTTAGGCATAGTTCTGGATCAATTACCGCAAGCTTTGGAAAAAGACAGGGATGTACAATGGAAGATTTTTTGCCGGCGGCAGCGTCCGTTAGTACAGATACCGGTGTCACTTCACTTCCAGTGCCCGCAGTTGTTGGAATAACTATTAGCGGAAGACTTTCACCCTTCAAGCTTTCTAAACCTAAAAAAACTTTTGCCGCGTCCTGCTTAGATTTTGCTAGGGCTGCGGCTATTTTTGCGCAGTCTATAGCACTGCCGCCGCCTAGGCAAGCACAAACTCTGCATCTGTTGCTAGTATGGCATCTGTACAGTTTTGCGCGTTTTCTATTGTTGGGTTGGGTTGAATATCCGAATATATACTTGTAATTTTAGGGCTAACATTTGGCCAGCTGTCTACAAAAAACTCATCGCAAACTAAGACTCCTTTGGTAAAGCCTCGTTGCGCTAATAAATTATCTATTTCATTTGCTATGCCATTTTGAAACAGAATTTCTACAGGTTGGGTGTATGTCCATGTCTTTGTCATAAGTATTCTCCTCATTCTAATTAAATTCCCTTAATTGTATCATATCACCGGAAGGGATAACAGGATAATTTGGTGGAAAAATTCATAGGAAAATTTCCTTGGAACCGTTCAACTTACAATCGCCAATCTTTTCATTTATACTTGCAGTAAATCTAAAACAAGGAGAACCTATTGAAGGGTTGGCAAAGGAGATGTTAAGCCGCGCTGGTGGTGATAAATACGGGAACAAAACGCCTTTGACAGAATCATCAACAAGGAAAGAAGAGCCTGTAAATATTCCTGATGGGATGGTAGCGGGACACGTAACTACGCCGGGGCATGGAAATGAACAAAGTTACTATAACCTTTGAAGAAAATGACTATAGAAATACTGAAGTTTATACAGTAGAACATAAACCCGTATCGATAAATAGCAAAAAATAAAACTATCCAACTCTAGCAAATGAGCATATACACTTTTAAATGATATAAAAAGCCCTACAACTCGAATAACGAGCATAGGGCTTTTTGTACTAATTTTTTAAACAAATTTTCTAGCTTTACTGCTTGTTAAGTTGGTCTTGAAGTTTAGCTATAATTGCATCTTTTTCTGCAACCACATCAGCGACAACACCTTGCCACTGTTCATCTCTTTTTCTCTCCGCATTCCTCAAAGCCTGTGCTTCATCATGGAAAGTTTCGGAAGCTCAAAAAAGTGGAGTACACATTTGTCTGTTAGTGGTTCATGACTTGATACTTCCAATACTTGAAATTCGGAATGGAATTTATTTGGGTCATGGAATTGCTTAAAGCCTAGTATGCTGATTAATATTGTATGAAGTTTAAATTCGCACTTGGTGCGAACATGAAACTCACCGCCTTTGGATAAAATCAGCTTTTGTTCTAAATATACTGCGTTATACAAGTTTTGTCTATAATTTTCCAAAAAAATGAGCCATAATTAGCTTTTTGTTCTATTCTGTCCAAAGGGAACTGTATTTTCCGTTTGAGGTAAGCCGCCAAAACATAGATAAGTTCACAGCTTTTAAGAGCCGGAAATTTTTATATATATTATATTACACAACCTTTCCCCGTACATTAGAACAATTGTTATGATTTTTGACCATGGAATCTATTGCTATTCCGTCGTTTTTTATATATACTAAAGTCATCTAATCATATCTGTAATATATTACTAAACTTGGGAGGTTAAAAAATGAAAAGAAAACTTTTACTTTTTACATTCGTTGTCCTGGTTTTAGCGTTATTTGCCGCATGTGCCAGAGACAGTAATGATGTTAATGATGGCGGTGCTGCCCAGCCAGCCCCTGAAGCACAAACTCCCCCTGCTACCATGCCTGAAACCGCACCAGGCCAGCAAACAACCCTGTCGCCCGACCAGCCAGTCACCTGGACCATGATGATTGTTACTGACAACATGCCCCCAGCTGCTGATAACTGGATTATAGCGGAGATACGTGACCGTTTGGGCGTCAATCTTGTTTTCGACATAGTACCCACTGACATGCAAGACACGCGCGTAGCCGCTATGCTTGCCGCCGGTGCCGCATTGCCGGATATTATTCACGTAACGCAGCTTGATGCCCATATGTCTGCGGCCGGTGCGCTACTACGCCTTGATCCTTTCCTGGACAGTGGCATGTTTCCCCGATTGTATGAGCATCATGCGCCATATCGCGGAATGCTTTCCTTCAGAGAAGGCCCTGTGGAAGAAGGGCTTTACCAGATGTCCGTCTGGAATAGATTCTATACCGACCGCTATGGCGACGGACCGATTATGGGTCCAAATCACGGCGGCACAGCATTTTGGATTCAGAAATCTGTATTGGAATTCCACGGCTTTCCGAATTTGGACAACATGACCCTCGAGCGTTATTTCAACATGATTGAAGAATACATGGAAGCCAACCCAACCATTGATGGTATGCCTACAATAGGCTTCACCTTCCCAATGCTTGGGCGTGTGTGGGGCATGACCAACCCGCCACAGTTTTTGGCAGGGCACCCCAACAACGGCGAAGTGATTGTTGAGAACGGCATAGCCAGAATTTATCACACCAGCGAGTATGCCGAGTATTATTGGCGCACCCTTAACGACGCTTTCCATCGGGGCCTGGTGGACCCAGAAAGCTGGACCCGTACCCATGACGAATACCAAGCGGCACTTGCCACAGGCCGGGTGCTTGGATTCCACGACCAAGGCTGGGCATTTGGCACACCAAGAAACGCACTTATTGAAGCCGGGCGCTACGAGCGTACATGGGTAACAACAATGCCAGTAATGCGGCCGGGAACCACTCCATGGTACGCAGACAGGCCAGTACTTAACGTAAACCAAGGGATAGGAATCCCCTCAACCTCTGACAATCCGCATCTAAAGCTATTATTCTTTGAAACCCTTCTGGAGCCGGAATGGCAAAAACTCTTCACCTGGGGTAGAGAAGGCATTGACTACCATGTGGATGCAAACGGCATGTTCTATCGCACGCCGGAGCAGCGTCGTAATGCGGACGAAGCCGCTTGGCGTTTAAGCAACAGGGTGGAAATATTGTGGGATGCTATCCCCAAGATTCAAGGCTCCCTGCCCTGTGGTAATGCCTATACCCCGGGCAACCAGCCATCGGAATTCTATGATGGCCTAAGCGACTACTTCCGCTTCTTCTTGACAAGCTACGGAAAAGGGACTTGGACGCAATTCGCCAACGATCCTCCATCCAACCCGCCGTACTATCCTGCATGGCAGGCACCCATTCCCGGCGGAACACCAGCCTCGGAAGCCGCTGCGCAAGTCCAAGATATACTGCCAAGATTGGTGCCGGGGCTTATTTCGGCACCACCGGGAGAGTTTGACGCACTTTGGGATGCGTTTATAGCCGAATTCGCAATGGTAGACACCGACGCATTAGAAGCTCAAATACAAAACTTTATTGACGATCGCATCGCAAGAGCCAGATAGATATTGGTTTCATTTAGAGTGTTGCCCGGGTTCATACTGATTCCAAGTTAAACACTAAGAAAGCGAGATGAAAAATATGCGTCTTCTTGCATTTTTTCATCGAAGCTTGATTAGATGTTTAACTAAAATTAGTATCAAAACTCGGGCGGCACTCAAATTTATATTAAAGAAGGGGTGGCACTATGGAAAATGCAAAAATCCCTAGAAAGCGCCGCAATAAGCCCTTATGGCGGCAATGGCAGCTTATGCTCATGAGTATCCCCATGCTGTTGTATGTAATTTTGTTCTCGTACATACCCCTTGGCGGCTGGATTATGGCTTTTCAAAACTTTCGGCCCCGTTTTGGAGTGGGGCCCATGCGCAACTTGATTGAAGCTGAGTTTGTGGGCTTGGATCATTTCAGAGTTCTGTTAGACACATCATCTCACACTGGCGCACGGTTTATCCGTGCCCTAACCAACACGGTTGGGCAGTCGCTTCTTACACTGGTGATTGGCTTTATATGCGCCATAGTATTGTCCCTTATGCTGCATGAAGTACGGCAGACGGGTATTAAACGTTTTATTCAGAACATACTCTACCTTCCCCACTTCCTAAGCTGGATGATTGTCACTGTCCTAGTTTCTATGGCTTTGGCATTACCGGTTTCTGGTGGGATTATTAACGATGTTCTGATGGGTCTTAGAATAATACGAGAGCCTATTCAATTTCTGGCAGAGCCAAGGCTTTTTTGGGGAATTGTTGCCGGTGCCAACTTATGGCGTAATCTTGGGTGGAACACGATTATTTACATGGCAGCCATGACAGCCATTGACCCTAGCCTATACGAAGCGGCATCCATAGACGGAGCCAGCCGCTACCGCAAAATGTGGCATATCACCCTAGCTACCATAAGACCTACCATTATACTTCTTATTATCATGAATATTGGGTGGCTGCTGGCCAGCGGCTTTGAAATACAGTTTTTCCTCGGCTCTGGCCCATCAATTGCTAGAGCGGAGAATATTGATATCTTTGTTTTGCGCTTTGGCATTGAACAGCATAATTTTGGCCTTGCAACCGCCGCCGGTGTTTTCCGGACTGGCGTTAGCATACTGCTTCTTCTTTTGGCAAACTTACTAGCCAAGCTAATGAAGCAAGAGACATTATTCTAGGGGGTGGACGAATGAGTGGCAAGAAGCTGGAACCAATTATATTCCACACGATTAATTATACTCTGCTTGTGCTTTTGTGCGTAATAATGCTGTACCCCATGCTTAATACATTGGCACTTTCTTTTAACGACGGTTTGGACGCAGTCAGAGGCGGAGTACGCCTATGGCCTCGTAGCTTCACTTTAAATAATTATGAAACCCTATTTAACGTGCCAACTGTTTTCCCGGCTTTCCGTATTTCTATTATCAGGACGATTGTGACGGTAATTACTAACCTTGTTTTCACATCCATGCTAGCCTATGCAATAAGCCGTCCCGACTATAAGTTAAGCAGGCCCATTGCGCTTATTATTGTAATAACCATGTACTTCAACGCAGGGCTTATTCCGCATTTTATCCTGCGGCAATCCTTGGGGCTACTTAATACCTTTGCAGTGTTATGGGTTCCCAATATGATTTCAGCTTTTAACCTTATTATAATACGCACCTACATTAAAAGCCTGCCGGAATCCCTGGTGGAATCGGCCAAGTTGGACGGCGCAGGGGATTTTTATATATATGCGAATATAATCATGCCCTTGTGCAAGCCGGTGCTTGCCACTATTGCACTGTTTGTGGCGGTAGGTGCCTGGAACGAGTGGTTTGATGCCTTCATCTACAACAACGCCAGACCCGAACTTGAAGTGCTGCAAGGAGTGCTACGTCAATTCTTGGCGGCGGCAATGGCGCACGCTGCGGGAGGAGGCGGCGGCCACGCTGCGGCTGCGGCTGCGGCTGCGGGGGCTCCTGTAATGGCCACACCTCTGACCCTGCGGGCGGCTATTACCATATTCACGGCTCTCCCCATTCTGCTAGTGTTTCCTTTCCTGCAGCGGTACATCATACACGGCATGACTCTGGGCGGAGTGAAGGAGTAGCGGCTGTATGATGGAGTGCATAGGCCATTCCACTAAAATAAAGTCAAGAGAAAATGTGCTCTTGACTTTATTTTTTTGTGTGCTGTGTGTTTAAGCAGACTGCTTTAGGTTTATAAGTTATTTGCGTATCTACCCTAATGCTATTGAATTTTTAAATTGCACCATACTATGGTATAATTCAACAGAATACTCCCCGAGGTGATTTCATGAGAAAAAACATATTAATACTAGGCGGCACCGGCTTCTTCGGCATACATGCAATCAACTATCTTATTAATCTTGGTCATCAAATAAACATAGCTACCAGGGGAACCAGCGGCAACCCCTTCGCAGGCTACGCTAAACATATCATCTTAGATAGAACCATCCCAGAAAGCATGGCTTACGCTCTTTATGACTTGCCGGATTTTGATGTTGTAATAGATAATCTTGTGTTTTGCTCTAACGATGTAAAAAATTTATTAGATGTGATTAAGCCGAAACGCTACGTTTATTCGTCTACCATAGCTGTTTATGACGAAAACCTACAAATGGATATGCCAGAATCTCATTTTGACTCTAAATCCCCCGGTTTAGTTTGGTGCGACAGAGAATCTTTGCCTTACGGCGAGCGTAAACGCCAAGCTGAGCGTGCAGTTTTTCAAGCTTATGAGTACATCCCAGCTGTGGCATTACGCATACCCTACGTGGTAGGTGCTGATGATTACACCAAACGGCTATATTTTTATGTAGAACATGTAGTAAACGAAAAGCCTATGTATATAGATAATTTGGACGAACGGCTTAGCTTCATCACTTCAAAAGATGCAGGTGCATTTTTAGCCTGGTCGGCTTTACAAGATTTTACCGGTCCAATTAACGGCGCAGGCGGTGGCACTTTTAGCCTTAAAGAAATTATTGCTTATGTAGAAGATAAAACCGGCAAAAAAGCACAGTACTCCCCTGACGGAGAACCCGGTGCATACAATGAAAGATGGTCGTTTTCTACATCTGTCAAACGTGCCGAAAGCTTAGGTTTTACTTTTTCTGATATGACTGAAGAAATGTTTCCTTTACTTGATTATTATATTGATATGGCGAGGAGTAGCTTATGAAAGCATTATTAATAGGTGGCACAGGCACTATCAGCATGGATGTTACCAAACTGTGCATTAAAAACGGATGGGATATTACACATTTAAACAGAGGCAATACAAAACACAACCTACCCATAACGCAATGGTCAGTTGATATTAATGATGAGGCGGCGGTTAATTCCAAGCTAGAGGGCCAATATTTTGATGTAATTACAAATTTTATCAACTTTACACCAGATCAAATTGAGCGGGACATACGTTTGTTTTCAGGCAAAACTAATCAATACATTTTTATAAGCACAGCCTCTGCTTATCAAAAACCGCGCATCCATTACATGGTGACAGAGTCTACACCATTATCTAATCCCTTTTGGGAGTATAGCCGGGATAAAATTGCCTGTGAAGATAGGCTTATGACAGAGTATCGTCAAAGTGGCTTTCCTATCACAATAGTGCGGCCTAGCCATACCTATGACGAGCGTAAAATTCCAATAAACATCCACGGTGGCAAGGGTTCTTGGTCTACCTTAAAGCGTATGATGGATGGTAAGCCTGTGATCGTACCTGGTGACGGCACTACTACATGGCCTTTAACCCATAGTATAGACTTTGCTAAAGGTTTTGTTGGGCTTATGAGCAATCATTCTGCTATAGGAGAAGCCGTACACATCACATCTGATGAAGCCCTTTGTTGGAATCAAATTTATGCTGTAATAGGAAAGGCCTTAGGGGTAGAGCCTAAGCTTGCTCATGTTTCTACAGATTTTTTGGTAGAGGTAAAACCATCATACGAGGGTGCTCTACATGGGGATAAATCAGCCACTGTAATTTTTGACAACAGCAAAATTAAGCGTTTAGTGCCTGATTTTGCTGCAACTATCCGCGTAGACCAAGGTATTAAGATGGCTTTTGACTATTATATGAACAATCCATCTGCACAGATAGAGGATCCTGATTTCGACCGCTTTACTGATTTAGTTATACAGGCACAAGCACAAGCGGCGGATTTTGTTAGACAGGCGCTGAATGGATAAGGGCTTTTCATATGTAGAGTTATTAGTGGCCTTGGCACTTTTTTCTATTATGTTTTTGCCTATATTGCCAATGCTAGGGCAGGCTCATGCTAATCATAGATACGCCATTGAGCGGAGACAAGCACAGAGTCATGCTACCTCTTTGGCTGTCACAGGGACGGCAGATATTCCTGCCGATTTTACATATCAACTGAGTACCATAACAAGTAGCGATCCTAGGTTTAGCACAAATTTTCCTCATTTATTTAATGATGAGCGATTTGTTTTAGCAGAGGTTTTTAACACAAACGGAAATCTTATTGGGCTTTCTGTAGCAGATAGGACAAGGTGACGAATGGACGGCTTTTTGTATCTAATTTTGGCTTTATTCCTTGCAGCGGCAGGGGGAATAACGGCTAGCAAGTTTAAAGTACCTGCCGGAGGAATGCTTGGCGCAATGGCTGCTGTGATTATTTTTAACATAGTAATTCAGCCGCCTATTATTTTGCCCGGAGGATTTGTGGCGGGCTTGCAGCTGTTTTCCGGTACGATGATAGGCAGCCGCATCAGCAAAAAAGACATGATTAATTTAAAGAGTTTGGCTTTTCCGGCAATAGTGATGCTTGTTACTTTGCTGATACTTAACGTTTGTTTTGGTTTTGTCATGTACTCTTTAAGCAGCCTGAATATCCCAACTGCTTTATTTGCTACCGCTCCTGGCGGAATGATGGATATGGCAATAATATCAGATGACATGGGAGCAAATTCTGCATATGTCGCTATTTTGCAATTATCACGTATTATGTTTATTTTAATTTGCATGATGCCTTTTTATAGAAAGATTTTAGTGAAATTTATCGCTCCAAAAGAAAAAACTTCATCCTCCTCCCCAAAGGAAGGTAAGACGAAGCCTCATATCAAATACTTTTTTATAACTTTTGTATGCGCTGCAATTGTTGGCCTTAGTTTACGATTTTTGGGTATCCCAGCCGGTGCCATTATGGGGGCAATGTTAGGTGCTGCTATTTTTAATGTAGCCACAACCAAAGGCCATTTTCCACCAAATTTTCGTTTGCCATTACAGATAGTTGCAGGTACTTTTGTCGGCCTTAGAATGGATAGAGCCAGTATTTTTGCAATGAACGAACTGATAATCCCGGTTTTAATCTTATTTGTTTGTGTCATTGTAATGACAGCAGTTGTCGCATTGGCTATGCACAAAATCACAGGCTTAGATTTATCAACCAGCTTAATGGCCGCAACCCCAGGAGGGCTAACAGAAATGGCTTTAATGGCAGACGATTTAGGGGTAGATGCACCAAAGGTTGCAGTTTTGCATATGGCGAGGTTGATGAGTGTTATAATTTTCTTCCCTGTAATGTTGGCTGCTGTTATTGGGTTAACTGGGTGAAGCTAAAATTGCTTTTTAAGACCAGCCTGCTTTAAAACTTCATTTGCCATATGTCTACTTGGAATAGAGCCATCAACAGTAAACCTTTGATTAGAAATGGGACTATGCCATGTATCGTGATCCCCTTTACCATGTCTTACAAAGTAACAGCCATTTTTGCTAAGTATTTTTCTTACAGCCTTGCTATAGTCCTTCAAACTGCAATACCTTCTCTTGATCCATCAATTCCTTCTTCTATACGCTCTGCACCAAAAGAAATGTGAAGCGGGCCAACATAGTTTAAGTTTTCTTCTACTAATTCTGGGGCAGCAAGTCTAACCCTTTTAATTAATTCATCAAATGATGGTGAATGGAGTACAAGACCTGGTATGTCATCTGTTTGAGTATACCATATTGAAGCTTCGCTATCCCATACTAAGTTAACTGCACATTGCATTAAAATCGCTCCCTTCTACAACTATTATAACCTCAAACACATTTAACGCAAATTAAATTAAAGGAAAATTTTTGAATAAACCATTTCAGCCGCGGCAATAATACGGCTGGAGGTGATTTGTCTTGAAGAACAAATCCAAGGGAACAGGGGAAAGGAAAAAAGGATTTTACCCAGCTTTAGCTGCCGGAATCGGCGCAGTTTTAGTGCTTGCATTGGTAATCTCTTTTACAGACCTAACAATTAACCCCGCCCAACAACAAGACTTAGATTTTGCAGCAGACGTATACGAAGAAGACGCTTTACATGTAGGGGCAGACCAAACACTGCCATACTTGGCCCAGGCAGATATGGATCAAGCGATATTCAGACCAAGATCAGCCCCAGACCCTGCTCCGGCAGTAACACCAGAGTCAAGCCCAAGCCCAACCTTACCACCGCCACCCACTACACCAGAGCAACCGATATCAGAAGCACCGGCAGAGCCTCCAAGTGAGCCGGAGCCACAACCTGCACCAGCACCAAACATCGAAGCAGAAGCACCAGCCCCTGCCGAAGACACTCCTCAGCCAGAACCAAGCAGAGAATCCGCTCAGGCCAATTTTGAGCCTTTTACCAGTGAAATGGAACTGCTATGGCCAGTCTACGGCGAAATTGCAATGGTCTTTAGCCAAGATAGGCTCATTTACAACCAAACATTAGATCAATGGCGTACTAACGATGATTTGCGTATTTCTGCACAAGAAGGCACACCCGTTAGAGCTGCCGCTGCAGGGAGGGTTGTAGAAGTTGGAAACGATAGAGAATATGGCAACTTTGTTAGAATCGATAATGGAAACAATTGGGAGACTGTATTTAGCCAACTTATGGACAATATATTAGTTGTAGAAGGCGATATAGTACAAGCTGGCCAAGTGATAGGCGGCGTAGGCAGGCCTTCGGTATTTAGTGTACTTGATGGGCATCATTTAAGCTTACGTGTGCTTTATGACGACGATTTAGTTGATCCTAAGTTACTGCTTGGTGCTGCTCAGTAAAAGAAAACGAGTGATTTAAACCCGGTAAAGTTTTTTACAAGATAAAAACTTTACCGGGTTTTATTGTATAAACATTAAATATTCATATGCAACAGTTGAATATTAGCCACAATTGACATGATAGGTGTTAACCAACACAACCATATTGTATTTGGCTTGTTTTCTTTTTTAGCATAGTTTCGTATCACAAACGTGATAACTATGTGGACAATCGCAAGTGCGATCGGTACTACAAATGCCACCACTGCCCTTGGCAAAAACAAAGGATTTGGCATGATGTTGGCTTGCATTTGCTCTGGTAAGTTGCTCCACACAATGATATATATTACCATCGGTAACAAACTTACAAACGTAGATACTACTTGCATTTTTGTGAAATTAGATGAGTTCATATGATTTCCTCCTTATTTGTGTAAAATTTCTTGCAATCTTTAGATTGCAATTGCTTCGCTTGTTGGACTTTGTAATTGTTTTTCATGTCTGAACCTCCATATGAATGTGTTTTTTGTTTATTAACCTGCCACATTGTCAAAGAAATCACTATTGTGATAATGCCACCAAGTATAACGCCCCAGTTTATTACCTCACCGCTAAATATAAGTTGCCATTGATCTCCAAATGCAAGAAACGCAGATAGGGTATTAAAAAGACCATGCAATATACAGCAATAAAATATGTTTTGCGTTTTTTTGTGCAAAACTGACAATGGAAAACTCATGACTAGCACCATGCCTACATAAAAAGCAAAATTAATATTTTCCTGTGGACTTTCAGCGATAAACCACAGAGGCAAATGCCACACAGCCCAAATCACACCAAGTACTATCACTGCAACAGGAAATGGCATAAATTTTTCTAACGATGGCCGTAAATAGCCTTGCCACCCTATTTCTTCTTGCCCACCAGTAAAAAGTGTTTGTACAAGTAAAATAAATGGGAAAGCGAATAACGGTATTCCGTAAGGGCTTAACTCCTGCACCGGAAACCATAATATAGCCGCCTTAAGCGCGCCAAATAGCAGTAGATAAGGAAATGGTTTGTATTTGCCGCTAAAAATAAACTGAGCAATTGCTTTTGGGTTACGTTTTTCTTGCAAAGTTATCGCTGCTATTCCTGGGCCAAATGCCCCTATGATTATCAGTGGAAAACCAGATACATATGACAGCACACCTGTATTATTAAGAATGGCCAAGAGGATAAAGCAACTCCAAGAAATTGCAAATGTGATAACTAAAAATTTCACTATTTTATTCATTATTTTCTCTCCCTTTTTTGGGTTGCAGTTTTGTTACTGCCAACCGCTTTATGAACTTAGTATACACTCGCAATCCTTAACAAGACTTTTCTTATCCTTTCAAGATTCTTAAACATTCTTAACGGCAGTTAAGATTTTAAGCAGACATTAAAAGCGGCTTCGCCGCCTCTGGTGGTTGCTAGAGAAATTGCAAGCAATTTCCTAGTGTATAAAAAAGCACGGAGGATAGATATATTATCCTTCGTGCTTTTTTGCGAGTGGAGCATTCTATTTGCTTATCTTACCAAGTCGTAAGCCGAAATTTTACGTATACGCCCTGTGATAATCAATATTGTAGCGTAAGAAATAATCGTTAAGGCAATACAGGTTATAGTCACCCATAAATAAGGCACATCAAAATTTGCTTGCCTTATCCCAAGCGGAGACATGATTAAAGCAGTAACCCTATTGAAAGTAAACACCATAAACACAGCACCAGAAACAATACCAGCTATCAACGGAAGTACAAAACTTACACTGACTTGCCGCATTAGCTCAAAAGTTGTATACCCCATAGATTTTTGTATTCCAAGATGGCGATGGCGACGGATGATAACCGCTCCTACTATAAAATACAGCACAAGCAAGATTACAGCTGCAGCAAACCCTAGCATAACTGTACTTAACAAGACTAGGATGTCTGTCACAACAGCATTTTCTACTTCAATCATATTGCGCCAATTCACAGCTGATATAATATCGCTATCAAAGATAGTTGATACCTCTGTTATGAATTCATTGACATCTACTAACGCTTCCAAAGATACGCTAAGTCGTAATTGGGCAAACTCCGGCGAAATGACATTCATGCCGTCAGTTGTAGCACTTATATTTACAAAACTAGGTTCTGCAGCACCTGACCCTTGTGTAATTCCTGTAATAATAAATGCTGTGTTTTGTGCGCCAATATGCAGTATATCGTCTATACCAACGCCCAGCATATCTGCAGCAAACCCAGACAGAGCAATTTCATTTATGTGCATAGGATAACGCCCTCTATACACGGAAGGATTTACTTTTACAGAAAAATCGTCCATTACATACGCTACGATACTATCGCCGTTTATATTAACTTGAGAGCTATCAACAAAAACCGCCTGCATAACTCCATCAATAACTGCCACAGTATTTCGTACATAATCGCTATCTGCACCAGGTCTTAATTCAATAACTGCGTCTGATAATTCAACCCCCATGAGCGCAATATATTCGTCACTTTGAGCTGTTGCCATATGCCGCATATTTACAAAGAATACTGCTGTAAATGCAATAATCGCAAATACTGTAAATAAAGAGATACTCTGCCTAACATTTTGAAACATTACTTTGCTACCCAATGCCAAATTTAAAGGAAGCCTTGTTTTGTCCAGCGGTAAATGGTTACGCTTAAAATTATGCCCTGCCACACCACCCCTTATTGCAACAACAGGATCTATACTTTTGATTTTGCGAGAACAAACAAGCACAAGAACAGAAACCATTAAAGCAACAATACTTACAGCAACAATATTAATGGGAATATCCAAACCTTGTTGCCAAGCAAGCCCTGTTTGCATAGCAATGATTCCGCGGATAAGAGGGAGTATTACATATGTGAGCGGTACGCCTACAAAAGCCCCTAACAACGCCACTATCAAATATTGCACCAAAAGCCCCGTGCGAATCTGCCAACTGGTGTATCCTGTCGCTTTTAATGAGCCGATTGCCGGCATATCTTCCTCTATACTATTGCTTATTCTAAAACGAATCATAGTAAGGCAAACTATTACGATAATCAATGCGAAAACGATGACCATTATTGACATAATGCTTGGCAATATAAGTCTACCACTTGCAGCAAGTTCATATGTCCTTGTCATAAACTGGACTGATGAATCAATTTCCAGTGCTGAACCTTCATCAAATATTTCACGCATAAACAATTCGGCATTTCTTTGGTTGCCATATATATTAGCGAATAGTATGGCGGTGTGGTATTGCTCAAACGTTTGTAATAATTCAGTATACATGTAGTCTGTTACATAAAAGGCAAAGCGAGAATCTGCGGTATTAGAAAACAAAATGTCCTCTATAAATCCTGCTACGGTAAATGTAAGGGGTATATTATTTACCATCATCTCCATCTGGTCGCCCAATGAAAATCTACCGCCGCCGCTTGCGCCAAATCCATATGGTACAAACACAGCGTTTTGCGCGTTATCTAATATACCGCCAACCAATTGCCAGCCAGATACAGCCTGTGATACTTCTCTGTTACGAAAGAAAATAGTTGTCGTACTGCCATCTCTCCAACCAGTTATATTCGCTGGCACAACAACACCATTGTACACATTGAGGGAAGTAATTTGCTCATGGCTCTCTATATGGCTTCTAACATCATTCGTAAGCCAAGCATAGGGCAGGGTATAGTAAGCATCCGATGTATTGAGTTCCGATGCTATATTCCCAAAAAAGCCTTGAAAGTTTATACCAAGCATCAAGCCTACATTAAGCATTAAAGAAGAAATCAGCAGTAAGGCCACAAGAATAATGCCTTGTATTCCCATTTTAGATAGGTTGGCTTTTGCCATCATGTAAATTTTACGCATGTTTACCACCCCATCTCTGCTAAAAATTCACGTAGCTGCTTACGCCTTGTTTCGTTACCTTCTTCATAATTTCCAAGTTCGCAAGTTCCACGGATCACGCCGTCCATTACGTAAAGGATGCGGTTGCCACGTATAGCAGATTTTATATCGTGTGTTACCATAACTAGGCTTTGCCCGTTGCTATTTACTTTGGTCAAAGTGTCTAAAACTGCTTTGCCGGAGGCAGAGTTTAATGCCCCTGTGGGTTCGTCAGCAAAGACCACGGGCGGTTTATTGATCAATGCCCGTACTATGGCGGCTCTTTGTGCTTCGCCACCAGATACTTGTGTTGGAAATTTTCTGTAAATATCCTCGTTTAAGTTTACATCAGCAAAAAGCTTGCGTGCATATGAAGCGATAGATTTTGTATCTTTTGAGACCAGCAGCCCGCAAGCCATCACATTGTCCATAATGCTCATATTATCTAACAGGTACATTTGTTGAAATACAAATCCACAATTATGACGGCGAAATAAGGCCATTTTATCGCTATTTAGCTTAGAGATATCTGTACCCATAAAATTTACGCTGCCTAAAGACGGTGCATCCATACCACTTAGTGTGTACAAAAGTGTAGATTTACCTGCGCCGGATGCGCCCATGATTACGGTGAAATCACCTTCGTATATTTCTAAATCTAAATTCTTAATTACATGCTGCTGTAATCCTCCTGTTGAAAAAGTTTTTGTGAGTTTATTGGTCTGTAAAATTATTTTTTTCATGTCATTGCCTCCTAGGTTGTTTTATGAACCTATTATACATTCGCAATCCTTAACAAGACTTTTCTTATCCTTAAAGGATTCTTAAACATTCTTAACCTCAGTTAAGATTTTAGGCAAGCATTAAAATAACTTGAACCATAAAACCTGGATTAGCATTTGATAACCGAACATCGCCATCCATTGCGTGCAAAAGTTGTTTTACTATATGAAGCCCTAAGCCGTAGCCATTTACGTCTGATGTACCTTTACCTCTATAAAATTTGCCAAATAAAAGAGGCAATTCTTCATTACCTGCCCCATTCCCATAATCCCTAAAATTAATAACAAGCATCGCCCCATCAAACTGGGCAACTATATCAATTTTCGTATCCGCATATTTATATGAATTGCCAATAATATTATCAAAAACTTGCCCAAGCCTTACGGTGTCGCCTAGCAAAACGCAATCGGGAATTTGCACTGGCCCTGCCATCTTTTTATAATCGGCGGCCAGTATTAGCTGTGTTAATGTTGTGCTTGGGAATTCTACCACATTCACTTTAAGGGCTTGAAGCTCCTGCAATGTAGAGTGGAACATATCGTTTACAAGCACCGTCACTTCTTCGGCCTTGTTGAACATTTCCTGCAGTTGATGTTTGGTTTTATCGTCATAATCCCTGATGAGCATTAATTCGGCTGTTGCTTTAATCGCGGCCACAGGCGTTTTAATGTCGTGTGATATGTCTGCAACCAGCTCTTTTTTTCGCCTATCGGCTTCTCTTTCA
>Ga0123355_10001281_pt1 | contig 35099 bp, 25 predicted proteins | sample TergutEmb28metaG_3_FD_89872 | JGI IMG/M metagenome (GOLD analysis project Ga0123355, IMG submission 89872) | Embiratermes neotenicus P1 segment gut microbial communities from Petit-Saut dam, French Guiana - Emb289 P1 | ecosystem: Host-associated > Arthropoda: Insects > Digestive system > Gut ...
CATTTGACCTTTTCCTTTTTGGTTTTGTTGGGGAACTCAACTATATCAGGATTTTCGTCAGTTGTTTTGCTTTTTTATTTTCATTACCAGTTTTTTACTTTGGTTTTGCACATTCATAGTTTTATGTTTAACCTTCAAGCGGGCGGTGTGGAAATCAAAGGCAAAGTGCCGTGGGAACATCAATCCAAGTTTTGGTGTGATGCAGACGATGCACAGCTTATCTGCTATGTGGATGCCCACTATGGCACTTTTTCCGCACTGAATTATAAAAATGCTTTTGCTAAAGTAGTGGATGACCGCAAATATAACCCTGTCTTGGAGCGTTTAGAAGTTTAGCTTGCTGTAGCATAATTTTGCTACAGCGTTCGGAGTATACCAACAATACACCAACCGACGCTTGCAGGGATGATACGCGACCATCATCCACATACAAACACAGTAAACCTATTGCTGTAGCAATAGGCATTTTCCGCTTGTAATATAAGAAAGGCGCAGAAAGCTGCGGGATGCAGGGTTGTGCATATTATGCAGATGAATTTATGGTGTGCTTGCTGTTTGAGTCCTTCGTACATATAAAGTTATGTTGGGCGTGTGGGTGATCTCAACCTTTAAGGATTGACTTCCCTGCGCGCCTTTTTGCGTACCAAAAATACTTGTTTTTACTCCGGCGATTTTGAAAACTTTGGCAAATCAGGCAGTTCAGGAAATTCCGGCAAAATCAACTGCACAGGCTCTTCTGTCACTTGGCAAATCCATTGATTAATCACTTTCTCTAAAGATGTTTTAAAATCATGGCGCAAAGCTTCTTCTGTCGCAGAAAGATCTATGGATGCATACAGCTTACCATTTATATAAATTTCTGCATGGCCAATAATTTCTCCCTTTGAAATTGGGGCTTGGATAGAATCCGGCACTACTAATTTAATTTCTATCGGCTCTTTTTTATTTTGGTTAAGAGGTAATAGCAGTTCAGATTCATAAATATATTCCATTTCATTTGTACGTGACCGGGTAACAGATGTATTGCCGGCCAAATCTTCATCATGGATTATAATTTCATATTCATAATTATCAAACCCATAATTGAGAACGGCCTTGGTGTCTACCCACTTCATTTTGCGGCCTCTGTCGCCCCAACCACTGCCCAATACCACAGAAATAAGTTGCATATCGTCTCTTTTAGCCGCTCCTACAAAGCAATGTCCGGCTTTGTTTGTAAAACCTGTTTTAACCCCGTTAGCCCCTTTAAATTCACGCAGCAAACGATTTTTATTAACCATGCTGTATTCTCGTTTGTTGCTTGAAAATTTGGCCGTTTCAGTATTGGTAAGCTCAATAAATCCGGGCACCTCCAATGCATACTTGGCTATCATGGCCAGATCGTACGCTGTAGAATGATGGTTGCCTGCATCTAAACCATTAGGAGTTTCAAATAATGTATCCTTGGCACCAATTTCTTTTGCTTTGTTTGTCATCATAGCACAAAATTCTTCTACACTGCCGCCCAAATGCTCTGCTATAGCTACTGCGGCATCATTGCTGGATTCTAACATTAAGGCAAGAAGTAGATTTCTAAGGCTAATTTTTTCGCCGGTTGTTAGATGCATTTTCATCCTTGGAGCAGCGGCAGCAGCCTTTGAAACTGTTACTGTATCTTGTTGCTTGCCGCTTTCTAACGCTAACACCGCTGTCATTATTTTAGTAGTGCTGGCCATAGCTAAAGGCTTATAGGCTTCTTTTTCCCATAATATCCGCCCTGTTTTTGCATCCATTAAAATAGCGGCATGAGCCTCTACAGTAGGCTCTTTTACCTCTTCTGCAAATGCTGCTACTGTGCCGGACATTAGGATGATTAGCGATAATAAAAAGCACATTAATTTACGCATAGATGATGACCCCTTTTTTTATCAGATCTCAAATTGCTGGTTCTCTTTTATTGTGTGCTATTTTTTAGTAATCATTCCTAAGAGCCTGTTTAAAATCTTTTTTGCCAGAGTTGCACAAGCGATTTTGTGTCATTTATACGTTTTTGCGCAATACAAAAGCCCCCAACCGATCTCATTTTGTTACCGGTTGGGGGCTTTTTTGGGATAATGCAAATCAAACGTCCTCGCTGTCGCCTCTATCACCTTATGTAAATGCTTATCCTTTTTCAATTTTTTTTACTTCATCTGAAGATTTTACAAATAAATCCACCAGAACAGGGTCAAAATGGATTCCTCGCTCCTTTTGAATTGTTTTTAAAGCTTGATTGTGGCTACATGCAGGTTTATAAGGGCGCACAGATACCATGGCATCATATACGTCTACCAGAGCCATCATTCTTGCCTCTAAAGGTATTTTATCGCCTTTTAATTGTTCCGGATAACCTGTCCCATCCCATTTTTCATGGTGGTAATATGCCATGGATTTAGCATATTCCAAAAAAGATTCTCCTGATAACCTAGCCCCTAGGCTTTCTAACAATTGCTTTCCATATAGGCAGTGGTTTTTCATTTTTTCATACTCTTTTGGGCTAAGCCGGCCTTTTTTTAAAAGGATGTTATCCGGGATTTTTATTTTACCAACATCATGTAATGCAGATGCCAACAGAACCGCATTAACATCCCACTCAGATATCTCTTTTATATATGGCCCTTCTTTTTTTGCAGCATTTATCAGTATTTTCATATATTTTCGCACATGTTCTATGTGTTTGCCTGATGTATCGTCTCTAAATTCAACAAACTCACCTGACCACTGCAAAATGGCATCTCGTAGATTATTCATTTCTTTAGTTCTTTTTTCTACTATGGCCATCAAATCTGCTTGCATTTTTATTGGCACTCTCCTCATCTTTTCTATGCTCAATTTTAACACAGATTAGTGGTAACAATCTACTATATTTAAATTATTGCTTTGTTTATTTTATGGAAAGAAAACATCTTTCATTGACAATCAATGGCACTGGTGGTATATCTAATATTAACTATAGTATGCTAAGAAGTTAAGCAAAAGGAGACGTTTTAATGTTGCTGGTAGGAGATGGAAAGCTAATAACCCGTGGAGAAAATAATCAACTAATAGAGGATGGTTGCGTAGCCTTAGAAGATACCTTGATCAAAGAAATAGGAGATACAACAGCACTTCGAAAAAAATATAAAGATGCAGAATTTATTAGTGCCAAAGGCGGCATTATTATGCCGGGGTTTATTAATGCACATAATCATATTTATAGTGCGTTTGCCCGCGGACTTTCCATAAAAGGACATAATCCTAAAAATTTTTTGGAAATTTTAGATGGTCTTTGGTGGACAATTGATAGACATCTTTTGCTGGAAAACACACACTGGAGTGCAATGGCAACATACTTAGATTGTATTAAAAATGGATGTACAACTGTATTTGACCACCATGCCAGCTATGGAGGTATAAAAGGAAGTCTTTTTACAATAGCTGATGCTGCCAAAAAATTAGGTGTGCGCACCTCTCTCTGTTATGAAGTATCTGACCGTGACGGCGAAGATAAAATGAAGGAAGCTGTCGCAGAAAATTCCGAATTTATTAAATTTGCTATGTCCGATGATACCGACATGATAAAAGGTATGATGGGTATGCACGCTTCCTTTACTCTATCTGATAAAACGTTAGCCCACTGCCGCGAGCATACACCTGAAGGTATAGGGGTACACATTCATGTAGCAGAAGGTATGGATGATGTATATGACAGTCTAAAAAAATATGGTAAGAGAGTAATTCAGCGTCTTTATGATCAAGATTTGCTGGGACAATATTCTGTAACAGGGCATTGCATCCATGTAAATGGGCTTGAATTGGACATAATTAAAGCTACAGACACTATGGTTGTTCATAACCCGGAATCTAATATGGGTAATGCAGTAGGTATTCCACCGTGTATGGAGATGATGAAACGTGGAATATTGCTTGGCCTTGGTACAGACGGATACACTAACGACATGCTTGAGTCTGAAAAAGTTGCTAATGTAATTCACAAGCATGTATTATGTGATCCGGGAGCCGCATGGGGCGAGGTTCCGCAAATGTTATTTGTTAACAATGCAAAAATAGCAAATAGAAGCTTTAATACCAAACTTGGAGTTTTAGAAGAAGGTGCAGCCGCAGATATTATTATCACAGATTACGACCCACTTACCCCCATGAATGCTGATAATTGTGATGGACATATTCTCTTTGGCATGAGTGGACGTTCTGTTATCACAACCATCATTAACGGTGTTGTTAAAATGAAAGATCGTAAACTTGTTGGTATAGATAGCGAGCACATTATGGCTAAATGCCGCGAACAGGCTTCAGATATGGCAAAACGCATTAATTCACGATAACTATACGTAAATAAATGGAGGCTACTTTCTATGAGTGATAAAATGAGACAGATACCATTTGCCCGGCTTATGAACTGGGTTTTGGAAGAATATCAAGATAATAATGAAATATTTGGAGTAAGAAAATTTGCTCCTAAAAGAGAAAATGAAAAGCTATCCCTTTTTAATGAACAACTAGAATATCCCTTTGGCCCTGCGGCAGGCCCCCATACTCAGCTTGCTCAAAATATTATTGCATCCTATGTGGCAGGTGGGCGTTTTTTTGAACTAAAAACAGTGCAATTTTTAGATGGGGAAGATTTGCCTGTTTCTAAGCCTTGTATTTTGGCCTCAGATGAGGGTTATAATGTAGAATGGTCAACAGAACTTTACGTCCCGCAAGCATTGGAAGAATACATCAAAGGTTGGTTTGCTCTAAAACTTCTTAGCCGAGAACTTGATTTGGGAGATCCAAACGGCTTTATTTTTAACATGAGCGTGGGCTACGACTTAAAAGGAATTAGAACTGAAAAAATTAACAACTTTATTGACGGACTCAAAAATGCAGGAAACACTGAAGCTTGGGCAAATTGTAAAAAATGGGCAACTGAAAACCTCTCGCGGTTTAAAAATGTGGATGTAGAATACATTGATAGTATTACACCAAAAATTTGCAAATCTATTACTTTATCTACACTGCATGGATGCCCTCCGGATGAAATTGAGCGCATTGCCACATACTTAATTAATGAAAAGAATCTTAACACTTTCATAAAATGTAATCCTACTCTGCTGGGATATGAATATGCCCGTGAAACCGTAGATAGCTTGGGATTTGATTATCTTGTCTTTGACGACCATCATTTTAAGGCCGATTTGCAATTTGATGACGCAATACCTATGTTTCAACGCCTGAAAGAGTTGGCAACTTTCAATAATTTATCCTTTGGAGTAAAGCTCACTAATACATTCCCGGTTAAGATTACAGCGGGAGAATTGCCGGGGCAGGAAATGTATATGTCTGGTCGTTCTTTGTATCCCCTTTCTATTGCTTTGGCTAATCGCCTATCCAAAGAATTTGATGGTCAACTGCAAATTAGTTATTCCGGTGGTGCAGATATTCATAATATTGCACAGTTATTTGAAGCAGGCATCTGGCCCATAACCATAGCAACAACTTTACTTAAACCCGGCGGATATGACAGAATGTGCCAGATAGCAAACCGTTTGTCACAAGTCCCATATAAACCTTTTTCCGGCGTTGATTTGCCTAAATTACAAGCACTTGCAGATAATATTCGTGGCAATAATCTCTATAAAAAACCAATCAAACCTATCCCATCTCATAAAATAAAAGGCAAAGTCCCTTTGATGGATTGCAATGATGCTGCATGTAGGCATGGATGTCCTATTGGGCAAGATATACCCGCTTACTTGAGGCTGGCAAAGGAAGGCAAATATCTTGAGGCTCTTGAAGTAATCATTGAACGTAACCCACTGCCTTTTATTACAGGGACTCTTTGTCCTCATCCTTGTACTGATAAATGTACACGTGGTTTTTATGAAGAGCCTGTTCACATTCGAGCCACAAAAAAAGAAGTAGCAGAAAAAGCATTCAAGCAGCTTATAACAAAGCTTAAAATTTCTTCAAAGCCCGGAGACAAAGTTACTGTAATTGGAAGAGGCCCTGAAAAATCCGGTGGTAAAATTGCTATAGTTGGCGGAGGCCCTGCCGGACTAGCCGCGGCGTACTTTTTGGCAAAGGCCGGCCGACCCGTTACCATATTTGAAAAAATTAACAGTTTAGGCGGCACTGTTCGTCATGTAATCCCGGAATTCCGCATAAGCAATAAAGCAATTGAAAATGATGTTGATATTGTATTAGCAATGGGCGTTGAAGTTTGCCTTAGTACAGAAATTAAATCTTTAAGCGAGTTGCAAGACTTTGAAACAGTTATTATTGCAGTAGGAGCCTGGAAGCTTGGTGAATTAATTTTGGAAGAAGGCGGAGGTCTTAACGCACACCTATTCTTGGAGGCTGCAAAGTTTGCACCTGTCATGGCGGGAGGACATGTAATTGTTATAGGTGGTGGTAATACTGCAATAGATGCTGCCAGAACTGCCAAACGTATGCGTGGTGTGCAAACGGTATCTATTGTATATCGCCGTACCAAGCAGTATATGCCCGCTTCTGAAGAAGAACTTCAACTTGCTGCAAAAGAAGGTATAAAGTTTTATGAACTTCTTGCTCCTAAGGCATTTAACAATATAGATGGTATATTGTCTTGTGTTAAAATGGAATTAGGTGAGCCGGATGCATCCGGTAGACGAAGCCCTGTTCCAACAAATGAAATAGTAGATATCCCTGCCGGTATGATAATTTCTGCAATTGGCGATTCTATAAAGAGTGAATATTTTAAAAACTTAGGTATACCACTAGATGAGAATGACAAACCAATAGTAAATCCTGAAACTCTTGAATCTCAACTTAAAAATGTATATGTTATTGGAGATGCTGTATCGGGGCCTGCTACAGTAGTAAAAGCCATTAAGGATGCCATGACCTGTGCTCAAGCTATTACCGGGGCTAAAATGGATAAATATGCTGATCTTAATGTAAATCCGGATACATCAGCGGCTATCAACAAAAAAGGTATCTTGTGCAGTAATGCCGAAGAACTTTGTAATCCTGACAGGTGCTTGGAATGCGCCTCTGTATGCGAAAATTGTGCCGATGTATGCCCCAACCGTGCAAATGTAGTGCTAATTGCAGACGGGCGCAGGCAAGTTATTCACATGGACGCTCTTTGTAACGAATGCGGCAACTGTGAAGTATTTTGTTCGTATACAAGTGCTCCTTATAAAGATAAATTTACCTGTTTTTCTTGCGAAGAGGATTTTACAGACAGCGAAAACCAAGGATTCCTTTTACTAAAAGATGGAATGGTTCGTCTCAGATTAGATGGAAATGTACAAGATTGTAAAATTGAAGAAGCGGATAAACTGACTCAGGCCGCTTTAGCATGTGATAGATTGGCTTTTTTAGCAGATTAATATGAATACAGCTTCTAAACTTTCAGAAATACTAAATATTGAGATTGGTGACAAAATTGCTGTTGTAGGATGCAATGGAAAAACCTCAGTAATTGAAATATTGGCCTTTGAAAATATCAATAAAAAAGTATTGATAAGCCCAACCACCAAAATATTTTTTATGGCACAAAAAGATATTATTGTATGCACAACAGAAGAATCTTGCCGTATGCATTACCCTGTCAAAGGGGTGCAGTGCTTTGGTATTTTACAAAAAGCTGTTGAAGTTGGCGCATCACAAAAATTAAGTGCTTTGCCTCTCACTTTACTGGAATCGCTGGCAAAGTCTTATGATATTGTATTAATGGAAGCAGATGGATCCGGGGGATTGCCGTTCAAAGGATATAAAGATTATGAGCCGGTAATCCCCTCATTTTCATCCCGTAGTATAGCAGTAATTAACTTGCAGGCACTTTACCAACCCGCTACAAAATTATGCGTTCATAATTTGCCTGAATTTCTTTTGCAAACAGGCTTGCAAGAAAACGACATCATTGATGAGTATGCTATAGTTGCCATGGTTTGTGGCAAAAGTTCTATGCTTAAAAGTGAGTTTCTTCGCAACAAGCATAGTACATTGCTAATGAACGGAGCGGTTGATGAACAGCATTTTTCTGCGGCAAAGCAAATAGCTAACATAATACGGATGCAATATTTAGCTATAGATACTTTTGTAGTTGGATGTACTCGCAACAGAACTTGGAGAAAAATATGAATAAGTTAATTATTATCCGCGGGGGCGGAGATCTAGCTACCGGGGTCATTCAAAAATTTTTTAGAGCAGGATTTAATGTGCTTGTTTTAGAGACGAACTTCCCAACAGCCATAAGGCGCACTGTTTCACTAAGCGAAGCGGTTTATACCGGCACTACATTTGTGGAAGATATGACTTGTCAGCTTGTGTCCCCTGAAATATCTGAAATAAAAAAAATTTGGAGCCGCAATGAAATCCCTCTAATTATTGACTCGGAAGGTAAAATAATAGAAACTCTACAACCTGATGCTGTAATTGACGCTATAATGGCTAAATGCAACTTAGGAACAAATAGAAATATGGCTCCGATAACTATCGGACTAGGCCCGGGATTTGCTGCCAAAGTTGATGTAGATATAGTGATAGAAACCAAACGTGGGCACAATTTGGGGCGATTAATTATGGAAGGCTCTGCAATTCCTAACACAGGCATACCGGGGTTAATAGGCGGAAAAAGCACAGAAAGAGTACTATATGCTCCCAAAAGCGGAAAAATAAAGCACATTCGCAAAATAGGTGATCTCGTTCAACAAGGAGAAATTCTTTTTTATGTTTCAGATATGCCCGTACAAGCTCCTTTTGATGGATTACTGCGAGGTTTAATACAAGAAAATTTAGAAGTAAGCAAAGGAACAAAAGTAGGCGACGTAGACCCACGTAAAGATGTAGATGTATACACCATTTCTGACAAAGCCCGTTGCATCGGAGGTGGGGTTTTAGAGGCGTATTTGTACTTATGTACCCTCACCGGACGGTGATTCGATGCTTTCGTTATGAGGGAACGCAATTGAAAGGATAGTAAAATGAATACGGATGATGTATTACAATTTACAGCCGAAATGCAGAAACAAAAAGGAAAAGTCGCGCTTATTACAATCACCGGGGTTACAGGCTCAACTCCTGCCGGCATTGGTCAAATGATGGCGGTAACATCAAAAGGCGAAAGTGTAGGCACAGTAGGGGGAGGAGCGGCAGAGCACGCCCTTAAACAGAAGGCTGTTCAGGCTATAGAAGAAGGCAAAGCCTTTTTTACATTTTCATTTGAACTTAGTGAGACCGGTATGGTTTGTGGAGGCACTGTATCAGGATTTGGTAATGTATTTGGTATACAGCACCGCGTTGTAATATTTGGTGGCGGTCACATTGCACGATGCATTGCGCCTATTGCAGCAGTAGCGGGCTTTGATGTAACTATTGTAGAAGAAAGGGCTGAAATGGAGTCTTTTTTTTCCGGCTCTATCAATGCAAATGTCCGTTTTATTTTGTCTCATCCCGGAGAATATGAAGATAAGATTAGCTTAGATAAGAATACTTACGTGGTGATTACTACATACGGCCACCAAGCAGACCAAGCTGCATTAAACTTTTGCATAAATAAGGATTTAGCTTATTTAGGCATGATTGGATCAAAACGGAAAATAGAAGTAATAAAAAGCACTTTAGATTTTTCCGAAAAAGTAGTGAAGCACCTTTATGCTCCTATAGGGCTGGATATTGCAAGCGAAAAGCCCGGCGAAATTGCCGTTGGTATAGTAGCTGAAATATTAGCCGTTAAAAATAAAGGGATCTTGCGCCATAAAAAAGATGGCGAATATGTCTAAAGTTAGGAAGATGTTTTATGAAAAATTTTTTTGCTTATTTTATTTTTTTTGCCCTTTTTGCTGCATTAATGACCGGTTGTTCAAATTCTGAAAATGAAGCCGCAAGCAATAACGAGCTTGGGACACAAATTATGTTTAATGGCTCTTCAACGCTTGCATCTGTTATTGCATCCATTGCTGCTGATTTCAGTGAAACTTATGAAACTTGGGATAATGTTAATTCAAATTTTCCAAATGCGCCAATCTCCATTCATGTAGCTTCCGGCGGGTCCGGCCAAGGTATCAGAACTGTTATAGACCAAACCACAGATTTTGGAATGTTGGCACGAGAAGTAAGGGAATCTGAAAGAGAACAAATCTCTTATATTCAAGAATATCTGATTGGGATAGATGCTTTGACTGTTGCAATTAATCCTGAAAATCCACTTGCTTCCCTCAAGGATGGCTTAACAACAGAAGAAATTGTAAGAATATTTTCCGGCGAATATGAAACATGGAGAGATTTTGCCCCTTCCCTTCCCGATGAAGAAATTGTAGTTATCATAAGAGATATTGGCGGTGGTGCTCATGAAGTTTTCCAAGACAATATAATGGGTGATGTAGATGTTAGAATTGATGCTATACAAGCACCTTCTATGGGCGCGCTTGTAAATCGAGTAATTGAAAACAGAAATGCAATTGGATATGCTTCATTTGGTGTTTCTAACCAACATAAAGATAGTTTAGTTTTGCTTAATGTTGATGGCGTAGCACCAAGTATCGAAAATATAATGAATGGAAGCTACATAATTCAAAGGCCATTGCTGCTTGTGTTTTCCGGAGAACCTGATGATATTCAAAGCTCTTTTCTTGATGTTATATTGGGTGAAGAAGGACAAAGAAAGATTGAAGATATGGGGTTTATTCCAATAAATTAACCATCAATCGATCTCATTTTGTCACCAATTGATCGTTTTTATACGGTTAGGCAATGTCAAGAAAAATGAAACTTTATTTCTTGACATTGCCTTAATTTATATTTGACGAATTGTACCAAATCTAATAGAATAATCCTCTGTACAAAACCTCATATTCATGTAACTTACTACTTCTAAGGAGATCTTCTCATGAAAAAAGCTTCAGTAAAATTCTTGTTTTTCTTACTTATGACGATAGTACTATCATCTCATTACTTTATCTTTTCTGCTTATGCTAATCCTTTAGTCACTAATATTCGGATAGGCTTACTTGATGATTTTAGCAAAAGGACTTCTATTACCATTAACAATACAAGCATAATATATAATCAACACCATCGCTTGGAATCATCAATTGGATTTACGATAAGACCATATTATGTTCGGCAAATTGCTTTATATAGTGGAAACCAGCGATTGCGCATTTTTAATGATCCTATACAATTACAAGACTCTAATGGGGGCTTAATGTTACTTGATGGTACAGCATACCGTGGTGCTATAGAATTTGCACTGCTTGATAACTACGGTTTGACCGCTATCAACATCCTTCCGCTAGAAGAATACCTTTTTAGTGTTGTCCCTTCAGAAATGCCGGCAAGTTGGCATCCGGAAGCCCTAAAAGCCCAGGCTGTGGCTGCTCGTACTTATACAATTTTTACAATGTCACGAGGAAGTGTACACACAGGCTTTGATCTTTGCGATCGTGTACATTGCCAAGTGTATCGCGGGGTGGAATGGGAAAATACGGCATCTACTCAAGCAGTTTTGGCCACTACAGGGCTTGCACTATATTTTAATGGACAACTTATTGAAGCTGTATATTTTGCCAGCAGTGGTGGCAATACAGAAAATTCAGAAAATGTTTGGCTGGAGTCTCGTCCTTATCTACGCAGTGTACCGGATATCCATGAACATGAGCCTGTTGTTTGGAACAGAACTTTTACCCTATCAGAAATCACTACTTTGCTAAACCAAAATAACCACAGTATTGGGACAGCAACAGGAATATATATTGGAGGGTCACACCCTTCCGGCAGGGTAGAGTCTTTAATAATTAGCGGGACAACCGGACAAGTCATATTAACAGGTGAAGAAATACGTACTTTTTTTAGCACTTCTATTGATGGATCGTTAAAAAGTCGCAATTTCACTTTAACAGGGGATTTTGAAATGTTATCACCTATTAATATAGCCATCTTTGACGGCCATCAGGTTTTTGACATATCACCTGTAGGTTTATATGGGATCTCTGCCCAAGGAAATGCTTCAATTATGGAATCTTTTAGCAAAACAAGTGGTTCGGTTACTATAGCCCATGGGGAAAGTGTCCAGCCTCCTACTTCTGTATTAAGTGATGTTATTACAATAAATGGCAGAGGCTTTGGTCATGGAGTAGGTATGAGTCAAAGAGGTGCTAACGGAATGGCTTTGCGAGGATATACATTTAGGGATATATTAGCCCATTTTTATAGGAATACTACATTGCGTTAAATGATCATATTCTGTAACGTGTTGTCAAGGTTACAATGTTGGCAACCACGACATTCTAATTTAAAAATTGAGCGGAAATAGTCAAGAAAACGAGAAAGTATATCCAAGTCAAAGAGACTTTCCTTAAAAACACCGGTGAGGGGAAGTCTTTTTGGAGATTGGTATATTTTTACTCCAAAATTGCACAATAATAGTTTGATATTGATTTCAAATTAGAAAGACATTTATTACATAACCTAAAACTATATGAAAGTTTAATTAACAAATTTATATTCGTATCAAAGAGTTTTTTTGTGAAAATTCACTTCGAGTCTTTAATTATTACAAAAAGCCTTTAGTTTCTCCATGTACAGTGTCAAAATGTATTGGTATTATATTGGATAATATAGCAACTTAACTTTACGGGAACTCAGTATTTGGCGAAAAATACGCAAAGTTAAATTGCTATGTCGTATCTGTTAAGTACTAGTAGAAGAAAAGGAGGTTTTATTTGTGATGTGTAATGTTGGGCGAAAGCGCGTAATTGCCTATTTAGTTGCTTTCGCCATGGTGTTCAGCACATTTTCGCCACTGACTGTTATGGCGGAAGAAGGCAATGACATTGGAGATGGGTATGTTGAGGTTTTTATACCTGATCCTGAAGTGTCAGAAGATGAATCTGATGATAGCGAAAGCACTTCAGATTATGAAGGAGGAGATGATAACACTTACATCGAAGGAGATTATTCTTACAACTTAAATGATGATCTCAACGATGTAAACGTAGAAAATGATGAAGTATTTAATGGCAATGATGCCAATAATGAGTACGAGGATCAATACTACGATGAATACGCCACAGAAAATGAAGTTGGGTACAATTATGGAGAAAATGACTTTTATGATGAAATCGTTGTAGATTATTTTTCTTCTGCTTATGTACCTTATGTTCATGTTTCTTCTTACTTAAACCTAGATCCATTTATCTTGACACTTTCGGGAGATGTTGAAGTTATTTTCGATATGCAAGATGACCTTGTATTGCTTGGGCCGCTTACCGGAACAACATATTTACAAGAGTTTGGTAGCGGGATGAATGTAGCTGTTAATGAAGCTACAGTTGCAGGCGAAACTGTAAGATACATCCAAGTTCTTGAAGTAAACGATAACGGTCAGGGGCTTACCATCCTTACAAGTGACATGGATTTAGAAGAAGGCGATCGACTTATAGTTACCGGGCGTCCCGGAGCTAATTTCCCGGATGCTAACAGAAGTATGATGCTTCGCAGATCAGTTGGGATTGATTGGAATGATCAGCAATTGAATGCTGACAATGATCCTCAGCCAACTTTTTCACTATCACATATTATTAGTGCTGCTGAGTTAGCCCCCGGTGTTAACATTCATATTCATGCCAATACTTGGGGTGCTCCGGGATTAGACAATTCAGTTTTTTATATCGACAGCATCATCATTACTCGTGACCTTGGCGATGTTGAAGAAGATGATCGCGAAGTCATTTACTCTTTGACTGAAGATGCTTATATCCAATCTCTTACCGGTGCCGGCCCGGCAATGCTTATACAGCCTTTTACTACAACAAATCTTGCCGGCACACCATACTTGCAGCCAAGTGGTGGTGCTGTAATTACTGTTTACGAATATGATGATGTAAATTTCCTTCATGTAGGCGGTAGAAGCAATGATTGGGATGGCTTAGATCTTATGTTTGATCCTATGGATTTGCTTCCGGGTAATGTATACCATGTGCGTGTATCCGGGCGCATAGATGGTACAGCACCTGCCGGAGCTTCCATAATGCTTCAAGGGATTCCCGGTCATGATTGGACAAATAATACCAATATTTCCTCTAACGAAAGCTTTGTGCTTACCCACACCCTTTCTGCTTCAAACCTGGACAACTGGGACGTAATCCGTATCACTACAAACAGTGGCGGAGCATCAATGTCCTTCTACATCCACACAATAGAGTTTGGTACAGAACTTCCTGCTGATTTGCCTTTTACTCCACCGGGACTTCCCGGTGCAGGCGATGCGCTTTACTCTTTAGCTAACCACACAGAATTCCAAGATTTAGATATTGGCGATATATTTACAGGAGTAGCACCGTTACAAGGTGCAGGCACAGTCACTTTAACTGTAGTGGATCATGCAACTTATGCCGGAAATGCAATTTCACTTACAGGCAGAGGTGATCAAAACTGGCACAGCCTTGATGTTCTTTTAGGATCCGAAAATGTGAATTTAGCTGTCTACAATGAATATTCTGTAACAGTTGAAGGGCGAGTAATCGGCGTGCCTCCTGCCGGAGCAGAAGTATTCTTACAAGGTGCCGCCAACCCATGGCCTTTCTTGGCCGGTAGCGGCCCGTTAACCGAAGATGGTACATTTACGTTAACAGCTTATTTAGATGCATCCAATTTGCCTAATATAGGTGGAGCACTTAGAATTCAAACCAATGGTGATGGTATAGGAATGTCCTTCATCATTGATGATATTGAAATTGTGCTTGAATATGCAGGCGAACCTGAAGAAGAGCCGGAAAACGGCTATGAAACCGTACTGTACCGCTTGTCAGAAGATGCAGATGTTCAAGCTCTTTCTGCTTCTGCTTCATTTGCCGGCGGGCAATTTAATGATGTGTCACCATATTTAATCTCATCTGCTAACCCTACTATCACTGTTGTAGATGGTTCTTATGGTAATGCTTTGCAAATTACAGACAGACCGGCAGGCACTGGCGAGTGGTATGGAATTGATATTTTATTTAATCCAATGGGCTTGGTTTCTGGTGCCGTCTATGAATTTAGAGCATGGGGAAGTATTTACGGTGAGATTCCAATAAGTGAAGGAACCCCTGCAATGCAATTTGCACAACCAAATACCCCTTGGGGTGGCTATGCAGGTCATGTTGCAACCCTTGATAATGGCGAATGGACTTTAACTCTTAGACTTTCCGGAGCATTATTGAATTCAATTATTACAGGTCAAACTCAACCGGGCGTCCGAATTGCAACTAATGTACACGGACGAACCATGTCCTTCATCATTGATGAAATTGAAGTAGTTATGATTGGCGATCCGGAAGTAACCTTTATACTGGAGCATCAAATTACTTTTGATGATGCAAGCTGGGCAGCATACCAAGATTATCTATCAGCAGGCGATCAGATGACCGGTACAAGAGTAACCAACCGTGGTAATTCTGATAACTACTCTTTCCGCTTAGAGAATACAACAGGCAATTTTTACAGTGGTCAAGGTAATTACTTGCGTTTTGACCTGCCTGAAAATATTCCTAACGGTACAATGGTTAGAATCTCTTGGGATGTATTTGTACCTTCCGGAGAAAATCCGGATGCAACAACTATAGTTGGCCCGGGTTTGGTAATAAACAGCTTCTTTGGTACACCTGACTATCAGCCAACAAATACCCAACCTGAACCCGGAGACCTTGGCGGCAGAACTACCCCTATGGATGAATGGTTTAATACCACAGTAGAATTTATGGTAAACCATGAACAAGGTGGCCCGGGTTTAAATCATCTTATATTCCGTTTTAGGGTTAACAACAATACACAGCAGCCGGTTGTATTATACATTGACAATATCAATGTATATGTTGGCGGCACTATTGAGCTTACCCCTCCGGAATGGGATTTAGGCTTACCATCATTAGCAGAACTGTTTGAGCCTTGGTTCTTATTAGGAAACATATTCCCGGGCACAACATCTTCTGTAATGAACCAATTTAATACCCGTGAAATGTTTGCACACCATTTTAACGCTATAACAGGAGAAAACCATCATAAACCTGATCAAATAGCAGGCCCGGGAAGCCGTATTACGGTTCCGACTGTTGAAGAATTTGATTTTACTCATGCTGATGCTGTTGTAGATTTTGCTATAGAAAACGACATAACACTTGTTGGTCATGCATTTGTGTGGCATTCTCAATCTCCAAACTGGCTATTCCTTGAATCAGTTGGCGAACCTCTTACTCGCCAGCAAGCCAGGGACAACATGGAATTCTACATCCGTACAGTCTCTGAGCATTATGCAGAAAGAGGCTTGTTAGGAGCTTTCTATTCTTGGGACGTAGCTAATGAAGTTATTGCTTCCGGCGGCGGAACCTGGACATATAATTGGAAAGATCAAATTAGATCTACAGGTAATCCATGGCTTGATGCTTATGCTAACAATCCTAACCCACAGCCCGGTGATCATCCTACAGATTATATTTATGATGCATTTGTATTTGCCCGCAGGTATTTCCCATACTCCATACTTTACTATAACGATTATAATGAAGAAATTCCGGCAAAGCGCGATGCTATTGCAGCAATGGTAGAATACTTTAACGCACGTTGGGCGCATGACTTAGAAAACAACTATGAAGCTGTATCTGTTGGTACTGCATACAACGGACGCTTGCTTATTGAAGCTATTGGTATGCAAAGCCACTATCACTTGAGTGGATGGGAAACTAGCTTTGATAACGTACGCCCGGCTATCCAACGCTTTATTCAAACAGGCGCAAGAGTAAGTATCACTGAGCTGGATATCACTGTAGGTGGATTTGGCGGCCCGGCACCTGACGAAGCAGACTTGCCGGAATTATTTGCACAACAAGCTGCAACTTATGCAAGATTGTTTGGTTACTACTTGGAATTTGCTGACTATATTGGTCGTGTTGCTATTTGGGGACTTGCCGATAATCAAAGCTGGCGTGCAGCAGGGCATCCATTGCTCTTTGATGCTAACTTCGATGCAAAGCCGGCATTCCAAGCTATTGTAGATGTAGCAGAGAGCGCAACACGTCCTACAGTAAATCCACCAACTGTTACTACAGCACCCGGTTTGCCGGATGGTGAATTAGGTGTACGTTATACTACACAACTTAGTGTAACACGCAATAATAATTCGCCTCTTTTCTGGGAAGTAAGTGGTGGAAATTTACCTCCCGGCTTAGTATTGCATTCTCGTACCGGAGTGATTGAAGGAGTTCCAACTCAAAACGGTACCTTCACATTTACAGTAAGGATATCTAATTATGGTGGATATACTTACGAGACATTTACTATTGTTATTGGCGAAGAAGAAATCGGCAACCAAAATAATAACCAACAAGTAACACAGCCTCCTCCGGCAACAACAACTACGACTACTCAATTTGTCAGAACTACCGGTAGCAGGCGTCCAATTTCACCGGCTTCCAGACCGGGTGGTGGCAGAGTATCAGTAGATATAGGTGCAGGAATTGTAGCACCTAATGTTCAAATTGTTTTAATGCCTGTGGTAACAACAAGTAGACTTGCCGGAACCTTTATTGCATCCGGGGAAACAACTTTTACAATACACTTAACCTACGAAACCGGTGCAATACTTTCCGGCAGCGACATTGTAACTTTGGTAGAGAATAACAGAGATCTTCACATTCAAAGTGGACGCTTTACTGTAACATTTACCGTTGAGCAAATGACCCACTGGAATGTAAACGACGAAATAACTATTATAGTTAACCGGGTTGATGTTCTTCCGCGTCCTACTATGCCATTGTTAGAGTTTGTAGAAGTAATAGTGTTAATTAACCAAGTAGAAGTATCCGGCCTTGGAGCTTACGCGCTGGTATCCATCGACATATCTGACCTCAATCTTACTCCTGAAGAACTAGACGCTTTAAGCGCAGTAATTTTTGATCCTTATACCGGTCAATACACTATTATTATGGGTGGGTTCCCGGATGGTAATATGTTTATATTCCCTATCAGTGGCCCGGGACTGTTTGGCGTTGTAGTAGTTGGTTTAGAAGTCCAAGTTCCAACAATGCCTATAGTCGCTTTACCAATAGCTATACAACCTTCTTTGCGTTTTGTAATTGGAAGCACTTCATTTATGCAAGGCGACATTGCTTTAAGCTTAGATGCAGCACCATTCATTGATCCTGTTTATAACCGTACAATGCTTCCGCTTGCCGGTATAGCTTCCGCATTAGGAGCCAATGTACAGTGGGTAGAATACACCCGTACAGTTGTTATCACCAGGGATAGTATTGTGGTGACACTTCAAGTAGACACCCCGCTTCCTAATAATATGGGAATGCCTGTGATCATTGATGGCCGCACCTTTGTACCAATTGCTTACATTATAGAAGCTTTGGGAGCTAATGTGATGTGGGACGATAACACACAAGCTATATATGTAACTAACTAGCATTAAATTTAAAGTATAAACATTAACCCCAATGGCCTGCTTTGCGCTTGTAAAGCAGGCCATTGGGGTTTTATGTTGAACTGAAAACGTGCGCAACCGGTGACAAAATGAGATTGGTTACGTACGTTATTTATTACCGGATTAACTCAACTTGAAAAAAAATGAAAAATTCTGTATACTATTAGTGACGTATTTAAATCTCAAAAATCAATAATTATGAAGGTAAATAATCGCAAAAAATTACCACCATTTGCGACAATGATGACGCGACTCATTGTCCGATATCTAAAGGAGAAATTATATATGAAATATGACCTACTATTCAAAAACGCAAACATTATAACAATGGACAAAAGCCTTTCAAAATATGAATGGGTTGGCGTAAAAGACGGTAAAATTGCCACACTTGGTTTAGGTGACATTTCTAATGCTGAGTCCGCTATGGCAATTGATTTAGAAGGCAAAACTATTTTGCCCGGATTGATGGATTGTCACAGTCATGCAGTTGCTAAGGGGCTTTGCATGAATTCTGTAAATTTAGAAAACGTAAAAAGTATTGAAGAAGTATTATCTTTGTTGAAAGCAGAAGCTGACTCCAAAGATAGCGGCGAATGGGTGTTTGGTGTTAGCTTTCTCCCTCAATATGTAAAAGAAAATCGATACCCTACCAGATATGAATTAGATAGCATATGCGCCAATAATCCCTTGATGGTCACTGCTGCCACAATGCATGGATGTGCAATAAACACAAAAGCAATGGATATATGTCAAGTCCCGGACGATATGCCGGGAGTAGAGAAAGAAAATGGTATTCCGCTGGGAATATATGTATCAGACGAATCTTCTTTTTGTGCAATGCATAACGCGCTTGGTTCTCTCCCGGCCTCTGTAATTTGGAAATATATCAAAGATTGGGCTGAAAATTGCGCATCTAAAGGCATTACTGTTGCTCATAGCTTTTTTGGATTGTTTGTAAAAGGAAATACAGATTTAAAATTAGTTCTGGAGAGAAAAGCAGAACTTCCTGTTGAAGTGTTAGTATTCTATGAAACATGGAAAGTTGAAGATGCTATAGCTTTAGGACTGCCAAGAGTTGGAGGCTGCCTGACCCTGGACGGCTCGCCTTTTGAATTAACCCAGGCAAATTTTGAGCCTTACGCTTGCGATCCATCGGTAAGAGGCGTACTTTATCACAATGATTCAGAGGTTTACAATCTAGTTTCAAAAGCACATGCATCAAATATGCAAGTAACCCTTCACGCTGTAGGAGATCGTGCTATAGATCAATTGATTTATACATACAACAGGGTGATTAAAGAGCAAGGCAAAAAAGATCTTCGCCATAGAATAGAACATTTTTGTATGCCTACTCAAAAGCAAATTGAAATGGCCGCAGAATTTGGTATAATTCTTTCTATGCAACCTGGATTCACTTATTTATGGGATAAGGCAGAAGGCGGAAATTATGAATACATCCTTGGAAGAGAAAAAGCAAACCGAATGGATCCGTTTCCCCAAATATTAAAAGCAGGCAATATTATCTGTGCCGGGTCAGATTCTCCGGTAACAATGATAGATCCACTTAAAGATATAGCCGCTTGTGTAAATGGGCCTAACCCCATTAGAAATATTTCCGTTGATGAAGCTCTTAAAATGCTTACAGTTAATGCTGCTTATGCCGGAAATCTTGAAAAATTTAAAGGCAGTATTGAAGTTGGAAAAGATGCAGATTTTACAATTATCAACAAAGATCCTTATTTGTACGCTAACACTGAAGAAATTCATGACATGGAAGTTCTATACACAATAAGAGAAGGAAAAATAATGTATCAAAAATTATAGGATCTATCTCTTTGTACAAACACAAATCGCATTCACGCTGTACTATATTGCTTGAGTGGCTTGGGATTTTCATAATTCCTTGGAAATTATCTGTGGAAATTTTCTTGACTTTCCTGTTTATGAGTGATAAAATCCATCAAGTGTTGGGGAGTGGGCAAATGGCCCACTTTTTAATGCATTTTGATAGATACCTAAATATTTTAAAAAAGAGAGGTGAATAAATGCCAACCTTCAATCAATTGGTGCGTAAAGGCCGTAAAGCAGCAGAAAAGAAAAAGTCTGCGTCTCCTGCCATGTTAAAAGGATTAAATAGTATCCGTGGCAAACAAACAGACCAGGCTTCTCCGCAAAAACGCGGTGTGTGTACCTATGTACGTACTGCTACCCCAAGAAAGCCTAATTCTGCCCTTCGTAAAATCGCTAGAGTACGTATGTCCAACCAGATGGAAGCTACTTGCTATATTCCCGGTGAGGGACATAACCTTCAAGAGCATAGTGTTGTTCTTGTAAGGGGTGGCCGTGTACGGGACGTTCCCGGTGTTAGATATCATATCGTCCGTGGGACGCTGGATACTGCCGGTGTTGCCAACCGTAACCAGGCTCGGTCAAAATATGGTGCCAAGAAGGCCAAAAAGAAGTAACCGGAGATATACCAGCCGTTAGATTTGCGCTGTTCAATATAAATTTGTTGAGGCGCGGACGTTTGGTTAGTTATCACTACCATTCGAGTACCGGCGAGGGTTTCTCGCAAAGGAGGGAAGTAGCGTGCCACGTAAAGGCCATGTACCAAAAAGGCAAGTTTTGCCCGATCCTGTGTATAAAAGCAGGACTGTTACCAAATTAATAAACACCGTTATGCTGGATGGTAAAAAAGGCGTTGCAGAACGCATTGTATATTCAGCTTTTGAAAAGGTGGCAGAACGTCGGGAAAACCCGGCATTAGAATCTTTTGAAGAGGCATTGGGCAACATTATGCCTATGCTGGAAGTTAAAGCCAGACGTGTAGGCGGTGCCACTTATCAGGTGCCAATTGAAATAAGGCCGGACAGACGCCAAGCTTTAGGGCTTCGTTGGTTGGTTCATTTTGCAAGAGCAAGAAGCGAACGTACCATGGAAGAGCGGCTGGCTAACGAAATTATGGACGCTGTAAATAGTACCGGCGGCGCAGTCCGCAGGAAAGAAGAAATGCATCGTATGGCAGAAGCCAACCGGGCATTCTCCCACTATAAGTGGTAGAAAGAGGTTATCGTAGTGTCAAATCGTGCTTTCCCGCTGGAAAGAACTAGAAATATAGGAATCATGGCGCATATCGACGCCGGTAAAACAACCCTGTCTGAACGCATATTGTATTATACCGGCCGTACGTATAAAATTGGCGACACTCATGAAGGTACCGCCACTATGGACTGGATGGAACAAGAGCAGGAGCGGGGCATTACCATAACGTCTGCTGCCACGACTACCCAGTGGGAGAACCATCGAATTAATATTATCGATACCCCGGGCCACGTAGATTTTACTGTAGAAGTTGAACGTTCTTTGAGAGTACTTGATGGTGCTGTTGGTGTTTTTTGCGCTAAAGGTGGCGTAGAGCCTCAATCAGAAACTGTTTGGCGTCAAGCAGATAAGTACATGGTTCCTCGTATGGCTTACGTTAATAAGATGGACATCATGGGTGCAGATTTCCTCAATGTTGTAGGTATGGTAAAGGATCGCTTAGGTGCTAATGCTGTTCCTGTTCAATTACCTATCGGCGCAGAGGATACTTTTGTTGGCGTAGTTGACTTGATGGATATGAAGGCATATATATATCAGGACAAAGAAGGCCACGACATTAAAGTAGACGATATCCCTGATGATATGAAAGATCTTGCAGAAGAATACCGCACAAATATGATAGAATCAATTGCAGAAACAGATGAAGATCTTACAGAGAAGTATCTGGCCGGCGAAGAAATTTCTGTAGAAGAACTTAAAGTTGCTTTGCGCAAAGCTTGCATATCCACAGAAATTACCCCGGTATTTTGCGGTTCTGCTTACAAAAACAAAGGTGTACAAAAATTGCTGGATGGTATTGTAGCCTATTTGCCGGCTCCAACAGATATACCACCTATACAAGGCATTGATGTAGACACCGAAGAGCCTATTACTCGCGAACATTCTGATGAAGAGCCTTTTGCGGCTTTGGCATTTAAAATTATGAATGATCCGTTTGTGGGTAAGCTGGCATTCTTTAGAGTATATTCAGGCACTTTAACTGCCGGATCCTATATTCAAAACTCTGTAAAGGGTAAAAAAGAGCGTATTGGCCGTATCCTTCAAATGCACGCTAACCACCGTGAAGAGGTTCAGCAAGTGTATGCAGGGGATATTGCCGCAGCGGTAGGGTTAAAATTAACTACTACCGGTGATACTCTCTGTGATGAAAAGCATGAAGTAATACTGGAATCTATGAACTTTCCTGAGCCTGTTATATCGGTGGCAATTGAACCTAAAACAAAAGCCGGACGAGACAAAATGGGCATAGCTTTAAGCAAGCTTTCTGAGGAAGATCCTACTTTCAGAACTCATACAGACCAAGACTCCGGCCAAACTATTATTGCCGGAATGGGCGAATTGCATCTTGAAATTATTGTAGATCGTCTATTAAGGGAATTTAGAGTAGAAGCCAATGTAGGTAAGCCTCAAGTGGCATACCGCGAAGCGTTCTCAAAAGCCGTTGACGTAGAAGGCAAATATGTGCGTCAGTCCGGTGGACGTGGTCAGTATGGTCATTGTAAAATAAAATTTGAGCCTATGGATGCTAACGACACTGACAAACCTTACGAATTTGTTAACCAAATTGTAGGTGGTGCTATTCCAAAAGAATATATACCGGCTATAGATGGTGGCATACAAGAGGCTATGCAGTCGGGTATTATCGGCGGCTATCCCGTTTTGGGACTGCGCGCTGTTGTATACGATGGCAGTTACCATGATGTAGACTCGTCAGAAATGGCTTTCCGTATTGCCGGATCCATGGCGTTTAAAGATGCCATGAGAAAAAGTGATCCTAAATTGCTTGAACCTATTATGAAAGTGGACGTAACTGTTCCCGAAGAATATATGGGTGATGTTATAGGCGATCTTAACAGCCGCCGGGGTCGCATTGAAGGCATGGAAGCCATGGGTAACGCTCAAGTGGTTCATGGATATGTGCCTTTAGCTGAGATGTTTGGATACGCAACAGATTTGCGTTCTAATACTCAAGGCCGCGGCGTATATAGTATGGAAGTTCACCACTACGAACCTGTGCCAAAGAGTGTGCAGGAAAAAGTGACAGGTGCCCAAAATTAGGCAATCATTGCTTTAGGGCTAAAAATTATATAATTGTACAGGGATTATTAAAAAATCCCCAAGCCGCCCATAATAAAGAGGAGGAAGTTGTAATGGCAAAAGCCAAGTTTGAAAGAAATAAGCCTCACGTAAACATCGGTACCATAGGCCACGTTGACCATGGTAAAACAACCTTAACAGCCGCTATTACCAAAACACTTGCTGAAAGATACAAGCTTAGCGAGTTTGTTGATTTTGACAAAATTGATAAAGCACCGGAAGAAAAGGCTCGCGGTATCACAATTTCTACCACTCACGTAGAATATGAAACCCCTAACCGCCACTATGCCCACGTTGACTGCCCGGGCCATGCTGACTATGTTAAAAACATGATCACAGGTGCTGCTCAAATGGACGGTGCTATTCTGGTTGTTGCTGCTACAGACAGCGTTATGGCACAAACTCGCGAGCATATCCTTTTGGCTCGTCAGGTTAACGTGCCTTATATCGTAGTATTTATGAATAAATGCGACTTGGTAGATGACGAAGAAATGTTAGAATTGGTTGAAATGGAAATTCGTGACTTGTTGTCAGAATACGAATTCCCGGGTGATGACACTCCTGTTATCCGCGGTTCTGCCTTCCAAGCATTGCAAGACACTACCAATCAATGGGGCGACAAAATCGTTGAACTTTTTGAAATCATCGACGAATACATTCCTACTCCGGAACGTGACAGCGAAAAGCCTTTCCTTATGCCTGTTGAGGACGTATTCTCTATCACCGGCCGCGGAACAGTTGCTACCGGCCGTGTAGAGCGTGGTACTCTTAAAGTTCAAGATGAAGTTGAAATCGTTGGTCTTACCGACGAAACCCGTAAAGTTGTTGTTACCGGTATCGAAATGTTCCATAAACTTTTGGATAATGCAGAAGCCGGCGACAATGCAGGTTTGCTATTGCGTGGTGTACAACGTACAGATATTGAACGTGGTCAAGTATTGGCCAAGCCCGGCAGTATCAAATCTCATACAAAATTTACTGCACAAGTATACGTATTGTCTGAGTCTGAAGGTGGCCGTCATAAGCCTTTCTTCAATAACTATCGTCCACAGTTCTACTTCCGTACAACAGACGTTACAGGTGTTATCAATTTGCCTGAAGGCGTAGAAATGTGTATGCCCGGCGACAATATTGAAATGACTGTTGAGTTGATCACTCCTATCGCTATGGAACAAGGCTTGCGTTTTGCTATCCGCGAAGGCGGACGTACTGTTGGCGCAGGATCTGTTGTTACTATTATTGAATAAGAATTTATAAATATTAGCATTAAGCAAAAGAGGCTGTTCAAAACTGTAAAAAGCAGTTGGGAACAGCCTCTTTTTTATGAAATTAAGAGGAGATTTATTTTATGAAGAAATTGTTAATTACAACTCTGGTGTTGTCCACATTACTTATCTTGGTTGCTTGTGGAGATAATACTAATGAAAATCCTATTACACCTACGCTAAACGAAGTAGCAAATAACCGGCAACTATCAACCCCCCAAGATCCTGTATCAACACCTGAACCGTCTGCAACGCCGGAGCCGGACAATGATCAGCCTTGCGAATTGACTATTGAAGAACTTGGTCAAATGATTGTTGCCGCAGGCCAATTTTGGGAGGATTGGTGGAACTTGGCCGGGCCATTTGCCGGAGATGCCCCGGAATGGGAACAAATTCCTGAGCATTACGTTTTTGACTCCCCTGAGTACACTGAAATAACAGAGCGAAATTACGCAAGGTGGGCGGAGTACCGGGCAAAATACCCTGATGATTTGCCTGATGGACGAGCATGGTCACGTGTTGGGTCAAACTCTCCATTTTCAAGCATAAATGATATACGCAATTACTTATTGCAATTGCATACCGAAGAATGGGTAGATGCAAATTTGTTTGGTGAATGGCCGCTGTTCTATGAACGTGATGGTATGCTTTTTGCAGATGGCACAAGAGCAGGCTTTCCTCGTGCAGATTGGAATACTGCCGAACACACCTTGATTGAACAAGAAGGCAACCGCACTGTAGTTGAAACAACAGTTTTGTACGGCTCGTGGCATAGGGGCTATGATTACGCATATCTATCAATAGCAAGGTACCAATTTATTTTTATCAATGGCAAAATCACTAACGGCTTAGGTTCCTTCTTTAGAGAAGATGCAGGTATTATTTGGGAATCACTCCCGCCTACAATAGGGCAACTTGGTAGATTAATTGAATCTAACGGCCGATTTTGGGAATCTTGGTGGAATTTACATTGGAGTTTTCAAGAGTTTAATCGATATGATTGGTTTCAAGTTGATGGGCAAGATATTGTAAGGCTCCTACCTGCTTCGGGCTTTGAAAGCATAGATGACATCCGCCGGCGTTTATCATGGAGCTACACCGAAGATTGGATAAACCGTGAACTTGCGGCCAACAATGCACCATTCATTGAACATAATGAAGGTCTTTATATCAATTTCACAAGAAACGTACATCTGCGCCGCCCCGATTGGGATACAGCCACACATACTTTGATTGAGCAAAGCGAGGATGGACTACATTCCGTGGTGGAAACAAGAGTTATAGTCAGCTACCAGACATACCTTGATCCGCTTCCTGAAGAAGTTGTATACCGCTTCACCTTTGTAGATAGGCTAATTGACAGTGGTCGTGGTGCTTGGTAACATCAAGCACCACTTGAGCAAGGATAACTTTATTTACATTAAGGTCTGCCTGAGCTACGATACTTGCATAAAACATCCGTCCCCTTCCAAAGTTTTTGTTCAAACTTCTTTCAAAAAGTTTGTTGGTGTGGGTGACAAGGAGGAATCATTATGCAAGATGTTGGAAAAAATATTGCTCGGTTGCGCCGCGAGCGCGATATGACACAAGTAGAATTGGCAGAGAAGTTAATGGTTAGTTATCAAGCTGTGTCCAGTTGGGAAAGAGGCTTAACCATGCCGGATGTTTCTAAATTGCCGGAAATTTCTCAAATACTAAAGGTTTCAATTGATGAATTGCTTGGAAATAGTAAGCAAGCAGAAATGGTTAAGCATGTGCTAAAGCAAGGTTCCGGCGTATTTAGCACTCAAGAGCCTCAACTAGGCCATCAACTAGGCCAAATAGCAGAAATTGCTCCCGCTTTAAAGCCCAGTCAATTAGATGATTTAGTAGAAACGGCAAGAAAGAACATCCGACACATTGATATTGATGGCTTATATGAACTGGCACCCTACATGGAACAACATGTTATAGATCAGCTAGCTCAGCAAATTGCTGAGGTTGACGGCATTGACATTGACGAATTATGCGAATTAGCTGAATATCTCAGCAAAGAAGCATTAGTTGAGCTAGCTGAAAAAGCCAAAGATGCAGGAGATGTTGAAAATTTATGCAGCATCGCTCCATATTTATCCAAAGAAACCCTGGGTCAATTAGCTTTAAAAGTTGCAAATATAGACGATATTGAAAATTTATGCTATCTTGCACCTTATATCAGCCTGGAAGTATTGCAGCAATTGGCACTAAGAGCCTTGGAAAATGATTGCGATATAGATGAACTAGCCTCCCTTACATCTTATCTTAGCAAAAAACAAATGAGTGAGCTTGTAATAAAAGCCTTTGGCAAACAGTGACAGCAGATTCTAAGCATCAGAAAGCATATTGTAGCTCCTTAAATGTGCTTCATCTTTTTGGCATACGTTGCAACAGTACATTGTAGTACTGCACACTGTTAATTTCATTCCATATAATCGGTACAATTTAACTAATTGTTTTAACATATCTTCATCTTTAAAGTAGCATTTATCTATAAATATGTGTGTTAACTCCGCATCCACTTTGCTAATTCTGCCGCGAGGCAAAAAATCTGAACCCGCAAATTCACCTGCGTAAACTTTGTTAATATAATTTCCGTAAAAACACTCATGACGCATTGCCCTTAAATGAGGATTTTTAGAATTGCTTCTGGCTAAAGGGTTAATATTAATAATTTCAGAAAACAAACACTCGGAATAGTAGTCCGGGATAAGTTGACCATTATGTATATAGAAAATCCCCTCTATAGGCTCATCACTGTTTTCTACTTCATGTCGTCTGGTTTCATAAATAGATAAAGATCGTTTCATTTCTTCAAGAGCTTTTGATTTTTTATATGTTGCTAATGGATTGTTATCAAACAAGGAATTTTTCATCTTGCTGATCATGTTTTTTATATCCATATGTACCCCTCCACACATCTAATTGAACGCTTTTAGTTGATTTTTTTGAAATCTGTTTGTTTTAATTATATCACTTTATATTCATTATAGCTATACCTAAATTAAAAAAATGCGCAACCGGTGACAAAATGAGACCGGTTGCGCGCATGGTTTCAATAGGAAAATCTCGTTTTAATCACATTAATCATCATTTTCATTTTCAAATTTTAGTGGGTAATTCTCTCCTTTCCAACACATTTTTTGTACGCAAAAAGGCACGCAGGGACGTCAGTCTTTCGACTGAAATCACCCACGCGCCCCAATTAAAACGAAAGCATATGTAGAAGGACGGCAAACAGCAGGTACACCCGCAAGTGAACTGCACAATAATACTACCCCCTATTATCCGCCGCCTTTTTGCGCGTTCATTGTATTACAAGCGGAAACAGAGTATAATACCTATTGCTACAGCGACAGGCTTCCTGTGTTTGTTGTGGATGATGGTTGAGGTCATCCCTGCAAGCGTTGGTTGGTGTTTCCTAGGCACCTTCCAAACGCTGTGGTTCCATAAATCTGTAAAGCTTTATTACACTTGTTACACTTGGATATTAGCATGAACTTTGCTAAATTTCAATATGTTTTTTTCCATATATTTAAAATTACATTTTTTTTACTACATTTTTGCGTATTCATAGTTTTTCATATAAAAGGAGCTACTACCATGGAAATTAAAAAATCCAGCAAACTTAACAATGTCCGATATGACATTAGAGGCCCGGTAACTGATCTTGCTTATCAAATGGAACAAGAGGGCACACCCGTAGTTAAGCTTAACACGGGCAACCCGGCTGCTTTTGGCTTTAAGCCACCGGATTATTCAAGCATACTTGAAAATGAATTGCAGCTAACAGCCGCATATTCTAGTTCCAAAGGATTAACAGAGGCTCGGGAAGCTATTGCTGCATACGAAAGCAGCAAGGGTATCCCCAATATAAAAATAGATAATGTTTTTACAGGCAATGGTGTGAGTGAATTAATATCTATTTCTCTTAACGCTCTATTAAATGATAATGATGAGATTTTGATTCCAACGCCTGACTATCCTCTGTGGACAGCAGCGGCTAGATTAGCAGGCGGAAAGGTAGTTCATTATTTATGTGACGAATCTGCTTCTTGGTTCCCGGATATGGACGACATTAAAAGAAAGATTACCCCACGAACCAAAGCTATTGTTGTAATTAGCCCAAACAATCCTACCGGAGCGGTGTATCCAAAGGAAATTTTAGAAGGGATATGTAATTTAGCAAGACAACATAATCTGTTAATATTCTCTGATGAAATATACGACCGTATGTTAATGGACGATGCTAAACATATTGCAATTTCTTCTCTTGCGCCTGATTTGCCTGTTATAACCATGAACGGTTTATCTAAATCTCACCAATTATGCGGTTTTCGTTGTGGCTGGATGGTGATAAGTGGAGATCTTTCAAATGCAGGAAATTATATTGAGGGCATTAATGTACTAGCTTCTATGCGTCTATGTGCTAATGTAAATGCCCAAGCTATTATTCCGGCAGCTTTAAAAGATCCGCATTTTGTACGCAACTCTTTACTTCCCGGGGGACGCCTGTATGAACAACGAGAACAAGCCTATGTTGGCTTAAACAGCATACCCGGTATTAGTGTAGTAAAATCAAGTGCAGGATTATACTTGTTTCCTAAACTAGATAATGAGCAATTGAACATACATGATGACGAGAAGTTTGTACTGGACTTTCTGCGTGAAAAACATGTTTTGTTAACTCATGGAGGCAGTTATAATTGGGATAAGCCTGATCACTTTAGATTAGTGTATTTGCCGGAAAAAGAAGTTTTAGCTGATGTGATTGAGCGTCTAAGAGATTTTTTGAGTAATTATCGGCAATCGTAGTTAACTATGCGGTTCCAATAATTGTAATTGAACGTGCGTTAGCGTCTAAAGCCAAATCAATATATTCGTTAGGTGAGGTTTTGCATTCGTGCAAAACCTTAACTAATGGGCGTATCATAAAATCCGGTTTATTTTCAACTACAATTGCTTTTCTTCCGTCAGAAAGTATTACGCCTGTGCCGACAGGGAATGGGGCAACTTTACGCATAAAAGCACTAACAATTTGAGGGTCAAAGTGTTCACCTGCGTTACCCATAATATATTCATATGCTTCAGAAGCAAGTGCCGCGTCTTTGTAAGTTCGTTTTGATGAAATTGCGTCATAAACATCTGTGATGGCAATGATTCTTGAAAAGAAGGGGATTTCGTCTCCGGAAATATTTTTTGGATAGCCCCCACCTCCATATTTTTCATGATGATATAATGCGCCGTTGCACACACCTTTTGGTTGTTTCAAAATGTTTTTAAGGCAATCATAGCCAAGCAATGAATGTCTTTTTACTTCGCTAAATTCTTCAGGTGTGAGGTTTGAAGGTTTGTTTATTATGTTTTTTGCGATAAACATTTTTCCGATATCGTGAAAAAATGCCGCTTTGCCAAGTTGTATTAGCTTGCTTTTTCCTATTTTAAGTTCTTTTCCTAAAATGAGACTCAAAATTCCAACATCAACGCAGTGCTGAAAGGTATAATCATCATAGGTTTTTAACGATACAATATTTATTAATGCGTTTGTGTTTGATGCAATTTGGGCTATCATGTCTGTAATAATGTGCTCTATCTCGTTAACCGTTTGATCACCTTTCATAATTTCTGTAAATTTTGTATTAGAAAAAAGACCTTGAAGAGCCACGATTGCGTTATTGCGGATAACAGGGTCTACTATTTCTACAATATTAATATCTTTTGAAAATTCGTCATCAATATATATTCCGGGATAACCAAGTTCTTGTAAGGCTTCAATATGGTTTTGTTTTAAGACAACACCTTTTTTAAGCAAAAGAGCACCATTGTTCCCATATAAACTTCTCCCGATGGTCATCCCTATTTTACAGTTATCCAGATTTACAAATCTCAATATAATTATCCTTTACAATTTTTTTGCTTATTCAGAAGCTGTATTCAACCCATTGAAACACTGTCTTGGCGGTCAATTTTCCGCATTTCTGCGTCAATTTCTCCCAGTGTACCTTTGTGGCTATGTACTACAAGAGCCATGTACTACATATTTAGCATTAACATTTGGAGATTATACAGGAATCTTAACTTAGATGCAATGGATTCTAATACATTTTTTAGGATAAAAATATGAAAAAAAAAGCCAATGTCCACAATTTTTGGACACCGGCTTAGGTGCTTCTCGAAAAATGCAAATAATCTTCTAATGTTCCCAAGATCCCATAACGAGTTACATAGTTAATAATTTCCATTTCATTTATAGTAGCAATAGTGACAGTTTTAGTACGATCTATCACTGTTATTACAAGAATGTGATCCCAGCCCATGCTTTCAACTATCTTAGCCAAAGGATAATTAGCTTTTGCACATAAAGGTTTAATAGGTAACATGCCTTTTGATAATCTGCCGGACTTATTTAGCATGGCCAAATAAAATTCTCCTGTCAGCTCAACTTTTATATTACAGTTTTGCCGCCAAAGAGTAAACCCAACAAGCAACATGGTAAAGTTTGGGGCATATAAAATAGCTTGAACCACTCCCAATGCCATTAAAACAATGCAACATATTTGCCCTATACGTATTGCACGACGGTTTGCACGCATAGCACCTAAGTGGTTTCCCATCCACAATTGAAACAACTTTGCTCCGTCCAATGGAAAAATGGGCAGCAGATTAAAGATACCTAATATTAAATTGTAAAAACCGAATGACTCCATACCTATGCTTACAAAAAACTGCATATTCTGCTCAATCAGGAACCATAACAAAAAATTACATGCCGGCCCTGCGGCTATAACTGCTGTCCGCTTCCAAGGAGTTAAGCGATCCATACGATTAATGCGCGCTATTTCTCCCAATGCACTGATGCGTAGCTGAATAGTTTTGCATCCAAAGGCTTTAGCAACCACTATATGAGCAAGTTCATGTAAAGTTACTGCTGAAATAACCATTAAAAAAACAATGCCCAGACCCATGATCCAAAAAATTGCCGCTGCCAGCCAAAATGATAAATGTATCTTTATCATCGGCCGGCATATTCTAATGCGGCATTAGTTGATAAATTTAAATTTACCCTGGTTAAAGGATCCAACCGCTGACCATTACGCGAAATTCCATAATGAAGATGCGGGCCGGTAGATTGCCCTGTATTGCCGGACAGCGCAACTTTTTGCCCTCTAGCTACCCGATCATTTACATTAACTTTGAACTCGCTAAGGTGAGCGTAAACAATATGGTATCCATAGTCACATCGAAGGCGCATATATTTGCCGTTAACAGGGGTATCGCCTACATGGTATACAGTAGCATAACGGACAGCTAATACCGGAGTGCCAACGGGCACAGCAATATCTAATCCTGTATGAAACTCTGCCTCTTGAGTAACCGGGTTAGTCCGCATTCCAAATAACGAAGTTACCAACCCTTCTACCGGGTTAATCCAATCATACCTACCGGATGATTCTGATGCAATTGATTCTAACACCGACACAATAATATCTGTCGATTCTACAGCTCCGGCAATGTTATCGGCTCCGGAGCTGTAGTCTGTAAATCGTCACTATCCGTCCAGCCGAATATTTCTCGCAGCATATCCTCATCTATACGAGGAGCTACGGTTTGTCCTTCTATTGGCAAAGATTGAAATTCTAAAGCATCATAACCAATTGGAGTATCTGCATCTCCTAAATCTTCACCTAAAAATCTACGAACCTCTATAGCCACCTGCTCTATTGTAATGTTCCCTGATATGGCTTGGTTGAGGTTAGTTACAATATTTGCTGCCTGTGGATGATCTGTTAGGTTTAAAACCAATACTACTGTAAAAATGATTCCGCTGATTATCCCTTGAACAATAAGTTTTTCTCTAAAGCTAATTGTTTCCGGCGTGTCATCTTTATTATCTTTATCATCTTTATCGTTTTTACCATGCTTATCATGTTTACCATGTCTATCAGGTTTAATATGATAAGCAAAATGACCACTCTCCTGATTTTGAAACATTGGCTTATGGATACTATGGCTTATAGCATGTTGGTCAGGTTCTTGAGGGTTCGGACGCAACTTTGACGGCGTGTATCGCCGATAGTGTTCCCTTTCCATATGATGTCTCCTTAGTCATATTTTATAGCACTTTCAGTATTTCATAAACATATGCTTAGCCTAGCTAAACTATTCCGGGGCATAAAAAAAGCACCTAAACCCGATGCTTGCTCACATTACCTATATGTATCTGCCGACATTAGTTGTCGGCATTGATGTTATAAAATTGTTATTTGTAATTTGTTACTAATGATAAGATATGTTAGCCCCTATAGCTTGAAGGTCCAGCTCAATTTGCTGGTATCCTCTCTCTACGTGGTGGCTATTTGTTACAGTTGTTTCTCCTTCTGCAACTAAACCTGCTAAGATCAATGCTGCCCCACAGCGTAAATCTGTTGCCTCCACGGATGCTCCTTTTAGCTGTTCCACTCCACGTACTACAAAGTTTCTGCCATCTTGCATTACCATAATATCCGCGCCCATCCGTTGAAGTTCCGGAACGTGCCCAAATCTACAACTAAAGATATTTTCTGCCACTACGGAAGTTCCATCAGCTACAGACAGAGCTGTTACAAATGGGGCTTGCAAATCTGTAGGAAATCCCGGGTGCGGACTTGTTTCCAGCTTTGAAACATACTGAAGCCTGGGCGGTGCTTTTAGTGTTATAGTATTTCCTGTTTCAGATATTTGACAACCCATTTCAGCAAGTTTTGCTGTAACCGGGACTATATCCCGAGGCCAAATATCTACAAGAGATACTTCCCCACCTGTAATGGCAACAGCGGTCAAATAGGTACCGGCAACAATCCTATCCGGCATAACACTATGTTCCACTGAATGAAGTTTTTCTGCTCCATTGATAACTATTGTGCTGGTGCCGGCACCTTTTATTTTTGCTCCCATACCATTGAGAAAGTGCTCAAGGTCTACAATTTCAGGTTCCCGAGCCGCATTTAAGATCACTGTTTCTCCGATAGATAAAGCTGCCGCAAGCATAATATTTTCTGTAGCACCTACGCTCGGAAAATCCAAGTGGATTTGTGTACCTTGCATTTGCATTGTGCGACAGCATAGCATATCCCCCGTTTTTATAGCCGCCCCCATTTTTTTTAGAGATTTAACATGCATATCTATTGGTCGGTTTCCCAGTTTACATCCTCCCGGAAAACTGATGTCTGCCTTTCCAAACCGCCCAAGTAGACTACCCATAAATAAGACTGAGGATCGCATCATGTTTGTAAATTTCTCCGGAACATTCCAATTGTGAGCCTTTGAAGAATCTACTATTATGGTATTTCCAAACTTATCTCCGTGGTTACTTTTTTCTATTGTAACTGTACACCCTATATGCTTCAGTATTTCAATGGATATAAAGGTATCTTGTATAAGCGGACAATTGTGCAGTATACTTTCTGAACCATTTAGTACCGTTGCCGCAAATATTGGCAGTACTGCATTTTTACTTCCGCCTATCCTTACCTCACCTTTAAGACGCTTACCACCCTTAATGCGATATTCGCCCATTAGTTCACCCCTTGTCATAATATAGCAATAAACAAGTTAAATGTTAAACCATGGACTATAATATGCAAAGTTGTACGTGCGGGTGCAACTGCATTTAAACGGACACAAAGTTTAAAACGAATGATGCAAATGGTGTGTGAATTGGTTAAGGGGCTTTTGGTTTGAAATTTTACATTTACTTATTGTGGGAAAACATGCTATAATGGGACAAATTAACATGATGACTATAATGCGAGTCTAAAGTTACATAACTGAAAGTGTTAGGTATGTGGGGGATTAAAAATGTGGTTTTTATTTCTATTCAGATTAATTTTACTCATTATTGGTATAGTGGCACTTTATATTGCAATTAAAAAGCGGGATATAGTTGCTGCGTGGCCAGCCGCATTTACTTTGTTATTATTTATTTACAGTGAATTAATCGAACCTCCTGATATCATACATATTCAGCCACCTCAAGTACCAACACCTACGCCTGAGCCGCCAGTAGTACCTACGCCTGAGCCGCCAGCAGTACCAACACCTACGCCTGAGCCGCCAGCAGTACCAACACCTACGCCTGAGCTGCCAGTAGTACCAACACCTACGCCTGAGCCGCCAGCAGTACCAACACC